>ENA-OPYU01000893-OPYU01000893.1-human-gut-metagenome-genome-assembly--contig:-NODE-893-length-11051-cov-2.560784_pt1 | contig 11051 bp, 16 predicted proteins | sample MGYA00242637_ERZ504482 | MGnify/ENA primary metagenome ERZ504482 (study PRJEB26092, sample SAMD00036237) | human gut metagenome | host: Homo sapiens | study: EMG produced TPA metagenomics assembly of...
ATTAAGAATCCGCGAGCTTAATAAATCTAATTAACACAATTGTCAACCAAATATCAATTTAAATTGTTTCCTTTGTAGACATGGCGTGCAAAAGACGAGGCGTGCCCCGTCTCCACAAAAACAAATGCAAATAATTATACAGAATGGCAAAGAATAGACCAGCAAAAAAATGATAACAATAAGGAGAAAAAATGGAAAAAACGGAAAAGGGTTGTTGGTAAACGTATGAAAAAAAGAAGCGATGATCCAAGCCATCATTTCCGTATTCCAATCCTCTCCCAAGGAACCTTTCAACTATAAACAAATCAGCAAGATCATCGGAGTCGAGAACCAAGTGCAGAAATTGCAGGTGGTAGACATCCTGTATGACTTGTCCGCCGAGGATATCATCACCGAGATCGACCGTGGCCGTTACCGTCTCAACGGATTTGGGAACCCCTAGCCGTAGGAACTTTCGCACGCCGCAGCAATGGAAAGAATTCTTTCATCCCTGAAGACGGAGGTACGCCGGTATTTATCGCTGAACGTAATTCCGGGCATGCCATGGATGGAGACAAAGTGAAAGTACAGCTTTTCGCCAAACGTAAAGGTGCCGAGCCGGAAGGTGAGGTCGTGGAAATCCTTGAGAGCAAGGAGCGTACTTTCGTAGGTAAACTTCAAGTAGCTAAAGGCTTTGCCTTCTTGATTACGGAAAACAAGACGTTGGCTAACGATATTTTCATCCCTAAGGATAAACTGAAAGGGGGCAAGAACGGCGACAAAGCGATCGTACGTATCGTGGAATGGCCGGATGAAGCCAAGAATCCACTGGGTGAGGTCATCGATATATTAGGTATCGCCGGACAGAATACCGCCGAGATGCACGCGATCCTTGCCGAATTCGGATTGCCTTACAAATATCCTTCCTCGGTAGAAAAAGCGGCGGATAAGATCCCGGAAGCGATCTCTCCGGAGGAAATTGAGAACCGGGAGGATTTCCGGGGGATAACAACCTTCACGATCGACCCGAAGGACGCGAAAGACTTCGACGACGCCTTTCCGCACGCCGTTTGGATAACGGGAACTGGGAGGTTGGCGTACATATCGCCGACGTAACACATTATGTGAAAAACGGATGGTGTCATCGATAAAGAGGCGCAAAGCCGTGCGACTTCCGTTTATCTGGTAGACCGTACGATACCGATGCTTCCTGAGCGACTTTGTAACCAAATATGCTCTTTACGTCCGACGAGGAAAAATTATGCTTCTCCGCTGTCTTCGAACTAAATAGCGATGCCGTGGTACAAAACTCCCGGATCTGCCGCACGATCATCAAGAGCGACCGCCGCTTTACCTATGAGGAAGCACAAGAGGTGATCGAAACCGGCGAGGGAGATTATAAAGAGGAGATTCTAGCCTTGAACGACCTTGCCAAGAAAATTGCGGGAACGTCGTTTCAAGAGTGGCGCTATCAACTTCGACCGCTATGAGGTTAAATTCGAGATCGACGAACAAGGGAAACCAGTCCGTGTTTATTTCAAGGTCTCAAAAGACGCTAATAAGTTAATCGAGGAGTTCATGCTATTGGCAAACCGTACCGTAGCAGAGTTCGTGGGCCGTCCTCCTAAAGGAAAGACTAAGAAGACATTTGTTTATCGTATCCATGAGCTTCCGGACCCAGATAAAATTGGAGAATTTCGCCTCTTTTATCCGTCGCTTCGGCTATAAGTTGAAAACAGACGGCACGAAGACGGATGTCTCCAAAGGAATCAACTCCTTATTGGACAATGTACAAGGAAAGCCGGAAGAGAACTTGATCGAGACAGTGGCGATCCGTGCCATGCAAAAGGCCCGTTACTCCACGGAGAATATCGGCCACTATGGCTTGGCTTTCGAATACTATACACATTTCACCTCTCCTATCCGCCGTTATCCGGATATGATGGTACACCGATTGCTGGAACGTTATCTAGCTGGTGGCCGTAGCGTTATACAAAAGAAGTATGAGGATTTATGCGATCATTGTTCCAACATGGAGCAAGTCGCCGCCAACGCAGAGCGTGCATCCATCAAATATAAGCAAGTAGAATTCATGCAGGATAAGCTCGGCATGGTATTCGACGGCGTTATCTCCGGTGTCACCGAATGGGGACTTTACGTAGAACTGAACGAGAATAAATGCGAGGGACTCGTACCTATCCGTGATCTGGATGACGATTACTATGAGTTTGATGAGAAGAATTATTGTTTATTGGGCCGTCGCAAGAAACGTCAATATCGTTTGGGAGACCCTATCACTATCAAAGTAGCGCAAGCGAATCTGGAACGTAAGCAACTCGATTTCCAATTAGCGGAATAAGGCCTTTTTCAAAGTAAGTATAACTTCATCAGACAACGAAGTTATACTTACTTAGGCATTTTGATTATACTTACTAGGACAAGTAAGTATAATTTACTTTTTATCACCAATACATAAGTCCCAGCGCCCCACAAGCGATCAGCCCGATTCCCAACAACGCATAGAAGATACGTGCGCCGCCACGACCGAACCAGTTCACGAAAGTCATCGCCCCGCTGGTTTTAAAGTACCAATCAAAATTACAGATCGCCGCTACGATTGAGAACAATCCCAAAGCGATAAACAAGGATAAGATAAAGTATTCGGAAGGATCCATAGACTTACTTAACCTCTACAGTACGTGAACCGTCCGGATTCTCCGAGATCGTGACATTTACCACATCTCCGGGTAACAACTCATCTATTTTCTCCGGCCATTCAATAAAACATAAAGCTCCGCTATAGAAATAGTCTTCTGTTCCGATATCCTCCGCCTCACTCAATTTATTGATCCGGTAAAAATCAAAATGATAAATCAATTCTCCCGTCGTATCGCTACGGTACTCATTGATAATAGCGAATGTGGGACTGTTGATCACATCCTCCACACCCAATTCCTCACAGATCGCCTTGATAAAGGTAGTCTTACCGGCCCCCATCGGACCATAGAAGGCAAAGACCGTACGATCATCCATCCCGGCCGATAAACGTCCTTAGCCGCTCATGGATCTTATCCAAACTTTCTATTTTCAGTGTGCTCATCTTATCTAACTTAACAATTTTCCAATAATGTTTTCACTTCACTTTTTAAGGCCGGCAGATGATTAACGACTATCGCCCAAACCAATGTGTCATCCAAGCTGTCATAAGCATGTATAATCCGATTACGAAAACCAACTATTTTCCGTGTATTGTTTAGCGATATACGTTCCGGTTGTTTGTCATATTGATTTAGAGCCTCACCTATAATGGCCAATTGCCTTTCCACCGCACTTTGCGTCTTTAGATCCACTGTATACTCCATATAAGATCTAGTATTTGCGGTAAACGATTCGATCAAGCTTATCGCCCTCATCATGTCAGACAAATACTTCTTTTCTTTCATTGTCATACAATAGAATTTTTGTTTTATCTATATTCTCTAAAAGAAATGGATTTTTTAAACTTTTCTGAGTCAGTAGATCTACTTTTCTTTGAAAGAAATCTTCTAACTTATCCCATAAAGAAAGTAATTTTTCTCCTTTTTCTAAAGGATCCATATCCTCCATCTCTACCAACAAGTCAATATCACTCCTCTGTGGATTGAATTGCTCTGTCACTGAAGATCCAAACGCATACAACGATTTTATCCCATGATTCTTACATATATCAGAGAACAAGGAAAGATTCTTACGTATTTCATTATGGATAAACATACTTCTTTTTCGCAAAATTAAACAAACCTACCATCCACGAACAAAAAACGATATTTATTTCGGTTCCATCGTAATAAACGGCACCAACATCTCCTCCATCGAGATTCCTCCGTGCTGGAATGTATTTTTATAATAGGATACGTAGTAGTTATAATTATTCGGATAAGCGAAGAAATTCTCTCCGTAGGCGAAAATATACTTACTGCTTAGATTCGGGGAGGGAAGCCCTACTTTTTCCGGGTCCCGGATCTCAAATACCTCTTTTGGATTGTAGTTCAAGTTCTTGCCTACCTTATAGCGTAGATTGGTATTCGTATTCTTATCACCTATCACCTTGATCGGATTCGTTACCCGAATCGTTCCATGATCGGTCGTAACGATTACTTTTCCTCCCCGCTCGGCGATTCGTTTGAACAACTCAAGCGTAGAAGAGTGCTGGAACCATGATTTAGTCAAACTGCGATAGGCCGCCTCGCTTTGCGCCAACTCGCGGATCATCTTACTCTCCGTACGAGCATGCGAAAGCATATCCACGAAGTTCAGCACAATCACATTCAGTTGATTACGAGTAAGAGAAGGGATCGTAGCCAACAATTTCTCTCCATATTGGGAATCGTGTACTTTATTATATGAGAAGGTATATTTCTTACGGAACCGATCGATCTGGGTTTGAATCAATGGAGCCTCATTCAAATTCTTACCTTCCTCGCTCTCCTCATCTACCCACAAATCCGGAAACATCTGCTCTATTTGCGAAGGCATCAAGCCCGAGAATATAGAGTTGCGGGCATATTGCGTGGCGGTTGGCAGTATGCTATAATACAAGCTCTCGTCAAACGTAAAAATACTCAGTAAGCAATTCTTTTACCACCCGCCATTGATCCAGCCGGAAATTATCGACAATATAAAGAAAACCTTCTCGTCATTATCCAACATTGGGAAAACCTTCTTCTTAAACAGGTCGGGGCTCATCAACGGGCGATCGGCCGGATTCTGTATCCAGTCCACATAATTCTTCTTCACGAATTTGGCAAAAGCGTTATTGGCCTCTTCCTTCTGCATACGGAGCATATCTGTCATTGCCACTTGGCTGCTTTCCAGTTCCAATTTCCCAGTACACTAGTTTCTTATAGACCTCCATCCAGTCGTCTGTGGTCAAGGAATCATTGATTTGCATACCTATACGACCGAATTCCTGCTGATAACCCACCGTGGTCGTCTCGGAGATAATCACGTTCTTATGGACATTCTTCTTGATAGAGAGAAGCAATTGGTTGGGATTTACCGGTTTGATCAAATAATCCGCGATCTTATTTCCGATCGCCTGATTCATGATACTTTCCTCCTCACTTTTAGTCACCATCACGACCGGCACATTCGGAGCGATCTCCTTGATATGCGACAGCGTCTCCAATCCTGTCAAGCCGGGCATATTCTCATCGAGAAAAATAATGTCAAACGATTGTTCCTTACAGCAGTCAATAGCGTCTTGCCCGCTCACCACCGGAACGACCTCATACCCTTTGTCCTGCAAGAACAAGATATGCGGTTTCAACAAATCAATCTCGTCATCAGCCCAAAGTACTCTATCTTTCTTCGCTGCCATAAGCTTACCTAGTTTATTTACAAATATATGGATAATCCTCCATATAACAACGAAAGAAACGGGATGTTTCGTATTTGATCTCGTAATTTTCCCAAATCCAGATAAGCGAATAGCCAATGAGGAGATCTCCTTCATCAACTCACGAACAGTACTCTCTCTTACTGACTAAGGTTCAAAAATATCCAATTTATCTACAACATCTACAACTATCCTTGTAATCATCTATCTTTAGACGGTTTAGCCTATGGTGGTAGATAAAAAACATCTACAATTATCAGGCCCTATCTACCATCATTTACTACTTTTCTATCTCTAAACAGAACGATCTCTCCACACTTGCCGCAATCATCATACGGTCTCTTCCTTATACAGACAAAACATTAACATATAAGCTTATACAGATTTTATCCATGAAAAACTAAAGATTTATACCGCTAAAACCTTTGTTTTCCGCTTAGGAAACTTTTGTTTCTATATAGGGAAACTAAGGTTTCTTCGGCACGAAACTTTTGTCTTCTGTAGGAATGAAGAAAATAGTTCCCTAGGAGCTCTGAATATTAATCTTTAAACATTTGATATTATGGGATTTTAAGCGTTACAAATTAACAATTTCTCTTACTACGGTAGAACAACCAGTAGAAATAGAGTTTTATAGTCTTGCTTCTCGGGTTCACAAGAATGTTCAGCGGTTCGTAAATCGCTATAACCCGGATGTTGTTAATTACTACACAATCCGTTCGTTATGAGCATCGTTGGTGGTATAATCTCTGGCGTTGGCTCTCTTCTTGGCGGTCTTGGTTCTTCCTCCATGAATAACAAGGCGGTGCGAGATACCAATAAGGCTAACATGGAGATCGCTAAGTATCAAGCGCAATGGCAACAACAAGAAAACGAGAAGGCTTACCAGCGTTCTCTAAACATGTGGAACTTACAGAATGAATACAATTCTCCAACTCAACAAATGGCTCGTATTCGTGCCGCTGGCCTTAATCCTAACCTTGTCTACGGCAACGGTGTTACTGGTAATAGCTCTGGTTCAACTCCGCAATATGAACCTGCTAAATTCACGCTCCGACTATGCAAGCTTACCGAGGTTGGAATCTTGGCATTTCTGATGCTATTTCCCAGTTTCTTGCTTATCGTACTGTTAAGGCGCAAGTTGATAACATGGAAGCGCAAAATAGTCTCATTCGTCAACAAACGGCTACAGAGGCTACGAAACAGGCGAATATAGCCGCTTCTACGTCTCGCTCCGAGTTTGATCTGAATATGGCGAAAGAACTCAAGGATGTTTCTGTTTCGTCTGCTATCGCTGATATGAATCAGAAGCAAGCCGGCGTTGCTCAAGGTTGGACGAAAGCTAATCGTGAGGTTATTCAATATGAGCTTGACAAGGCTTTGTTTGATAATAAGATCAAGTTGAGTAATCAAGAATATTTAAAGGCTCTTCAATCCGTTCGTCAACTTCAGCAAGATAACGACATAAATTCGTTTCGTTATCGTATGGAGCGTTTGTTTGGTTCGTCTTCGGATGCTAGCAAAGTAGCTTCTGAACTTTTAAAGAGAATGTCTATGTATTTGATTCGTGATAAGCATGAATTAGATACAATGTTTAATCCCAAATAATTTACATTATGAGAAGAAGAATAAGAGGTTTTCTCGGTCGTTCCCGTAAACGCCGTATTCGTAGTTATCGTTTAAGTAGAGGAGGTATAAGATTATGAAACCGTTCTGGAAAGTATTTATTCAAGTAGCGTTAGCGTTGATAGACGCTATTCAATCAGTGTTTGGCAAGGATGATGATACACCTAAAGCGTTAAAATCATGAGAAGAAGATTTGGCCGTCGTGCTCGCCGCTTCGGTCGTATGAAACGTTTCGCTCGTAGGTTTAGATAATGGAGTGTCTTCATCGTATTCACTTACCCGACCGTGGAGCCGTTCCCTGCGGTCGGTGCGTGAACTGTCGGAAAAAGTAAGCGTCAATCATGGGTTTATCGATTGCAAGCGGAAGCGGATGAGTATCCCTTTTCTTTGTTCGTTACCCTTACCTATGATGATGAGCATATGCCTACCGCTATAATCGGAGAGGATTTGTTCAAGTCCACGGTTGGCGTTGTATCTAAGCGTGATATTCAGTTGTTTATGAAGCGTCTTCGTAAGAAGTATGATCAATACCGTTTGCGTTACTTCCTGACTTCTGAATACGGTTCCCAAGGTGGCCGTCCGCATTATCATATGATATTGTTCGGTTTTCCTTTCACTGGTAAGCATGGTGGCGATCTTCTCGCCGAGTGTTGGAAGAATGGCTTTGTGCAGGCCCATCCGCTTACTACGAAAGAGATCGCCTATGTTACGAAGTATATGTATGAGAAAAGTATGGTTCCCGATATTCTCAAAGGTGTAAAGGAATATCAACCTTTTATGTTGTGTTCTAAGATGCCCGGAATCGGCTATTATTTCTTACGTGAGCAAATATTGGATTTCTACCGTCTTCATCCCCGTGATTACGTCCGGGCTTTCAACGGTATGCGAATGGCGATGCCTCGCTATTACGCCGATAAACTCTATGATGATGACATGAAGGAATACTTAAAAGAACTTCGTGAGGTTTTCTTTATTAATCAGATGCAGCAAGAATGGCATCATTATATTAATACAAGCCCTCGGTTACGTTATATCGCTGATCAGCTTGAGACAGAGAGTAAGCTGGATTATGAGAGACGTGCCGAGGAAAAATTTAAAATTAAAGTAATGGCTAATATTTTTAATTCCGTTAAATTTAAAAACGTCCTAGACGTAATGTTTTTAATCTTTCTTATGAGAATAAGTTAACAGCGAACGCTGGCGAGTTGGTTCCTATCATGTGTAAACCTGTCGTACCCGGTGATAAGTTCCGTGTCAATACGGAAATGTTGGTTCGTTTGGCTCCGCTGGTCGCTCCCATGATGCATCGAGTGGATGTGTTCACTCATTATTTCTTTGTTCCCAATCGCCTCCTTTGGAATCAATGGGAAGATTTTATTACGAAAGGTGTTGATGGTACTGATACGCCTGTCTTTCCAAAGATTGCCCTTCGTCCCGATTGGGTGAATCCTACGTCGGCCGCCGCTTTATTGGATGATGGCTCACTATGGGATTATCTAGGATTACCGACTATTGGTGGTTTTAATAATGTAGCTTTTCCGAATCGTTCTCCTAACAGCGTTATGCCTCCTGTCGGATATCAGGTGTCTGCCCTTCCTTTCCGTGCGTATCAATTGATTTATAACGAGTATTATCGAGATCAGAATTTAACGAAACCTATTGAGTTTTCTTTGAATAGCGGTATTGTTCTTAGTGCTGATGAGGTTATAAGGTTATTGACCCTTCGCCGTCGCGCGTGGGAAAAAGACTATTTTACCTCTGCTCTTCCTTGGGTGCAACGTGGTCCCGAGGTTACCGTGCCTATTCAAGGTTCTGGAGGCAATTTGGATGTAACTTTAAAAAATGATGCTCATGCTGACACGTATCGTATGCCCGGAACCTCTAATCGTCCCGCTGGTGCGATGCAGCTTGTCGGTGGTGCGCTTATAGCTGGAGGTACTGATGGCGCTTATCTTGAACCGGACAATTTTCAAGTCAACGTAGATGAGCTAGGTGTTAGTATTAATGATCTTCGTACCTCGAATGCCTTACAGCGTTGGTTTGAGCGTAATGCCCGTTCTGGTTCTCGTTATATCGAGCAGATCCTCTCGCATTTCGGTGTACGTAGTTCTGACGCTCGTTTGCAGCGTCCGCAGTTCCTCGGTGGTGGTCGTACCCCCATTTCTGTTTCCGAGGTTCTTCAAACGTCTGCTACTGATTCCACCAGTCCGCAGGCGAATATGGCCGGACATGGTATTTCCGCTGGTGTTAATCATGGCTTTAAGCGTTACTTTGAGGAGCATGGATATATTATCGGTATTATGTCTATTCGTCCTCGCACCGGATATCAGCAAGGTGTTCCGAAGGATTTCCGTAAATTTGACAATATGGATTTCTATTTTCCTGAGTTCGCTCATCTTGGCGAGCAGGAAATCAAGAACGAGGAGGTTTATTTGCAGCAAACTCCCGCTAGCAATGATGGAACTTTCGGTTATACGCCTCGCTATGCCGAGTATAAATATTCAATGAACGAGGTTCACGGCGATTTTCGTGGAAACATGGCTTTTTGGCATTTGAATCGTATTTTTCCGAAAGTCCGAATTTAAATACTACTTTTGTTGAGTGTAACCCGAGTAACCGTGTATTCGCCACTGCGGAGACCTCTGATGACAAGTATTGGATTCAGCTGTATCAAGATGTCAAAAGCTCTTCGTCTGATGCCGAAATATGGTACTCCAATGTTGTAATACTATGTTTGAATTTTTTGTTGTTAATTTTTTAGCTTTTTCCTGCGTATGTTTATTACCCCTTATAATTTATCCTGATCTTCCTTCGGAAGTTATTCAAGAAGAAGTGAGTGAGGAATTGTTGGTAGAGCCTTCTGACGCTTATACGATTCGTGAGTTGATCTACCGTCTTGCTATGGGAATGCCTGTCTCGTCTGGCCCCAATAGTGGTGAGTATCCTGACAAGGATCAAGATTTCGATGATGATCTACCCACTGAGCGTGGAGACTTCGATTTGGCCGATTACGCCCAAATGAGCGAGGAATTCCGTTCTAAGTATCAAGTGAAGATTCAAGAGAAGAAAGAGCCTGAGAAGCCAAAAGAAGAGCCGAAGGTTGAGCCTGCGAGTACTTCTGAATAAAGCTCATAATCTTACGTTTTAAAGTGTTGCTGACCTTTTGCCCGTGCCCATGCGTTTGGACACGGGCTTTTGTCGTTGCGAGTGATTTTTGGCATTTTTTGCGGTAGAAATGAGGTAGCGTAGCGAACGAATGCAGACCGATAAAATGGTAAAAATTGCGACCTCGACGATTACCCCCCGAATCGACGTCACACCGAGCTAAATACATTTAACGATAGTTAAAGAATGTATTTGAAAACACGCAAGTTTTCTTGCGTGCGTGCGCATATAGGTAACTTGATATATTATATGCGCACTGACACCAAAGGTTTGTTAACAAATCGATTTGGTGGCAATGAAGTAAAAACAGTACGTTTGTACAGTGATCGTTTTACTCGAGTTCCCTAGGAACTATGTTCATGACTATTTAGTGCCAAATGCCTTTTATGTTAAAACTCCAAAAGATAAGGCAAATATATTGATTTCTTTTAGCAAAACACAATCTTTTCTATTCTAAATCAATATTGTCTTATATTTTATTGACATAACTATATGATTTCAGGGCATAAAAGTCCCACCGGTTAGTCTATTTACGCTCTGTAGATACAATATGTGAATTAGGAAGAAGCGTAGTTTGTAAATACCGAATATAGTTCCTAGGGAACTTTGAAGAACTTAGTTTTACTCCAGAAGTCATGTAATCTTATTTTTGATTACTCAGCTTATAATGGCAAAAGACAATTTTAACATTATTTACGAACGAAACTATCAACGATCGTTCATGTTCGCTAAATCATACGTACATGATGATATGATAGCAGAAGATATCGTATCCGATTCTCTTGTGAAGTATTGGAGACTGATCTCCACCCAAAAAAGGAGAAGCGACAGAAAGCTCTTTTACTTTCAATCTTGAGAAATAAAGCTCTCGACTACTTACGCCATAAAGCTGTACATGATGCTG
>ENA-OPYU01000894-OPYU01000894.1-human-gut-metagenome-genome-assembly--contig:-NODE-894-length-11049-cov-2.694104_pt1 | contig 11049 bp, 15 predicted proteins | sample MGYA00242637_ERZ504482 | MGnify/ENA primary metagenome ERZ504482 (study PRJEB26092, sample SAMD00036237) | human gut metagenome | host: Homo sapiens | study: EMG produced TPA metagenomics assembly of...
GTAACAGACAAGAGGACTTGCAAGGTTTCTGACCTTTCAAGTCCTCTGCTGTATCATGGTTCTGTTGGCTGTGTCCGTTCCGTCAAGGACTGCCCTACGGCGTATCGGCTACGCCTTGTTCCTTGACGTCACTATTGTATTCACAAATTGAATTTACTTAAAAATCTAATCAAAGTAAATTAGAACTATATGGTAAAGATTTCATATATTCTTCCATGAAACCGTAATCCGGTTTGCCTTTGGAATTTATCGGAAGCGGTAATAATGTTTCCTGTATTAACTCTTTTGAAAAAGCACGCCCAAAAACAGGGTATCTATATTTCTCCATATTAAGTAACGCTATCAAAAAACTAGCTGTATAAATATTAAACCATTCCGCTCTTATTACAATAATGTGTGGACCTGTAATAAAATCTGATTGTTGATAAAAAATTGTTGAAGTTGTATCCCCTATCGTAATTGCCTTTCCTTTTTCAAGTCCTACATACCCCTTTTCCTCAACACACAGTGCTATTCCATTATTTTCATCTGTTCTTGTAATATATGGTATATACTCTTCCGTATCAGATACAACCAAATCTGAGGCATTGTATGATTTTCCGTTATGAATATCATCAATAATCATCTTTATCGAAAACATTTTCCACTTTCTCTCGGAAAGACTCCTTGCCTTTTTAGAATTGGAGGCAGAATATAGTTTCTCAAACTCATTATAGTTATCCAATAACCAATATATCTTGTCAGTATTTTTCCTATCCAATGAAGCTTTAGAATCCATATATCTATATAGGGAATATTTCCTTATAACATCTTTAAAATATCATCATTTATAGTACTGAAATCAGTTTTTACATAAGCTTCCGGTAACGCTTCTCCTGAATTATTTATTTTATGTTTAACCCAATAAACATCATTTTTTAGTTGCGCTTCCGTCTATTTGATCAATCCAACCTTTTCTTATTTTATCCCATGATCCATTATCTTTACGTCCATTATGCGGAATAACAGCAAACCCGTCATCCTTCCATATTCCAAAGAAAACTGATTTAGAAGAATTATGTGGCACATGAGCCTTAAAAACCATTATACATGTAGCTGCCCCAACATGACTGTCAAAAAACAATTGCGGTGGCATTGTCATACACGCCAATAAAGTATGATATTTCATAAGTTCCGAACGTAATTTTGAACCACTACTACCAGCACATGACATCGGAAGAATTGCAATTCCAATTCCCCCTGTTTTCAAATAATGTAACATAGATGCAACAAAATCTAATTCATCTTGCCCTTTTTGTATTGCAACCTCTCGAAGTCCACTCTTATCAAATTCTTCTTCTTTTTCTTTAATTAATTCCTTGTTTGCTTGAATCTCAATGTTCAAAATATCTATTTCCTTTTTCATACCCCTCCGTTTTTCTTTTGGCTTAATTTCTCTAATCTTCTTATTTACTTTTTTATTTTTATCTTTCAACTCATTAATAGCCTGTACAATCGGATATTCTCTCCCTGATGATTTATCCTTTTTATCAAGCGAATACGGTGGATTTATCATTCCTATGTCAATATCGCCAAAATCTTTCAATGCTTCGTGAAGCGATACTTGGTTATTATCGACATATGTTTTCCCACTATCATCTACAGGCGCAAATGAATCAACTAACAAAGATGAACAATTAAAAAGATTGGATTTTCCATCTCCATGAAACCTCATATTTTGCATATGCCAATGCATACATAGATGCATCACGTTCGACACCAATCAAACTATTTTTCGAGCTGCTTCATATCTCCCTTGTCTTACTTCTTCACTTTGATTATCTTCTCGGATATTTATCTTTTATTTTGTTCAAAGCAGATATGAGAAATGCCCTGTTCCACAACAAATATCAATAATTTTGTTGTTTCATTTAATTTAGTATCTTGAATAATATTCAGCAATATCACAAAATAAGTCTGTAATATGTTTTGGTGTTAATACTATCCCTTTTTCTTTAGCATTACCCTTTGTAAACCTTAGGAACGTCGTATAAAACTCTCCCATAACGTCAATTCCAGAGTATTTTTCTATTACCTCAATCACATTTCATATAAGGAATATATGCAACAAGAAAGAACTGTATCACCATCCTGAAAATATTTATCTTTTCCTTTTGGTGCCATTATAAGCTCATCTTTAGCTAACAACCCCTCATAAAACTTCTTCAAAGAAACTCTTTTCCCTTTTGGAATATTATCAATATCCCATATTCCTCTTACATAATCATATGCATATTCATCTGCTCCTTCCCCATATAACGAATTCTTTAATAACTTTACTGCATCCTTTCCTATCGAATCATTAAACATTTTCTTAGATTTAGTAGCTCTCTTAGAATCTATAGCAATTTTTGTGTCCTTATATAATCTAGATTCATGATTAGTTAATCCTAGTATCACAGCAGAAACAAACCCAGCTTTAGAATTATCTTCTATCCCATTTGAACGCAAAAAATTTAGCACACGCTAAAGTATATCGTCTTAATTCTTTTCTAACAGCTTCTTTGGTTGCAGAAAATCTATTCAATGCCACTTCTATATCTTTTTCGTATTGTTTAATTGAAACAATCGAATCATCTAAATACCCATTTTCCAATAATGCAATATCTGAAATTTCTCCTCCTTTTGGCCAAACATATGACGTCACTTTTGCTTCTGCTTTTGTTTGACCGGAAACTCCAATTGCAACAACATCATAATTTGCTTTCAAAAACGATGCATACCACAAAGCTCCGTTTATTGCATATTTTTCAGTTTCACTCGGATTTCCAAATCCATATTTCAAATAATCACTCGGATTTTCAAACATAGAATGGTTATCTATTCCCCCTTTACACTCTATTACGATTATAATATCTGCTTTATCCAAAGTAATCGTTAAAAATCAGGAGTTCCTCTTGTTTTTAATGTTTGCTTTTTTTGTGGCTTTCGAAAACACCTCATAAAGCCAATGGTTTTCTGTCCCTTTATAACTATCTTCCTTATACCATGTTATTCCGTCCACCTTGATATTTTGATCACATGGATAGCCATCAATATCTTTTAGTTTTCCTGCGGTTAAGCCCTTAGTAATTTCTTCACTTTCCTTTGCCATAATTATTCACCATCCTGATGTTTGCTATTTTTAATAACTTTTTCTGCCTCTTTTAATGCTGTTCTTCTAATAAACTCACTATAGGAAGCATACGCTTCAATCCGGGCAGCTTGTTTTAATTTCTTCAATTCGTCTTCACTGACCCTGATACTCATTGAAATAGTTTTTTTTCATTACTCCAACCTCCACATTCAGTAGAATAATCATATCATTCATGTGCAACAATTACAATACATAGTTCCACTTTTTCTATATTTCTCATACAATAACTATCCAAAACCAGCCATGGACAGTTTCTGGACAGTTCTCTATAACATTTTATAACAATCGGCAATCTCCATGAATCAGAAAAAGTCCGAAAACACGAGCTTTGTAACATGATGTAACAATATATAAACTATTCAGACAGTCTCTCATTCCTTTAGATAACTATAACGACAACGAACGCCACAGGCCGAAAGGTTTGTGGCGTTTGTCGTTTCTTTTTTCAGCAAAATTTAATGCTTGTTTAAAAGCTATATGCTATAATAAATTATCAACAAAACCCTTATATAGCTTATCATTTTCTCTCGTTTCCCAAAAAGAATGTTTCAAAGAAAGCGGTGGTTACTATGAAAGGAAAATATCTTTTTACAAGTTTCATTATGATTTCACTTATCATGATAGTCTCAGCCTCTTGCGACAGTTCCAAAACTGACAAAACCTCACAGGAAACACCGGTAAACTACACCGGTGAAAATATCAATCAGCTTCTGACCTATACCGTTCCAGATGGATACCATATCGATACAGAGAATTGTACAGATAAAAACGAAGCCTCATACACAATTATTTTATCCTCTGATGACTTAGATGAAGAAGTATTTACTCTTGAGATTATCTCTTATAAAAAGCAAGGTGTAGCAATCACTGACGATTGCGACATTGATATGGACTACCTGTTAAATGTTTCCAAGGATTCTGTGATTAAAAAGATAACCTTAAACGACACATTTACAGTAGATGGGCATACCTGCAATGAAGTTACAGAGTACTGGCCATATGATCCGGATGAAGAATTCATTTCTTCATCCCAGAATCCTGTATCATATCTTTTACATGCTCTCGGATTCAAAAAGGAGCAAAAAACGATTGCATTTGAACAGGCATATATTCAAAATGGTGATTATATTATCGGAGTAGGCGTCCGAAGTTTCAATGCAGTGCAAGATATTGAAAATGATGTATTAAAAAAGATTTGTATAAAATACTGAATTCCATAAAATTTTCAGGCAACCTATAACAAATCATCCTGAATATCTTCCTCCAGCATTCGTATCCCCGCAACACTGGTCACCGGCAGCGAGAACACAATCGTACGTTCTTTGCTGTCGAGACCGGCCTGCTCCATGATTGCTTTCATGATCTGATTCTTCTCTCTGCTCTTCGTTACAATCAGTATGACTTCTTTTTCTTCCACCAGTGACACCCCGAGATATTTCTTTGCAAGCTCCATCCCAGTTCCTTTTGCATGGATCACAGTCCCTCCGCCGGCTTTTGCTGCTCTTGCCGCATCCATGACTGTATCGATATATCCCTGATTCGCGATTGCTACCAGAAGTTCATAATCTGTATCTTTCATCGCTGTCTCCTCCTCTTTTTCAAATTCCTGTTCATTTACAAGAAACTGCAGTGTCTTTCTTCCACCCACGCTGCTAAGCGGAACAATGAATGATACCCCCGTCCCTGGTACATCGATCATCATCTTCGTGATCAGTCCCCTGCGCAGTTTTTTCCACGTCTCTCCTGTTACGATTGCAAGAAATAACAACTTTTCCGATTCTTCCAGGCCGAAATAATCCAGTACTTCACTCTGTGCCGTCCCTCTCCCGGTCGTTTCCAGGAATACGGGAAGACCGTGTTCTTAAAAATGTTCGGAAATCTTTCGTTTGTTTCTGTTCGTGATGGTCACCATCATATATACCTTACTCATAAATTCTCCCTTACAGCTCTATAATATCCGCATCCCCATATGCCTCCAGCGGTAATACCTTAACAGGCTGCGCGAGCATCTCTTCTTTATCCTTCTTACGCTCCTGATACTGATACACCACACCCAGGATCTGTATCGTGATAAGCGGTGTCATTGCTACCATTGCCACGACTCCGAATGCATCGGTTACTACATTTCCGCCAACGGCTTCACAGGCTCCCTGTGCAAACGGAAGTAAGAAGGTTGCCGTCATCGGTCCGGATGCAACACCGCCGGAGTCAAATGCGATCGCCGTAAATATCTTCGGCACGAATAACGTCAAGATTAGTGCCAGTGCATACCCCGGTACCAGAAACCACAGGATCGAGATACCTGTCAGCACACGTATCATCGCCAATCCAAGGGAAATGCAACGCCAAGCGACAGGCTATATCCCATTGCTTTTCCCGGTATTGCTCCGGAGGTCAGCTCTTCTACCTGCTCCATCAGCACATATACCGCCGGCTCTGCCTTTACGATAAAGTAACCGATCAGCATACCGATCGGGATGATCACCCAGCAGTAAGGAAGCCCTGCGATCACCTGTCCCAGATAATTACCTACCGGCATAAATCCTACATTTACCCCTGTCAGGAATAATACCAGTCCAATGTATGTATACAGGATACCGACCAAAAGTTTTGATCAGCGTTTTCTTTTTTAATTTCAGGGATACCACCTGAAAGAATGTGAAGAACAGAATGATTGGAAGCAGTGAGCCACCGATTTCCTTCATATAATGTGGGATTCCGGACTCGAATAATTTCCACAATGCTACAGATGTCTCTGCATCCGGTATTACAGTCTCGGAATAGCTGCCGCCTTGTGGATGATAGATAATACCAAGAAGCAATACCGCCAGCACCGGGCCGATCGAACACAACGATACCAGACCGAAGCTGTCCGTCTCTGCGTATTTATCACTACGTACCGCAGAGAATCCGATTCCCAGTGCCATGATAAACGGCACCGTCATCGGTCCGGTCGTCACGCCGCCCGAATCAAATGCAATCGCCAGAAAGTCCTTCGATACGAAAAAATGTCAGGATAAACACCACCGGATAAAAGATCAACAGCATATAGGACAGCGGTTTTGAAAATAACATACGCAATACAGCGGCCACCAGAAAAATTCCAACTCCCACGGCAACCGCCAGAATCAGTGTCATATTTGATACCGAAGGTACCTGCCCGGCCAGCACCTGCAGATCCGGTTCCGATATTGTGATGATAAATCCAAGTACAAAACACAACCCGATGATCACCGGCAGCCTTTTTGACTGTGCGATCCGGGTTCCGATCCTCTCTCCCATCGGTGTCATCGACATCTCTGCACCCAGTGTAAAGAACATCATTCCTACTATCAGAAGGATTGCTCCAATAATAAAAGCCATCAGAATGCCCGGCGGCACCGGTGCGATCGTAAAGCTTAAAATCAATACGATCACAATGATCGGCACCACCGCTTCCAATGACTCTTTTAATTTCTCCATTAATTTTGTCCAATATAATTTCAATAAATATTCATGCCTTTCTGTGTTAATTTTTCTACAGTTTTCTGACTATTCAATATATTCATTATATTATCACAAAATTCTAATCCCATCTATTTTTCTTTCGCTAAGATCTTGCTAAGATTCTTTATTCTATAACCATATCCTTTGCAAACAATGCTGCTCCCAGTGCTCCGCAAAGCTGTGCCTTATCACTGATCACCAATGTTGTACCAAGCTTCTCTTCCAGTGTCTTCACCAATCCCTGGTTCTTGGACACGCCTCCGGTCATCATATAACGTTCCTCGCCGCCGACACGTTTTGCCAGTGCTGCCGTCTTGGATGCAACGGCTTTATTCAGTCCGTGTACGATATCATCAGTAGCCTTATTCTGTGCAATCAGTGATACGACTTCGGATTCTGCAAATACGGTACACATACTGGAGATCGTAATGTCTTCCTTATATGACAGACCTGCCTTTCCCATATCATCCAGGCTCATTTCCATCGTTCTTGCCATCATTTCCAGGAATCTTCCTGTTCCTGCAGCACATTTATCATTCATAACGAAATTGGCTACAGCCCGTTCTCATCCAGACGGATGACCTTGCTGTCCTGACCTCCGATATCAATAACAGTACGGACTTCCGGGTTCAGGAAATGTGCCCCTCTTGCATGACAGGTAATCTCTGTAATACTCTTATCTCCATCAGAAATGGCCGTTCTTCCGTATCCAGTTGTAACCATTGCATCGATGTCTTCTCTCTGAAGTCCCGCATCCTTCAGCGCTTCTTCCAGTGCACGCTCTGCTCCGATTGCTGCTCCCGCACCTGTCGGCAGGATGATACCTGTCACGATATTTTGGTCTTTATCAAGAATTACTACATCTGTACTTGTTGATCCGCTGTCTATTCCGGCAAAATATCCTTTTCCCATCTTCAGTTCCTTCCCTTCCAGTTTGTTCCATATTCATGCTCTCTGCAAATGCTTCTAATCTTGTCAGAAAGCTGCCCGCTGCTCTGCACCGTATAATCCGATTCGATCTTCAGAAGCGGCACGGTCACATTCTGCTTAATCTGTGCGTATTCAAAACTGTAAAAATCGCAGAATTTCACAGTATGATAAATGATTCCTTTTAATCCGGGATCGTTATATAATCTCTTTCTTCCGCTGTGATCCATCATTCGCATACATGGAATCTGTCCGAGAAGTTCTTTCGCATACCATGCCATCAGCTCATCGAATCCCAGATCTTTTGGCGGCTCTGCCTCGCCCACCGAACGGTTATTGACACAGGTATCATTTTCCACCGGATATGGCATACTTTTCTGTACCATATCAAAAAGTTCATTTCCCATACGTGCACCCAGCACACTGATATGCGGCTTTACGATGCGTTCCGGCTTCTTGAATGCCTGCCGGAACTTCTCTTCATCAAATCTGGTACCTTTATATTCTCCATATGCTTTCGCAAGACCTTTTAACTGCACTGCTGTACGTTCCCTGCTGCATTCTGCATCACAGTGAAGTACATCAATCATATATAAGAAATCCAGTTTCCCACTGTCTTCCAGAATATCATACACACTCCGAATCGTATCACAGCAGTTGACCAACACCAGTTCCTTTACTTTTCCACTCATAACAGCTTCCAGAAGGGCCTTGCCGAATCCACAGATATTCGGATGCGCTATCTGATCCGCATGGTCAAAGCCCTGCGGCATCTCATTCAGGTTCTGACATTCCCCGCCGAACGCTTCTAAGAGTTCGATTGGGGTATATTTACAGACATAATATGTTTTATTCATCGTGCGATTCCTCCTGTCTGTCCGTATTTTCATCCGTTTCTGTATTCAGCATCTCTAAGAATGCCCCGAGTCTGGTAGATGTCTGCCCTTCTCCGCCATGACTTCTGTCGCATCCATCGCCGTCCAGGATCAGAAGCGGGATTCCCTGTTCTTCGAATTTGCGCTTGGCAAGCTGTGCTGCTCCAAGGGTATGCTTACATCCCCAGTGTCCGAACCAAACAGCACCGTCTGCTCCTGTCTCCTTTGCATGACGGATTCCTGCTTCGATTCTTCTGATCGCGCTTCCATTTAATGCATGATATACCATACGTCTCGCCATTGCCTCATAAGGCTTCTCCGGATCAAAATCCGGCTCACAGACGTGACTCAGTTCACAGCCGACAATCTGTGCTTTTTCCTGAAAGCATAGCTCGTTCTTCACCGCATCAGACCAGAATGGGATCGTATGCATCCAGTAGATTTTCTTTCCATTTTTTTGCAGGAGCATTCTTTACGTCTTTCAAAAGGCGGTCCACATAATCCTCTTCTTCTTTTGTGCCAAGCAAAAGATTGTTGGTCATTCCCACATAAAGAGGCGTAACCAGATCTGCCGGAACATATTTATCTGCACTTTCTTTCTCATACTGTGCAAACTTCTCCAGTGTCCGTTTGCTTCTTCTCAGCCGTTCTGTTAATGCCTCGTCTGTAACCTTTTTACCCGTACATTTTTCTATAAACTCTTTCAGCTTCCGAAGCTGGTCTGCCACATACTGTACATTGTCCTCATTCTGCTGCATCGGGACATCAATTGCAAAGATTGGCACTTCATACATTTTCGCCAACATTTTTTAAACGTCAGAAGGTTTGCATCACAGGTCAGGTTCGTGTACACAATGCACTTTGGTTTCGGAAGCACTTTCTTCTGTGCCGCCCCGATAAATGTCTTATGATAACTGCAAAGTGTCTCAGAAATTCCTGTATTTTCTGCCTGCTGTAAAAATTGCTCTTTCTGCCTTTGATGCAGAAAGTATAACAGGAAAATCCTTCCACATTATACGGATGGATTCCTGCCTCCTGCAACAGTTCGCAAGGAGTAAAGATGCTGACTATTGCACTCTCCTGTGGTTTTCCAAAGGCATAAGCATCGTATCCATCATAAGTCTGGCAAGATACCGGTCTGCCGGCATCAGTCTTTGTCCGGGCAAACCGGAACTTCAGATTCTGTGCCTTCCATCCGGTCTTTAAAAGCCATCTGGCTCTGTCCGGATCCTCATTACTCCATTTTTCTATATAATTTCCATATGTTTCTATGATCTTCATGTTCTCATCCTCGTCTTACCCTGTTGTCTGTTTCCATTTTTCTTCCTTATTCAAGTATAAAAAAAGCATTTAACATCATACTCTTCTTTTTTATAAAATGCAAATATACAGCAGCAATTTTCCACAAATCTGCTGCTGTATATAGATATCAACGTATACTACCTTGTATTTTTTTCGTTTTCTTTTTTGCCCGTACAAGCACTAACACGAATCCGGCTATTCCAAATCAGTGACAATACTTTTCCTGTTGTTGTCCCCGGTGCATGATAGATGATCTTCACTTCATGGTTACCACTTTCGATCTTACACCCCAGAAATGCCGTATTTACTTTTTGTATCTCTGTTTCTTTCCGTCAATATAAATCTTAAAATGTTTATCATAAGGGATGGACGTAATAAACCATCCATCTTTCTTTACACGAATTGTCCCCTGGATCACGTTATCTTCTGTCTGCTTTTGTCCACCTGGATTTCTGACTGATATAACAATTCTGACCGTTCCGGCAGACTGCCGAGATATGCCTGTACATGCCTTAATCGATATTTCCCTTTGCCAAATGTCACAGAAATATTATCTTCTCCATCCTTTAACGGCACTGCATAGATAAATATCTTATTTTCATTATAATATACATGATCTTTCGCGCTTAATTTGTTACGGATTCCGTTGATCCAGACTGCTACATCCTTATTCGGATGTGCGTTGTCTACCCGTAATTTCAGAAAAAGAACCCGATTCTTCTGTTTTTTTCCCTGTGCCGTTTCCATGCCACACTGTCCTTGTTGCGTTATTTTCTGCTGTAGCTGTTGGATGGAAAATGTTGTCTTTTTCATCTTCTTTGTATGAATTCTCCAACCATCTTGAGTATCAGCCTTTTTCATGCTAACAGGCTTATAAGCTGTCATTATGTTCTGGTCTGAAGATTCCGTATGTTCTCCAACAACTGCATATTCCAAAAATACCGTCTGATTATATGGAAATGCAAGTTTCTTATATTCCTCTTCCGTCATCACACGATCTGTTGCATACATGACCGGTGCTGCGTCTTTATTCTGATATATACCGGTTGTGCCGCATTTCTTAACCAGAGTATATCCTGGCACATCCGAATCTGATACGATATACCGCACTCCCATCATCCGTTGAAATACCGGATTTTTCGAAACAGACTGCATCATCCCATTGCGGAACGGTTCTTCCAGTCTAAATGTCTTCTGACGGAATGTCTGATAGTCCGGATTGTATGCCGATGAATAGATGGAAGTAATATTCTGAATCCACATCCCAGATCCGGTTTAAATCTG
>ENA-OPYU01000895-OPYU01000895.1-human-gut-metagenome-genome-assembly--contig:-NODE-895-length-11043-cov-5.687706_pt1 | contig 11043 bp, 9 predicted proteins | sample MGYA00242637_ERZ504482 | MGnify/ENA primary metagenome ERZ504482 (study PRJEB26092, sample SAMD00036237) | human gut metagenome | host: Homo sapiens | study: EMG produced TPA metagenomics assembly of...
CTTTTGATAGAATCCAAGTCATTGCAAATAGTCTTTTTATCCATTTTCCCTTCCCAACCCCATATTACATGGTTGGCAAATTCCACAGGAGGTTCTGCAAATTGTTGTTCTAGACGGGAAAGGGGTGTTTCATGAATGCCTTGCCAGGATTTTATTTCATTTTTTGAAAATAAGAAGTTGAAATAAAAAAGGGAAGCAATAAATAATAGTATCTTTTGCATGATGTTTATGATTAGAGTTGAGTTTTATATGCATAAGGGCGCATCAAAGCGCCCCTACAACAAAAGGATATCCGTTACAGTTTTTAGAGGAATCCTTCATGCTAATCTTAATATTATTCTCCTAAATAATAGGAGGGGACAGGAGCTTGTGGGTATCCCATGGAACGATGAGCTACATAGCTTCTATATATTCCGTCCTGCATCAATGTGGTACGACGGTCTTTTGCCGGAAGATTGGTTGTGTAGATACGTATTTCACCGGGTAATGCGGTTATTATTTCTTCACGCCAGTCTCCATATAAATCTGCAATCATTAAGATATCACCTTCAATATCTTGTGTTAGTGTTTCTCCTTTCCATTTTACAATACTTAGTGAACGACCGTTTGAAGAGGAACTTGCCCCCCATCGGTTATCATCTCCTTTAAATGTTTCACGCAATAAGTCACCGTCCCACCAGGCCCAATTACGGCAGGAGGGCACTTCCTCATTTTTACCTAAGGGTTTACCGTCAGCCGAAAGTAGATATTTGTCTGTGCTGCCTCCTTTACGGTCTTCGCTGGCAAAACATTCCAGACCTTTATGGACCGGATCAAAATCAGCAACCATCCCATCGCCTACATGGAATGTCTTATGACCGATATTCCATACCGGTTGTCCTGTTCTGGCATCCACAACACAAACGCCACGTCCGTTCTCGTGCCAAGGTTCCAGACAAAGGAACACTTCCATACCCGGACGATCCGGGTCGATATCAGTCAGATAGATTTTATCAGGGTGTCCTAATCCGGTAGACCATAGTAAAGTCCCGTTATCATCAAGCATGCATGAGCCTAATAGAATTTCATCTTTTCCATCTCCATCCACATCACCACATACCATATTATGGGAACCCATGCTTCTTACTACGGGATTTTCTTCATCACCGTCCCATCGCCATGCACGTTCCAGTTTGTTATCTTTCAGTTGCCATGCATCTACAGTCATCAGTTTGTAAGTGCCACGACATGCCAATATATAAGGAGTCTTGCCGTCCAGATAGGCCATTCCTATTTGGTTACGGTTTTGCCGGACCAGATTTCCATACCTGTCATTCCGTTCAGGCCAGTCCACGCGGGCAATTTCTTTTCCGGTCATTCCATCCCATACACTTAGATATTCTTCACCGGAGTCTACCCGTCCTTTTTCATTTCGTTTGGTCGTTTCCGGAGCTGTTTTAAGGCAATTTCTGCTTTGCCATCTCCATTGAAGTCGTATGCGATGAAAGGGGAGTACCAAACACCGGGCTCAATACCTTGTCCTAAATCTTTAGACCATGAAAAAAGTGCCGTCACTTAAATAAGCCTCAATTTGGTAAGTTGAACCATCCAGAGTACCGGGCATTCCGGGATCCACACTTTTTTTCTGGGGTACGAATGATATAATCGTAAATACCATCCCCGTTCAAATCAGCAACGGCTATTTTGCCTGCTTTTATATTACGGTTCAATTTAATGGATTGATAGTTTTTCAATAAAGAACAGTCCACATCCAATTTGGAAGATGTGTTAATCACTTTTTCTTTTATCTAATGCACAGATCCAATAGGTTGCTTTTCCGGCAACGGGAGTTTGGTCAACAAAGTCACAGGTGTTTTTAATTGGATTTTTTGATAGGCGCTGTGTCTTGCCGTTTGCAGAACGGTAGAGGTGGAAGGGAGTGTCTGTTTTATCTTGTTCCCATAGCCTCCAACTGAGGTAGATACCTTTCCCGTCTACAGATGGGTGGCCGTTAACCTCTGTCTAAGTTCTCTTTTACTCTTTCTGTTGCAAAACCTTTGATTTTCGGTTTGGGCTCATGGCGTGGTTCTAGTATTTCATAATAATATGTACGTTCACGCGAGTCCTGAGCTGTCATGTTTATTGATATGCTAAGCAACAGCAGTACCGAGCATAATCCTATAAGTAGGTTCTTGTTTTTCATCATTGATTTATATATTAATTATTTGTTTTTAAAATATTTGTCAGCAAAACGAAGAAATTGTTCCCAATCGTATGGAAGAATAGCGTGAGGCCCTTTGCGATTGTGGTATGCGATAGAGCCATTCATGTAAGGTGTATCCACAGGAGGCATTTCTTCACAACCTATTCCGTTTAAGCCATAGAGGGCATATACAGGTTCAGCTCCTTTACCTCCTAGAAATTCACCTTTTTGGTCGGACCAGTTGTCTTCTTCTGCACTGGCGATATATATAGGTCTTGGAGCAATCAGGGCAACGAGTTCGTGCTGGTCGAAAGGCAAGTATTTTTCCCGGTCGTTAAATTGTTTATAATTACCGCAGAACCAATGAGGAAAACGTACATTCATGGCTTCTACAGTCTCACCAAAACAACGACGTGAGATGGCAACTCCACAACATCCTGAATTCCCGGATATGACTAAAGCAAAACGCGGATCGGAGGCTCCGGCCCAGACAGCGGTTTTGCCAAGACGAGAATGACCTATCACGGCGATTTTTTTAGGCATCCACTTTTTTGGTCTGTTTCCAGATAATCCATGGCACGGCTCATGCCCCATGCCCAAGCTGCAATGGAACCCCATTGATCCGGATCTGGGAAATTCTGCCCTTTCTCATAATAATAAGGATGCACACCATTTTGGAAGTCATCGTCAAAATCGGGATCCACATCATTATAACAGAAAGTGGCCAGACCATATCCGTGTTCCAAAATTTTATCAAGCTGCCAGGATTTGTCCATTGATCCCCTGAAAGATCTTTTCTTCATTTTTTCATCTGTTATTTCGGGGACAGATAAATCGGGATCATCATATATCGTGTAATTGGGCATGAAGCTGATACCTAGAAAAAACCGGAATTTTTCCTGATACATGATTAGGAAGATACAGTTGCAAGTCAATGTGGGGACCCTGTGGATCGTCTGTTAATTGGATGGTTATTTCTTTCCGGGTGGCACATCCGTTCAGAGCTTTTTCATTGATCCGACTGACTGTACAAGGCAGTTTGTGTTTTAATACAGGTGCTTTGCCAAACATGTAAGTCGTGAACAGGTTTAAAATTTCGGGGCGGCGTTTTTGCTCCCATTGTTCCTTGGTCTGAACCATTTCTCCGTCGTGACACATTAATACGGAAGGTAAGGTATATTGCGGAACCTTACTTTCATCATAATTAGCTAATTTGGCATAGTCTTTTCTAGGAGACTTCCCATTTTGGGCGTCAGTATAAGTTATACTCAAGAGGAGCATAATCCATATCATTATGTTTTTCATAAGATCCAGTTTTTATAGAAGTTTGATAACGATTTCTTATAATTAAATTTGTTTTACACCTTTCGGAAGTTTCACTTTGGTTGCGATTTTACCATCGGCTTTCTTCTCGTGGCTGACTTCTATCACGCCCCAAGGGGTGGGATAAGTGCCTTTAGCCCATTCTAATTTACCTAGGTGTGGCTCAATACTGATCTGCTTGCGTTCCACGTTCACGATTTTTATACCTAATACATGATCTGACAACCATGTGGTAGGTCCTGAGGACCACCCGTGGCAAAGGCTGTGACGGAATCCGGGATAGCAATAGGCGCCGAAATCGCCATGTATGTCTTTTTTTTCCGGCTGGAACAGGTTCGTCTATAGGAGCGGCATTAGGAATCCAGTCCAGATTGAAATCTTCCCAAAACGTGGTTGCTCCCAAATCCAGCATGGCCCCCCAGAAAGTGTTAATGATATCTATTGCTTTCTCATACTCACCTGCTTTGGCTAATGTTTCCAGCATATAATACCCGTAAAAAGTGGAAAAACCTTTTCCACCACCTACAGAGACAACTTCATCGCAAGCCTGTTGGGGATCCATCAATCCAGCGATGGCCATTAATGAAGCTGCCTGTTTCAGATTGTTGTGAGGTAATATCCTTTTTTTTCATCCGGTTGATAATGTCCAGACATAATTGAGCATCAGAAGTGTTACCAAGTTTTAAAGACAATTGATGTGCATCTTGCATAGCCCATACGATCAGTGCGCGATAGCCTGCCTCAACTCCGGCTTTATTTCCGCTGGATGGCCAGTCCAAAAAGCGGGCAGGTGCTAACGTTTCATTTCCCGCATCATCCACTTTCTCATTTATCAGATGGATTAATCCGCTGATATAGTCGGAATGTTTCTTTAAAAAATCAATATCACCAGTCTGGTGATACCATTCATATTGGTTGATCAGATACCATAGGCTGTATGCACTCATGCCATTCATCCAATTGGGTAACGGAAATTGTTTGCAGGCCAGGTCCAGACTGTTGGGAATTACCTCATTGTATCCGAAAACACGGCTGACAGCCATTAATTCAGGATGCATATCGCCCAGCCAGACTACCCGGTCACGTTTGATGCCATCCCATAAAAACTCCTGCATATTCAAGTGGACAGTATAGGCTCCGGTAATCCATATTTTGTTTAAACGTTGGTCGTTGCATTCAAAAGATCCCAGATAAGGAATATCACGGTAGCGCAGGATAGCTGAAATTTCTTTTAAAGAGATAGTGGCGTTGTTTTGCAGCAAGTCGAGGCGGACAAAGCGGAAACCGGTATTACCTATTTCAATCATGCCGTCACGGGGAATTTCCATGATGATATCACGTTTGGCATGATCGTCTGTTGAAAATCCCACTTTCCATTCGGAATTTGAAGTGGTACTGTTGGCTTCTCCAACAGATTCTCCGAAACGTATTCTTACCAAAGAAGGCTCCCTACGGTTGGAACTGCCCATGACGAGCTTTAATCCTCCATGCAGTTCACTGCCGAAATCCAGTAATAAGGATGCCTTCTCTGTTTCAGTAGAGGTCATTATGCAACATTTTTTCTGTTCATTTCCGATTGGCCGTTTCCACGCTCTAACAAATAGTGTTCGTTTTTTCATTAGATTATTCTTACATCCTGCATATTTGGTAACAATACGTTTGGGGGTTGATGTAAGCGCGGTCCATGATATCTTTGGTCATTCTTTGTGAGGCATCGCTTTGTAGGGTGGGAGGGATACCTGCATATAGAAGTGCGGGTAACAGAGCGAATGCAATTATGCTTTTTCTGATTGCTGGTAATAGTTCCATAGTATCTTTGATTTTTGATTTATGCAAATATAGACGAAGAAGGTGTCTTACCTATGGAATTTTATTCATTTACATGGAATATTGTTCATCTTCTTTCTGTTCTTTTTTCATATACGGATAACAATCTTTATTCGTCGTGTTGGATTTGTATTGGATTTTAGTTATTGATTGGGGGGGCACTGACAGATAGATTCTTTATATGAAAAGAAATGAGTAAATGAACTGTACAGAACTTGTTGATATCACTTTTCTTTTATAATCCATATTCCTTCAAAAAAGGAGCCTCACCTCGTAGCTTTCCTTCTTCTGTTTTATATAGCCGTGCGCTTACTATATCGTTGATTTGTATTATATAAATATCTCCATTTTTTTGTGTAGTGGCTTGTTAGAACCAATGGTCCTGGTGCGATAAATCGGCATAGCGTGTCGTTCAGGAAATCTATGTAATCTATTTGTGGATTGCCATCTACAAGTTCATAGCGTATAGTTTTTGTTGTTTGCATCCCGCTATTAACAAGAATAGTGTAGTGAAGCATATAAACCGACCGATTTTTTTCATTATAAAATAAGTATTTATGGTGTGGAAAATAGGGGAGTGCTGAATTCGGCACTCCCCTTTATTAATTATTGACTGCAAAAATCTAGTCTGTTAATAGCCAGGATTTTGCATTGCGGCTTTTTCTTCATCACTTAAATTCGTACCGTCTTCATGTTGAAGTTGGTCTAAGAATGTTTGTGGAATAGGACGAAGCAAATGTTTGTCTGCTATATTGGCAGCTGCTTCCGGATTGAATAATTTAGCACGTTGAACCAAAGTCTTGGTACGGCTCAATTCTTCCCATCGGTTCCATTCACCTAAGCATTCACGGGTACGTTCGTTTAAAATGAAATTGATCAAACGGTCTTTGTCCCCATTTACGCCATAGCTGATAGAATAGCTTCATCCTCGGCTGGTAATGATGAATAACTTGAAATTTGCAGACTGGAAGCATCTGTTGTGCGTTCTATACCAGTTGAAAGATAGTAAGTGTTCTTTTGAAGGAAAGAAGCCTTGAATGCCTCTGTGTTATTGATCTTGGTACCATTGGCATCTTTGCATTTGCCTAAAGTGCTTAGTGCGGTTGAATTATCTTCGTCACCGCCTGCGCTTTTCAAGAAAGCCATAGAACCATCGGTGTAGTATTCGCGGTCTTCACCATTTTTCCATTCGGCACGTGCACGGAGCTGGTTGATGGTAGAGATAGCATCCTGGAAGTTACCGGAACGTACTTGAGCTTCCGCTTTTATCAGATAAGTTTCGCCTGTACGGGCCATAATGACATCACGATGTGCGTCACCTTTCTCTGCTGTACGCGATCCGTCGTCAGTCTTATTGATACCACAGAATACATTGGACTGTGCTGGATTTCCGCTAACACCATAGGTGTTCAATACATATTGACCACCGGCATATATAGGGAATACATTCGGCACCCATTTATTTGTTTCGGGGTTTACAAAGGAGTGGGCTATACCACCACGACCTACTGTTCCATAATCGGAGTTTGTGGCGTCTTTAAAACGGTTGTCACTTTTTTTGATTAAGAATAAAGATGATGCCTTGGTCGCCTAGTGTTGGAACCTGATCGGCTGTAATACCGTTTGTAGCCACTACATCATCTGCTTTCGATGCAATATTATTCAATCCGTAGACAGTTTTGAATGTTTTCCACATACGTGAGTCATTCACATTGTCGAAGATAGCATAAGCGTATTCTGTAGGGCGGCAACGTTGGAAGTCCATACCACCGATATATTGACCACGTTGTGTCCAACCACCGGAGAAGTTGGAGAATTGTGGGTTGAAGTAATTATAAGTACGGTTTCCGAAACGTCCGGTTGCCGAAGAAGTGTGTTGGCATGACATTAATATTTCATTAGATTCTTCGGCTTTGCAGTCTATACCAGTCCATTTGGCGTAAAGGTTATTATAATCACTTTCTAACGGACATTTTGAGATGACTTCATCACATAATGTAATCGCTTTTTTCAAATCAGCATCAGCAGGATAACTTGAGTTCCAGTCGCTGCAACGTTCAGACTGACGGTACAGCAAAGCTTTTGCCAGGAAGTGTGCTGCTGTGTATTTAGTCCATGTACCTGTACCACGCCATCTATCTGTAGGCAGTTTGTCGTAAGCGTTCTGCAAGTCATCAATCACTTGGTTTAATGTTTCTTCTGCAGAAGCGCGAGTAAAGGTTCTGACCACACCTTCAGTAACTTGGGTTTGCAGAACCACACCACCATATTGTGCGAAAAGACGATAGTAGTTATATCCACGTAGGAAATAAGCTTCCCCTAGGCATTTTTCACGGACTTCCGCATCAGTAACATAGTCAGCTGATGCGATAACTTGATTTGCAGAGGCGATGCCGTAATACATCTGATCCCAAAGAGCCGATACACCCGGACAGTTGTTGTTGGCGGCACCGTTCGCCGTTGTACAGTCCAACGGGTTCAGACGGCTGTCATAAGTGTTCCATGGTTCTGCAGTCAGGTCAGAGCCGTTTGTAAATTCATCGGTGCCGTAAAGGGTAATACCATACGCCCATTCATAACCGAAATGCCAACGGATGTTACCGTACAGTGCGGTAGCCAGATCTTGAATGCCCTGTGACGTTTTGAAATAGTCAGTGGTATAGGATGACTTGTTTTTTTCATCTAGGAAACTATCGCTACAAGAACTGAAACTAGCAGTCATTGCGACAGACAGGGCGGCTGTGAATAATGTATATTTTAAATTTTTCATTTTAAAAACAGTTTAATGTGTTATTATCAAATTAGAAACCAACTTGTAAACCGAAAGTAAAGCCTCTATTGTAATAAGTAGTGCCTAAGTCCAAATCCATAAAATCTACTGAAGAATAGAGGTTGCCTATATTCTTAGCTTGTGCATATAATTTAAGAGAACTGATTCCGATGTTCTTTAATGCTTTGGAATTAAAGTTATAACCCAGAGAAATGTTACGGATCTTGATGAATGAAGCGTCTTTAAAGCCTAGCAGACTTGAATAAGCATCACCACCCGCTGTACTGTAAATTGGTTTTTGATAATCAGCACCAGTATTGTCTGGAGTCCAATAGTTTATTTCACGTTGGTTATACATACCGTTTTGGCCTTCACCACCCGTATCAACTATATAACCAAATCGTCCGTTCAGCTCGATACCTAGTTCAAGACCTTTATAGTTGAATGTATTGCTCCATCCCAGCACCCATTTAGGATTTTTATTGCCAAGAATAATACGGTCATTACTGTCAATAATATAGTTGCCATCCTGATCAACAGGTTTCACCATGCCTGCTTCAAATTTATGTCCATTAGCATTAAATTTAGCCATCTCTGCCGCATCGCTTTCCTGCCACAGACCATCGTTGGCAATACCATAGTAAACATTGATTGACTCACCAATGAACCAGGCATTGGAAATGTCATCCTGCTTACCGTTAGCAAGTTCTAAGATTTCATCTTTTTGATAGGCTGCATTGATAGTGGAACTCCATTCAAAGTCTTTAGTTTGTATGGGAACCAGGTTCAAAGATAAGTCAACACCGAAGTTTTTTGTTTTACCTACATTGGCATAAGTAGAATTAAAGCCAGTTAAGGTTGGAATAGTCATGCTTAATAATAAGTCATTGGTGTTAGAGTGATAAATATCCATTGAACCGCTGATACGTCCATTCAAGAAACTGAAATCTATACCATAGTTATATTGTGTTGTCTTTTCCCAACCTAAATTTTATTGCCATTTTTGACTTGAGAAGAAGTGTAATAAGGTTCATTAGTAGCATAAGCAGGGGTCAGAGTAGAGCCAAAAGGTACATAGAATGACTGGATGTTACCTAATGTAGAATATGCACTTACAGCTGAGTTACCAGTTGTTCCCAAACCGAAACGAAGTTTTAACTGGTTTATCCAAGAAATATCTTTCATGAAGTCTTCTTGGTCAATGCGCCAGCCCAAGGCGGCAGAAGGGAAGAAACTCCATTTGTGCCCGTCTGCTAATACGGAAGAACCGTCATAACGTCCGGATACAGTCAATAAATAACGGTCGTTGTATGCGTAGTTTACACGTGCCATGTACGATGCCAACTGATTCTCAGACATACCAGTACTCATACCAGCACCATAAGTTGCTGCATCAGTAATATCTACACTGCCCATGTTGTACCATTCAAAATTTTCATTAGGGATGGCGTTAGCACTTTCGGAACCACTTTCTTTATTATATTTGGAAGCTGATTGCAATAAGGTTACGCCTAAGTTATGTTTGCCGAATGTCTTGTTATAGTTGATCTGATTATCCAGTGTCCATGACAAGTAACGATCTGTTGCATATTTAGCATAGTTTTTTGAGCCCATTTTCACGGCAGAGTCTTTGCTGATAAAAATACCTTGACGATAGTGGCGGAAATCAGGACCGAAAGAGATTTTATAGCTTAGTCCCTCTAGAGGTGCCCATATTTTCCCAAAATCAAATTGTCCGTAAAAGCTGCCTAGTGCACGGAAAGTTTGGCGGTTATCGGTTGACTTATTCCATTCGTCAATTACAGTATAAACATTGGTGGTGGAGCCACAGGGGTTGGTAATGATATTTCCTTCTTCATCATAAGGAACACCAAAGCGTGGAATAGCTTTTGCCGCGCTATATATATCAACAGGGCCCGAGCCTGAAGATTGTCCGGTACGGGAATAACCATAGTCTTGAACCGCCCATGAACCGTTGATAGATCCGCCCATTTTAAACCAAGGTTTTACTTGTAAATCGACAGACATTGAAAAATTATAACGTTCATATTCCTGTCCTTTCTGAGTTCCTTGATTATTCAGGTAACCAACAGAGAAGAAAGCTTGCGCAGTTTCGTTACCGCCACTACCACTGATGGTGTGTTCATGAGTGATACCTGTTTGGGTCACTATGTCTGCCCAGTCGGTATCTGTTACTTTACTTCCATCCCAAGTACCGTTACTCCAACCTTTATTTACATTTGCCAAAGCTGCGGGATCACCTGATGCTGCGAAATAAATTTGGTCTTTATCGTAGTTAGGTTGGTCACCGCGAGGATTGTTTACCGGATCTGAGTTATAATAAGCCCAACGGCGCCAGGTAATATAATCGCTTGCACTCATGGCAGGTGATTTGTCTTTTAGGTTTTCTAATGTGACAGAACCTGAGTAGTTTAAAGCGAGTCTACCCGCTTTACCGCGTTTGGTAGTTATCAATATGACACCATTGGCACCACGAGAACCGTAAATAGCTGTAGAAGAGGCATCCTTTAAGATATCAATGGATTCTATGTCACGCGGATTGATCGTTTCAATTCCTCCAGCACTCAAAGGAACTCCATCTACTACATACAGAGGGTCTGATGATGCGCTGATAGATCGGTTACCACGAATACGGATTGATCCTACAGTACCCGGACGTTCACTTGAGGTGATATCTACACCGGCAGCTTTGCCTTGTAAGGCTTCAAAAGCATTGTTCACAGGTCTTGTATTCAATTCTTCAGAACCAACACGTGCCATAGCACCAGTCACATCACTTTTTTTTGCTGAACTACCATAACCTACTACCACAACCTCATCCAGTGTTTCAGTATCCTCCTCCAAGATTACCTTAACGGTAGATTGTCCTTTCACCTGGATATCTACGGTCTTGTATCCCACGAAACTTACTTGGATAGTT
>ENA-OPYU01000896-OPYU01000896.1-human-gut-metagenome-genome-assembly--contig:-NODE-896-length-11042-cov-4.853413_pt1 | contig 11042 bp, 11 predicted proteins | sample MGYA00242637_ERZ504482 | MGnify/ENA primary metagenome ERZ504482 (study PRJEB26092, sample SAMD00036237) | human gut metagenome | host: Homo sapiens | study: EMG produced TPA metagenomics assembly of...
CAAGGGCAAAGCTGCGACAGCGGTGTGAAACACCCTTGATGAAATCTGACAGTTCCGATAGATTCCAAACTGCAATCCACCGATTTTATTAGCCATAAGTGTTACAAAAATTGCTTGACCACAACAATGATATGTATATTGGGAATTCTGACATGTGGATGTGGGAAAAAATGATAAGGAAGAAAAAACCAGTACCGTTGACAATATATGAACAGCTGAAAGTTACAGAGGAGTCCCTTCCAGATGAAGAAACAAAAGTAATACAAAAGGTGTCAATAGTTGGGCAAAAGCATTTTTGGCGGTAAATAGTGATGCTCAAGATAAAGAAATAACAGATCAGAGTTTGTATCAAAGTATTGCAAATACAGAACATAGAAGATTATTAAAAGAAGAAAGAGATGCTTTTTATAAAGAAAGCGTGGTTAATATCAATGAAGTGTCTACACAAGTAAAAAGTGCAAAGAAAGCGCAATATGGTAAAACAGATGTAGGTGTTGTGGAATGTGATATAGATGTGAAAGGCACAAGAAATGACCAGGCATTTGAAAAGATATATACTATGCAGATGGTAGTCAATTATCAGACAAATGTTGTATCAGTGTATGAGGTTGAGGATATTACGTGGGAATAAGAAATACCGGTAAAGGGATATCAGTTTTGGAGAGATATCAGGTTACCGGTATTTTTTATGACAAAGAATATAAAAAATGCAGCAATTTTTTCATAGAATATTGGAAAGTATTGACGAAAAAAAGATTCGAATATACACTAGAAGTGTTTAGGTAGCAAACGTTACGGAAATTTGAAATGGTTTGTTATTTAAGGGGAAACTAAAAGTTATAATAGGAGGAAAGTAGTATGTACAGGAAAAAATTAATGCGCGTATGCCTGACGGGTGTTATGGTTGTTTCAATTGCAACAGCGAACGTTGCACCAGTGTTTGCAGCAGAGCCAGTGGAAAAGGTGGAGACGGAGAGCGATAGTTGGGATAGTATTTCTGGTGAAATTAATTTTAGAGATACAGACAACAATGAATCTATCTTTGTGCAATTTAACAATGAAAAAGTGGAGGATTATCGTTGGGGTGATGATCCGAAAGATACATATGAAGTATTGCCGGCAGAAACTGTGAAAAAATATCTTCCAGAAGGATATGAATTGGTAGAAGGTATCTATTCGGTAGCAGGTGGAGAGACACAGGATTCTTATTTTGTATATGCCGAGGTAAAGAAAGTACTTGTCGAAGAAACACAGGATGTGAAAATCAATTATTATGATGAAGCAGCTGGAAAACAGGTAGCAGAAGTGCCGGTACAGGTATCAATTGATACATCGTGTGTAAATATGGCAATCCTGACAAGATACCTGCCAGAAGGATATACACTTGAAGGTTCTGATTGTATCATCAGAGACGGATATGTATATGTATCCGTAGCGCCAGCAGAAGAAGTACAGAATGTAAAAATCAATTACTATGATGAAGCAGCAAAGAAACAGGTAGCAGAAGTACCGGTACAGGTATCAATTGATACATCATGTGTAAATATGGCAATCCTGACAAGATATCTTCCAGAAGGATATACAATCGAAGGTACAGACTGTATCATCAGAGACGGATATGTATATGTATCCGTAGCGCCAGCAGAAGAAGTACAGAATGTAAAGATCAATTACTATGATGAGGATGCTGAGAAACAGGTAGCAGAAGTACCGGTACAGGTGTCAATTGATACATCATGCGTAAACATGGCAATTCTGACAAGATATATGCCGGAAGGATATGCATTGGTAAGTTCAGACTGCATCATTAGAGATGGATACGTATATGTTTCTGTAAAGAAAGATGTAGAGATCAGAGAAGCAGTGCTTCACATTACATTTGAAACTCCGAACGGAGAAGTTGTTACAACAGAAACAGTAACAGCAGAAGGCGCTGATGGAGAAGACGCGGTATTCAGACTTGGTGTAGACTTCAATCTTCCAACAGGATACAAGCTGTCCAACGACAGAGATCAGGTAACAGAAATCACAATTCCATTTGGATCCACAGGCGGACATACAATGGTTGTAGAAAAAGGTGACCTTTCTTCCATCGTAAAAATCCAGTTTGTAGATGCTGAGAATAATGATGAAGTAGTAGCAGGTGGAGATTACTTTGTTGATGGTGATGGAGACGGAATCTTCCACACAAGAGAGATCACAGAGTGGGTACCGGAAGGATATGAGTTACAGGAAGTTGGAGATTTCCAGGTAGAGCTGTACAAAGAGACACCATTACAGCTGAGCGTAACAAAGATCAAAGAGGATAAACCGGAAACTCCGGATCCAGAGGAGCCAAATAAACCAGAGAAACCAGAAGATCCTGACAAAGAAGACACAAATAATAAAGACGACAAAAAAGAGGATACTAAGAAAGAAGATAAGAAGAAAAATTCTCCAAAGACCGGAGATGAGACAAGTGCAGCAGCTGCAGCATTACCGGCAGGTGTCAGTCTTGCAGCAATCCTTGCAGTATTAGTAAAAAAATTCAAATAATCTGAAAAACGAATAGACGGTTTTCGGTTATAAGAAATGAGAATATTGCCAAAAATGCAGTGCGTTTTTGGCAATATTTTTTTAAAATTTTTCAGATTGTACTAAATCAAATACAAACGAGAATCATTCCTGTTTTCTCTTGTCTTTCTTTTAACATAATGGTATACTAAGACCCGTAAGAAAGAGAAAATTATTCATGTACATTGAAGGAGGATTTTAAACGATGGCACAGTTTGAACAGTGGTCAGGATTTAACGGAAGACTCTGGAAAGAGGAAGTTAACGTTCGTGACTTCATCCAGAACAACTACACACCATATGAAGGTGATGAATCTTTCCTGGTTGGACCTACAGAGGCAACTGACAAATTATGGGGAGAGCTTCAGAAACTGCAGAAAGAAGAGCGTGCAAAAGGCGGCGTTCTGGATATGGAGACAGAAGTAGTTTCTGGACTGACAGCGTATGGCCCGGGATATATTAACGAAGAAATGAAAGATTTAGAGCAGGTTGTTGGTCTTCAGACAGACAAACCGCTGAAGAGAGCATTTATGCCATACGGTGGTATTAAAATGGCTGAGCAGGCTTGTACAACATACGGATATGAGCCAAGCCCGAAACTGCACGAGATCTTCACAAAATATCATAAAACACACAATCAGGGAGTATTCGATATCTACACACCTGAGATGAAAAAAGCCCGTCACAGCAAGATAATCACAGGACTTCCGGACACATACGGAAGAGGACGTATCGTAGGTGACTACCGTCGTGTAGCTCTTTACGGAATCGATTACCTGATCGAGCAGAAACAGAATGATTTTATCGAGGGTGAAAGACACGGAATGAAAGGAACAGATTTCCGTCTTCGTGAAGAAATCGCTGATCAGATCAAAGCATTAAAAGAAATGAAAGAAATGGCTGCTGTTTACGGATTTGATATTTCCAGACCAGCTACAAACGCAAAAGAAGCTGTGCAGTGGCTGTACTTCGGATACCTTGCAGCAATCAAAACTCAGAATGGTGCTGCAATGAGCGTTGGACGTATTTCTACATTCCTTGACATTTATATTGAAAGAGACTTAAAGAACGGAACACTGACAGAGACAGAAGCTCAGGAACTGATCGACCACATCGTTATGAAGTTCAGAATGGTTAAATTCGCAAGAATTCCATCTTATAACGAGTTGTTCTCAGGAGACCCGGTATGGGCTACACTGGAAATGGGTGGTATCGGAATGGACGGACGTTCTATGGTAACAAAGAACGACTATCGTTTCCTTCATACACTGGAGAACATGGGACCTTCACCAGAGCCAAACCTGACAGTATTATATTCTTCTAATCTGCCAGAGAACTTCAAGAAATATTCTTCTTATATTTCTATCAAGACAAGTTCTGTACAGTACGAGAACGATGATGTAATGCGTCCAGTATGGGGAGATGACTATTCTATCTGCTGCTGCGTATCTGCAACACAGACAGGAAAAGAGATCCAGTTCTTTGGAGCACGTGCAAACCTTGCAAAATGTCTGCTTTACGCAATCAACGGTGGTGTTGATGAGAAGACAAAAACACAGGTTGCTCCAAAATACAGCCCAATCACATCAGAGTACCTTGACTATGATGAAGTAATGGACAAATATGACCAGATGATGGAATGGCTGTCTAAACTGTATGTAGATACATTGAACATGATTCACTACATGCACGATAAATACTACTATGAAGCAGCAGAGATGGCTCTGATCGATACAAATGTAAGACGTACATTTGCTACAGGTATCGCTGGATTCTCTCACGTAGTAGACTCTTTAAGTGCGATCAAATATGCAAAAGTTAAAGTAATCCGTGACGAAAACGGACTTGCTGTTGACTACGAGACAGAGGGAGACTTCCCAAGATACGGTAACGATGATGACCGTGCTGACGAGATTGCTGTATGGCTGTTAAGAACATTCATGAGCAAACTGAAAAAATGCCACACATACAGAGACTCTGAGCCAACAACATCTATCCTTACAATTACATCTAACGTTGTATATGGTAAGGCTACAGGATCTCTTCCAGACGGAAGAAAAGCTGGGGAACCACTTTCACCAGGAGCAAACCCATCTTACGGTGCAGAGCAGAATGGTCTGTTAGCTTCTCTGAACTCAGTTGCAAAACTTCCATACGAAGAAGCACTGGACGGAATTTCTAATACACAGACAATCAGCCCTGGAGCACTTGGACATGATGATGATGAGAGAAAAGTAAATCTGGCTAACGTAATGGACGGATACTTTGATCAGGGAGCACATCACCTGAACGTAAACGTATTCGGAACAGAGAAACTCATCGATGCTATGGAGCACCCAGAGAAAGAAGAATATGCAAACTTCACAATCCGTGTATCAGGATACGCTGTTAAATTTATCGACCTGACACGTGAGCAGCAGTTAGACGTAATTGCAAGAACATGCCATAAAGCACTGTAATTTGTAATTCACAGGGACGTAGTACAAACAGGATGCTACGTCCCTTTTTAAATATCAAGAGAAAGGGAATCAAGCAAATGAAAGGATATATACACTCAACAGAGAGTTTTGGATCCGTAGACGGACCGGGAGTCCGTTTCTTATTTTGTGAGCGGATGTCCAATGCGCTGTCAGTTCTGCCATAATCCGGATACATGGAGTATGAAGACAGGAACGCAGATGTCAGCAGATGAATTGTTGGACAAAGCATGGAAATACCGCAGTTATTGGGGAAAATCCGGTGGAATTACAGTCAGCGGAGGCGAGCCGCTTTTGCAGATCGACTTCTTATTGGAATTGTTTAAGAAAGCAAAAGAAAAAGGAATCCACACAACAATCGATACAAGTGGAGCACCTTTTACAAGAGAAGAACCGTTTTTTAGTAAGTTTGAGGAACTGATGAAATATACAGATCTGCTTCTTTTGGATATCAAACATATTGACGATGAGCAGCACAAGATTTTGACTGGTCATACGAATCAGAATATTCTGGATTTGGCGAGATATTTAAGTGACATCAATAAACCGGTGTGGATTCGTCACGTACTGGTTCCGGAGAGAAGTGATAATGATGAATATCTGAAAAAGCTGGATGCATTCATTCAGACACTCTCCAATGTAGAGAAAGTGGAAGTACTTCCGTACCATACATTGGGAGAGTATAAGTGGAAAGAACTGGGGATGGAATATCCGCTGGAGGGGATCGAGCCTCCGACAGAAGAGCGGATCCGCAATGCGAATGAATTGCTTCATACAGGGAAAATAAAAAAGAAAAATCGCTCATCATCCGCCTGAGATGATGAGCGATACTTTTTATGCATTATTCTGTTTCAACAAATGCGTCTTTTCCAAGTCCGCACAGTGGACATAACCAGTCTTCCGGGATATCTTCAAAAGCTGTTCCAGCCTCTACACCGTTGTCTGGATCGCCTACTTCAGGATCATAAATGTATCCACATGCTTCACATAAATATTTTTTCATAAAAATAGTCCTCCTTTAATTTTTAACGAAAGCATTTAACATATGTATTATAACCCAAAACAAAACGATAAGTCTACTAAAAAATTAGAAATTTGTAATTAATTATAATAATAGTAATTATTATTGATATAAGAAGAGCTAATAAAATAATGAAACAGTAAAAGAATGGAGTAATAGGAGCATGGTAAATAGAAAACAATATTGACATCCATACAGGCTGTCCATATAATATAATTAGCAGTTGTATCAAAGGGTTCTGGTTGTTGCAGGACCCTTTCTTATATTCTGGAGGGAGAAATTTATTATGAATGAAAAAAGAAGTATTAGAAATCCGTAAGCAGTTTACACCGGCAAATTGCGCGATCACAAGAATTGCCGGCTGCTATGTGGATCATGAGAAAAATAAAAAGATGGAATCAAATCGGCATTTTATCTTTGCCTGAGGAAGAGGCGTTTAAATATTTTGACATTTTTAAAAAGACACTTTCCGGGACGATGGGGAAAAATATGTTGAATATGGAATTCCCGATCGACCAGGAGATGCCAGGCGGGACACAGGAATTTTTAATGAAACTAAAAGCCAGTAAGCTGGAAGATGACATGCTCCTGGAAGAATTTTATGACAAAGTAATCGCTACATATGAGTATGCGGAGAATTATTATATTATTTTAATCCATGCAATGTATGATGTGCCGGGCAGATCGTCTGACAATCTGGAGATGTTTGACGCATCCGATGAAGTGTATGAGTATTTGGTGTGCAGTATCTGTCCGGTTTCGTTGTCAAAGGCAGGATTAAGTTACAATGCAGAGAGCAATTGTATTCAGGATCGTATCCGGGACTGGGTGGTAGATATGCCGGACAAGGGATTTTTGTTTCCGGCTTTTAATGACAGAAGCACGGATATTCATGGAGTACTCTATTATACGAAGAAATCAGAGGATTTGCAGCCGGAGTTGATTGAGCAGCTGCTGGGAGCAAGGATGCCGATGTCAGCCAACACGCAGAAGGAGACATTTCAGATGCTGATCGAGGATACTCTGGGAGAAGACGGAGATTATGAGACGATCCGCAATATCCATGATACTTTGAATGACATGATTGAGGAACATAAAGAAGAACAGGAACCGCTGCAGTTGGATAAGACCGATGTACGCAAGGTATTTGAAAAGAGCGGCGTTTCTTCGGAAAAAATGGAGTGTTTTGATCAAAATTATGAAGAGACAGCAGGGGAAAAGACTTCTCTTCTTGCAACCAATATTACGGAGACAAAAAAGTTTCAGATTGAAACGCCGGATATTGTGATTAAAGTCAATCCGGAACGGGCGGATCTGATCGAAACGAGAGTGATAGATGGAAGGCAGTGTCTGGTCATTGCTGTAGATGATCATATTGAAGTTAATGGAGTAAATGTAAGGACTCTGAAGCGCAAAAAAAGGCACAGAAGAAGAGGAATAAAATAGAACATAACGGGATTTTATCTGGCGGTCTCAGATGTTGATCAGAGACTGCTTTTTTACGAAATGAAAATAATTAAACATCTAACTAGTTTATTGGCATAAATATTAAAAAAATGTGGAAAAATTATATTAATGCTTGACTTTTTTTGGAAGATAATACTAATATATCGATTAGATATCTAACTAATTAAAAAGGAGGTATAGCAATGCGCTGTGATCTGGATAAGGTTCCAAGTGTCGGACTCTTTGGGATGGTGGTTCATCAGGGCGGACTGCGGGCACAGAAGATGTTTGACAAGTATGGGCTGAATAAGAGTCAGGCAGGCATCCTGTTTATGCTGCATCATGAGGAAGCTGTTTCTCAAAAGCCTCTTTCTCAGAAGGAGCTGGCAAAAAAGCTGAATGTGACGGCGCCGTCTATTACATCTGCGATTCAGAAGATGGAGAAGGCTGGATTTATCAAACGACAGCCGGACGAAAAGGATCAAAGGATCATGCGTCTGTATCTGGATGAAAAGGGAAAGGCTTGCATTGAACATGTAAAGGAAGTAGCCATGCAGATGGATGAAATCATGTTCCGAGGCATCAGTCAGGAAGAGAAGCTTCTTTTGCGAAGAATTATGATTCAGATTTTTGACAACTTAAAAGAAGAACCAAGGTTTCATACATCAGGAGAAAGTAAAACAGAGAGATAAGGCAGGAAAGGAGAGCGTATGAAAAATTTATTTAAGTATATTCTGCATTACTGGCAGGCGGTGATCGCAATCGTGGCGATTTTGATCGTACAGGCATATTGCGATCTGTCGCTTCCGGCATATACGTCGGATATTGTCAATGTCGGAATCCTACAGGGCGGAATTGAAGACAAGGCACCAACAGCAATTTCAGAAGAAGAATGGAATAAGCTAATGCTGTTTGTGTCAGAGAATGATTTACAGACCGTGAAGGATGCTTATCAAAAAAATTGAGGATTCTTATGACAAACCGGCATTTGTGCTCAAGGAAGCTGTGAAAGAAAATGAGACAGAGCTTAAAGAAGTGGAAGACGCATTGGCGCTTCCAATGATGATCACTTCCGGATTTGAGTCCGGAAGCGAGAAGACGCAGGAAGCGGAAGAGATGTTAAAACAACAGATTCCGAAAGAAATGCTGACAGAAGATACGACAGTATTTGATATTTTGCAGATGCTGCCGTCAGAAGCAAGGGAGGAGCTGACGAAGGAACTTCAGAAAGAAATGAAGGATATGCCGGATATGATCCTGGAGCAGGCAGCGATGAGTTATGCAAAAGGGGTTTACAAGGATCTGGGAATTGATGTGGAGGGACTACAGTATCACTACCTCTTTGCTACAGGAGGAAAAATGATCGCATTGGCACTTCTTGGAATGGCAGCAAGTATTCTGGTCTGTTATCTGGCAGCCAGAGTGGGTGCCAGAGTGGGACGCGATATCAGAGGAAATGTGTTCCGAAAGGTGGTCGGATTTTCCAACAATGAATTTGACCATTTTTCTACCGCATCCCTGATTACCAGAAGCACGAATGATATTCAGCAGGTACAGGTACTGTCAGTGATGATTTTGCGGATGGTTCTGTATGCACCGATTTTGGCTATCGGAGGAGTGTATCAGGTATTTCAGACGAATGTTTCTATGTCCTGGATCATTGCATTTGCGGTTGGTCTGATTGCATGTGTGGTATTGGTGCTGTTTGTAGTTGCAATGCCAAAGTTTAAGATTTTACAGAAATTAGTCGATAAGCTGAATCTGGTGACAAGGGAGATTCTGACAGGACTTCCGGTGATTCGGGCATTCAGTACGGAAAAGTATGAGGAAAAACGATTTGATGCGGCAAATATTGATCTGACGAAGACCAGTCTGTTTGTCAATCGTGCGATGACGTTTATGATGCCTACCATGATGTTCATCATGAATGGAATTTCTGTGCTGATCGTATGGAATGGAGCACATGGAATCAGTGACGGCCAGATGCAGGTTGGAGATATGATGGCATTTATTCAGTACACGATGCAGATTATCATGGGATTCTTGATGATCTGTATGATCTCGATCATGCTTCCAAGAGCAGCGGTATCTGCAGATCGTATTGAAGAGATCTTGACAAGCAAATCTGTAATTGAGGATCCGAAAGAAGCCGCAGAGTTCCAGAAATCGGAAAAAGGTGTCCTGAAATTTGAACATGTATCCTTTCGATATCAGGGAGCGGACGAAGATGTGCTTCACGATATCCATTTTACAGCAAAGCCGGGAGAGACTACAGCGATCATTGGAAGTACCGGAAGCGGAAAATCTACGCTGGTTAATCTGATCCCGAGATTTTACGATGTGACAGAAGGATCGATCACTCTGGATGGTGTGGATGTCCGGGAAGTATCCCAGCATATGCTGAGAGATAAGATCGGATATGTTCCACAGAAGGGAGTTCTGTTTTCCGGAGATATTGCTTCTAATATTTTATTCGGAAATCCGGATGGTGGCGAAGCTGTGATGAAGGAAGCTGCACAAATCGCACAGGCGGAAGAGTTTATTGAAGCAAAATCGGAGAAATATCACAGTCACATTGCACAGGGCGGTTCCAACGTATCTGGCGGACAGAAACAGAGATTGTCCATTGCAAGAGCGATTGCGAAACATCCAGAGCTGTTTATCTTTGATGACAGTTTCTCGGCGCTGGATTATAAAACAGATGTTATCTTGAGAAGAGCATTGAAAGAAAAGACAAAGACAGTACGGTTTTGATAGTGGCGCAGCGAATCAGTACGATCCTGCATGCAGATCAGATCATTGTGCTGGACGAGGGACGAGTTGCCGGAATCGGAACACACAGCGAACTTCTGGAAAATTGTGAGGTATACCGCCAGATCGCGGCTTCACAGCTTTCGGAGGCAGAATTGAATCTCAGTGGGAAGGAGGCGGGAGCAAATGCCTAGACATGGACATATGGGTCCGCAAGGAGCGGATGAAAAAGCAAAGGATTTAAAGGGAACACTTAAGAAATTGCTTCATTATATGAGTGTATTCAAGGTGCAGATGCTGTTGATCGTGATCTTTGCAGTCTGCGGAACAACATTTACGATTATCGGACCAAAGATTCTTGGAAAAGCAACAACGGAAATTGCCAACGGTCTGATGAGCAAAGTATCCGGCGGAAGCGGGATGGACTTTGAAAAGATTGGACAGATCCTGCTGCTGACACTTGCATTATATCTGGTCAGCACATTGTGCTCGTTTATTCAGGGATATCTGATGACGGGGGTTTCTCAGAAAACAACATACCGTTTGCGAAAAGAAATCTCAGAGAAGATCAATCGTATGCCGATGAACTATTTTGATACAAAACCAGTCGGAGAAGTGTTATCCAGAGTGACCAATGATGTTGATACACTGGGACAGAGTCTGAACCAGAGTGCGACACAGATGATTCAATCCGTGACAACGCTGATTGGGGTGCTGATCATGATGCTTACGATCAGTCCTTTGATGACACTTGTGACACTGATTATTCTCCCGATTTCCATGCTGCTGATCGGA
>ENA-OPYU01000897-OPYU01000897.1-human-gut-metagenome-genome-assembly--contig:-NODE-897-length-11031-cov-3.802091_pt1 | contig 11031 bp, 10 predicted proteins | sample MGYA00242637_ERZ504482 | MGnify/ENA primary metagenome ERZ504482 (study PRJEB26092, sample SAMD00036237) | human gut metagenome | host: Homo sapiens | study: EMG produced TPA metagenomics assembly of...
CCGGTAAATCGATAGTGATTTATATCCTGCTGGTGATCCTGGCAGTTATTATCTGGCTCCGCTCTGTGGATGCTGTCCGTATCTCTGAAAGATAACGCTGGTGTTATGTCCGCACATTTTCCCTGCCAGAGGTATTTCATTTTGAAAACTATGCGCAGGCATGGCAGATGGGTAAACTTGGCACAGCCCTTATAAACTCTGTCATCGTCTGCGGCGCTACCCTGATTGTCAGCCTTTTCTTCGGCGCTATGGCTGCTTTTGCCATCGCCAGAATGCGCTGGAAATTATCGGAATTCATGCACACCTTCTTCCTCATCGGAATGATGGTTCCAGTACATTGTGTTCTGATTCCTCTTTTTGTAAGATTTGCAAAACTTGGTCTTACCAATTCTCAGGGCGGATTGATGATTCCTTATATTACCTTCTCCCTGCCAATGACCATTTTCCTGCTTACCGGATTTTTCCGTTCCATGCCAGGAGAAATGTTCGAGGCTGCTGCCATTGACGGCTGCGGAATCTACGGATGCTTTTTCCGGATCGCACTGCCACTTTGCAGAACCGGTTTCTTCGTATCCGGTCTGATGACCTTCATCAACAACTGGAACGAGCTGCTTCTTGCCATGGTATTTATCTCTGATCCTATGAAAAAGACACTGCCGGTTACACTGACCTATTTTCGTTGGTCCTTACGCAACCAACTATGTGCAGATGTTTTGCTGCGATCATTATCGCAATCGCACCTACCGTTGTTGTTTACTCCCTGTTCAGTAACCAGATCGTAGAAGGTCTTACCACAGGTGCAGTAAAAGGATGATATGCAGCCCGAAAACTCACACTCGCTTTACAACGTAACCTGCTATTTGTGGGTCACAAACCTTATATGGCTCAATGTTTACAGTCACCATGAATTCGCAACAAGGAGAAACATTATGGATAGAAAAAAGGCTAGGAAAAAAAGCGACCGAACTGGTCAGCCAGATGACCTTAGAGGAAAAAGCAAGTCAGCTACGCTATGACGCACCTGCAATCAAGCGGCTTGGCATCCTCGCCTACAACTGGTGGAATGAAGCGCTCCACGGAGTTGCCCGCGCCGGACAGGCCACAATTTTCCCGCAGGCAATTGGACTTGGCGCCACTTTTGACACCGAACTTCTGGGACAGATTGCAGATACCATTGCTACCGAAGGTCGTGCCAAATACAATGCATATTCCCAGGAAGAAGACCGTGACATTTACAAAGGTCTTACCTTCTGGTCGCCAAACGTAAATATTTTCCGTGATCCAAGATGGGGACGGGGACATGAAACTTACGGTGAAGATCCTTACCTTACGAAAGAGTTGGGAGTCTCTTTTGTAAAAGGGCTCCAGGGCGATGGCAAAGTTATGAAAGCCGCTGCCTGCGCCAAGCACTTTGCAGTCCATTCCGGTCCGGAGGCCATCCGCCATGAATTTGACGCAATCGCAACTCCGAAGGATATGGAAGAAACTTACCTCCCAGCATTTGAAGCTTTAACCAGAGAAGCGGACGTGGAAGGCTTCATGGGCGCCTACAATCGCACCAACGGAGAGCCCTGCTGCGGAAGTCCTTCCCTTCAGAAAATACTTCGCGGCGACTGGGGCTTCCAGGGATATTTCGTTTCCGACTGCTGGGCCATCAAGGATTTCCACGAGCATCATATGGTAACCAGCACCCCGGCAGAATCGGCTGCATTAGCACTGAACAATGGCTGCGATCTGAACTGCGGAAACACTTATCTTCACATTTTGAAAGCTTATGAAAAAGGACTGATCTCCGAGGATACCATCACGGAATCCGCCATCCGCCTTTTCACTACCAGATATCTGCTGGGATTATTTGAAGAGACGGAATACGACAAAATTTCCTTATTCTGAGGTGGAGTCACCTGCCCAATCTGGCACTTTCCCAAAAAATGCTGCTGAAGAAAGCTTTGTACTTCTGAAAAACAATGGGATCCTGCCTTTGAACAAAGAGAAGATCAAAACAGTTGGAATCGTTGGACCAAATGCAGACAGCCGTAAGGCTCTGGTAGGCAATTATCACGGTACAGCTTCCCGCTACTGCACGATCCAGGAAGGTATTCAGGATTACCTTGGAGATGATGTACGTGTGCTTGCCTCTGTAGGATGTGACCTTTTCGCGACGCACCGAGCATCTTGCTTTTACTCAGGACAGACTTGCGGAAGCGAAAATCGTTGCAGAAAACAGCGATATCGTAATTCTCTGCGTGGGGCTTGATGAAACACTGGAGGGTGAAGAAGGAGATACCGGAAACAGCTATGCTTCCGGTGACAAAGAGACCTTGCAGCTTCCACAGGTTCAGCTGGATCTGATGGAAGCCATGGCTGAATCCGGCAAACCGGTTGTTCTTTGCTTGATGGCAGGAAGTGACATTGATCTTTCTTATGCAGAAGAACATTTTGATGCAGTGATGGTTCTGTGGTACCCAGGTGCTGAAGGTGGAAAAGCCGCCGCAAGAGTACTGTTCGGAGATGTCTCCCCATCCGGCAAATTACCAGTGACCTTCTACAATACCCTGGAAGAGCTTCCGGATTTTACAGATTATGCCATGAAGGGACGTACTTACCGCTATATGGAGAATAAGGCGCAGTTCCCATTTGGATATGGATTGACTTATGGGAAGGTAGTAGTGACAGATGCAGTTGTCAGTGAAAACAGCGCAGCCGACACAAATGGTACAAGTGTTTCCGGCAAGGCAGGTTTCGAAAGCGGCACTAATACCACAGCAGCACCAGTTACAATCCAGGCCACTGTCACCAACCAGGGCGCAATTGATACCCGGGATGTGGTTCAGGTTTACATAAAGAATGCAGATTCTTCTCTGGCCGTTCCAAACCCAGAGCTTGCCGCTTTCACGCCTGTTTTTCTGAAAGCAGGCGAAACAAAAACCGTCACACTTTCCATTGCTCCAAAGGCCTTCACCGTAGTAGATGAAACCGGCGCAAGAACAGAGGACGGCAGCCACTTCCATATTTACGTTGGCTGTACACAGCCGGACAAGAGAAGTGTGGAACTTACAGGTGTGGAACCAGTGGAAATTGAATATAGTAAATGATCTTTATAAGGCGAACTACTATCTTAGTCGTTCGTCTTATATTTTTACTCCTTTAAAAGCATCGAATATTAAGTAACCGCCATTCATACCTATCTCAAAGTACAAACAGCGGTCACGCAATTCATCTCAGTTTTCACTCAATATTTTCCTGTCCGTAATAAGCATTTGCACCATGTTTTCTATAGTAATGCTTATCCTGAAGCTCCTGCGGAGCAGGTTTCACATTCGGATTAATCAGCTCGCAACGGGAAGCCATCTTGGCAACCTCTTCCAGAACTACTGCATTATGCACTGCCTCGTGCGCATCCTTGCCCCATGTGAAAGGACCATGATTCTTGCAAAGAACAGCCGGAACAGCCTCATAATCTCTCTTCTTGAAATAGTCGGCAATGAGAATACCAGTATTCTTCTCATAAGCTTCCGCTATCTCACTCTTATCCAGATTACGGACACATGGAACCTCACCGTAAATATAATCAGCATGAGTAGTTCCATAGCATGGAATTGCGCGGCCGGCCTGTGCCCAGCTGGTAGCCCAGGAGGAATGCGTATGTACGATTCCACCGATCTTCGGGAAAGCATTGTACAGAACTACATGAGTCGGAGTATCAGATGATGGGTTATATTTACCTTCTACTTTATTACCTTCCAGGTCTACAACTACCATGTCTTCCGGTGTCAGTTTCTCATATTCCACACCACTTGGCTTGATTACGAAAAGACCTTTTTCACGATCAATTCCACTTACATTTCCCCAGGTAAAAGTAACCAGACCGTATTTCGGCAGGTCCATATTTGCTTTGTAAACTTCTTCTTTTAATTTTTCAAGCATAGCTGTATCCTCCTTTTTATACATGCAAATATCTTATATTTTTCATAAAAACTTGTATCTTATAGTTTTCATAAAATTTCATCACTCATAAAGCGGAATCTCATAGCCCCAGGATTTCCTGATTCCATCCATGATCTCCATCACACGCACAGTCTCATCATGAGGCATTTCCGGGCATTCCTTTTCGCCCTGTGCGATTGCTCTGGCGCAGGCCTCAACCTCATACTCATAGCCTGTGATCTGTGCCGGAGGCAAATAAGCTGCAACCTCCTTATGCTCCTTGTCAAACACTGTGATTTTCTCCGGATTATTAATATTCTGCACCTGAATATAACCTTTGGTTCCAAAAATACTTCCCATTCTGTCAGAAATTTCACGGGCACCACACTGCAAGGTAGCCATGCGGTCGCCTTCAAATACCATAGCAATCGTATCCAGCATATCCACACCTTCACGGAAAATAGCAGTTGCCTGTACATCCTTCAACTTATCCCCAAGAACCATGCTTGCGAAATTAATGGTATAAACACCAACATCCAGAAGCGCACCGCCTGCCAGCTCCGGCTTACGGATACGTTCCACCTCACTGATGGCATAGTTCAGATTGGCTGTAACAGCTGTCACCTCACCGATCACACCGCTTGAAATAATATCATCGATCATCTTTCTGGATGGCATATATCTGGTCCAGATTGCCTCTGTGATCAGCAGGTTTTTCTCTTTCGCCAGGGCAAAAAGCTTTCTTGCCTGGTCTGCATTTACAGTAAACGCCTTTTCACAAAGCACATTTTTCCTGCCTCCAGGCACATCTTTGCATGAAGATAATGATGGGAATGAGGGGTTGCAATATAAACCAGATCCACCTGCGGGTCTGCAAGCATTTCCTCATAAGAGCCATAAGCCTTGGAAAAACCGTATTTCTCGGCAAAAGCCTGCGCCCGTTCAAAGCTTCTGGCTGCCACTGCGTAATTCTCCACGTCCTTCATTCCAGCTACTGTTTTCGCCATCTGAACTGCAATTCCTCCAGCTCCAAGTATTCCAATTTTCATTTATGTAAACCGCCTTTCTAATAAAATTTCCTGTTTCGCCATTCTCAACTGACCTCCCTGTATGGAGATATCTCTAAAGCGATACAGTTATTTCGCTCACATGATATTCATATAGTCTCACCTCATGCAGACATAAACTCTACAATCGCATAAGGTTCGCCATTCTCCGTGGAAAGCGCAACCGTAACCTTTCCCATTTCCAGCTTCACTGCCGGATAAAAAACGTCTCCAAGCAGTGCCTGCTTCTTATATTCTGCCCTCATCTGGCGGATTTCAAAGCCTTCTGGCAGATAGTCTGCCCCCATGCGGATATACTGACAATTATTAACATGGTGATGGGTGTCCAGATGATGTTTCTGTATTGCAAAAGACTCCTGAGCTTCCATCCCTTCCGGAAGGGCAATCTTACGTGGCGCATAATCCATCTCCAGCTTTTCATCCAGTTCGTATCCTCTGGTGTCTTCGTCTGTAAGTCTGGCCGGCAGACCAGTCTTTGTGTCAATATTTGTCCAGATACTGTTTGCATAGGATAAAAGTTCACCGTCCTCTGTTTTCAGAGTAAAGTTACGCATTCCAAGAAAGCCTTTGAAGCCATATGGCGCCGTTGATGCCACAATCGTCTCTCCCAATCCCGGATATCGGTTCACCACAATCTGCCAGGATGACAATACCCAGGCTCTCTGGCGTTCCTCCAGCGCCTCCATTCCCTGCCCTATATTCTCAGATTGAAAGGTGCAGCAATCCTGATAATAATTCTGAATTCCAGGAAGAGTCAGGCAACCATCTTCGCCTATTTCACTGTATCTGACACGGCCTTTAAAACTGTAACTCATGTTATGTCAATCTCCATTCTAGAGCCTGTTTGAAAAATCATTCCCGCAATCTGCACGCCCCACTTTGTGGGAGATTTTGCAGAAAGCCTTTTTCAAACACGCTCTAATTTCTTGTCCGCAAATTTTACTTCATTATATAACAAATCCAGCAATAAAGATATGAAAATGTAGATTTTTTGTGAAAATCCCCTTGATTCTGCACCCTTTACCATGTACAATAAAGGTATAAAATAAAAACAGCAAACGCTTATATATGTCCATAATCTGGTTGGACGTTTCTACCAACTACCCTAATAGTTGTCTATAAGCTGCATGCGAAGAGGTATGCAGGTATGGCATTTTCCGGGTGGTTTTTTATTGCTGAATCAGCCCGAAATCACATTTTGCATGTTTCCGGCAGTACGTTCTCAGCCGCAAACTATCCCGGAGTTTTACTTTGCCTCGCCTCTGGCAGAAAGGATGGTCTGATATGAAAAAGATTTGTTTGCTTTGAAAGGTACAATTTGTTACAGCAAGAATCAGAAAGAACTTGTTTTTCATGAAAACTCTTATGTAGTCTGTGAAAAACAGTCTCTGTGCTGGTATTTTTTCCCAGCTTCCGGCAGAATATAAGGACATTCCGGTAGAAGACATGGGTGATCAACTGATCATCCCAGGATTCACTGACCTTCATCTGCACGCTCCCCAGTACGCTTACCGCGGAACCGGCATGGATCTGGAGCTGCTGGACTGGCTGAACACCATCACTTTCCCACAGGAAGCCAAGTACGCTGACCTGTCCTATGCGAAAAAGGCTTACTCCATTTTCGTGGATGACTTAAAGCACAGCTTCACCACCAGAGCCTGCATTTTCGCCACCTTGCACCGTCCGGCAACGGAGCTTCTCATGGACATGCTGGAGGAAAGCGGTCTGACAACTATGGTTGGAAAAGTAAATATGGATCGCAATGGAGCACCGGAGCTTCAGGAGAAAAGCGCACAGGCTTCTGCACAGGATACACGCCAGTGGCTGGAAGAGATCAAGGGACGTTACGACCACACCTACCCGATCCTTACCCCACGTTTTACCCCATCCTGTACGGATGAGCTGATGACCGAGCTGGGAAAAATCCAGCGGGAATACCACATTCCAATTCAGTCTCATCTGTCTGAAAATTTCGGGGAAATTGCATGGGTAAAGGAGCTTTGTCCCACAAGCAGATTTTATGGGGATGCGTATGATATGTTTGGATTGTTTGGAACGAAACCTGCAGCAAATGAAGAAGTCTCCAATCCTGCTTCTGCAAGCAGCAATACATGCCCTACTATCATGGCCCACTGTGTTCATTCCACAGATGAGGAAATCCAGATGATCAAAGACCAGGGTGTTTACATCGCCCATTGCCCGGAATCCAACACCGACATTGCTTCCGGAATCGCTCCCATCCGCCGTTATCTTGACATGGGACTTCACGTAGGTCTTGGAACTGATGTTGCCGGTGGATTTTCCCTTTCCATGTTCCGCGCAATTGCCGATGCCATCCAGGTTTCCAAGCTCCGCTGGCGCCTGATGGACCAGACCCAGACCCCGGTTACTCTGGAAGAAGCCTTCTACATGGCTACGATCGGTGGTGGTTCCTTCTTCGGAAAAGTCGGCACCTTCGAAAAAGGCTATGAATTCGACGCCATGATCCTGGACGACAGCAATATCCGTCATCCCCAGGAAATCTCCACCCGTGACAGACTAGAAAGGCTTGTTTATCTGTCCGACGACCGCAATTTGGTTGGGAAATATGTGCAGGGACGGAAAGTAATTTAAAAAGCTAAAAAACCTCTAGTCAGGAAATCAATCTTCGACCAGAGGTTTTTCCTTTTGCTCATCGCTCGCATAAATTATTCTGTCCCCAGATACTCCCGTATCCGCGCCTCATTCATATTCTCCCCGATCACGATCACGACTTCCTGGCCTGCGGAAATGGGCCTTAGGGAAAATTCTTTACGGGTGGCGTTTAATTCCAGCCAGTTATTGTCGGCGGACACTTTCTGAGCGGAGCCCGAATCATTTTTTCATTTTCGGTTACCACAGCAGCGCTTTCTACTAATTTTACAAAGCCCTTAATTCGGAAAACATCCCCACATTCCGGATCATCCAGAATCTGATGCGCTGCTTTCTCCAACTGTGTCTCGGAAATCTTCAGCTCCATAAAATACAATGACTGGAACCCTTCTTTCTCATCAAAACACTGTTTCTCGAAATCTTCCATCACATACCCACTGTTGAAAATCTTCTGAAAATCCTCATCTGTAAACTTTTCCCAATTCTTATTCAGTATCTCATTTTCCGTAAAACGTCGTTTGCATTTCACGCTTTCCAGTGCGCGATTCAGATGTTTCACAGTTCCACTAATCTCTTCCTCAGATGCCTCCTGGCTCTTGCTCAGAACAATACAACCTGCATCAGCCGCCTCTGAAGCCAGAATATACTCTGCCTGTGGCTGCAGCTTCTCCTCCAGTCTGGCATCCAGAATGGTAATCACATTTCCAATCTGATACCACTTATCCAACGGCTCTTCATAAAGGGCATCGAAAAACTCATCCACATCAAAAATCCCGGAAGGCTCAATGAGAACTCTGTCATATCCGCACATTCCCATTGCGATCAGCTTGGTCTTGAAACGTCTTCTGTGGCAGTCCGCATCACATCCACCTGAAACCATTTCCAGCTCGCAGTTCTCACCTTCCAGATCATGAAGCAGCATCATGTCCACATTCACTGCACCAAAATCATTCTCCAGAATTCCAATATTCTGCCCCTGACTCATCAGCCATGCAGCATATTTCTTTATGAAAGTCGTTTTTCCTGAACCAAGAAAACCTGTAATTAAATCTACCTTTACCACGGTATATCACCTCTTATTTTCTCAAAATTATTCTTACATTTTTAATAACAATAGGATTAAAACTGAGCAGGTACTCTTTTTTCAAGATATACCTGCTCCGTTATTTTTAACCGTTCAATCCATTTCATTTTCGCTCTGGTATTTGTTTGAAACAGGCTCTAGCGCCTATTTATCCAATAATGTCTCAAACTCCTCCTGCGGCATAGGCTTCGCAAAATAATATCCCTGGAAATAATCACAGCCGTAATTCTTCAGGAAGTCCGCCTGCTCCTTCGTCTCCACGCCTTCCGCAATCACCTTCAGATCCATTCGGGAAAGGTTCACACCGATATCTACATTCCGCTTGCCATCCCTCTAGCGTTTTTCCAGGAATCCATAAACGCTCTGGTAAACATAAGAATCCAACTTGGCAATATAACCGCTCTCTTCCAGGATCGGAATAAATTTCGCCGGGGAAATATTGCCGAACTCACAGCTGAACCATCTGGTCAGCGCCTCTGCCAGAACCACGTTTCCTGTCCAGGCATCATAAATCGGCTAATAAAAGACCTTGATCTCGCCATTCTGGATGGCATCGTCCAGATGAAGAAGAGCAATACTCCGCTGCTCGTAATCCTCCCGCATCTGCTCATTAAAAACAGCGTACGGCTGGACAAACTGGTTGGTAATACTGGACTTGGCAAGCTTGGCCTGTCACTGAATCCGTTTCCATAATTTTCGCTTTTATCGTCATTTTTTTCACTTAGCCTAGCCATCTTCACGTCCCCCAACACATTCTCCAGAACCAGACATTTCCTTTCTTCCTCACATTCCTATACTGCTTATTCTACTATTGTTTTCTGGTTTTGAAAAGCAAATATTCCGTTTATTTTCCTTTTGCCGCAAGTAGCTCTTTCAAACGTGCAATTTCCTGCTGTTGAGCCTCGATTTCTTTTTTCTGCTCATCAATCCTGTTCTGCATCTGATCAACCATATAGTCCACTGTGTTCCGGTCTAATATACGCAACTCCTCTGAAAACATATCCATCACCCTTTCCACATTTAAGCAAATATAATACACATGCTCATACATAGCTTTAAAATCCGGATATTGTTTTATTAATTCAATTACCTTTTCCGGAGAATCTGCACTAAAAATGTCAGCCATGCTTCAAGCCGATTACTGATATTTTTATTGTGCGTAATATTTTCAAAAATGTCAAGTGGGATAAAAATGAAGTTTTGAAGCAGAAAAATCGTTCGACAAATTATGCCATTAACTATTATGAAATTACAGCTCACTCCCAATGACCTTTACTAAAAAATGCCTTTAGGAGTGAGCTGCGCTGATTACAAATATAATATTTCAAACATAGTTTAGTAAATCCCTAAAACTCTGAATCCTCTTATCTGCTTTCTCATATCCGGCGGCGTCCCCGATTCCTACAGCCTGCATGCCTGCATTCTTAGCAGCATCAATTCCAGCATAAGCGTCTTCTACCACAAAACAGTCCTCCGGCTTCTCTCCCAGGAACTCTGCCGCTTTCAAAAATACCTCCGGATCCGGTTTGGACTTCGTGATATTCGTGCCATCGGAAATTGCATCAAATGCATCCAGCAGATCAACCTTTTCCAGTATAAATTTCGCATTCTTACTGGAAGAACCAAGTGCCAGCTTATAGCCTCTCTTATGCAATTCAGCGAGAGTTTCTCTTACCTCATCCGCTACATCTGCCGGTGTCATAGATGCAAGAAGCTCCCTGTATGTATGATTTTTGCTTTCCATCAGTTCTGCCTTTTTCTCCTGGGAAAGAGCCGGGCCTTCATATCTTTCCAGAATGATTTCCAGGCTTTCTGCCCTGCTTACACCGCGAAGACGGTTATTAATGGTTTCATCGAAATAGATTCCCATTTCATCTGCCATCTTTTTCCACGCCTGATAATGAAATTTATCTGTAAAAACAATAACACCATCCAAGTCAAAAATAAATGCTTTCATCTGTTTTCTCCAATCTATTATCTTACAACATCCAAATGCATAAGCTCCGCGGCCGCGCTTTGTACCATCTCCGGGTTAAATCCCAGCAAAAAAACATATACTGTAATTCATTCAGGCTTAAATTTAGGTTCTCTGGATCCTGGCTGTTGATCTTGTCCACTGCAAGTGGCAATTTACGCGCCAGGATTTCCATTGCACGGGGATCATTCTGCATTTCTTCCAGGCGGGAATTCATGGTGTACGCTTTTCTGTAGTCCCTGTTTGTTCTATAGCAGAATTCATAGATACCTGCAGAAAGCTGGATCTCCTCCTGCAAATTCTGTGGGTTTTCCTTACTTCCGTTTTCCTTTCCGTCAGTTCCGCTT
>ENA-OPYU01000898-OPYU01000898.1-human-gut-metagenome-genome-assembly--contig:-NODE-898-length-11028-cov-3.084304_pt1 | contig 11028 bp, 16 predicted proteins | sample MGYA00242637_ERZ504482 | MGnify/ENA primary metagenome ERZ504482 (study PRJEB26092, sample SAMD00036237) | human gut metagenome | host: Homo sapiens | study: EMG produced TPA metagenomics assembly of...
AAATGAAATAGTCTGCTGTTTCACGGCAACAAAAAAGAGATACCAACACACTTATGTAGTATCTCTTAGTCTAGTAGCAATATTCTTTTGTTTGCAAGCAGGTAAACATGGGCTGTTTCTTAATATCTTTTTGTTTGGGAAACACCATTCTCCCATTTTGACACAGCTCTGTCTGTCACGCCCAGTTCTTCTCCCAGCTGCTTCTGCGTCAGATTTTTTTCCTTCCTGCATGTCGATATAAACCTTCCAAGTTCTAATGGTTCAACCATATGCGTCACCTCCTGTCGGCTTTATTATGCCATATTTCTCCCAGAAAAGCACTCCACTTATGGTTGAACGCCTCTAAATGCCGCTAATTCTCACTAATTCTTATGAAAATGGAATCAGATATCACTGAAGCGGCATCTGCGGATTCACCCATAATACTTTCACCGCATTTTCATCTGCCGGATCATCCTCTTCTTTCTCCAATGATTCCTTCACAAATTTTTCGACCCTCGCCGGAGCCTTTTTAACTTCATCATTTTCCTGCCACAGGATCTTTTTCTCACCGGATCTTCCGACATAGTCAAATTCCGATGCCTTTGTTCCGTTATCTGTGATAATCTGTCCATCTTCAAACGGAATGACATATGCAACCTCTTTGGACGTAATATACATCACTCTTGCAAATGGATTTATACTCGAATTCATAGATATTCCATATGTGACAGAGTTCTTTGGTTCGCGTACAGCGCCAACTGCATCTTTACCTGCTACCGTATTTGTATCTGTGTCTATATCTGTCTGAGGATAAGACAGTCCTGTGGTTCTGCGTTTGCTCTTTACATGTACATACAGTCTGCCATTCTTTAACTGATACACCTCTTCTACCTTTATATCTTCTGCCGCAATCCTTGATAAATGATAAGACTGAAAGGCATCCGAATATAGAGCCACGGTCAGCATTATACAGATCAGGAAAACAACTCCGCACGCCATAACGATTCTTCTGTTTAATTTTCTTGATACTTTTTCAGAAAACTCCCGGAACCCTTTCCACTCCTCGTCTGTGCCTTCTATTTTATCTGTTTCTATCGGAATCTCACCTTCCATTTTTTTCAGATATGTTCTGCACGATTCACATTCTTTTATATGTTCTTCTATTGCATTTCTGCTCTTTTCACTGCATATATCATCCTGATATAACGGCAGCAGGTCTCTTATGATCTCACATGGAATCTTTGCCATTATGTACTCCTCCTTTCCAGAATGTCCTGTATCTTCACCCGGGCCCTGTGATAGGTAACTCTCGCCCATGTCTCCTGTTTTCCAAATATCTGTGCAATCTCTTTATAATTTAATTCGCCAAGTACCTTTAGTGTAAATACCTCTTTATAAGGTTCGTCCAGATAATGAAGGGTCTGATAAACCATCATGGCTTCGTCCTTCCGAAGCATACGTTGTTCGGGTCCATCCGTTTTTCCGTCACTGTATGCCTGTTCTGTCAGTCCCTGATCTGTACGGTGTTTTTTTCCTGGTATAAGAAATGTATTCATTCCTGGCAATCTGACACAGCCAGGATTTGATGCTGCATTTTCCCTGAAAATGCTTTACTCCTTTTAGTGCTTTGAAAACTGTCTCCTGTGTGATCTCTTCTGCAATGTGCGGATCCTTACTCATTGCGAGAACGAAATAATACACATCCTGAAAATAGGTTTTATAAATCTCTTCCAACTCAAGCTTCAAGTACCTGTCACCTCCCTTCTGTTATCTATTAGACGCATGAATTCCATTTTTGTTACAGCCTTTTACATTTATTTTAGAATAATCTGCAAAATATGTCTTGCACCCTTTGATATAAAAAACTCCCTGAGCCCCAAAGACTCCGGGAGTTTTATATCTTTATATGTTCGAAAAAGCTCACTCTGCCGTAACCGCCATCGTCCTGTGGATCTTCTTCCTTACAAACCAGAAGCAGATCACCTGCATGATGATTGTTGCAATCCAGGATACCGGATAAGACAGAAACAAGAAAGTCAGTGATCTGTGTGAAGGGAACAGTCCATAGATCCAGATAATCCGGACTCCGACCGTACCGATGATAGAAAGAATCATCGGTACCGTGGAATATCCCATTCCTCTCAGTGCTCCCGGGAACAGATCCATCAGACCGCACAGGAAATAGGTAACGGTTGTATAAGAAAAGATCTCCATACCGTATTTGATAACATCTGCCTGATTACTGTAAATATGCAGAAGTTCCGGTCCGAATATGTACACACTGCTTCCGAGGATCAAAGTTACCACAATTGAAAGGATCATACAGTCGATCAGAACCCTGTCCATACGTTTTAATTTCTTCACTCCGTAGTTCTGGCTTGTGAAGCTCATACAGGCCTGTGTGAAGGAGTTCACCGACACATATAAGAATCCGAAAATATTATTCGATGCCGTATATCCTGCCATTGCGATCGATCCAAAAGAATTGACCGATGACTGCAGCATCGCATTTGAAATATTGATTACCGTGCTCTGGATTCCCGCCGGAACCCCGACTTCAAAAATCTGCTTCAGATACACGGATCTGATCCGAAGCTTTGCAAGGTGAAGCTGATAGCTGCTCTCTGTGTGATGCAGGCACCGGAGTACCAGGATACAGGATACCAGCTGGGATATAACGGTCGCAATCCCGACGCCTGCTACATCCAGATGAAAACCGATGACCAGGAACAGATTCAATACTGCATTAATCACTCCGGATACGATCAGGAAGATCAACGGACGTTTGGTATCCCCCACTGCCCTTAATATGGCTGCTCCATAGTTATACATCATAAAAAATGGCATACCGCAGAAATAAATCCGCATATAAAGTGTGGATTTGGCAATTACATCATCCGGTGTCCCCATAATTTCCAGCGCGCCTCTGGCAAAGACCACTCCGATCACCGCCATCGCCACTCCGCTTACCAGAGCAAGTGCAATAGCCGTATGTACCGTCTCCGACATTTCTTTTGTTTTTCCGGCCGCATAATATCTCGCTGCAAGTACATTTGCTCCCAATGAGATTCCGATGAAAAGATTGGTAAACACATTGATCAGTGCCGTTGTCGAACCCACCGCTGCGAGCGCCTGACTTCCGCTGAAACGTCCCACTACCACGATATCCACCGCATTGAACATCAGCTGTAAGATTCCTGACAGCATCAGTGGTATGGAAAATGAAATCAATTTGTCCATGATGGTTCCATTGCACATATCAATCTCATATTTATTTTTCTTCAAAACAACTCTCTCCTTTTATAGTAATATCTTCAATCAAAGCATAAAGCCGTAATTTTTTATTGTAGCATAGATTTACCGTTTGTGAACATTTTAATTATTAATTCGTTTTACATGTGTAAAGACATTTTCCTTGACAGAACATCAAAAACAACCTATAATCACTTAGCTTATATGTTTTCATTTACATTCATTGTAAACATCCATATCAGTAAATATAAAAAAGGGAGAATACGTATGAATATTCAGCTCTCAGAGCATTTTACCTATAAAAAATTTACTTCGTTTTATCCTGCCCTCCATTATTATGATGGTATTCACTTCCATCTACAGTGTGGTGGACGGCATCTTTGTATCGAACTTTGTTGGAAAATCAGCATTTGCTTCCGTGAATCTCATTATGCCTTACCTGATGGGAATCAGTGCACTTGGATTTATGATCGGTACCGGAGGAAGTGCTTTTGTATCAAAAACCCTTGGTGAAGGAAAGAAAAAACTGGCAAATCAGTATTTTTCGATGCTGGTTACGATTGCTGCTATCGGAGGATTTGTGTTATCTGTTCTCAGTTTTATATTTATGAGGCGGATTGTCATGGCATTTGGTGCCGCCGGTGATCTGATTGATTATTGTACTCTTTACGGACGGATCTCCTGCATATCCCTGACCGCCTTCATGCTGCAGAATGTCTTCCAGAGTTTCTTTGTGGCTGCTGGAAAACCCCAGCTTGGACTGAAAGTCATTGTGGCTGCCGGTTGTACAAACATTGTTCTCGATGCCCTGTTCATCGGTGTATTACACTTTGGAATTGCAGGCGCCGCGTTAGCAACCATGACCAGTGAATTTATCGGCGGTCTGCTCCCGGTGGTATATTTCTTCCGTAAGAACGACAGCCTCCTTCACTTTGTAAAACCGGTATTCGACAGACGTGTATTTTTTGAAGACCTGCACCAATGGTTCCTCGGAACTCATGACTAACCTGTCCATGTCCTTAGTCAATGCATTATATAATCTCCAACTCATGAAGATTGCCGGAGAAAATGGTGTTGCTGCTTATGGTGCAGTTATGTACGTCAAATTTTATCTTTGTTGCCAGCTTTTTAGGCTATGCAATTGGCTGTGCCCCGGTTATCAGCTACCATTATGGTTCTGGAAATCACGCAGAGCTTAAAAATCTGTATTAAAAAAAGTATGTCTATCATACTGGTCTTGGGGCGTGATCCTGTTCGGTGCCGCACAGTTACTGGCACCTGTTCTGTCTAAGATATTTGTCGGTTACAATACCGGCCTGTACGCTATGACACTGCACGGCTTCCGTGTATATGCCATTGCATTCCTGATCATCGGTATCAATATCTTCGGATCCTCGTTCTTTACTGCACTGAATAACGGCCTGATATCGGCTGTCATCTCATTTCTGAGAACGTTAGTGTTCCAGGTCATCATGGTCCTGACACTTCCACTCTGGTTCGGGATCAACGGTATCTGGAGTGCGATCAGCGTTGCGGAGGCGCTGACACTTATCATGACCACTACATTTTTCGTCCGTCAGAAAGACAAGTATCATTACCTGTAAGACAATCTCTTTCAAATGTATGACAATATAAAAAACGTATCTCCGCAATGTTTCCCCACTGTCTGAAAAGGAAGCATCTCAGAGATACGTTTTTTATTTATTAGAACATCTTTTAAAAATTAATATCTTCGATCCTAATTTTCTTCCGCATAGAACACATTCTTATCCAGTGCCTTGTTCTGGTGTGCAACGATTGTTGTACATACAGCATCACCTGTGATATTAACGGCAGTTCTTGTCATATCCAGGATACGGTCGATACCCATGATCAGACCAATTGCCTCAACCGGAAGTCCGACAGAATTGAATACCATTGTCAGTGTTACCAGACCTACACTTGGCACACCGGCCGTACCGATGGATGCAAGTGTTGCAGTTCCGATTACAGTAATATAATCTGTCATACTTAAGTGGATTCCGAATGCCTGTGCGGCAAATACAACGGCTACCCCCTGCATGATCGAAGTACCATCCATATTGATGGTCGCTCCAAGAGGAATGGTGAAAGATGATATCTTCTTAGATACACCCACCTTCTTGGTCAGGGTATCGATTGACAGCGGAATCGTTGCATTTGATGTTGCTGTTGAGAATGCGAAGGCCATAACCGGGAAGAACTTCTTGATAAATTTCAGAGGATTCAGTCCGGTAAATATCTTCAGTAAGATCTGGTATACACCGAAACACTGGATTGCCAGTGCGATCAATACACCGATCATATATTTTGCCAGCGGTACAAATGCACTGAATCCGATGTTTGCAAATGTGCGGCTGATCAGGCAGAAGACACCAATTGGGGCAAGTGCCATGATCATCATCGTCATTTCCACCATGATATCGTTAAACTGGCTGAAGAAGTTCGCAACTGTCTCTGCACGTTCTCCTAAATTTTGCAAGGATCACACCGATGATCAATGCAAATACGATGATCTGCAGCATCTCTCCGCTTGCAAGAGAATTAATCGGGTTATCCGGGATAATATTTAACAACGTGTCTGTCAATGAAGTAGCCTTCATAGTTTCTACAGATGCTGCATTGGTCTTGATCGTGCTCATGTCCAGTCCCACACCCGGATTGATCAGGTTTCCGACAGACAATGCTACGGTAACCGCAAGTGCTGTTGTTGCCAGATAAAAGATCAGTGTTCTTGCACCGACTGTACCAAGCTTCTTCGTATCCCCGATCGACATACTTCCGCACACAAGCGAACAGAATACCAGTGGTACAACCAACATCTTCATCAGTTTGATAAAGCCTTGTCCGACCACGTACAGTACACCTTCTACGATAATGTCGTCTTTGATATGTCCACTTGGAACCGCATAACATAAAATAATTCCAAATATCGCTCCTGCAAGCAATGCAATAAAAATCTTCGTTGTAAGTCCTATTTTCTTCTTTTCCTTCTTCTGTGTCTCTCCCATATTAGTCCTCCATTCTCTCATCCATATATTCTTTCAGTGAAGCTCTCCAGTCCGGCATCTCGTATACATTGATGATACGAAGGATAAAATTATCCAGAACCGCATATGCTGGTCTTGCAGAAGAAAGATCCGATTCGCTGGTCACTACCGGGCGCAGAGTGATCCTCTTTCCTGCAAGTTTCAAAACTTCCTGCGCAAATTCATAACGATTACATACACCCTGACAGGTTGCATGGTACGTTCCGTATTCATTCGTTTTGATCAGATAAAGAATAATACGTGCCAGGTCTTTTGCACTGGTCGGAGAACCAAACTGATCTGATGCAATCAGAAGTTCATCCTTTGTATCTGCTGCATGAAGTACGCGGTTTACAAAATTATTGCCATTTCCATACACCCAGTTACTGCGCAGGATGAAATGCTTGTGTGTAAATTCCTTTACATAATTCTCCCCTGCTCTCTTGGAACGTCCGTAAACGGTCTTCGGATTTGTGTCGTCGAACTCCGTATATGGGGTATGCCGGATTCCGTCAAATACATCATCCGTGGATATCTGTACCATCTTGGCCCCTGTCTTTCTTGCCACAATACTTAAATTTCTTGCTCCCAGCGCATTCACACGGTATGCAAGCTCCGGTTCTTTTTCACAGAAATCTGTATCTGTGACTGCCGCACAGTTGATGATCACATCCGGACGGTTGATCACTCCGAAATTCAGCACCTCATCGGTGTCCGTAATGTCTAATTCTTCCTTATCTGTGTTAAACACTTCCATTTCCAATGGATCCAACACTTCATTGATGGCCGATCCGATCTGTCCGGATGCACCAACAATCCATAATTTTAACATATCTGCTTCCTCCTCATCTGCCGGGACCGGCTGACGCCAGTCTCTCTGCTTTCCTTTTAATATAGCTAGTATACACGAAAAAAACCGTCAGTTTCAATTCTTAACCAACGGTCTCAAATCTACTCCTCTATGGTACTTTTTTTCCACACATCAATAATGTCAGCGTTTTACTGACCTCCTGCACCACTTTTGTGCTGCTTATATGTAGAATATCTTTCCCTTCATTCTGCATAAATACAAACACCGCAAACAGAATCATACAAATAAATGTACGGATTCCCAGGCTTCCCTGTTCTGCCTCTTCCTCACCATACAGTTCACTATAAGATGCCCTGTATCTGGGATGTATTGCCGGTATCCCGGATTCCTGATAGCTGTAACGTGTCTGTTCCAGAAGTTCTCTTCTTCGCTTTTCCACTTCATTCACATGCGCTCACCTCTGAAACAATATATGAGATATCTGTTTCACTCATGTGCAAAACTTACTGCTTACAGGCTCTTTTTCATGTTTTCTAAGAGTTTCTGCTTAACGATCTGCCAGTTCTTTTACGATGTCTTCCCATGTCAGACCTTTTTCTACCATCAGAACCATTGCATGATACAGGAAATCCGCGATCTCATATTTGACTTCTTCCGGATTCGGATTCTTTGCTGCGATCACAACTTCCGTTGCTTCTTCTCCAATTTTTTCAGGATCTTATCAATTCCCTTATCAAACAGATAATTCGTGTAAGACCCCTCCTTTGGATTCTCTTTACGGTCTGCGATCGTGTCATATACCGATTCAAAGATCCGAAGCGGATTCGTCTCATCATAGTCAATTCCTACAAGCGGCTGGAAGAAGCAGGTCGGATTACCGGTATGGCATGCTGCTCCGATCTGATCTACTTTTGCAAGCAATGTATCCAGATCACAGTCAATCGTCAGGGATTTTACATACTGGAAATGACCGCTCGTCTCCCCCTTTACCCAGAGTTTCTGCCGGCTTCTGCTAAAATACGTCATCTTTCCTGTCTTGATCGTCTCATAGAAAGATTCCTCATTCATATATGCCAGCATCAGGATCTCCTGTGTCTTATAATGCTGGACGATGACAGGGATCAGGCCCTGATCATTGGTCTTAAACTGTGAGAACTCCATCATACTCTCAAAAGATGTCATCTTAATTCCTTCTTCCGTACACTTATCTTTGAATGCCACACAATCAATATCTGTACGGCTTACATATCTTCCCGAAAGCCCCCGGACACCCGGGCATTTCAAAATTTTAAATAACTCTGACTCTTCTTCCGTATCCGTAATGATCACACACGGTACATCTGTTACATTCATAATGGAATTCAGATCCAGTCTGTGCATAAAGACAATTTCACTGCTGTAATCCTGGATCAGATGCTGATGTTTGAACAATGCATCAAAATCATTTAATGATACCGCAAGCTTCTCTTTTCCGAATCTCTTTGCCGCATCCTCAATCAGTTTGACACTATCCGGCTTTAGAGAAAATTTCAGCATTGCCCGTTTTGCACCTGTATACAGAATCTTCTTAATATCTTCCTGGCGTCTGATATTGCCGCCTGCGATCATCGGGATCCTGATCACACGATTGATCCGTTTCATCAATGTGATCGTTTCATCATGTTCTTCATCCGAATCTGAGAGATCCAGCACGATCAGTTCATCTGCACCGTGATCACTGTAATATTTTGCAAGTTCAATTACGTCTTTGGATACAACAGTCGGATCATCAATCCATCTGACCGCTTTCCCGTCTTTTATAAAAATGCAAGGTATTAATCTTTTATAACTCATGTCTGTCCGTCTCCTTTTAGAGGCTTCCCTTTGTGGTCCATGCCTCTTTTTATCCTGGGCTCTTCCATTGTCGCCATATCAAGTGCTTTTCCGAACGCTTTAAACAGCGCCTCCGCCTTGTGATGATCGTTGATACCATCCAGAATCTTCAGGTGGATATTCATCATTGCGCTGTAAGAAACTGCGTAAAAGAATTCCCTTACCATCTCAGTATCCATCTCACCCATCTTATCTGACACAAACTCTGCATTATAATTCAGATATGGTCTTCCGGAGAGATCCACCGCACAAAGTGCGAGTGTCTCATCCATTGGAAGCATAAAGTGGCCATAACGTTTGATTCCGGCTTTATCTCCTATTGCTTCCAGAATAGCCTGTCCAAGTACGATTCCCGTATCTTCGATGGTATGATGACTGTCCACTTCCAGATCCCCTTTCGCATGTACCGTCAGATCGAACAATCCGTGTCTTGCAAATCCATTCAACATATGATCAAAAAACCGATTCCTGTATCAATCTCCGTCTTTCCGGTTCCATCCAGGTTCAGAGTTACCGTAATATCCGTCTCCTTTGTCGTTCTTGTCCTGGTGACTGTTCTGTTCATAGCTCCTCGCCTCCTTATTTTTCTGCTGTCTTCTACTCTTCGCCCTCAAAACGGACTTTGATAGAATTGGCATGTGCCGTCAGCTGCTCTGCCTCGGCAAATGCTTCAATATCTTTATGTATATCGCGTAATGCTTCTTCCGAATATCCGATGATACTTGATTTTTTAATGAAATCATCCACAGAAAGCGGTGAGAAAAATTTTTGCTGTACCATTGGTTGGAAGAACATGGTTCGGTCCTGCAAAATAATCTCCAGTGGTTCACTTGCGTATTCCCCGATAAAGATGGCACCGGCATTCCTTACTTTTGTCATCACATCATATGGATTCTTTGTCTGGATCTCCAGATGTTCGGATGCGATCTCATTTGCAATATCAATCACATCATCCATCGTATCTGCGACCAGGATATAACCGTAGTTGTCCAGTGATTTCCGGATGATCTCACTTCTGGAAAGTTCTTTTAAGAAACCATCCACTTCATCCGATACATTTCCGGGCAAGTTCTTCAGATGTTGTGACCAGGATTGCAGATGCAAGTTCATCATGCTCTGCCTGTGAAAGAAGATCTGCTGCCACAAATCTTGGATTTGCCGTCTCATCTGCAATAACAAGAATCTCGCTTGGTCCGGCAATTGCATCAATGCTTACATAACCATAAACTGCTTTTTTCGCCAGAGCAACATATATATTTCCAGGTCCTACGATCTTATCGACTTTTGGAATGCTCTCTGTCCCATATGCCAGAGCAGCAATCGCCTGTGCCCCGCCGACTTTATAGATGACATCCGCGCCGGCTTCATGTGCTGCAACCAGCGTGTTTGGTGTCACTTTTCCATCTTTTCCGGGCGGTGTGACCATCACGATCTCATCAACTCCGGCTACCTTTGCAGGTACAATGTTCATCAATACAGAAGATGGATATACAGCTTTCCCGCCCGGCACATATACACCGACTCTGTGAAGTGGTGTGACTTTCTGTCCCAGGATTGTTCCGTCCGGTTTGCTGTCGAACCAGCTGTACTGTCTCTGTTTTTCATGATACGTACGGATGTTCAGAAGAGCTTTGCGGATGATCTCCACCAGTTTTGGATCTACTTCTTTATATGCCTCTTCGATCTCCTCTTCTGTAACCTTAATATTGTCTGCAGTGATATCTGCATGATCAAATTTCTTCGTATATGCAAATACTGCCTGATCCTTTTCTTCTTTTACATGAGCGAGGATTTCCTGAACTCCCTGTTCATACTGACCGTAATTATTCGGGCTTCTCTTCAGAAGATCCTCCAGTAAGTTCTCTTTTGCATCTTTTGTCAAACGCTGTATTCTCATAGCCTTAACCGCCATCCTCTCATTTATTTTCTTTCTGTCTGTACAGTATTATACCTGCTCCCGCAGTCTTGTCAGCAGGTCTTTGATCCTTGCGCTTTCCATACGCATACTGACCGGGTTCACGATCATCCTAGCAGACAACGGACATACTTCCTCCAACACTTCCA
>ENA-OPYU01000899-OPYU01000899.1-human-gut-metagenome-genome-assembly--contig:-NODE-899-length-11028-cov-2.245482_pt1 | contig 11028 bp, 17 predicted proteins | sample MGYA00242637_ERZ504482 | MGnify/ENA primary metagenome ERZ504482 (study PRJEB26092, sample SAMD00036237) | human gut metagenome | host: Homo sapiens | study: EMG produced TPA metagenomics assembly of...
ACGCAGAACCCATTGCAGAGATCATTGACAGATGTTTTACCTTTTCCGAGCTCCATCAGACGCTTCGCCGGCAGACTGAAGACTTTTTGGAACATGCGGGAAATCAGACACATGAGAATCCAACCATCCATATGATCAAAAGCTACATTGGAAAACATTACATGGATGAGACACTTTCTGTCAAAGATATCAGTGAACACGTTTTTCTTTCTGCCTCCTATGTATGTACCTTTTTCAAAAACGAAACCGGGCATACCTTAAATCAATATCTTACAGAGTACAGGATGGAAAAGGCCAAACAGCTGTTAAAGGATTCCAGATACCGGATTTCAGACATTTCATCCAGAGTTGGCTACAGCGACGGCAATTACTTTGGAAAAATGCTTTCGTAAATACAGCGGGCTTTCTCCGTCTGAGTACAGGGAGAAAAATCTGAAATGACAAGATTATTAAAAAAATACGTCAGATTTACGGAGATATGAATCTGCAATCAAAATTTACCATTGTACTGAGTATTGCCGTCACGATTCCGGTACTTATTGTGGGAATCTTTTTCTACACCCGGCTGTATGACATGGTTGTCTCTGATACCATCCGAAAAGAACAGGATGCATCCTCCGAGGCCGCGCCTCTGATAGAGGCCCGTATCCAGAAAATCCTGGATGCCTATGAGGAGATCACAGAGCTTGGATTCTATGAAACATTGTTTCACCAGCCAGTCAATTCCCCTTTCCAGATGCTTCTGGATCCCCGGGATGCAGAAGCATTTCAGAAAAAATGCCCAGGAGCTTATTGACGGTCAGACCATTACCGGACTTCAGATCTACATGGATTTTCCAACAGAATCCGTGAAGCTTTTTCACGATGAGCTGACACAGAACTATTTTGTGCCAATGAGTCTGGCACAGGGGACCTATTGGTATGGTATTTTTCAGGGAACAGGAAAATCCGAGCTCTACTGTCCGGAATTTTATCTGGGAGAACGGGAAAAATGTACCTTCGGAGATATGGCGTACATTGTTTCCACTACTTTTTATTATCAGGGAAATGCCCATCAGGCTTACATTGCCCTTTATTCCTCCTCAGATCAGCTGACGCAAATGCTGAAAAGGAATCTGACTCTGGACGGCAGCGTTTCTTACATTATCAATGAAAGAAATGCCATTGTGGCATCTTCTGATAAATCCGGGACGGGTATCTATCTTCTGGATTACCAGACTGTTGAAGATTCCTTTATGGCTTCCAACGGTTTCATTGAAAGGACGATCCTCGACCAGAAGATTTATGCAGGATTTTACAATATCCGCCAGCCCGGCTGGTTCATGGTAACTGTCCTGCCCTCTTCTTCTCTTTTAAAACAAAGCAATTTTATCATGTTCCAGTATATCCTTATGTACCTTGCAGTGCTGGTGCTTGCCTCAGTTATGGCTCATTTTCTGGCCCGGTCTGTAAGCAGCCGGATCTCCTCTGTGATCCGGCAGATGAGCAAGGTCCGTCAGGGATCTCCGGTTCCCATGGAAAGCCCTGTTTATCATGACGAGATTGGTGATCTGGTAGATACCTATAACTATATGACTCGCAAAAATACAGCAGCTTATGGACGAGCAGATGAAAGCGGCAGAAGAACTTCGGATCGCAGAATTTAATTCTCTGCAGGCTCAGATCAATCCGCATTTTCTGTATAATACTATGGATATGATCAACTGGATGGCGCTGCAGGGACAAACCTCAGAGATTTCCAGCGCTGTACAAAGCCTTTCCCGGTTTTATAAGCTGACACTGAGCCGCAAAAAAATGCATCAGCACCATAGGAGAATGAGGAAGAGCATGTTTCTATTTACCTGAAAATCCAGAACATGCGCTATCATGACAATATTTCCTTTATCTCTGATATTCCGGATGAGCTGACAGATTATCAGATACCAAAGCTTACCTTACAGCCTGTGTAGAAAACTGCGTTCTTCACGGCATTCTGGAAAAGGATACCAAGGCCGGAACAATCGTTCTCACCGGCTGGATGGAGCAGGAAGATATTGTGCTTCTGATCTCAGACGATGGCGTTGGAATCCCTCCAGAAAAGCTTTCCACAATCATTTCCGGAAACAGCGCAGGTTCTTCCTCCGGCGGCACAAACATTGCTGTATACAACACACATCAGAGACTTCAGATCCTGTACGGCAGGGCTTATGGACTTACCTATACCAGCAGGCAGGGGCAGGGTACAGAGGTGCAGATCCGCATCCCGGCCCGCAGGCAGACACAGGAACCGGTGTGACATGATAATTATCTGAGATAATATCTTATGGAGAAAAACCTCTTCTATTCTGTAGTATAGAAACCTGTAAACTCAGCAGACATTTTTGACTGCGCCATTATTCTACCAGGAGGCATTTTTTTGAACACATTTGATTTTCACAACATGAACTTATCCACACTGGACAGGGATCCTGCCCCCAAACCGCAGATTCTTCTTTATCATTTTTCGCAGGATGAACGCACCAGACAGATCAGACGATATCTGAGAAGAGCTGGCGTTGACGTCCGTGAAGTGCCTGCTTCTGATTTGTTTCATCCTCTGGGATACCTTTTTGAAATTCCGGGATTTTCTCCCTGTTCCAGGTTTCCCATGGGAGAAAACTTCAGCGAAGAAATGCTGGTTATGAAAGATTTCTCCAACAGTCAGATGGACGCTTTTCTTCAGTTTTTCCGGGACAATCAGCTGAAAAACGTTGATCTGAAAGCAGTCCTCACTCCTGTTACCGTACACTGGAATTCCATGGAACTTTACCGTGAACTGAAAAAAGAACACCAGGAGCTGAGATAGCTGTCTCAGCTCCTGGCAAAATCACATGTGCAGCAAAAGTTTTTATGTAATGGATTCCCATGCTGACAAAAACAACATCCCCCAGAACCATGACCGGTCTGCGGGATGTTGTTTTTGAATATGTGTAAATATCAGATACTCTCTCAAAACGAAAAATCGATTTTATCTTGTAACGATCTCAACCGGAACGTTAAAGATTTTTGCAACCTTGAGAATCGTGTCAATGTGTCTTCCGGTTGCTGCTGCCATATGATGCGTGGGACCGGCTTCACTCCAGCGGTTTACAAACTCTCTTGCACCGCAGGTAAAGCGTGTTCTCATGTTGGTATCACCAAAGGAAAGGATCGGCCCGTCTTCATTTACGCCTTCTGCCACAACGAACTTGAAGTTTCCGTCCTTATCCTGGGTAATGGCAAGATAAGTAACCGGTCCAAGATACGGATAGAACTGTGTCAGATATCCGCCGCCTGTTTTGCCGTGGAATACCTTCACGATCTTCATGGTAGGCTTCTTGTCAGAAATATCAGCATCTCCGCTACCGGAATGACCGATGATACAGATGTCATCATTAAAGTCAATGGAATACATCTCAGAAAGCTGTCCGGTTCCGGAAATTGTTTTCAGGATACTCATTGCCATGGCAACCTTCATATCTCCCTCAACCGCACATGCAGTTCCCTGCTTGATCAGCATAGAAAATGCCGGAATCAGCATACTGTCAAGAACGCCTGCCTTGCCCTGAGCAAATCCGTCATAATGGGAAGCGATCATGCCAAGATGCTCGTCTTTTACCCACTGCTCAAAGGCAACCACATATTTTGGCCATATCCCATACTTTTTTCCGATTGTGCCGCCGCCTTCGATCTCAAAAGTATCCAGAATGTCCTGAGCTTTTGCACGGATTGCGTCTTCATCTGTGATATCGTCTGCAATCGCCCACATCTTTTCCCAGTCAAACTGTTTGGTATAAAGGAACATTCTGTTATAGAGGTTTGTCTCATCAATGTACAGATCCATCATTCCCGGATATGGTCTGCCGATCTGCGCAATGTTAGTCTCACGAAATCTTCTTCTCACCTGAGCAGCCATTGCACCAGTCTTCAATCTCTGCCTGAACAGCAGGATCTCCGCCTTCTACCACACCTGTGATCACCGCATGTCTTTTGCCTGCTCTCTCAAGGTCTGCAACAGCTTCGCCTACAGCTCCGCAGGCATAGCCTTCTCCCAGCCAGGAAGCAATATCTGTATGCTCATAATCCAGAGCTTTCAGCTTCTGGACGTTTACCAGCACTACAGGAACATCCAGATCGCGGATTGCCGGAAGCATATTATAAGATGTAGCATAAGTCAGCATCTGAAGGAATACAAGATCAACGTCTGCAGCGCGGAATCTGTCCCCTGCCTCCATTGCCTGTTCCTTGGTTGTCACCATTCCTCCGTCAATGATCTCTACCGTATCCTGGAAATGTTTTTTTTCGAAATGCAGCATACTGTGCCTCAAACTCCGGTACCAGTGACGGGAACTGTGGAAGGTAAGCTCCCAGTGCGATTGAAAATACGCCGACTTTTGCTTTCGTATTAACTAACATAATGAACTCATCCTTCTTCATATAAAAACTATAAAGCTGTTTATGCGTTATAAATTTTGATATTAAAGGACTCGTGAATTACTGTTCTTGCTTCTTCAATAGATTTGAATTGCCTCTGCCTTTAACATCTGGGCAGTGATATTACCGATTGCAGTTGCCTCTCCCGGACCTGCATGAACCTCTTTGCCTGTAGCTTTTGCTGTCAGTTCATTCAGATATCCTGCATTGGAACCGCCGCCTACAACATGGATACGGCTGTAGGTTCTTCCTGTGATCTCTTCCAGTTCTTTTGCTGTTTTTGCATAACATTCTGCAAGGCTGGTATAGATCACAGTAGCGATCTCACCGAGAGTCTCCGGAACCTTCTGTCCGGTTCTGCGGCAGTAATCCTTCACTTCCTCTGTCATATTTGCCGGTGCCAGGAAGCACTCGTCATTTGCGTCTACTCTGGACGGGAAATCCTTTGCTTCTTCTGCCATAGCACAGATTTCAGCAAAACCGTATTTATCATTGATCTCATGACGTACAGACTGGATCATCCACAGGCCCATGATATTTTTCAGATAGCGGAAACGTCCTGCATATCCGCCTTCGTTTGTCAGATTCAGAGCACAGCTCTCTTTGGAGCAGTCTGCAGTCTCTCTCTCAAGCCCCATCAGTGACCATGTTCCGGAACTGATATAAATAAAGTCATCGTCATTTGCAGGTACTGCAAGCACAGCAGAACCAGTGTCGTGAGTTGCTGGAGCAACTACTTCCAGATCAAAACCAACCTCGTTCTTCACTGCTTCAGAAAAATGTCCGATGCTTGTTCCCGGCATGATCAGCTTCTGGAAAATCTTTCTCGGATATCCCAGCTTGTCGATCAGTTCAAAATCCCAGTCCTTTGTAACAGGGCTTACCAGCTGGCTGGTAGTAGCCTCTGTATATTCGCAGGATTTTACTCCTGTGAGAAGATAATGGAAGTAATCCGGTACATGAAGAAGGGTTTCTGCCTGCTCCAGATACTCCGGATGCTTTGTCTTCACTGACATAAGCTGGTAGATGGTATTGTAAATTGCTTTCTGGATACCAGTTCTCTCATACAGTTCTTCCTGGGAGATCACTTTGTACACTTCCTGGTCCATGCCTTCTGTACGGCTGTCACGATATCCAACAGTGTTTCCAAGAACATTTCCGTCTTTGTCCAGGAGAACAAAGTCAACGCCCCAGGTATCAACACCCATGCTTACCGGAATCTTGCCGATTTCTTTACATTTTTTCCAGTCCGTTGATCACCTCTTTAAACAGGCGGTCAAATTCCCAGCAAAGTTCGTCGCCTTTTTTTGACCATACCGTTTTACAAAACGATATACTTCCTCCAGGATCATTTTTCCATTTTCCATATGTCCCAGAATATGACGTCCGCTGGACGCACCAATGTCTACTGCAAGATAATATGTTGCCATGATTAAAACCTCCTAAATATGTAAGATATACACAGAAGAATTTTTTATTGTCTGCTGTGGTTTTTAGTTCTTCCATATTTGATAACATCATATTACATGGAAAATACTTCAAATCGGAAGAACCTGGTTTGTCTGAAAAAGTGTCCTTATTTGTCACTGTCCACTCTGTTTCCGGTAATCTGTGGACAGTTCCCTTTGTTTGTCAGCTTTCCTGACAGATATGTGTTAATTTAAAATATCCCCAGAGAATCCTCTGGGGATATGGTGAATATTGTGTAAAACTCAGAGACTAGAAATTAGTCATAAAGGTTCGGAGCGATTTCTTCGTCTTCCATGTTTGTTGCATCATACCAGTAACCAGCTGTCGGAACATCAGAAACTTCATCTCCGTTTGCTGCTGCTGTCAGAGCGTAGATTGCATAATATCCCATCATCAGAGGAGACTGTGTAACTGCACCAAGGAATGTGCCATCCTGTACAGCTGCTTTGATGATAGAACCAGCGTCGAAACCAACACCGATAACATCGCCTGCTGCTGCGTCAGAACCAAGAACGTTCAGGTTAGCGTTAGCTGCAAGAACACCCTCTGCTGCAACCTGGTTGGAACCGAAGATTGCGATACAGTTTTCTTTGGAAAGGATAGCCTGAGCCTCTGTGGAGCAAAGCTCTACAGTTGTCTGTGCCGGAACTGCAACCTGGATAACAACGTCTGCGTCAGCTTCTTTTGCGTCAGCGCCTTCTGCTGCGATTTACATAGAACTCGTTTACCTGCAACTGCAACAGCTTTTTCCGTCTGCCTGGATAAGCTCGATCATTTTGTTGATGAATCCAGCGCCACGAAGCTGAATGTTCTGAGCTGTAGCATCCTGGTTTACTTCACCGATGATAACCTGACCTTCAGCGTTTGCGATAACGTCTTTGATTGCTGCATACATATTCTCAGCTGCTACTGCACCAGCCTGAGCGTTGTCTGTAACAACCTCTGCTACTACAGATCCTTCCGGAGCATCTGCAACACCTGTATCAAATGTTACAACCGGGATTCCGTCTGCTGCGCATTTCTTAAGAGCATCTGTTACAGAAGATGTATCGCATGCTGCAAGACCCATACCAACCGGTTTTGCTGCGATAGCTGTATTGATCATGTTAACCTGGTCTGCGATATCGGACTCACTGTTCGGTCCCTGTGCTGTGAAAGTAACGCCCAGCTCATCAGCTGCTTTCTGCATACCTTCAACTGCTGCCTGCCAGTATGTAGACTGGAAAGATTTAACCATCATCGGGAATTCATATGCTTCGTTTGCTTTCAGTCCCTCAAACTGAGCTGCCGGATCAGCAGCGTCTTCTGTTGTTGCTTCTTCCTCAGCAGCTGCGTCTTCTGTTTCAGCTGCGTCTTCTGTTGCTTCTTCTGCTGCAAATACCGGAGCAACTGTCATACCGGATACCATTGCTGCACAAGGCCTAATGCGATGAGTTTTTTTCAATTTTTCATTGTTCTACATCCTCCTTAAAATTATATAGTTTTTAGTTTTTCATGATGATCCGTCAGGCGTTTTCACCTGACGGTTCACATACGTGATTAAAATTGAAACTGTATTCTTTATAATGCTGCAGCTTTCTTTTCTTTGATGATATCGATCAGTACCGCAACGATCAGTACAAGACCTGTGATGATCTGCTGCCAGTTTGCCTGTAGTCCCACATATGGAAGACCGGTTTTCAGAAGCATGATGACAAAGATACCAACAAAGGTTCCAAGTACAGATCCATAACCACCTGTAGCTGCCAACACCACCGACAAATACGCCACCAATGGCATCCATCTCAAGACCGGCGCCAGTACCTGGCTGTACGGTAGGAGTTACTGCTGCGTATGCGATTGCTGCAAGACCTGTAAACAGACCGCAGACAACATATACCATAACATGGTAGAATTTAACATTGATTCCTGAAAGAGCTGCTGCTTCTTTATTGGAACCGATAGCGATGGTGTAACGTCCGAATTTCGTATGGTTCAGAACAAATTCCATCAGAAGAACCAGAATAACCATCCACAGGAAACCGATCGGATAACGGTCAGCGCTTCTTCCTGTACCGATTGTAAGTTTAAAGATAGAATGGAACCATCCACCTTCCTGTGTAAGACCCGGCCACGGTGTAGCGGTACAGAGAGATCCGGCACCGCGGGTAATCATACAGGTACAAAGAGTTGCAAGAAACGGCGGCAGATTCATTACGCCGATAAGAACACCGTTCAGTGTTCCGATCAGAACTCCAAGAAGCACACAAACCAGCATAGCAACAACAACAGGTACGCCATGGCTTCTTATCAGAGTTCCGCCGATCAGTGCGTAACATACCATACCTGTTCCGATGGAAAGGTCTACGCCTCCGGTAATAAGAGGGAAAGTAACACCGATTGCCATCAGAAGATCATAGTATGAAAAACTCCAGCAAACTCAGCAATGTGTTGTACTGTCTGAACTCTTTACTCATAATGGAGAATACAGCTGTCAGAGCAATAACAACAATTAAAACGATAAATCTCTGATCACTTAATATACTTTTTTTCCTTCTTAGTCATGACTGTCCTCCTTAATCAATACTACGTGTAGCCTTATCCATGATGTTTTCCTGGGTAGCTTCAGAAATATCAATATTACCTGTTACTTTACCCTCACACATGATAATGATACGGTCACTCATTCGGAGAACTTCTGTCATTTCAGAAGAGATCATGATGATTGATTTACCTTCTGCTGCCAGTCTGTTCATCAGTTTATAAATTTCATTCTTGGCACCAACGTCAATACCTCTTGTAGGCTCGTCGAAGATCAGGATTTCACTGTCTCTTGTAAGCCATTTTGCAATAACCACCTTCTGCTGGTTACCACCGGAAAGGTTTACAACAAGCTGGTCTGCGGTAGGAGTCTTGGTTGCAAGCTCTTTGATATATTTCTCAGTTACTTCTTTTTGCTTTCGCTGAGTCAATCAGGAAGCCCTTTGTAAACTGTTCCATTGTTGCCAGAGTTGTGTTCTCAATACAGGACTTCTGTACAACACATCCATATCTTCTTCTGTCCTCTGACAGATAACCGATACCATATTTAACAGCATCCTGCGGACTGTTGATGGTAACTTCACGAAGCTGTCCATCTTTGCCCATGATAGAAATCTTTCCGCTCTGCTTCGGATCTGCACCAAACAGTGCTCTTGCTGTCTCGGTACGACCTGCGCCCATCAGTCCGGAGAAACCAAGGATTTCGCCTTTGCGAAGTTCAAAGCTTACATCCTGAACCATCTTACCTGCATTCAGATGTTCTACTTTAAGAACAACAGGCGCATCCGGCGCAACCATACTGTGCTGCTTCGGATCCTCATAAATAACACGTCCCACCATCATGTTGATGATATCTTCTTTTGTACTGTCTTTGGTGATAAGAGTTCCAACATAACCGCCGTCACGCATAACAGTAACACGGTCTGTAATAACCTTGATCTCATCCATACGGTGAGAAATATAGACAATACCCAGACCTTTTTCACGAAGATCACGAATGATGACAAACAGATCCGCAATCTCTTTTTCAGTAAGAGCTGCTGAAGGCTCGTCAAAGATGATAACCTCTGCTTTGTGGGAAATCGCTTTTGCGATCTCACACATCTGCTGTTTACCAACTGTCAGATTATGCATTTTTTCCTTTTGGATCAATATCAATATTCAGATCCTGGAACAGTTTTTTCGGAATCCTCGATCATTTTTTTGGTCATCGATGCGGAAAACCTTTTTTTCGGTCTCACGGCCGATAAAAATTGTTCTGGGCAACTGTCAGGTCGCCTACCATGTTCAGCTCCTGGTGCACGATTACCACACCGGCATCCTGAGCTTCCTTTGTGTTATGAAATTCTGTTTCCTTGCCTTTATAGACAATGGATCCTGAATCTTTCTGATAAATACCGGTAAGAACCTTCATAAGTGTGGACTTTCCGGCACCGTTTTCTCCCATAAGCGCATGTACTTCGCCGCGTTTCACTTCAAAATTAACGTGATCCAGAGCATGAACTCCAGGAAAGGACTTATCAATGTCCTTCATAGTTAAAATAACTTCACCCATTGTTACTCCTCCCTTCCGATCAGTTCTTTCTGCGTCTTGCAGAAACGTCAGCGTAAACTGCAACGATTACAATAATACCGGTGATGATCATCTGCTGTCCTTTACCAAGACCAAATGCCATGATTCCCTGCTGAAGAAGAGAGATGATAAATACACCGATCACAGTACCACCGATGGAAGCAAGTCCGCCAACCATGGACGTACCACCCATTACGCAACCTGCAATCGCCTCGTTGTTGTACTGATCGCCGTAACCTGGCTGAACAGTTGTATATGTAGCTACAAAGAACAGTGCGGCAATACCTACCAGAGTTCCGCAGATCATGTATGAAAGCATACGCCATTTTCTGGTGTTTACACCGGAAAGGCGAACCGCCTCACTGTTAGAACCAAGGCAGAGAATATAACGTCCCGGTTTTGTACGGTAAAGGATAATTCCGCAGATCACTGCTACTGCCAGGAAGATCACAATACCTACAGGAAAATCGTTATAGGAAACAATGTTTCTGAACCATCCGTTTTCCGGATCGCTGCCCATAGGCCAGCTTACAGACTGTGCTTTTTGTAAATACAGAAGCAAGACCTTTGGCAATATTCATAGATGCCATAGATACGATAAACGGCGGTACAGACATGTAAGATACCAGCCATCCGTTAAAGGTACCAAAGCAAAGACCGATCAGTACACATAATACCATAGCTGCTGCACATGGAACACCATAGCTTGTCATGCAGTAACCGGAAACCAGTGCACAGCAGAACATAACCGGTCCGATGGAGAAATCAATTCCTCCTGTAGCGATTACAAAAGTAACGCCCAGTGACAAAAAGCCCAGGAAATAAACATAGTTCAATGTGGATCTGATACTGTCTCCTACCGGAAACTTATCTCCAAGAACCACTTTGAAGACTACGAACATAAGAATCAGGATCCCAACAAGCAGAATCCTGTTCAGGCCGAGCTTTTTATGATTGGATTTTGTTTCAGCTTTTCCAATTTCTTCACCCTCCTACTGTTTTTCACACTCTCTGTGTTTTCTTAACTTATAATA
>ENA-OPYU01000900-OPYU01000900.1-human-gut-metagenome-genome-assembly--contig:-NODE-900-length-11022-cov-2.073061_pt1 | contig 11022 bp, 18 predicted proteins | sample MGYA00242637_ERZ504482 | MGnify/ENA primary metagenome ERZ504482 (study PRJEB26092, sample SAMD00036237) | human gut metagenome | host: Homo sapiens | study: EMG produced TPA metagenomics assembly of...
GAGTTTAGAGCTAATTCATGGAAATATACAGAAAACGGGTATTTCTTTATGGAAGAATATCATCCGGCTGGATATGATGGACCGTCTGGATATCGGGCCTTTCGGGTAGTGCCGTTAAATAAAAAATGCAGGGAGCTGAATCGAAAATATATACTTCCATTTTTGGATATACACTTAATAAATTGTTTACTTCTAATTGGAGTGAAAAAAATTATGATGGAATAAATTTTATGATGTTTTGACCGTTTACTTTCAATGGAAGAAAAACTGATGAATTTAAGGAAGGAAAGACTTATGAAATCCCAAAAGAATCATTTGAAGCGATATTTCAAAAATATTTTAATATAAGCGCAGAGATACTGCAGACAGGAACGGTATTTCACACGGAAACACAGACATATCGGTATCGAACCAGAGGAATCGTATATGATTTTGCTCCCACACCATATATTCCATATCCGGAAGTTGTTTCCTACATAGAAAATCAAGATGGAACAATAACACTGGAAGTAAATGCGGTATGGCCACAAAAAGAATTAGATCAGGCGTTTTGTCATAGCGTAACCATTCGGCTGTTAGATAAAGATAGATTTCAATATGTATCCAATTATGTATCAAGGTCAGAAATAGAGGTTACCTGGTATACGGAAAGATTATTAGACGAAAAGTGGGAGGAATGTTATGGAGATAATTGATATGAGTACAAAAAGAAAACTGAAAAAAGATGGTGAGTGTTTTATTTATTTTGGGATGCTTTTTCATAGGAAATACAAAATGTAAAGGGGCTGATTTAGAATATATTTCACAGGAAACTGCGAATTATGCTGTACAAGAAAGAGGATATGATTTGCCAGTAGATGAAGTCGTGAAAGAAGAAGCTATTGAAGATTGTAAGAATGTTATGAATCAGATGAAAGCCATTTATCAAAAGGCGGATAAAGGAACTTCATCGAATGTAGTAGTTTCTGAGACAGTAATGGAAGAAATGCAGGAAGTATTAAAGGAAAAAAAATGTCCCTGTTATTACATCAGCGCCGTATTCAAATATGGCTAATTATTCTAAAATGGAAGAATTTCTTTTCAGGGCAGAACAGGATCTGACAGGAGATATCGTCTTATATAGGATTAACAGGGATGGTGGGATAGAAAGACTCAAATTCAATTATGATGGGACAGATATGTATTTGCTGGCTGTGAAAGCTGTTTGGGGTATGAACGACAATCCATCTATTGTATATGTTTCGTATACAAGGATAGAAGAATGGAAATATACAGAAAAAGGCTGGTTTGGTTATACGCTATGCGTTCCAAAGTATCCGGAAGTATCAGAAGCGGTTGATGGCAGTTCTATGATAAGAATTAAACCTTTAAGTGATGAATGCCGGGAAGTTTCGAAGAAGTGTGTGTATTTGCTTGGATATCAGGGGAATAATCTTTTATGTTCTGATTGGGATAGATCTGATATGGAAGGGTTAGATTATAATGGTTTATATGAATATTTATATCGAATGAAATACGGGGAGAGATATGAGTTTTCAGGTAACTCAAGTGGAATTCCGGCAGAAGAGTTTGAAAATCTGATAATGGAGTTTTTGCCGATAACAGCGGAGCAAATTAAAAAATGGGCAGTATTTGATTCGGAACATCAAACTTATGACTGGGAACGATTAGGTTGTTTAAATTATAGCCCTACTTATTTTGGAACATCTTTACCGGAGGTCGTTGAAATAAGAGATAGCGGAGAGGGAAACAATGTGCTGGTTGTTGATGCTGTATGTGATACATTTATATGTAATGATGCCGTTATTACAAGTGAGCTGACTGTTAAGTTCAACGATGATAAGAGTTTTAAATATATGGGGAATAAAATTCTGAATAATGGTACGAAAGAAGTTCCCAAATATCAATATAGAATAAAAAGAAAGAACTGATAACAACTATCAGCCCTTTCATATTTGTTAATTCCATATATGTAATTTTTTAGTAAGATATCAGAAGTGATTTCAAATGCTTTTTTGCCAGTTGCATTAGAATCACTTTGGATATTGGTTGCAAAATAATAGCTGTTATCGGAAGTTTCTACATATCCGATAAACCAGCCGTTGATATCCTGTCCGTTGACACGACCGGTTCCAGTTTTTCCGTAGAAATTACCATTAGGTGTACTGGCAATTTTTATAGCATTTTTAACAGAAATACATTTTGGAAATTTAGATGGAATTCATTTGTGTTAAATTTTTTAATAATGTTACTTGCTCTAAAGGCGAGATTTTAATGTAAAAATCGGACCAGTATAAATCCAGATTTGAACTGGTTGTCTGGTTTCCATATTCTACTTTTATTCAAAAATCCCTGGACTCTGTTAATTCCGAGCTGCGAATCAATTGCCTGGAAATACCAGTTAACGGAATTTGCATAGCAGAGTTTAAATCCTGATCAGCTTCCCAGGACTGGGAAAAAGGAAAGGCATCGACCAATTCCATGTCATGGAAGAGTGTTCTGGTGTGATGATTCCGGATTCCAACCCTAATAATGCATCGTATATTTTGTAGGTAGACTCTGGCGGAATACGTTTGGTGGCTTCTTCAAGATTGTATATTTTCCAGGAATCCAAATTATTGTCATACAAAACAAATGATCCATCATATGTTCCAAATGTTTCGGATATATCTAACAGGGAGATATTTTTGTCTGTATCACTAAAATGATATACGCTTTGAGTAGAGGCATCAATGGATAAAATGGGTGTACATCCAATAAAAACAGCACTAATGACCAGATAAATTATCAATGCTCTCATTTTTTGATAAAGAGTTTCTTTCCTAAAAACGGCGATGTTGAGAATACGTCGTTTCATCTGCCTGAAAATTTCCGGACATTCCAACTGCCAGTGGAGAGGAAAAAGAGGATATTTTTTCTGCAAAATTAATCAGTGTAGTTCCATAAGCTTGGTATTCATCAGCAGAAATCATCTGCAATACAGCAGAATCACAGGCTATTTCACGGTCACAGAGAATTTCTTTTAAAGTGTACCAAACAAAAGGGTTAAACCAGTAGAGTATATTACTTATGACCATGAGGAAGCCAATAAATGTATCTTTGTGACGGTAATGCTGTAATTCGTGTAGCAGCATAAAACGCATATCATCAGGATTCAGTTCGGAAATTAAATGGATGGGAATGTAAATTCTGGGATGTATTATTCCGATTAAAACTGGTGATTTTAAAAATGCAGTACTGTAGACTGATACTGGGTGAGAGATTTTAAGTTCCTTTAAACAATTGTAATAAATAGTTTTTACCTGCTGATTTTGAAGCGGGAGAGCAGATCTTTTTATGGAACGTACATAGTTTAATGAATGAAGGGTGAGGACTGACATAATCATAACACCCGTTATCCATATTAGAAAGAGTATGGTATTCAAGCCTCCAGAAAATTGACTACTGATGGAAACTGAAAAATCATTCACCTGGTTTAACAAAATATTTTGTGTATTACTGGTAAGTTCGGATAGCGTGTCGGTACCAGAGTTAAGTCCTGTGTCAGTTTGAAAAAAATGTAACCATGAAAAAGTTGTGAGCCATGAATCTGTACAGGTAAAAAATGGCACGGCAAGTAGTAAAAATAAAAGAAAACAGAGATGGTACTGTGTAGCCGCAGATAAATATTTTTTCAGAAGATTTTTTTGTTCCGATTATTACAAGTGTAAAAATACATATGAAGATATTACTGATTAAAAAGTGGATAATCCAGTTGCTCATTCAAAACCTCCTATTTCTGATGTTTTGATAATAAATGGCGTAAGTTATCAATTTCTGTTGAAGAGAGCTTATCGTCTTCAAGGTAAGAAGCCAGCATAGAAGAAAGATTTCCATTATAATATCGCTTTAAAAAAGAATTGCTTTCCTGGCGTATATATTCATCTTCTTGGACTAATGGAGTATAGACAAATACCCGGCTTTGTTTTTCGTAGGAAAGAGCTTTTTTGGAAACAAGTCTCTTGATAAGAGTTTGAATTGATTTTTTGGACTCCAGCTGGTAGTTAGAGTAAGTTTTCTGTAATTTCATTTGTATTGATGGGAGCATATTTCCATACAATTTTCATAACTTCAAATTCGGCTTCTGAAATTTGGGGTAGTGACATAATAAAATCCTCCTGCTAAATCCTACATATGTAATAAATATATTATATTACTTGTAGAAGAAAAAAGTCAAATGGCAGATGATATATAGAATATAAAATTAATAATGTAGAGGCAATAAAGGTGAAAAAGATAGAAATTATTGAGAGAATCACAGATGCTAAATGGAAGCATAAGTGAAAACATATTGACTAGCTGGGAACATAAAAACCAATTCATACCGGAAATTATAAGGTTTGGAGAAATTAAAAATATATCTACAGGAACGAATTGTTAAAAAGAATGATAGTGATGTTCATCTTTCAAAATATGAATATGATATTTTACTTCTTTTAGCGAAAAGTCCAGGTAGAATATTTGGAAAAGAAATGGTTTATGATCTGGTATGGAATGAACCTTATTCCGGTGATTATAATGTGGTTATGCGACATATCTGCAATATCAGAGAAAAAATAGAAGATGATCCTGGACAACCATTATATATACAAACAGTACGAGGTGTGGGATATCGGTTTAACGGGAATTTAGGCAGCGAGTGAAATCGCTGCCTATTATTATGGTTTTACAAAGAAGGGAGTTGGTTATGAGAAGATCTTTGTATTTCAGGAGCATCCTGTTTGAGATATTTGGACAGGTTTTGATGTATCAATTCCAACTCTTTTATTTCTTGCTTAAAAGAAACGTATTGAGTATTTAGTGATTCCTTTCTGGAAATAAGATCTGCAATTTGCTCTTGTAACTTATTGGAATTAAGATGCTTCAGATCCATGCCATTTTCCTGTAAAATATGTTCAGCACCAGCGAAAAGAATAATTTGAGATTCATATTTACGGAAATAACGATCCGGATCTTTGGAACTTTTATAATGGTCATCGTAAATTTTATTTTTCTGATATTGTTTGGCATATTTTAGCATTTCTCGAAGATGACGTATCTGAGACTCGAGAGAAACAACAGAGGTATTTACCTCTTTTTGCTGCATATGTAACAAGGCTATGCGGTCTTCAAGTTCTGAAAAATTATGTAGATTATGTGTGAGCATCTTGTTATATTCAGCAGAGACAATTTTTTAAATTTTCCTTATTTGCCCATTTCTGAAGTCCAATGTTTCCTGCTATATTGGGAGTGTTGGTGTCTATTAACTTATTACGAACAGAAGGAACAGTAGTTCTGTGAAGCTTATTATTAATGCGTTCTTTGATACGTTCCTTAGTAAAGTTTTTTCCTAAAGATTTAGCACTTCCACGCACTGGACGGGACATATCGGGAGAACGAAAGGTAATGTATTTTCTGCTGTTTTCGCCAAATTCTGCGATTTTTTATTTCATATCCTTTAGCTTCCATAAATGCAAGAAATTCTGAATAAGTGGAAACGATTCGGATTGTCTGGTTGATATCTTTTCGCAGCTGCGCTTTTTTACTGGATTCAGATTTATTTGCAGCCCATTCATTGTATTTCATTCCTTTTTACCATCTGGCATAATTGTGGACAGGTTATGTTCCTGGCATAAAGTGTCGCTGAGATTTCGTATTTTCCAGTAATTCTTTTTACAGTCATGGTAATGAGAAAAAGTGATGTTATCTGCAGAACAGAAAATTAAATGGTTATGTACATGACCTTTATCAGTGTGTGTTGTCAGAACATAGGAGTATTTTCCCTCCAGTAAGCGATCCGCAAATTCTTTGCCAATTTGATGGGCTTCTTCATAGGAAACTTCACCAGGGGAAAATGCCTGAATCAGATGAAATGCCTTATTTGTATTGTGCGGATCTCTGCAGTCATGTGTATGATCCAAAGTGTATTTAAAGTCAAGAACGGCTGTTTCGGGAGAGCAGGCAAAGGAAGAAATATATAGATTCTGGTCAGTTTTATCTGGATTGCAGATGTATTCTATTGCTTTATCAACGGTTGTTTTGATACCATGGATTTTTGTAACTGCCATATTTTTTCCATTAACTCCTTTATATCGTCCAGGTCCTTTGGGTAAACTGTATTGGTACTGTTTATACGATGGGTGATCTGATTCAAATTGCTGCTGATATTGCCCAGCAGGGTATTCATTTTTCGGATATGAGAGTAGTCTACTTCATATACAAATCCATATAAGATCATTTTCCGTAGAAAGGCAGATTTGCTTTTCATCCTGGAAAGACGATATTTTTCTTCTAAAATGTATTGTTCGTCATCATTCAAATAAAATTGTACGGGATGAATTCTGGTACGTTTGCTCATTGAAATCCTCCAATTCGTTTTTTTCTATAAAAAACGAGTACAAAAAAGCTGTCTAACCAGTTCGGCTATGACAGTTATGGTACTTGGTTTTTTGTTGGTTTGGACAGATGTATCTGTAAGTTATTTTAACAGGACTGGGTGAAAGCGTCAAATTAAGAAATTATAAAATATGAGAGGGCCAGGGATACTCCCTGATACATTTTGGTAGAATGAACCGGAAAGGGATTGACAAAATGAGCCAGGTGTCATGACACTGGCAGTGCTTGCTTCTTTTGGGGTGTATGCCTGCAAAGCAGGCTATGCAAAAAGCTATCAAAAACATAAAATAGAACTGTGAGAAGTGGTTGAGAATATAATCCTGATAGCGTATAATCAGAGAAAGAAATCGTAAGTGAGGGATAAATTTGAAACGTGAAGAAATTTTTCAATATGTAAAAGAGCAATATGGAACTGAACCGGAATATTTATGGAAAAAATGATCCTGATTCTGCGGTGCTTCGACATAAAAAGTGGAAAATGGTATGCTATAATTATGGTAGTGGAAAAGAAAATACTGGGATTAGAAGAAGATGGAAACATTGACATCCTGGATGTAAAATGTGATCCTGATCTGGTTGGGATGATTATTCAAACGTATGGATTTTTACCGGGGTATCATATGAATAAGCAACACTGGATTACGATTCTTTTGGATGATTCTGTCAGTGAAGCTAAGACGCTGGATTTTCTGGATATGAGTTATGATTTAATTGACAGTGGGAAGTAATAAAAAAAGGAAGCCTTTCAGAAAAATCTCTGATCGGCTCCCAGGTATTCATTCTGGATATGTATAAGTTGATCTTTGCAACAGGATATTTTCCCAATCTCGTTCATGGCGCAACACTCGGAGAATATGAATCTCTTTTGTTTCTTCCATTATAATATTAAAAAATAATAGATAGGCGGAAAAGATCTTTTATGTATGGAATATCCTCTGTACAGAATTTGAGTTCGGGGAAAGGCAGTACTGAACTGGCCTAAATTCTGCATTTGTTCTTTCAGATCAGATTGAAAACGGTCAGCACGTTGCTGGCCGAATTCTTCTTCAATATAATCTGCAATGTCTGTGACATCGTAAATTGCTTCCCAGGTTAAAATAATTTTATATTCTTGCATTTCTTCGTGCATCCCTTAATTCTGTGATTTTGCGAAAAGCATCTTCCAGTGGCAATTCACGACCAGCTTCCATATCATCAATTCCCCGGTCTAACATGCGGAGAAGATGATTGTTTTCCTGGTTATTATCGGTTGTAGGGACTTTTTTGTTAATTCCATGAAATCACTCCAATCATACGGTTTATAAATAGTGTATGTTGTTCAGAAGTATCTATCCATAGTTTAGCATAGAATGGGCAGCAATACAATTGAATTATTTTGCAGGAGCGTCCGTCAGACCAAGAAGATATTCGCAGGAAACATTAAATACTTCGGCCAGTGCGACAACTTCGTAGTCGGACCTAATCCCTGTGTGCCTTGTTCAATTCGCAGGATTGCCAGATCATTAAAATCATATCCTGCAAGTTGTAATTTGGCAGCGAGTGTTTTCTGAGTAAGATTATGAGCCTTTCGTAATTCTTTTACCCGTTGTCCTATTCTGTTTTTACTGTTCGTTTTTTATCCCAATAAATAATCATTCTGATCCTCAAAAGTTTCTAAAGATGAAGTATTATTATTGATTTTAAGGAAAAATATTGTTACTATACTTCTAAAGATGAAGTTTTTGGAAAGTTTATTTGATTTTTGAAATAAGAAAATGATAATGCTGCCTGTAATGAGAAATAATTCTAGTGAGAGGTGGAAAGAAGATGAATGAATTTTATGAAGCAGTATCGAATTTGTTTGAGGAATTGCGCTGTGACTCCGGAGAAAGAGAATATACAGTACAGCCGGAAGAATGGAAAGAAGCAGAGAAGAATTTGAAACAAATACAAAAGAAGCTGCCACTACATCTGGAAAAAATCCCAGAGCGTGAGCAGAATTTCTGGAATAAATATCTGGATCAGTTAGAACATTTCCATTATGAAGAGGAGCAGCGGGCTTATTATCAGGGAATGATGGATGTAGTTGAGTTTCTTATTAACATAGGGGCAATAAAGAAATCCACAAATGTTAAGAGAATGATAGAAAAATATGCACGTTAAGAGTGGCGGTATGGGAAACCATACCGCTTCTTCAGAATAATTCAGATAGAATTCAAATGAATTTCAGGGATCTTGTTTATCGTGATCTGTAGGAATTTTGTATGTGCGCAGGTATGCTTCTACGATGGCAAGGATAGCGGTAATTTGCTCATCGTTGCATTTTGACAGGTACATGAGCAGGCGTTGATAATCAAGATTATCTGTATGATTGTTTGGATAAAACAATGGTTCAGGAGGAACATTTAAAGCGCGTACCAGTTTTCTGATTTTATGAAAACTGGGAACTCGGCCCCCATTTTCAATTTCCTTTAAATATCGGCTGGACATTTCTGCTTTTTTCAGCTAATTCTTCATAAGTCAATTTTTGCTCGTGTCGGGCGTTCTTAAAAAAATCAATCCCAGTTCTTTATCTGTTTGTTTTGGCATATGATACACCTCCATGTTTAGTGTATAGTTCCCTTTCTTGAAAGAAAATGAACTAATATTTCACTAAAAAAGAGGGTGATATTTCACTTTTTAAAAGACATATAAAATTCTGAATTTCCGTAAAACAGATCCGAGTATGGAAAGATAAGAATTTATTGTCTGTAGTCACATCCGTCATTACGTGACGGATGAAATAGATAAATAGTTCGAAAAAAGCAAATAAATTTCTTTACCTCAAAAAGTGAATTATATACCACAAGAAATGATGGCAAAATATTATCTTTTGATATAAATAGCGTCCGATGGGCTAAAAACTACCCATTAGGACGATTTTTTATATACCTCAAAATACAGGAAAACAATTTTCTCGTATTTATAAGAAATTTTTAAAAATTTCTTCCCACACCCCGACAAATGCACTCATCCGTTTGGGATATGTGTGAAGGGGAAGCAAGAACTTTGCTTATTGCCTACCGGCGGGGAAGGAGGTGAACTCTTATGGAGCAATCCTCTTTTCAAGATGAGCAGACAGTCAGACATCAGTTTGATTCTCTGTGCAAGCTGGCATTGAAAAGTGAAGTTATTAATTATGAAAAGCATATGGCATATCGCCAGAAGTATGAAGTGATGTTGTCAGAATTATCAGAAAAAGGAGTTGAGCAGACTTTTTTATAATGGATGAGCATGAAATGGAAACACATCGTTTTCAGGTTCTGGGTTACGACATAGAAGTCAAAGATGCATTGATTGCTGAAGCATTGCAGACACTTACTGAAAAGAAAAGGAATGTTGTTTTATTATCATATTTTATGGATATGAGTGATGCAGACATTGCCAGAGAAATGAATCTTGTACGCAGCACAATTAATGAGCATCGTAGACGATCACTGGAACTGATGAGAAAAAAATATGGAGGAATCTGCAAATGAAAAAAAGTAAAAAACAGAAATGCACATTTGATTTGCTGCCATTCCATGTTATTGAGGCAGCATCAACTGGTGATACTGAGGCAATCCAGGCAGTGTTGAAGCATTATGAAGGGTACATAACAGTTTTGGCTACCAGAAAAATGTTTGACGAATTTGGACAGGTGCATTACTGTGTAGATGAAACTCTGCGTCAACGCCTGGAAGCAAAACTGATTACTAAGACCTTGGGATTTGATACGAAATCATATGTAAGGAAAAGTAATCAGTAAAGGGAGTATTTAATATAGATTCCTTTTCCCCTTCAGGAATTTTTGTACCTTGAAAATTGTATATTGTTTTACATACAGGACGTGAAGATATGTAGAGCCACTAGGTAAATCCGCCATGATATATCTGCTCTGTTAATGGAGTAAATACGAGGAAATGCTGAAATATAACATTGAAGTAAAGGTATGGAGCGAGAAGAATTTGACAAAATGTGTAGCAGCTGCACAGGGCGACGAAGCATATCTGTGATAATGATACTTCCAGAAAAAATCTGGTCATATTTAATGACGGTGCAAAACCGATGTGGGCAGAGTACTGAACTGCCACCTGTATTGTAATTTTATCTGCCGATGACAGTGTATAAAATTGTAAATTGTCATGGGCAGATAAAAATGTTTTGTCCAAAGAGAAAAGGAGGAGAGAAGAGTGGCGATTAAAATTTGAAAAAAGGTAAAGATTCCAATTTGGGAAAAATATATGCTTACGGTGGATGAAGCAGTGCAATATTTTGGAATAGGTGAAAAGAAAATAAGGATGCTTATTTCGGAACATCTAAATTCAGAATGTTGCTTTACAGTCCAGGTGGGGTGTAAATCGTTGATTAACCGTAAGAAATTTGAGGCCTTTCTGGATCAGACTACGTCTTTGTAAAAAATATACGAACAATTTAGCGCTTTAAAGTGGAAATGTTAGCCCTGGTATGATATAATACCTATATCGTGCTAGAGCGTGTTTGAAAAATAAAAGTTGCACAAAACATATATTCTAATACCCTTTTTCATGTTAAAATAAAGAAAAAAGGGTGTTTACTATGTTGAGACGATACGAGTTAACTGATGAAGAA
>ENA-OPYU01000901-OPYU01000901.1-human-gut-metagenome-genome-assembly--contig:-NODE-901-length-11021-cov-2.003488_pt1 | contig 11021 bp, 12 predicted proteins | sample MGYA00242637_ERZ504482 | MGnify/ENA primary metagenome ERZ504482 (study PRJEB26092, sample SAMD00036237) | human gut metagenome | host: Homo sapiens | study: EMG produced TPA metagenomics assembly of...
CACCGGCATTGATCATGGCACGGCTGTATCCGGTAGATTGTGAAACCGGCAATGACAGGATCTGGTCTTTGGTTATCTGTTGGTAGTAAGTAAAGTCCAGTCCCAGACGGTTATCCAGGAAACGCACATCCATACCTACTTCGAAAGAGTAAGTCGAGGTCGGTTTCAGGTTGGCATTAGGCACGGAACCGGAAGTGATGTAACCCAGAGAAGTTCCTTTATTGGTATAAGGTTTCAGACCGTATTCCAATTGAAGCTGATAGGGGCTTGTGTCACCACCTACTTTAGCCCATGAAGCACGCAACTTACCGAAGGTGAACCATTCTTTGTGCTCAAAGAGGTTGGAGAATATCAAGCTTCCCGAAACCGAAGGATAGAAATAAGAACGGTTCTTGGGGCTTAGAGTGGACGACACGTCATTACGGAACGTTGCATCGAGGTATGCAAACTCTTTGTAGCCCAGGCTGACCTGTCCGAACAGGGAGCGCACGGCTTTACGCACCAGGGCATGTTCGGTTTCTATGCTGGAATAGTTGGTGATGTCCTGTAAACCGGGAATTACCTGCGTTTGTCCGGTCTGGATCATAGATTCGTACTCATAGCGCATCACATTGCCGCCGACGAAAGCCGATACATCGAAATCACCGAAACGCTTTTGGAAACGAAGCATCATCTCGAAGTTGTACTGCATCACGTTGTTGGTCATTTCCTTCATCATTCCATCGGTAAATCCGGGGGTATACATCGGAGTGAAATCGGTGAAGCGGAAGGTGTAGGAGTCCAGACCGGCTTTGAAGCTGGCTTTCAGATAATCGGTGAATGCATAGTAGAGGCGTCCCTGTCCGATGAGGCGGTCGCGTTTGGACTTATTGCTCATTTCATTGATTACCCAGTAGGGGTTGATGCGGTATTTGTCACCGTTCCAGTCATTGTAACGTCCGGTTTCGTCCTTGTAGTTACTGGATAACCATTTCTGGTCAAAACTCGGCGCGATACCTATCAGGGCATTACCAAGATTACTCGGACTGTCGGACAAGGCGGGGCGGTTCTGCACGGATTCGTAACTGTAAGTGGCCTGTGCTTCTACGGTCAGGCGTTTGGAAAGCTGGGTGTTTCCTTTAAAAGAGACACTGGTACGGCTCAGTTCCGATTCGGGCACGATATCCCAGTTGCGCATATCAGATACGGATACACGGAAAGCCGACAAGTCATTGGTCTTGCTGAAGGCAACGGCATTGGTGGTAGTGATACCGGTATCGAAGAAACTCAGGATGTTGTTGTTCACATTACCATACTTCCGTATCTCATCATTATAGATATGTACATCCATGTTGGGTCTAACTTTCCACCCCAAGCTACTTGCGAAGTAGTCGATGCCGACTGACCGGACATCGAGGACGCCCGTCGCGGCCCTGACCGTAGACGCGCTGGTAATCGTCGAAGCCGGTCAGTAATTTAACAATGCTCAGGTTGGATGAGAACTCCACACCTATACCCCTTTTTTCTTCTGGGCGGACTTAGTGGTGATGAGGACAACACCGTTGGAAGCTCTGGAGCCATAAAGTGCGGAAGCGACGGCCTTTCAGGATAGAAATGTTTTCAATATCATCCGGGTTGAGGGAGGACAATACGTCACCATAGTCGTAACCACCCCATTTGCCTGCACCTTCCAGTTCCGTATTGTCCACCGGCATGCCGTCGATGACATATAGGGGCTGGTTGGAACCTGTCAGCTGGGAATTACCGCGGATAATGACGCGTGTGGAACCGGAAGGGCCTGCTGTTGTGGAAGAGATATCCACACCGGCTACTTTACCCGAGATGGCAGACATTACATTCTGCTCGTTACCGGCTGTCAGTGCGTCATTGTTTACGGAAGATACAGCGTAACCTAAAGCTTTGGCTTCACGCTTGATGCCGAGGGCGGTCACTACCACTTCGTCTATCTTCACGGCTTCTTCCTGAAGGATGATGGTGATTTGGGAACGTCCTTCTACTTTGATTTCTTCTGATTTCATTCCGATATAGCCGACGCGTAACACGGCGTTGCGCGAAGAAGCATTGATGGTAAAGCGTCCTTCTACATCGGTAATGACACCTGTCTGGTTGCTTTTGTCTTGAATGGTAGCCCCGATAATGGGTTCTTTGTCTACTCCGATAACGATACCGGATACCTTGAAATTGCTTTGAGCCAGAGTAATCAAGCTACAGCACATACATACAATGAGGAAGATACTTCGCATTGAAGTGTTCTTTCCTGACGAGTTAGGTAAAAGAATAAAATTTCTCACTGTTTCTCATTGGTTATTAGGGTTAATAATAGTGGTTGTTTTCCCGTACTTATAGTAATTCCTATATTGGGTTGGAGTCATCTGATAGATTCGTTTAAAGGATTTGGTAAGATTGATGTAATCTTCATAACCCAGTTCAAAGGCTATATCCATGATGGGCAGGTCTGAGGTTAACAGTTTCTCGGCGAAACAGGAAGTGCGGTAATCCAGTATATATTGGTAAATGGAAATGCCGACTTCCTTACGGAAATGTTTTTCCAGTACACGGCGTGAAACACAAAGGCGGTTCAGTATTTCTGTGATGCTGATAAGGCCGTTGTTCTCCGTCTCAATAAGTTTCAGGGCACCAAGGACCAGTTTGTCACTTACCGAGTATCCTTCTGTTGACTTTCTGCGTTCAATGCGGATGGGATTGATAACGATATTGAATTGTGGCAGTTGCTTATCCTTCACAATGCTGTGCAGCAGTTTGGCTGCCTGATATCCGCCGTTCTTTACATCCAGCACGATGGAAGAAAGGGGAGGGTCGGACATATTGCAGAGTATTTCGTCATTATCCACTCCCAAAACAGCCAGATCCTGGGGGACTTGAATGTTGCTGATACCGCAGACTTCGGTTATGCGTAAGGCGAATACGTCGTCGCAGGCAAACAAGGCTGTGGGATGGGGGAGTTGCTGCAACCAGGCTTGGAGGGTCTGCTGGTCGGAAGTGGAGCCATAGCGGATGTTGCTCTCTTCATTATAGATATAGGCATGCTGCCCTACTTCGGCGAGGCGGGTACAGAAACCCTCTTCACGTTTCGCGTGACCAGATTGTATCACTGGTGCCGTAGAAAGCAAAATTAGTGTAACCTTTTCCGCAAGAAGTAGTTGGCGGCCATTTCGCCGGTGCCGTAGTAATCACCGGTAATATTGGATATGCCGTCCACACTGATTGGTGTAGTTTTGCAGGATGATCGGGGATGCCTATTGGAGCGCAGCCGTTTCGGTATTTTACTTCGGATAGCTGTCCCATGATGGCATCCGCTCCCCAGCGCTGGGCAATATCAATGACTGTTTCGATTGCTTTTTCGTCATTGAAGTCTTCACGGCTCAATGGAATTCGATAAAAGCGCCAGTTGCCCACTTCCATGGAATATCGCAGGAAACCTTTTTAATAAAAGGCGGCTGTACGCGCTGGTAAAATCGGATAATAGCAGTACTTTCAGCATACGGTATTAAATTTGCGGTTCGCTTTTTTAATTGTTCACTGCAAATGTAAACCGTTTGTGTTTGTTGATATGCGTCAGTATGCGTTTATTTATTGTTGATTTGCGTCAATGCGATTGTCTTCTATCTATTATATTCTTTTTGCTCTGTATTCTTTCGGTGACATTCCCGTATGCTTCTTGAAGTACCGTCCGAAGAACGACTGGTCGGGGAAAATTATACCGGTCGGCTATCTCTTTTAGTGAGAGGTGGTGGATTGTAGGGCGACTTTGATTTCCAGTGTGAGAAACTCATCGATGATTTCTTTAGCGGAAATCTGGCCTACCTCTTTGGTAATAGCGGAAAGGTAGCGTGTAGAAATACAAAGTTGCTCGGCATAAAAGGCTACATCCCGTTGCATGGTACAATTGGTATGTACCAGGTGGATGAACTTTTTGAACAGCTGTCCTTTCCGGTTGCCTCCCTCCAGTTGTTCCTTCGTGAAATATCTCTGTACCTTATCATAAGTATCCAGGAAGAATATCTGAAGTAGGTTCTGGGCAATGCTTTCGCGAAACTGAGTTTTCCTTGTCGGCATAGATGGCGGCGCTTGCCTCTATCATTCTCAGGATGGGGCGTATGGTTTCGAGTCTGGTATGTGTATAACAGGAATTCTCTTTCATGAAATGCATGAATGCCGGGTCCAGTCGGAAGCAGGCAACCTTCATCATCTCGCCCGAATAAGCGAAATAGTGTATCTGGAAGTCCGGGCTGGCCGATCTGAGCGAAAGAATAGAGCCGGGCAATAACATAATGTTCGTATTCGGTATAATGTGATGCTTCTCCAGATCTATGGTGATTTCCGCTTCTCCGCCGGAACAGAATAAAAGGACTCCATTCGTTAATTTGATGAGTCGGTTGTGGTAAAACTCCAGGTTATCACTCCCGGATCTGAAAGTTTCTGCTTTCGTAGTTAATAATGGATTCATACTTTATCTTTTTTAAAGTTTTGCTGGGACAAAGGTAGAAGTTCTTTTTGGAATGTTAAGCAAAGCGTTCCGAAAATGAACAAAGGAGTGCGACAAATGAAACAAGTTGTTGTTCAAAAACGGCATACCTTTTGCCGCCGACATAACAAAAGATGTTTTTAAAAAGATTGTAGTATGACAACAAAGAAGAGATTGATTAGACAGATGATGACATTCATTTGTGGAGTAACATTGGTAGCATGCGGACAGGCTCCTACCGTGCAGACCAGTTCTGAGTATGAGGTGATGAGAATCACGACATCCGACAAGGAATTGCAAACGACCTATTCAGCGAGTATCCGGGGAAGACAAGACATTGACATTTACCCGCAGGTATCAGGTTTCCTGACTAAACTCTGTGTGGAAGAAGGTCAGGCGGTCCGCAAAGGACAAGTCTTGTTTATTATTGATCAAGTGCCTTACCGTGCAGCTTTGCAGACTGCGGAAGCCAATGTGGAAGCGGCGCGTGCAAGTGTAGCTACGGCTCAACTGACGTATGACAGTAAAAAAGAATTGTTTGCCCAGAACGTGATTTCCGAGTTCGACTTGCAGACATCTTATAATAACCTGCTGACGGCGAAAGCGCAATTGGCGCAGACGGAAGCGCAACGTGTAAGTGCCGCCAATAACCTTTCTTATACGGAAGTGAAAAGTCCTGCCGACGGTGTTGTAGGCACTCTGCCCTATCGTGTGGGCGCTTTGGTTAGTGCCAGCCTGCCTAAACCGTTGACTACGGTTTCTGATAATTCCGATATGTACGTTTACTTCTCGATGACAGAAAACCAGTTGCTGGATATGACGCGCCGCTACGGTTCCAGGAGTAAAGCATTGGAGGAAATGCCTGCTATTGAACTGATTTTGAATGATAAATCCACCTATCCTTCGCAAGGTAAGATTGAAACAATCAGTGGGGTGATCGATACTTCTACCGGAACTGTCAGTCTGCGTGCCGTATTTCCCGAATAAAGAAGGATTGTTACAGAGTGGGGAGCCGGCAATGTAGTGGTTCCTGTTCAAAACGGAACTGTATCGTTGTTCCGCAAGCGGCTACTTATGAAGTGCAGGATAAAGTGTTCGTATTTAAAGTAGTAGATGGTAAAGCACAGTCTGCCCCAGTGGAGGTGACCCGTGTGAATGGTGGAAAAGAGTATATCGTAGACAAGGGTTTGAATGTGGGTGATGTAATTGTGGCCGAAGGCGTAGGATTATTGCGCGAAGGTACACCTATTCAAGCTAAGTCAGCATCCTCTGCAACACAAGAAACCGCTAATCAACAAACAAAGGAGGATTAATCCATGAATCTGAGAACATTTATGACGCCGTATTTCGGCGGTCATTTCTATAACGATTGTCATTCTGGGTATCATCGGTTGTTTACCCTGCCTGTCGAACAATATCCCGATATTGCTCCGCCTACCGTTATGGTAAGCACCACGTACTACGGTGCCAGTGCGGAAACTTTGCAGAAGAGTGTTATCGCTCCGTTGGAAGAAGCTATCAACGGTGTGGAAGACATGACCTATATGACGTCTACCGCTACCAATGCCGGTTCGGTATCTATTACCGTCTATTTCAAGCAGGGAACCGATCCGGATATGGCTGCCGTTAATGTGCAGAACCGTGTATCCAGAGCTACCGGACAGCTTCCGGGAGAAGTAACCCAGGTAGGTGTGACCACTATGAAGCGCCAGACCAGTATCTTACAGATGTTTTCCATTGCATAGTCCCGATAATTCGTATGATGAAAATCTTCCTTGCTAACTATATGAGTATCAACTTGAAACCGCAGTTGCTGCGTATTGCAGGTGTGGGCGATATGATGATTATGGGTGGTGACTACAGTATGCGTGTCTGGATGAAGCCTGATGTGATGGCACAGTACAAACTGATTCCGTCTGACGTGACGGCAGCACTTGCCGAGCAGAATATTGAATCGGCTACCGGTTCGTTCGGTGAAAATTCGGACGAAACTTATCAATATACTATGAAGTATAAAGGTCGTCTGATTACGCCGGAGGAATTTGGTGAAATCGTAATCCGTTCTACGGAAGACGGTGAAGTGCTGAAGTTGAAAGACATTGCAGATGTGGAACTAGGCAAGGACAGCTACGCCTACAAAGGCGGTATGGACGGTCACAATGGTGTTTCCTGTATGGTATTTCAGACGGCCGGTTCCAATGCTACGGAAGTAAATCAGAACATTGACAACCTGTTGGACGAAGTGCGCAAAGACCTGCCGAAAGGTGTGGAACTGACACAGATGATGAGTTCCAATGACTTCCTGTTCGCTTCTATCCATGAGGTAGTAAAGACTTTGATCGAAGCTATCCTTCTTGTGATCTTGGTGGTATATGTATTCTTGCAGGATATCCGCTCCACATTGATTCCGTTGGTAGGTATCATCGTGTCACTGATAGGTACCTTCGCTTTTATGTCCGTTGCCGGATTCAGTATCAACCTGATTACCCTGTTTGCATTGGTACTTGTGATCGGTACGGTGGTGGACGACGCCATAGTCGTCGTCGAGGCAGTACAGTCGAGGTTCGATGTCGGGTATAAGTCTCCTTATATGGCAAGTATCGACGCTATGAAGGGTATCAGTAATGCGGTTATCACCTCTTCACTGGTATTTATGGCAGTGTTTATTCCTGTATCGTTTATGAGTGGTACGTCCGGTACCTTCTATACGCAGTTCGGTTTGACGATGGCAGCGGCCGTAGGTATCTCAGCTATTAACGCTTTGACACTGAGTCCGGCCCTTTGGCGCTTTGTTGCTGAGACCTTATATTAATGAAGATGGTACGCAGAAAAACTAATTTTGCCGCCCTGTTCCGTAATTCGTTCAATGCGGCTTCGATGTGGTGGTGAATAAGTATAAGAATGCGGTACTATTTTTTCATTAAGTCGTCGTTGGTTGTCATGGTGCGTTGCTGGCTTGTTCGGTAGTATTGTTAGTACTCCTGATGAATTCAACGAAGACCAGTTTGGTGCCTGATGAAGACCAGGGTGTATTGTTCGTCAACGTAAGTACGGCTCCGGGTAGCTCACTGAAGACTACGGATGATGTTATGCTTCGTATAGAAGAGCGCTTGGAAGCTATTCCGCAAAAGTTTGCATATTCAGAAAGTAGCCGGTTACGGATTGCTTTCCGGACAGGGAAATACATTCGGTATGATTGTTATGAAACTGAAACCCTGGGATGAACGTACGAAGAAAGAAGATCAGGTGCAGGCTGTCATCGGACAGATTTATGCCCGCACGGCAGATATCAAGGATGCTACGATCTTTGCAATTGCTCCGGGTATGATTCCGGGTTATGGTATGGGTAATGCGCTCGACCTGAATGTACAGGATAAGTTGGGTACGGATGTGAATACCTTCTTCCAGACTACCCAGCAATACCTGGGTGCTTTGAATCAGCGTCCCGAAATCTCCATGGCTTATTCTACTTTCGATGTGCGTTATCCGCAATGGACTGTCGAGGTAGATGCTGCTAAATGTAAACGTGCCGGCATTACTCCGGATGCAGTGCTTTCCACACTTTCGGGTTACTATGGCGGACAGTATGTATCCAACTTCAACCGTTTCTCAAAGGTATATAGGGTTATGATACAGTCCGGTCCGGAATACCGCATGGATGAGTCTTCATTGCACAACACCTTTGTGCGGATGGCAAACGGTGAGATGGCTCCGCTGAGCCAGTTCGTTACGCTGACCCGCAGTTATGGTGCCGAAACATTGAGTCGCTTCAATATGTATAATTCCATATCCGTGAATGCCATGCCTGCCGAGGGATATAGTACGGGTGATGCCATCCGTGCCGTGAAAGAGACAGCAGAAATCAGCCTGCCGAAAGGTTACGGTTATGACTTCGGTGGTATCACACGTGAGGAGAACCAGCAGAGTGGTACGACGGTAATTATCTTCGGTATCTGTATTCTGATGATCTATCTTATCCTGAGTGCACTTTATGAAAGCTTCATCGTTCCGTTTGCAGTTATTCTTGCGGTTCCGGTAGGTTTGATGGGTACGTTCTTGTTTGCCAAGATAGCAGGATTGGAGAATAACATTTATCTGCAAACAGGTTTGATTATGTTGATCGGTTTGCTTGCCAAGACAGCCATTCTGTTGACGGAATATGCTGCCGAGCGTCGAAAAGCGGGCATGGGATTGATTGCTTCCGCAGTCAGCGCAGCCAAAGCACGTCTTCGTCCTATCCTGATGACGGCACTCACCATGATCTTCGGTCTGTTCCCGCTGGTGGTAGCTACGGGAGTAGGTGCTAACGGTAACCGTTCGTTGGGTACGGGTGTAGTAGGTGGTATGACCATCGGTACATTGGCATTGCTTTTCATCGTTCCGGCTTTGTTTGTCACCTTCCAGTGGTTGCAGGAACGTCTTCGTCCGGCTCAGTCCATGCCGACCAAAGACTGGCAGATTGAGGAGGAGATGGAAGTGAGTAAGAAAGAAATAGAAGAATCACATAAATGATAGGTTGGCACTGGATACAGGAGTATTTTCATTCTCCTCACCGACGGAGGAGGGAATTGAGATACTCCGGTTGTGCTAATTCATCATTTTCTAATGAAATAAACAATATAAATAATGAAGAAACAAATCATCACTTTAGCTGTCGCAGCCTTGCTGTTGAGTAGTTGCGGCATCTATACTAAATATGAACGTCCCGAAGTCAAGACCGACGGACTTTACGGGCAGGATATAGAGGTGGAAGACACCACCTCTATCGCCTCTCTCTCCTGGCGCGAGTTGTTTACCGACCCGCAACTACAATCTCTCATTGAGCATGCACTGCAAGGCAATACCGACTTGCAGTCCGCTCAGCTGGCGTATCAAAGAAGCGGAAGCCACTCTGTCATCCTCCCGTCTCGGCCTATCTGCCTTCTTTTATGCTGACTCCGCAGGGAGGTGTCAGTAGCATTTGATAATCAAAAGGTTCCATGGACGTATGGCGGCATAGCGTCCGCCAGTTGGGAAATTGATATTTTCGGTAAACTGACCAATGCGAAACGCCGTGCAAAAGCTTTGTATCTTCAGAGCCTGGAGTACGAACAAGCTGTCACTACTTCGTTGATAGCCAATGTGGCAAATATGTATTATACCTTATTAATGCTCGATGCACAATACAACGTCTCTGCCGAAACTGCCGCCAAGTGGCGTGAGAGCGTGAAGACAATGCGTGCCATGAAAGCAGCAGGTATGACGGATGAGGCCGGAGTAGCCCAGACCGAAGCAAACTGTTATATGGTAGAAGCTTCTTTACTCGACCTTAAACAGCAAATCCGTGAAGTAGAGAATTCGCTTTCTATTTTACTGGGTGATGTACCCGACGCCATCGAACGTGGAAAGTTACAGGGACAAAGTTTCCCGGAAGAACTTACCGTTGGTGTTCCGTTGCAGTTGCTCTCTCGTCGTCCCGACGTGAAGAGCGCGGAGCTTTCGTTGGCACAGGCCTTTTATAGTACCAATGCGGCTCGTTCGGCCTTTACCCTTCCATTACTTTGGGAGGTACGGCAGGTTGGACAAATTCTGCCGGAAGCATGATTATCAATCCGGGCAAGCTGTTACTCTCCGCAGTTGGTTCACTGACACAACCTTTATTTAATAAAGGATTAAACATGGCACAGTTGAAAATAGCCAAAGCCCAACAGGAAGAGGCTAAACTTTCTTTCCAGCAGGCGCTGCTGAATGCTGGAAGTGAAGTGAATAATGCCCTTACCCAAGTGCAGGTGGCCCGCGGTAAAACAGAGTTGCGCGACGGACAAATCACTTCATTGGAAACCGCAGTCCGAAGCACGCAATTGTTGATGAAACATGGCAACTCCACTTATCTGGAGGTACTTACCGCCCAGCAATCGTTACTCTCTGCCCAACTGACGCAGATAGCCGACCGCTTCGATGAGATACAGGGAATTATCAATCTCTACCAAGCCTTAGGTGGTGGCAGGGAATAAAGAATAAATCATATACTCTCTCTTCTCTCGTTTCTTCATCCCCTTTTATCCTTCACGAAGTGGAGTGGTGAGAGGGGATATTTTTTAGTGGTCACTCACCACTAATCACTTATTGCAGGTACTGGTCGATCTGTGCCACCGTTGCATCTTTCAGCAGTACTTTCTTGTCTTTATCCAATAGATACAGGGTAGGTATCGCTTTCAGGTCATACAGATTCTTTTCCTTTATAACGAGCTTTTTATCATACCCGTTTATCCATTCTTTGGGGAAGTCCGGTAGGTGTCTTTCCCATTCTTCCTTATCTTCATCCGGATAAATAGCCAGTATTTTTAGACTTCCTGCTGCAAACTCCTTGTTGATGGCAGGTGCTTGTTTCAGTGCTTCTATGCCTTCTTCACAAGCATGACATCCCGGATTGTTGATAAACAGCAGCGTATATTTAGCTTTCACTCCGTAGAGCGTACCGTTTTTTGCCGGATAGCAGTGTATAGGTGAAATTCTTCTGCCGGCCTTCCGATACGATTCTGTTCAGCAAGTTCCC
>ENA-OPYU01000902-OPYU01000902.1-human-gut-metagenome-genome-assembly--contig:-NODE-902-length-11015-cov-4.125643_pt1 | contig 11015 bp, 10 predicted proteins | sample MGYA00242637_ERZ504482 | MGnify/ENA primary metagenome ERZ504482 (study PRJEB26092, sample SAMD00036237) | human gut metagenome | host: Homo sapiens | study: EMG produced TPA metagenomics assembly of...
CTGGATAGCGCAGATTTTCCAGCAGTTTTCGGCGATAAAGCTTATTCCACGGAACCTGAAAATCCGACACCACCATCCGGCGCAGAACTTCCTCCTGCGGCAAAAACTCGTTCAAAAGGCGATGTTCCCCGCCTGCAAGCGTTTTGCCCGTTTCATCAATGCACTGACTGCTGCAGATTGCAAAATCTGCACCCGTTTCCAGCACTGCCTTATGCATTTTTTCCAGATATTCTGGTGCTGCTGTATCATCCGAATCCACAAATGCGATCCAATTTCCCTGTGCTGCATCCAGACCCGCATTGCGGGCTGTGCTTACACCGCCGTTTTGCTTATGGATCACCCGCACGCGGCTGTCCCTTTTTGCTGCTGCATCGCACAGGGCAGGGCAGTTGTCCGGGGAGCCATCGTCCACAAGGATCAGTTCAAAATCTGTAAAGGTCTGAGCGAGGATGGAATCAATACACTCATTCAGATATTTTTCCACCTGATACACTGGCACGATGATGCTGATCTCCGGTTTTCCACTTTCTGTTCTTTCACTCACAGTATTTCTCCCATTCGGAATTCAGTTTTATTTCCGGTACTTGAAGTTGAAGTAGAACTGCGGGTTTGCAATGCAGAGTGCGGTTTCTGCTGCGTTGCGCAGGGTACAGGCCCCTGTGATCGAACCTCTCTGCCGCTTTTTTCAAGCACGCTTCCGCCTGCTGAACCCGTTCACTGTTTCTCTGTTGGGTGGCAGATTTTTTTTTAGTGTTTCGGAGCATGCGTTTCATCAGTACATACTGCAGAAATGCTGTGTCTTTTTTTGCCATACTTGAGTGCACAAGCAATGAAGGCCGTAGTTTGCATCGATCTCATCCAGATTTTTCAAGGTGACCTTTCCATGCATGATGCTTGCCGGATGCAGCCGGTAATGGTACAGTTTTTCCTTTATACAAGCCACAGCTGTTGCATGTTCAATGATTTCCGGTGTGGTAAATGCATCTTCATAGTTTTTGCCCACAGGAAAAACGATTCCTTCCAGCACATCTCTCCGATGCAGTCTTGTTGCTGCCTGAATCAACGGCGTAAGGCGGATGCGGTGTATTGCTTCCTCACGGGAAAGCACTTCTGTACGTAAAGGCTGTTCCTGATAATCACAAAGACTTCCATCCTCTTCCATAAAAACTTCGTTGCAGACTGCAAGTTCAGCACCTGCCTGCTTTGCTGCCCGCAGCATTTTTTCGTAGTAAGTCTTGTCTACAAAGTCATCCGGGTCCACAAAGCCGATCCAATTTCCCTGTGCAGCTTCCAAACCCGCATTGCGAGCTGTGCTTACACCTCCGTTGATTTTATGGATTACCCGCACGCGGCTGTCTTTTTCTGCCGCAGCATCACACAGGGCAGGGCAGTTGTCCGGGGAGCCATCGTCCACCAGGATCAGCTCAAAATCCGTAAAGGTCTGTGCCAGAATGGAATCAATGCATTCGTTCAGGTATTTTTCCACCTTATACACCGGCACGATGATGCTGATCTCCGGGGAATTTTTTTTGCTCTGTCATGTTCCTTAAACCACTTTCTGTGTTTATTTTTATTCCTCACACGCTATTTCTATTATACATGGTTTGGATGGATTTGAAAAGAAGCCGCCGTGCAGAAATCTCTGCGCGGCGGCTTCTTTCAAATCTTATTGTGTTTTCAAGGTTTACTCTTTGCCCTTATCGTCTGCTTCCGGGGCTTCTGCAGCGGCGGCAGCATCCGCAGCTTCCATGGCGGCAAGCTGCTCTGCGGTGGGTTCGGCATCGGCATCGGAGGTGTCGATCTGCTCGGTCTGGGCCTCGTCGTCGTGGTCGGTGCGGGCAAGCACCATCACCTTGTCGTTCTCACCCAAACGCATCACCCGCACGCCGGAACCGTAGCGGCTCTGCAGCGGGATCTCGTTGGCGTGCAGACGGATGATGATGCCCTCCTGACTGCTCAGCAGCACGTCGTCCACATCATCCACGATCTTGACCGCAGCCACCTTATCCTTGGCGGCATCGTAGTTGCGGATGCCCTTGCCGCCGCGGGCGGTGATGCGGTAGGTGTCGATGTCCGACCGGCGGCCCTTGCCGTTCTCGGTGACGGTGAGCACCGTGCCGCCCTCGCGGCAGATGCACACGCCCACAACTTCATCGCCCTCGGCCAGACGGATGGCGCGCACGCCGTGGCCGCTGCGGCCCATGGGACGTGCATCGGCTTCGTTGAAGCGGATGGCCTGACCGTTGCGGGTGGCAACGATGAGCATATCGTGGCCGGAGGTCAGGCGGGTCCATGCCAGAGCGTCACCCTCGTTCAGGGCAATGCCGATCAGGCCGGACTTGCGGATATTGGCATACTGTTCCAGCGGGGTGCGCTTGATGAGGCCCTGCTTCGTGACCATGGTCACAAAGCCGCCCTCGGTGTCGGCTTCCTTCGACTGGCAGATCATGTTGGTGACCGTTTTCGCCCTCTGGCCAGCTGCAGCAGGTTGACGATGTTGCTGCCCTTGCTGGTGCGGCTGCCCTCGGCAATGGTGTAGCCCTTGATGCGGAACAGACGGGCCCCCGGTCGGTGACAAAGAGCACATAGTCGTGGGTGGAGCCTACGAACATCTCCTGCACGATGTCCTCTTCCTTGCGGGTCATGCCGGAGATGCCGCGTCCGCCGCGGCGCTGTGCCTGATAGGTGGCCTTGAGCTGGCGCTTGATATAACCGGCCTCGGTCAGGGTGTAGACACACTGCTCCTCGGCGATCAGATCCTCGATATCCACCTCACCGGTCACGGACTGGATCTCGGTGCGGCGCTCGTCGCCGAAGCGCTTCTTCATTTCCAGCAGCTCGTCCTTGACGATGGCAAGCACACGGGCGTCGTCGGCCAGAATGGCTTCCCAGTTCTCGATCTTGGCCTGCAGGCTGGCAAGCTCTTCCTCGATCTTCAGGATCTCAAGGCCTGCCAGACGGCCCAGCTGCAGCTTGACGATGGCATCTGCCTGCGGGTCATCAAAGCCGAACTGCTCCATGATGGCAGCCTTGGCCTCTGCCATGCCGCCCTTGCAGGCGCGGATGGTGGCGATCAGCTCGTCCACGATGTCGGTGGCCTTCTTCAGGCCTTCCAGAATGTGGGCGCGCTCCTTGGCCTTTTTCAGGTCGTACTGGGTGCGGCGGCGCACCACCTCGTCCTGAAATTCCACGTATTTCTGAAGCATCTGCTTCAGGGTGAGCACCTTGGGTACCTTGTGGTCGATGGCCAGCATGATAACGCCCACGGTATCCTGCAGCTGGGTGTACTGGTACAGCTGGTTCAGGATGACCTGTGCATTGGCGTCCTTGCGGATGTCCACCACGATGCGCATGCCCTTGCGGTTGGTCTCATCGTTCAGGCCGGTGATGCCCTCAATGCGCTTCTCCTTGACAAGGTCGGCCATGTTCTCGATGAGGCGGGCCTTGTTGACCATATACGGGATCTCCGTAATGATGATCTGGGTACGGCCGTTCTTGGTTTCCTCGATGGTGGCGCGGCCCCGCAGGGTGATCTTGCCCCGGCCGGTGGCGTAGGCGGCGCGGATGCCGCTGCGGCCCATGATGATGCCGGCAGTGGGGAAGTCCGGGCCCTTGATGTATTCCATCAGGCCGGGCAGATCGATGTCCGGATCGTCGATATAGGCGATGCAGCCGTCAATGACCTCGCTCAGGTTGTGGGGCGGGATGTTGGTGGCCATGCCGACCGCAATGCCCTGACTGCCGTTGACCAGCAGGTTGGGGAAGCGGCAGGGCAGCACGCTGGGCTCCTTCTTGGTCTCGTCAAAGTTGGGGTCCCAGTCGATGGTGTCCTTCTCGATATCGGTCAGCATCTCCACCGCCATGCGGCTCATGCGGGCCTCAGTGTAACGGTAGGCAGCCGGGGGGTCGCCATCCACAGAACCAAAGTTACCCTGACCATCCACCAGCGGATAGCGCAGAGAGAAATCCTGTGCCAGACGGACCATGGCATCGTAGACCGATGCGTCGCCGTGGGGATGGTAGGAGCCCAGCACCGCACCAACGGTGTCGGCGGATTTGCGGTAGGGATGGCTGGGGTCGTTGCCGCGCTCGTGCATGGTGTACAGAATGCGGCGGTGAACAGGCTTCAAACCGTCGCGCACATCGGGCAGAGCGCGGGACACGATGACCGACATGGAGTAGTCCAGAAATGCGGTCTCGATCTCCTTTTTCACATCGCGGATGATCTTTTTTGGTTCCGCTGCCCGGTATCATCACATAATCTTCTTCCATTGTTTCCTCCGTAGGATCATACCCTCTCAGTCAATGCCTTACGGCATTGCCAGCTCCCCCGAAAAGGGGGAGCTTTTTTTTGCGTGAGAAGGAAAAGTTTATCTTTTTGCCTGAAGCTCCCCCCTTGAGGGAAGATGTCACCGTAGGTGACAAAAGGGGGAATCTGGCGCGTCAGCGCCTGAGAGGGTTTTCTTACACGTCCAGCTTTGCGTACTGGGCGTTGGTCTCGATAAAGCGGCGGCGCGGCTCCACCTGATCGCCCATCAAGATGGTAAAGGCTTCGTCGGCCTTTTCTGCATCGTCAATGGTGATCTGTACGATCACGCGGTTATCGGGGTTCATGGTGGTCTCCCACAGCTGTTCGGGGTTCATCTCACCAAGGCCCTTATAGCGGTTCACCTTTGCGCCGGGCATTTCCTGCGAAAGCACGGCCATTTCGGCATCGTTGTAGGCGTACTTGATGGTGTTGCCCTTCTGCACCTTGAACAGAGGCGGCTGGGCCACATACACATGGCCCTGCTCAATGAGCGGGCGCATATAGCGGAAGAAGAAGGTGAGCATCAGGGTGCAAATGTGGGAGCCATCCACATCTGCATCGGCCATGATGAACACTTTATCGTAGCGCAGCTTGGAGATATCGAACTCGTCACCAATGCCGCAGCCCAGTGCCAGCACAACGGGCATCAGCTTGTCGTTGCCGTAAATTTTATCGGCGCGGGCCTTTTCCACGTTCAGCATCTTGCCCCACAGCGGCAGGATGGCCTGAATGGCAGAGTCGCGGCCCATCTTGGCGGAACCGCCTGCAGAATCGCCCTCGACGATGAAGATTTCGGTGCGGCTGGGGTCCTTTTTCGCGGCAGTCTGCCAGCTTGCCGGGCATCCGGCTGGTCTCCAATGCGCTCTTGCGGCGCACCAGTTCGCGGGCCTTTTTGGCAGCGGCGCGGGCGCGGGCGGCCTGGGTGGCCTTTTCAAAGATGGCCTTTGCCACGCCGGGGTTCTCCTCAAAGAATTCCATCAGCTTGGAGTAGACCATGTTGGAAACAAGGGTGCGGATCTCGGTATTGCCCAGCTTTGCCTTGGTCTGGCCCTCAAACTCTGCCTCCTGCAGCTTGACAGAGATCACGCAGATCAGGCCCTCGCGCACGTCCGCACCGGACAGGTTCTCGTCCTTATCCTTCAGCAGGCCGTGGCTGCGGCCGTAATCGTTGAACACGCGGGTCAGGCTGTTCTTGAAGCCCTCCTCGTGGGTGCCGCCGTCCGGGGTGTTGACGTTGTTGGCAAAGCTCAGCAGCAGCTCGTTGTAGCTGGAATTGTACTGCAGTGCGATCTCTGCCATGCCGCGGTCGGTCTGGCCCTTGAGGTAGATCACATTGGGGTGCAGCACGTCCAGCTTGCGCTTCTCGCCCAGATAGGTGACGAAGCTCTTGATGCCGCCCTCGTAGCACATGACCTCGGTGCGGTAGCAGGGTTCCCCCTCCTTGCCGTCCTCCAGTACGGGAGTGTACATCTCACGCTCGTCGGTCAGGGTGATCTTGACACCGGCGTTCAGGAAGCTTTCTTCACGCAGGCGCTTTTCCAGCGTGTCGAAGTCGTACACGGTGGTATCCCGGAACATCTCCGGGTCCGGCTTGAAGGTGACCCGGGTGCCGGTGACGCCATCGGCTACGGTGCCGATGCACTTGAGCGGGCCGTCCGGGTCGCCGCGGCGGAAGGTCTGCTCGTACTCGTGGCCGTCGCGGCGCACGTTGACGGTGAGCCACTCGGAGCAGGCGTTGACCACCGAAGCGCCCACGCCGTGCAGGCCGCCGGCCACCTTGTAGCCGGAGTTCTCGCCGCCGAACTTGCCGCCGGCGTGCAGGATAGTGTAGACGACGGTGACGGCGGGCAGGCCGGTGTCGGCCTGAATGTCCACAGGGATGCCGCGGCCGTTATCCGTGACCTGAATGATGTTGTCTTTCAGGATCTTGACCTCGATGTGGTCGCAGTAGCCGGCCAGCGCTTCATCGATGGCGTTGTCCACGATCTCGTAGACCAGATGATGCAGGCCCCGCTCGCCGGTGGAGCCGATATACATGCCCGGGCGCTTGCGCACCGCTTCCAGACCCTTCAGGACCTGGATCTCGCTGGCATTATACTCATGGTCGGTAGCGGTTTCGGCATTTGTGCTGGTAATGATTTCTTCTGCCATTTCCTTTCTCCCTTTTGTTCAATGTTTGCATTTTTGTTCGATCTATCGTAAAAGCAGAGCATATTCTCCGCCTGTTGGCTGGTTTACTCGATCATTTTTTCGGCTCTGCGCCGCATGGCAGCAGGCGACAGCTCCGAAAGATACACCGTGTCCACCACGGCCCCGTCTGCCAGAACATAGCTCTGGGGCAGCTCGTCCGAAAGGCTCACCACCGCGCCGTTCTTCTGGGCGTAGTTCAGAAACTCCCGGCCCCGGGGGGCTGATGGTGGTGGTTTCCAGATTGAAGATGCCGATAATGTCCCGGTCATTCAGCACGTAGTCACGGCCCAGATGAATATACATACAGTATTTTCCTCATTCTGGCAGTTCATGCATAAAACGCCGTTTATTCACCGGCAGCTGCATGTACTTTTGCATCATTTCTTCATGCTTTGCTCAGCACACCGCCGTTCATGCGGTACACTTCGCCGTCCGTTTTCAGGAACGCGGTATCATCGCAGCTGGTCACGAATGTCTGCTTTTCCTTCATGCGGGTGAGCAGATACTGCTTGCGGCCCTCGTCCAGCTCGCTGAGCACATCGTCCAGCAGGAGCACCGGGTGCTCTCCGGTGATCCGGGCAGCGGCAGCCGCTTCGGCCATTTTCAGGCTCAGCACCACGCTGCGCTGCTGTCCCTGACTTGCAAACACCTTTGCGGGCTGGTCGTCCAGCAGCAGCTCAACGTCCTCGCGGTGGATGCCGCACAGGCTCTGCCCGGCGCGCAGCTCTTCGTTCTGGCGCTGCTTCAAAAGTGCGGACAGTCCGCCCGGCTCAAACTGGGCGGCATAGCGCACCGCCATGCGCTCTGCCCCGTGGGAAAGCTCGGCATAGTTGGCGCAGGCCAGCGGTGTGAGCAGGGCCAGATACTCCCGCCGCCGCTTCTGGATGGCCTCGCCCTGCGCTGCAAGCTCCACGTTCAGCACTTCCAGCAGGGCGCATTTTTCTGCCCACGGGCGCTCCGTGCCGCCTGCGGAATGACGCAGAAGCGCGTTTTTCTGCTGCAATGCCCGCACATAGCGACGGTAGGTGGCAAGGTAGCCTGGGTACAGCTGGCACAGCGCCGCGTCCAGAAACCGCCGCCGTCCTTCCGGTGCCCCTTTGACAAGGCTCAGGTGCCCGGGGTCAAACACCACAGCCGGAAAGCTGCCCGCAAGGCCCGCCGCCCGCTTGGGCGGAGAGCCGTTGACCGATGCATACCGGCCGGGGCGCTGTGCATCCGGCGTGCCCACCGTAATGCGCACATTTGCCGGTTCGTCCGGTTCCTGATCCTCCTGCCGGGTGCGCTGGGTGACGGCCTCCAGTACCGCGAATGTTTCTCCGCGGCGCACAAGCTCGGCATCCTTGCCGCCCCGGAAGCTTTTGCCGCCGGTCAGCAGCCAGATGGCCTCCAGCAGATTCGTTTTGCCCTGACCGTTGTTGCCGCAGATCACGGTCAGCTCCCGGCCCGGTTCCAGCTGCGCTGCCGCAATATTGCGGTAATTCGCAACTTCCAGTGAAAGCAGACGCATTACTGGCCCTGACCCACTTCCACGGTCTGGCCGTCCAGCTCGATCACATCACCGGCACGGCACTTCTTGCCGCGCATGGTGCACACCTCGCCGTTCACCTTCACGGCACCGCCCTGCACCAGCTCCTTGGCTTCGCCGCCGGTCTCGCACAGGCCTGCATATTTCAGCAAGGCATCCAGCTTGATAAATTCCGTATGGATGAGAATTTTCTGCATAATTTCGCCCTCTTAATCGTTCTTGAAGCGCACCGGCAGCACCAGATACAAAAAGTCGTTGCCCTCGGCAGGCAGCACCTTGACCGGGCTCAGAGGGCCGCTGATCTCCATGCGGACCTTCTCGGTGCGGGCGTTGCGCAGCGCATCCAGCAGATAGCGGTTGTTGAAGCCGATCTCCACTTCGTCGCCCTCGCAGTCGGCGTTGAACTCGTCCACCACGCGGCCAAGGTTGGTCTGGCAGCGCACCACGACTCTACCCTCTGTAAAGGAGATGCGGAGAGGATTTTTTAAACGCTCTGTAATAATCAGCGAAGCACGCTCGATGGTCTCGATGAATTCCTTGGTGTCGATGGTCACGCGGGTGCGGCTGTCGGCGGGGATCACATTGCGGTAGTTGAGGAACTCGCCCTCGATCAGACGGCTCATGATGGTGTAGCCGCCGGCCATAAAGACCACATAGCGGCGGTTGGCGCTGATGTGCACCGGCTCTTCGTCGTCGTTGGGCAGCAGGTGGGCGACCTCGGTCATGGTCTTGCTGGGCACGATGATGCGGATATCCTTTACCGCCGTCACCGGGCGTTCCACGATGGCCAGACGGTAGCCGTCCAGTGCCACCACAGTCAGCTTGTCGGGCAGGATCTCGAACAGCTCACCGGTGTGGGCGGGCTTTTTCTCGTCCTGACTGACAGCATATAACGTACGATCGATCATATCTTTCAGCACGCCGGTCTTGATGGTCAGGGTCTCTTCCGCTCCGGTATTGGGCAGCTCTGGGAAATCGTTGGCCGGCATGGACTGGATCTCGAACTGGACCACGCCGCTCTGGATGGTGGTCTTGCCGTTCTCGGCAGAGAGGATGCTGACCTGACCGGCGGGCATCCGGCTGATCATGCTGCTGAGCAGCTTTGCATTCAGCACCACCTCGCCGGCTTCCTTGACATTGGCTTCGATGGTGGTCACGATGCCCATTTCCAGATCGTAGCCGGTGAGGTTGAGCTGGAAGCCTTCGGCTTTCAGCAGGATGCCTTCCAGCACAGGGATGGCAGAACGCATGGTGACGGCTTTGGACACACCATCGATGGCTGCGCTCAGCAGAACTTTATCACATACGATGTTCAAACTGAATTCTCTCCTTTGTTTTTCGTTTCTGATGTTGTTTTGTGTTTGAAAACAGTTTCAGAACCGGTCTATCTTATTGAACTTGTTGTAGTAACCGTAGTAGGGGGTGGGGAACTTGTGGAAAACCCCGAAAAGCCTTGTCGGAATGCGGGGGTTTTGGTTTCCACGGGGTTGTGAATGTGTTGTGAATGAATCGTGGAAAGGTTGGAAGAGGTCTTTCTTTCCACGGACCATGTGGAGAACGGAGGTTGAATGTTGAAAACTCTGTGGAAAGTGTGGAAAGGTTTGCGTTTTTACCACAAGATATAGGTTCTTTTTCCCCGTTTTGTTCCGTTTTCTCCCCATATTTTGGGGTTTCACCCATAAATGAGTACGACTTTTGCACGATTTCTGCGGTCAGGCCTTCACGTTCTTGATGATGTCGCTCACGGTCTCGCGCAGGTGCTGGTCATTCTTCATGTCACGCTCCATGGTCTTGAGGGAGTAGACGATGGTGGAGTGGTCACGGCCGGAGAATTCACGGCCGATCTCTTCCATGCTCATGCCGGTGACCTCGCGCAGGATGTAGATGGCCACACGGCGGGCAGAGGCAACGTTGGCGTTGCGCTTGGTGCCGCGGATGTCGGCAGGGGAGACGTTGAAGGTGCGGGACACCTCGCCAATGATCTTCTCGATGGTCACGGGCACCGGCTGGGTCTCGTTGAGGATGTCCTTGATGGCATTCTGGGCCACACTGATGACCGGCTGGATGCCCTCCAGCATGTAGTAGGCGTTCAGCTTTTTTTACAGCGCCTTCCAGCTGGCGGATGTTGTTCTTCAGGTGGTTGGCAATGAACTCGGCCACATCCTCGGGCAGGTCCAGATGCAAAAGCTCTGCCTTGCGCTTGACGATGGCCACGCGGGTCTCAAAATCCGGCGGCTGCACATCGGCGGTCAGGCCCCACTCAAAGCGGGTGCGCAGACGCTCTTCCAGACTTTTGATCTCCTTGGCCGGGCGGTCGGAGGCAATGACGATCTGCTTGTGGGCATCGTGCAGGGAGTTGAAGGTGTGGAAGAACTCTTCCTGCGTGGACTCCTTGCCGGCGATGAACTGGATATCGTCCACCAGCAGCAGGTCTGCCACGCGGTACTTCATGCGGAAGTCCTCGGTGCTGCCGGCGCGGATGGCGGCGATCAGCTCATTGGTGAACTGCTCGCAGGTAACGTACATGATGACGAAATCGGGGTGGGTGCGCTTGATCTCGGTCTGGATGGCCGTGAGCAGATGGGTCTTGCCAAGGCCGGAGCCGCCGTAGATGAACAGCGGGTTGTATGCGCCGGAAGGATTGGCCGCAACCGCCTGTGCAGCAGCAAACGCAAACTGGTTGGAGGGGCCTTTGATGAAATTTTCAAAGGTGAACTCGTAGTTGCCCTGCGGGGAGGCGGGGTTCGCCTCGTACTGCTGGGCCAGCACCACCTCGTGCGGCGGCGTGCTGGGCACCACCAGCGTGATGTCCACGTCGAAGCCCAGCACGGTCTTGAAGGCTTCCTTGAGCAGGCCAAGGTAGCGGTCCGTCACGATCTTGCAGATGAAGTCGTTGCGCACCGAAAGGGTGATGTGGCTGGAATCCTCAAAGCTGATCGGCTCCAGTCCGTCGATATAGAGATTATAGGTCGGCTCGGCCATCTGCGTTTT
>ENA-OPYU01000903-OPYU01000903.1-human-gut-metagenome-genome-assembly--contig:-NODE-903-length-11011-cov-3.085630_pt1 | contig 11011 bp, 12 predicted proteins | sample MGYA00242637_ERZ504482 | MGnify/ENA primary metagenome ERZ504482 (study PRJEB26092, sample SAMD00036237) | human gut metagenome | host: Homo sapiens | study: EMG produced TPA metagenomics assembly of...
AGAAATCTGACCTTGTCTAATATGGAATAAAGATAGCTGGCTATAGGGAATTCCTATAACCTGCTTAAATTGAAAGTACACAGCTTGACTTAATAGGAAGATATGGTAAAGTGGAAGAAAGAAATCTGGTGGGAGTGAGGCTTAATAATTCTCTTTGGGGCAAGGGCGCGTGGAGATTTTCAAAAGGACGAGTGACATTGATCTTGCAGTCAGTGGAGGGGATTTTTGCAGATTTGCACTGAATGTAGATGAGGAAACATAAAAACAGAACGAAAGCAGATGTAAAAAGACTGAAGTTTTCGCCAGAGAGGGAATAGCTATGTTAGATCTGAAGAAACTGAAATATTTTATAGTGTGTGTTGAAACTGGCTCTATCAGCGAGGCTGCCAAGCTTCTTTATACGACTCAGCCCAGTGTGAGCAAGGCAATCAAAGCGCTGGAGGAGGAAATGGGAATTGTATTGTTTGAGCGTATGCCAAGGGGAATTGCGCTTACGGCGAAAGGCCGGGAGGCATACCGATATGCGTGCAGGATCATAAATGATTCCCGGATACTGGAAGAGATGAGCCATGGGAATATGGCAAAATATCTACGGATTTCATTGAATCCCAGTTCCTGGTTTACGAATCAGTTTGTGGAGTTTTATAAGGAAAATTATGACAAGGATTATCATTTTGAAATCTATACAGCCGGTGTGCGCACGGTCATGGAACGTGTGCGGGATTACCTTTCAGACATTGGCTTTGTATACGTGATGGAACAGCAAAAAAAGGAATTCCAGTATGAGCTGGCGAAAAACAAGCTGGTTTTTACCGTTATGCAGGAAAGTACGGCGACATTTTATCCGGGAAAGTTGAATATATTGGATCAGGAAGCAGCTGACAGAGAGAAAGCACAGACCGTAAATATGGAAGCGATGAAGAACTTCCGATTTATCCAGAACTTCCGTGATGAGTTTCTGGAATTGGGAGAGAAAGAAAAACGTAGTGTGTTCAGCTGGGAAAATCTGAATGTTTCTATTATTACAAACAGCGACTACATTATGGAAAAGATGTTGAAAGAGACCGGACTTTGCAATATCAGCGGCAGTTATCTTTCCAATGATAAAAAGGCAGCAAACAAAGGCATTCCGCTGGAATTCAAAAAGAATAAGGTGGTTTTCGGATACATCAGAAGAAAGAATGACGAGACGGATGAGCTGATGGAGGAATTGCTGGGATTTTTAAGGGAAAAATTGAAGCTGGAGAATGGCAGCTGAATATGAGAGGGATAAAAGAAAAACGAAGCAGAATAGGCTAAAGGAACGTGTGACGGTCTGCATAAATAGAGAAAAGGTATTCATGAAAATTGAAAATATATTCCAAATAAGAATAGCTTATAACCCCCTGGGCGGGTTGTAGGCTGTTTTTTTCATTTTGCTAAACTACACCAAGGGATGAAAGAATGAGTGAAAACCTACTTGTACAGTATGGAATGGAGACAATTAAATGGAAAAAATATGCAATCAAACGTATCCTTCAGCTGATTCCCATTCTGTTTGCAATTACTTTTCTTTCTTATGGAATGATGCGTATTGCAGGAAGTGATGTTGTAACGCGGAAAATGGAGAATACAGGAGGGGTAGTATCGGAAGCTGAACTGGATGCGGCAAGAGAAGAGCTGGGGCTGGATAAGCCATTTTTAACCCAGTATTTTGTATGGCTTGGAAAACTGCTGCGTGGAGATATGGGAAACAGCTATGTATCAGGAGTTTTGGTCTTTGATACTTTTATATCAAAACTGCCGGCAACCCTGCTTCTTACGGCTACTTCCATTCTGCTTACTATTATTATTTCGATTCCTTTGGGAATTTTGTCTGCGGTGAAGCAGAATACAATTGTTGATTACCTGATTCGTTTCTGCAGTTTTATAGGAAACAGTCTTCCTAATTTCTTTGTATCACTTTTGCTTATGTATTTTCTTGCAATCCGGGTCAGGATTTTCCCTGTTATTGCCAAGGATGTGAGTCTGAAAAGTGTTGCAATGCCGGCCATAACCCTGGCCATTGCCATGTCTGCGAAATATCTGCGGCAGGTAAGGGCTACTGTGTTAGATGAGCTGAGTAAGGATTATGTAACAGGTGCCCGTGCCCGTGGGGTGAAGTTTTCTGTTACCTTATGGAAAAGTATTATGAAAGCATCCCTGGTTACGGTCATTACCCTGTTAATGCTGTCAGTGGGAAACCTCCTTGGCGGTACGGCAATTGTGGAGTCCATCTTTATGTGGGACGGTGTTGGAAAAATGGCAGTAGATGCTATTTCCATGCGCGACTATCCCATTGTTCAGGCGTATGTTATGTGGATGGCGATCATTTATGTGCTGGTGAATCTGCTCACAGACCTGTCTTACCGGTTCCTTGATCCGAGAATCCGTCTGGGAGGTGCGAAGCAGTGAGTGATAAAAAATTGGACGAGTGCCAGAAAAGAAACGGAAAGTAAAATACTGGCAAAGATGGGTAAGAAAGAACAAGGTAGATGTCAAAAAGAAAGTGTAGTGCTGAAAAAGTGGGCAAAGCACAGATAATGGAAAGCACGTAACCGTGCGTGTGCAGAGGATTAGAAAGATCCATATAAAACAAAAGCTGATAATTTTCAGCGTTCTGGCTGTCTGTCTTGTAGTCCTGGCAGTTTTTTTCAGACCATCTCTGTCCTTATGACCCTTACGCCCAGGATCTTTCCAGCGCCCTTCAGGCACCCAGTCTTCAGCATCCAATGGGGACAGATACTTATGGCAGGGATATGCTGTCCCGGGTGATCAGCGGAGCAAGAGCCAGTATTTTTTCCACTTTTATACTGGTGGCTGTGATTTCCATTTTTGGTACGATTGTGGGATTATGCTGTGGCTATTATGGCGGAATTCTGGATTCTGTTATGATGAGAATTTCTGATGTCTGTCTGGCATTTCCAGGGCTGGTGTTTGCAATGGCGATCGCGGCCATTCTTGGGGGAGGTATCCAAAATGCTATTATTGCGCTGGCAGTGGTCAGCTGGCCAAAGTATTCACGTATAGCCAGAAGTCAGACACTGGCTTTGAAAGAGGAACCTTACATCCATGCGGCGATATTGGCTGGGGACAGCTCTGCTCAGATCCTTGTTAGACATGTTCTTCCCAATATGATCGGACCGGTTCTGGTAACAGCTATGCTGGATATTGGAACCATGATGATGGAGCTTGCAGGACTTTCCTTTCTGGGTCTTGGAGCGCAGATTCCAATGGCTGAGTGGGGAAGCATGATGAGCGGTGGACGAAGTATGATCCAGACATATCCATGGGTGGTTCTGTCGCCGGGAATTGCGATTTTTCATATCGGTGGTTATTTTTAATCTGCTGGGAGATACCGTCCGGGATTACCTGGATCCGAAGAATAGCCGGATCAAGTGATGCGAGACAGTCAGAGGCTGAAATACGCGGCTTCCAAAACACAATTTTGGACTCTTTTGTGCTGTCAAATGCGGAAATGAAATATGTAAGATTTGGAAAAAATGCATGTTAAATATAAGAGTATGAATAAACACGAGGAGGAATGTAAATGAAAACAAAGAAGATTCTTGGAATTGCACTGGCTGTCTGTATGACAATAGGTTTGACTACAGTGCCCGCAATGGCGGAAGATAAGAAAACATTTGTATTTGGTGATACCACCTTTAATGCGGAGAATGAAGAAGCGGATATTAATCCACAGAACACCTACGCCGGCTGGGCCTGCATCCGCTATGGTGTCGGCGAAACCCTGTTCCGCTATTCTGATACCATGGAAATTGAACCATGGATCGCCAAAGAATATGAAAATGTAGATGAGCTCACCTGGAAAATTACTTTGAACGATGGTGTTGTATTTTCCAATGGACGTGTCTGTGATGGACAGGCGGTAAAGGAAAGCCTGGAGTCTCTGGTTGAAAATCATGAAAGAGCAGCAGGTGACCTTTGCATTGACAGTATTGAGGCAGAGGGAAATGTGGTTACCATTAAGACCAAAGAGCCGAAACCGGCATTGATCAATTATCTGTGTGACCCGTATGGATGTATTATTGATGTGCAGGCGGGAATTACCGACAATGGCATTGTAATCGGTACAGGTCCTTATGTGGCTACAGACCTTGTAACAGACGATCATGTTGATCTTGTAAAAAATGAAAACTACTGGAATGGTGATGTAAATGTAGATGAAATTACCGTCCGCACCATTTCCGATGGTGATACACTGGCATTTGCACTTCAGGCAGGTGAAATCAATGCTGCCTATGGTATGGCATATGCAAGCTATCCTTTATTTGAGAATGATGATTTTACGTTCTCCAGTGCTGCAACAAGCCGCGCATTCTATGCATGGATGAATTTTGAAAGTACGGTAACTTCTGATCCGGCAGTCCGCAAGGCAATTGCCATGGGAATTGACAAAGAGAGCTTCGTATCCGTACTTCTGAATGGCTACGGATATCCGGCAGTAGGTGCATTTCCGGATACTTTTTCATTTGGCGGACAGAATCTGACTACAGAGAGCTATGATCCGGATGGAGCCAAAAAGGTTCTGGAGGATGCAGGCTGGATTGATTCCGATGGTGACGGAATCCGTGAAAAGGATGGCGAGAAGCTTGTAATCCGCTGGCTTACCTATCCAAGCCGTCAGGAGCTTCCGCTGCTGGCAGAATCAGCCCAGGCAACTCTGAAAGAGATTGGTATGGATGTTCAGGTTAACTGCACATCTGACAGCAATACCATCCGCAAAGATCCTGCGCAGTGGGACGTATACGCAAGTGCCATGGTAACAGCCCCAACAGGAGATCCGGAGTATTTCTTCACAACCTGTGCTCTGGATAACTCTGTTTCCAATAATGGACATTATCACAGTGATAAGCTGGAAGAGCTTGCAAAAGAGATGGGAAAAGAATTTGATGTAGAAAAACGTTCCGAACTGGGAATTCAGATGCAGCAGACCGTTCTGGACGACAACGCTTATGTGTTCTGTTCTCATCTTAAAATGAGCATGATCATGCAGTCAAATGTAACCGGTCTGTGGCCCATCCTTGTGATTACTATGAGCTGACAGCAGATCTGGATATTAACTAAGGAAAAATACGCTTTGTGAGTTTGACCTGCCTATGGTCTAAATGAGAGCCAGCTGCCATGTATGGATAATACAGGCAGCTGGCAGAAATAATTTTTTGGATATCAAGGAGGAGTTTGCACGACAATGGAGAATAAAATACTGACCTATGATTCGGTGGAGATATCCTTTGACGGGGAAGCGGTAGTCCATGATGTAAGCTTCTCACTCACACCGGGCGAAATCCTGGGGCTTGTAGGAGAATCCGGAAGTGGTAAAAAGTACACTGATCAAAGCTGCTATGGGACTTCTTGGTTCAGGAGGCCTGGTAACCAGAGGCGACATCTGTTATATGGGACAGAATATTCTGGATATTTCAGAGAAGGAAAAAGAAAAATCCGGGGATCAGGAATCGGCATGATTTTTCAGGATGCAGGAGCCTCGCTTTGCCCCATCCGTACGATTGGTGACCAGATTTATGAGAGTATGCGCGCCCATAAGAAAGTGAGCAGAAATGAAGCAAAGGATCGTGCCATGGAATTGTTTGAAAAGCTGAATTTTAAAGACAGTCAGCGCGTGTGGGACAGCTATCCCTTTGAATTATCCGGCGGAATGAACCAGAGAGCAGGGATTGCCATTTCCATGCTGATGAATCCACCGATTCTTTTGGCAGACGAACCTACAAGTGCACTGGATGTATCGGTTCAGCGTCAGGTAGTAAGAGAAATGTTAAAGCTCAGGGAATTGTTTGGAACAGCAATTATAATTGTAACCCACGATATTGGTGTAGTTCGGGCAATGGCGGATACCGTTCTGGTTCTGAAGAATGGAAAAATGGTGGAATATGGAGAGGCAAAAAAGGTGTTGAACCATCCACAGGATCCATATACGAAGAAGCTGCTGGCAGCAGTTCCAAGGCTTAAGAGAAAGGAAAGATCATGAACACACTTTTGGAAGCTGAACACTTAACGAAGGTATTTGCGCAGAGGGGAAAAGAGCCTTTTAAAGCTGTGGATGACGTAAGCTTTTCTTTGCAGGCAGGAGAAACACTTGGAATCGTTGGCGAATCCGGCTCCGGAAAAAGTACACTGGCGAAGATGATCACAAGGCTGACGGATATTACAGATGGTACTTTGAAATTCCAGGGAAAAGACATTACGAAATTGAAACAGAGCCAGTTGAGGGACGTATATGGAAATATCCAGATGGTTTTTCAGAATCCGGCAGGTTCCTTTGACCCGAGAAGAACTTTGGGAGACGGAATCGGAGAGAGCCTTCGAAATCGCGGCATGAAGAAGGCCGATATCGCAATAAGGGTGAAAGAACTGCTGGAACAGTGCGGACTTGAAGAAGAACTGGCTAAAAGATATCCACATGAGGTCAGTGGAGGACAGTGCCAGAGAGCTGCAATTGCAAGGGCACTGGCAGTGGAACCGAAGGTGCTGATCTGCGATGAAGCTACCAGCTCACTGGATGTGACCATTCAGAAGCAGATCATGGAGCTTCTGGAAGAGCTGAAGGATACACATGGCTTATCCTTTATATTTATCTGCCATAATCTTGCACTTGTACAGAGCTTCTGCGATAAGGTGCTGGTTCTGTATGACGGAAAAGTGGTGGAGAGCGGGAAGCCGGATGCTATTATCAATGAGCCGAAAGAGGCGTATACAAAGAAGCTGGTGGATGCAGTATTTGAGTAAAATAAGCACAGAAGAAAGCCCTGCCGGGCAGGATTGCACTGCGATGAAAGGGGAGTTGCCGTTCGAGGCAACCCGCCGCAGTCGGAGAATCCTGCAAGCAGGATTTTTTTTTCTTGAAATTTCCTTGTAAGATATTCCATAAAAGCAGAAAAATATGCAAAATGGGAATAGGTAAATATCCCCCTGGGGAGCTTGTGATACCTGTTGATTCTGGTACAATAGGTTTCAGCAGCAAGGCAGAAAACGCCTGAAATGCGAATTTTTATACATAGTTACATGTAACACCTCCACTCATTATTACATGTAAATACAGACCTTCTATAGAAAGACAGTTATAGGACAAAAGCTTATAACTGCCTTTCTTATCTGGAGCGTATTTGAAAAAAATTCCGCAGTCTGCACGCCCCACTTTGCGGTATATTTCACCCGAATCCGGGAAAAATCTCCACAAATTGTGATGTACATCTTGCAGAAAGCCTTTTTCAGACACGCGCTGAGAAGAAATGAGGGATGGGAGAAAAAAGAATCAGAAATCTTCAGAAAATAATATTTCTGCTGATAATAAAAACAAGAGGGAGAACTGCTATGAAAATCAAGAAAGTAATCAGTTTATTATGTACAGCGGCCATGCTGCTGGCTGTACCAGCCGGGAATGTTTATGCGAGTGCGGAGGATCAGTCTGTGGTAGTTACAATGCCAACCACATCAGAACCGGAATCCGGTTTTGATCCGGCTTACGGATGGGGAGCCGGAGAGCATGTTCATGAGCCATTGATCCAGAGTACCCTGGTTCGTACCACCAAGGACCTTGGAATTGAAAATGACCTTGCCACAGAGTATTCCTGCAGTGACGATGGTCTTACCTGGACTGTAAAAATCCGTGATGATGTGAAGTTTACAGATGGAGAGCCATTGACCGCCTCTGATGTTGCTTTTACCTTTAATACCTGTCGTGATGAAAGCTCTGTAAACGATTTTACCATGTTGAAGGAAGCGGTTGCAGTGGACGATACGACGGTAGAGTTTCATATGAATGAGCCATATTCCATTTGGCCATACACCATGGCAATTGTAGGAATCGTACCAGAGCATGCCTATGATGAAAATTATGGACAGAATCCAATTGGTTCCGGACGTTATATTATGAAGCAGTGGGACAAAGGACAGCAGGTTATTTTTGGAAGCAAACCCGGATTACTACGGAGAAGAACCAAAGATCAAAAAACTGACGGTGCTGTTTATGGAAGAAGATGCAGCCATGGCAGCGGCAATGTCCGGACAGGTAGATGTAGCTCACACAGCAGCCTCTTACAGTGACCAGGAAATTGACGGGTATGAACTCCTGAGTGTGGCAACTGTGGATAACCGTGGCTTTAATCTTCCTTGTACAGAACCAGAAGAAAAAAGACGGTATCACATATGGAAACAGTCTGACTTCCGATGTGAAGGTACGACGTGCAATTAATCTTGCTATTGACCGGGAAGAGATGATCAAAAATGTACTCAATGGTTATGGAACAGTAGCCTATAGTGTTTGCGACAAAATGCCATGGTACAACGAGGAGGCTGTTACAGAGTATGACCTTGATGCAGCGAAGGCTCTGATGGAAGAAGCAGGCTGGATAGAAGGCGATGACGGAATAAGAGAAAAGATGGGGAAAAAGCAGAGCTTACAATTATGTTTTCAAATGGAGATTCTGTGCGCCAGGCACTTGCAGAAGACTCTGCGAATCAGCTGCGTGAGCTTGGAATTGATGTAACTACTTCTGGTGTTGGCTGGGATACCGCCTACGAGCAGGCACAGTCAGAACCGCTTATATGGGGATGGGGAGCACATAGCCCTATGGAGCTTTACAATATTTATCACACCATCAAAGATACCGGAAGTGCGGAATATTCTCCATATGCAAATGAGACAGTTGACAAATACATGGACGAAGCACTTGCAAGCAGCAACCTGGAAGAATCCTACGATCTCTGGAAAAAAGCCCAGTGGGACGGAACCACAGGAATTACACAGGAAGGGGATATTCCGTGGATCTGGCTGTGCAATATTGATCATCTTTATTTTGTATGTGACGGTCTGAAAGTGGCAGATCAGAAATTACATCCTCATGGCCATGGCTGGTCTATTGTAAACAATGTTGACCAGTGGGAGTGGGAATAAAGAAAGCAATAAGGAATGCTTTTTGTACATGTATCAGGTATGAAGAGTAAGAAAAAACGAAACGGATAAATTAAGATGAAACGCATAGGTATTTATGTAGGAAAGAACCTGCTACGAATCATATTACTGCTTTTTGCAGTAAGCATTCTTACCTTTGCCCTTGTATCAGCTTCCCCCATTGACCCGTTACAGGCCAATGGGGGGCAGGCTGCTCTGGGCAGTATGAGTGAAGAACAAAAAGAAAAGCTGCGCTCCTACTGGGGCGTGGATGAATCGCCAGTGCAGAGATATCTGAACTGGCTGAATGCATTTATAAAGGGAGATGGAGGAATTTCTCTGTTATACCGGCAGCCGGTGACAAAGGTCATTGCAGTGAAGCTGGGAAATTCTCTTTTTCTTATGGGACTGGCGTGGGTGGTTTCCGGACTTGTGGGCTTCCTTCTGGGAGTACTTGCAGGGGTGTTTCAGGGCAGGCTGCCGGATAAGATCATAAAAGGCTATTCACTGGTGATTGCCAGCACTCCTTCTTTCTGGCTGGCACTTTTGCTACTGATCATTTTTGGAGTCTGGATGAAAATCCTTCCCATTGGACTTAGTGTTCCTATTGGAGTAGAAGCCAGCGGTGTTTCCTTTTTGGACAGAGTGCGTCATGCCATTCTTCCGGCAGTCACTTTAAGCATAACCGGAATTTCGAATATCACATTACATACCAGGGAAAAAATGATTGATATAATGGAAAGCGATTACATCCTTTTTGCAAAGGCGCGGGGAGAGAAAACCGGAAGCATCATTTTTCACCATGGCATTCGTAATGTGCTGCTTCCGGCCATGACCCTGCAGTTTGCATCTGTCAGTGAGATCATAGGAGGTTCCGTTCTTGTGGAGCAGGTATTTTCCTATCCGGGACTGGGGCAGGCGGCTGTAGCGGCGGGAACTGGCAGTGATGTGCCTCTCCTTATGGGGATTACATTAATAACAGCAGCCATTGTTTTTCTGGGAAATTTCCTGGCAAATGTACTGTATGGAGTTGTTGATCCCAGAATCCGGAAGGGAGGGCTGGGACTATGAGCGAAGGTGTAATGAGAAACAGTTGTTCAAAGGGCAGCTCGGGAGTCGTGGAAAAGCAGAGGAAAAGGCTGAATCAGCGGCAGAAAGCAAGGATTTTGCTGGTTTTTTCTGTAGCTTTTCTGGCGGTGATAGCCATACTTGGAGTGGTGCTTCATGATGCCGCTATGGTGACTGATTTTTCCAGAAAAAATATTGCTCCCTGTCTGAAATATCCTTTTGGTACGGACTGGCTGGGCAGAAATATGTTTTACCGTACTCTTACCGGTTTATCTATGAGTATTCTTATTGGCGTGCTGGCAGCAGGTGTAAGCGCAGTTATGGCACTGATTCTTGGAATTTGTGCAGCAACTCTTGGGAAAAAGGTGGACTCTGCCATCTCTTTTGCAATTGACACTGTTATGGGAATTCCGCATATTCTGCTGTTGATCCTGATTTCCTATGCTATGGGAAAAAGGGGTGAAGGGAGTGATCGCAGGTGTGGCGCTGACACACTGGACATCTCTGGCAAGGCTGATCCGAGGTGAGGTTATGCAGCTTCGGGAAAGTGAATATATTCAGATCGCAGGAAAGCTTGGGCTGGGCAAATGGGAGATTGCGAAAAAACACATAGTTCCCCATGTTCTGCCCCAGTTTATTGTTGGGCTGGTATTGCTTTTCCCACACGCAATTCTTCATGAGTCCAGTATACATTTCTGGGCTTTGGGCTTTCCACGGAGCAGCCGGCGATTGGAGTTAGTTTTATCAGAAAGTATGCGCTATCTGATCATGGGCAAATGGTGGCTGGCTGTATTTCCTGGAATGATGCTGGTTCTTACGGTTGTGCTGTTTGAAAAAGGCGGTACAGCTCTTCGTCAGCTTCTGGATCCGGGAAGTGTTCACAAATAGAGAATAGCAGGAGGGACTGTCCGGTAAGAGACAGCAGCGTATGAAAAAATATGAGTTGTACAAATAAGAAAAAAATACTGGAAATAGAAGAGCTTTCCGTTTCCTTTC
>ENA-OPYU01000904-OPYU01000904.1-human-gut-metagenome-genome-assembly--contig:-NODE-904-length-11008-cov-2.979597_pt1 | contig 11008 bp, 13 predicted proteins | sample MGYA00242637_ERZ504482 | MGnify/ENA primary metagenome ERZ504482 (study PRJEB26092, sample SAMD00036237) | human gut metagenome | host: Homo sapiens | study: EMG produced TPA metagenomics assembly of...
CCTGCAGAAGAAACATTTCCTTATCATCTTTCATCCTGAAACGGATGCTCCTTAAAAGGGCGGAGACGTTCAATCTCAATTTCTATGATTCTTTCTTCATTTTTCTCCTGTATTGTCTGTTTGCATCAGTCATCTTGACTCCTTTCCTCCAGGATTCAGGAAATAAAAAATGCCTGCCTGGAACTTTTGTTGTAAGAAAAGTTCCAAACAGACATTGCCGTTTGACTATTAGCTGTAGCTAATAGAATTGAATACTGTTTCAGCTAATTTATGTTTGCAGGTTTCGGAGAGATTGTTTCTTTCCTGCCTTTCTCTGATTTACATCCCCAAATAAGGGGTGACAACAGAGCGGAACCCAAATGTTAGCTGGACTCTTGGAAAAAACCATGTTTGCAAACCGGTGATTTTGATTAGCTGTCAGCTAACAAAAATCGGATTGTGTTAGCTGGAAATGGATCATTTTGAATGGAATTTCATGTCACGAACGTGATTAGAAAATAAGAAAAGCGTTCGCTGTCAGCTAATCCAGCTAACATTTTCGAACGCTTTGAAGCCCGTCGCCAAGAGGATTTGAACCTCCGACCCCTCGCTTAGGAGGCGAGTGCTCTATCCAGCTGAGCTATGACGACACATGCCGCAAACCCTTGATTTTACTGGGTTTCTGGGATTTTTCCCTTCGGCCATATATAAGATTATCAACTCTTTTTTCGAATTGTCAATCTACAGATTTTTTTCGATTTGGTAACATTAGAACGTTCCCCAATTTGGGGAATGCTTTGTTGTCACCATTAGCATTTTTCAGAATAGATTCGAACTGAAAGTTGTTTTTCATTTTTTCCCTTTGGGGAATGCCTCGGCTTTCTCTTAGGAGGCACTTGTTCTATCCATTAAACTGACAGGACAAATCTGTAGCTTCAATTGTACTATAATTACACACAAATTACAAGACTTTTCTTCTGTGCCTTCCTTACAATGGTTACTGTTCGCCAGGGCATGTTGCAAAAAGCTTTTTACAAGATGTGCATCACGAAGCAGTTACCACTTTTGAAACATAAATTGATGCACTATACGGTTGGCATCTGTATACTTGTAAGAGCTTTGGCACAGTGCTAGAATAGTAAAAGTTATATTTTTCAAATAGATTTTTAATTACCAGAAGGAGACCTCAGCCATGCAGCAGGAATTTATTACAGTAACCTTCAATCGCACGAAGATTGCGATCCGATGTTCAGATATTCTCTATGTGATCATGTCCGATGATTATTGCAGGATTCACATGTTTGATGGAAACGTTTATTGTTGCCGAATGACACTGAAAGAATTAAAGAAACAGTTGAATGAAGAATTTATGGAGGTAAAACGCGGCTGTATGGTAGCTGTGTCTGCAATCAGTGATATTGGAGACAGGATTTTGCTGTCTAATGGTGAGAAGATTTGCTATACAAAACGCAAAAAAAATGGTGCTCAGAGAAGAACTGCAGAAAATCAGGAGCTTATAATTGCAAAAAGTACAGTAAAAAATGCTGCCGCTGACAGCAGAAGAGTATCGCAAATATTATAAAATATGTGATGCTCTCCCTTTTGGCATTCACAGATATAGAAATGGTATTCAATGAAGAAAAAAAGGCAGTGGACTGGATCTTCCGCTATGGGAACGAAGCGCTGGCTGCCCTGGAAAAGCAGCCCTTAGACAAGATGATCGGAAGTTCTTTTTCCAGTCTTTTTCCAATATGGACGCAAAATGGCTTCATGTTTATGAACGTGCCACCTTGTATGGTGAAACGCTGGAAATCATGGATTATAGTCCTGAAATAGATACGAATCTGAAAATTATATGTTTTCCTACATTTCCGGGACACTGTGGATGCATTTTGTTTAATGCAGACAAAATGAAATCTATAAGTGAAGAAAATCATCTGGTCAGATTGGTTGAAGTTTCCATGAAAAATAATTCCTCCAAATAACAAATGTCGTTTTACCGCTTATCATGTTGATTTACCGCAATAGAAATGTTATTTCGCTATAATTCGATTGTTCCCCTGATATATTCATGCTATATTTTTATTAGATATTATTTTTTGCAATCAATTAAGATTCACAGCAGAAAATATCTGAATTTTTTTGCAGAACAAGGGGGGAAACATATCATGAAAAGAAAAAAAGCAGTTACTTTGACTACCGCTGCATTAGCACTTACTATGACTGTCTGCGGTAGTTCCAGCGCGATTGCCGCATCAGAATTAACAGCAGAAAGCAAACCAGCCACCCAGTATACCATTGATGCAAATCAGGAAGTTTATGCATTGCTGGATTTCGAGGATACTGCGGAATTTGAAAATGCTACAAAGGGTCTTATTGCTTCTCCGGATACTCTGGATATTTATGATGAGAATGGGAAACTTGTATGGAGTCAGACAGCATATGCTTTTCTGGATCAGGATGCTCCGGATACAGCGAATCCAAGTCTTTGGAGAGATACACAGCTGAATCATATTTATGGTCTTTTTGAAGTAACCGATGGAATCTATCAGGTGCGTGGCTATGATATGTCAAATATCACTTTCATAAAAGGCGATACGGGATGGATTGTAGTAGATCCACTGATGAGCATGGAATGTGCGGCAGCGGCTTTTTCCCTGGTAGAAGAGAACCTTGGTACTTTTCCTGTAAAGGCAGTAATTTATAGTCATTCCCATATTGATCATTTCGGTGGAGTCAGGGGAATTATTTCGGAAGAAGATGTACAATCCGGTGATGTGCAGGTAATTGCACCGGAGGGCTTTGAGAAGCATGCTGTCAGCGAGAATATTTATGCAGGTACTGCTATGGGGCGCAGAGCAAGCTATCAGTATGGAACAATGCTTGAGACCAGTGAAACAGGAGCTCTTGCTATTGGTATTGGTATGGGGCAGTCCAGGGGCAGCACAAGTTATATTTCTCCTACACTTGAAATCACACAAACCGGTAAGAAGCATACTATTGATGGAGTGGAAATTGAATTTCAGCTTACTCCGGGTACTGAAGCACCGGCAGAGATGAACTTTTGGATTGGATCGAAAAATGCTTTGTGGATGGCTGAAAACTGTACTGGAACGCTCCACAACCTGTATACACTCCGCGGAGCCCAGGTACGTGACGGAAACGCATGGGCAGAGTACATTATGGAATCTCTGGCACTTTATGGTGATCAGGCAGATGTAGTATTCCAGTCTCATAACTGGCCACATTGGGGAAAGGATATTATTCAGGAATATATGACCAATACTGCAGCTGTGTATAAGTTTATTAACGACCAGACATTGCTTTACATTAATGAAGGTTATACGGAGACAGAGATTGCTAATATGATCCAGCTTCCCAAGGAGTTGGAGAAAGTCTGGTATACCCGTCAGTATTATGGCACAGTTTCTCATAATTCGAAGGCAGTATATGAGAAATACATGGGATGGTATGACGGTAATCCTGTCCATCTTGCTGAACTTACACCATCGGATTATGCACAAAAGCTGGTAGAATATTTCGGTGACACAGATGCGGTTCTTGAAAAAGCAAAAGAAGATTTTGCAAAGGGAGAATATCAGTGGGTTGCTCAGATCACCAATACGCTGGTTTTTGCTGATCCGGAAAATATGGATGCACGTTATCTTTGTGCAGATGCATTAGAGCAATTGGGGTATCAGGCAGAATCCGGTCCATGGCGCAGTGCTTACCTTTGTGCGGCACAGGAGCTGCGAAATGGTACAAATACCGATGATGCAACGCGAGGCAATGGTAACGGTGATGTTATTTTACATATGACACCTGAAATGATTTTGGATTATCTGGGAATTCTTGTAGATACAACGAAGGTTCCGGATCTGACGTTTACAGCAAATCTTATATTGCCGGAAGGTAATTATGTACTCCGCGTGAAAAATGGCGTACTTCTTTATCAGAAAGATACACAGGATGCGGATGCGGATGTGACATGGACTACCAAACGTGCCGGACTGCTGTCTATTATTCAGAAAAACGCGGAAAATGTTGCAGCTTTGATCCAGCAGGAGGGTGATGAAACCTGCCTGACACGATTAATGGATGCAGTTACGGTTACCTCAGAGTATAAATATTTTAATATTATCGAGCCATAAAATTTTTACGTAGAAAAACATGGTTTCGTAAATAACTATACCAATCGCGTAGGATGTGGATGCACTGGACACCTGGGCGGCACCAGCCATTACAGAGATTGATCCGGCAAACGTGAATTAATATTTCCACAGGATACATTTATCAAGTAAAAAAGGGATCCCTCGCAAGGTAGAAGGCTAACAAGCCTCGACCTTGCCGGGATCCTTTCATTTACATTCCTTTCATTTTAAAATCAGCCTTCCCATTCTGTTTCACCTTATACAAAGCCGTATCGGCGTTTCTGCAAAGAGACATAACGTCTTCTCCCTGCTCCGGGAATGCCGCTCCACCTGCGCTGGCTGAAAGTCCTATATCCTCTCCCGTAGGCAGTGTAAGATGGGAAATCATCCTCTGAAACTTTTCCATATAAGTCCGCGCCATTTCCCCTGTAGAATTTTTCAAATAAACCACAAATTCATCACCGCCATACCGGCCGATTATGCTATCCTCCGGAAAACAGCTTTTCATAGATTTTTGCAAAATACTTCAGGCAGAAATCTCCATTATTATGACCGTAAGTATCATTATAAATTTTAAAATTATCTACATCAATAAAGATAAAGACGCCTGGCGTTTTTTCCGCGCAATTCTTCTTCCACGGCAATCTGAAAAGCTCTGCGGTTCAGAATTCCGGTAAGAGAATCTGTAGTAGACAATCCCATGTACATTTTCTTATCTTTTTTCTCCAACAGCACAATGGTCAGCATGTACAGCATTGTGAAGCCTACCAGAATACTTCCATATACTCCGCCCCAGGCGGAAAACTGCTGAGTAATATCAGAAATATTCTTATTTGTCAATTCAACGATCACATACCAGCCTGGCATAACAGAAATACTCCTATAGGAAATTGTAGATTCCTCTCCTCTGATAATAGCGGAAAATCTCCCATCCTTCTTTCCGGAGCGCATGTCCTTTATCCACTGGTTGTAGGAATAACCTGCATCATACTGGAAATACTTCTGCTGAAGCAAAAGATTGTTCCAACTGCCAGACGTGCCGGAATTGTCACTAACACAGGTAATAAAATTTTCTGAATCGGCCTTTAACAGATGAATGTTGATCTTGCCCTGAAGAAGCTCATACTCACCCAGCTGTCTGAGATTTTCGATCATAATCGACACATAAAGTGTATGAACCAGTGAAGTATCCCCTACTGGCACAAAAACAGTCATGGTCATATTTCCAGTTCTGCTGGACTGGTAAGGATCCGAGTTAAAAGAAGTATCTGAAGCCAACGCCGCCTCATCCAGCTTCTTCTTTTTGATATCGGAAACAGCGCAGCTGCTGCTGCCATAAATTTCGCCATCATTCATAATAAAACCAATATCACCGAAAACAGTCTTGTCAAGATTTTTCTCCAGCTGTTCCAGGATTTCCTCCGGCTGGGCATTTTCCCATAGACCGGATCATCTTTATATCTTCCTGTACATAGTTCTGAAGATATTCCATAGAATCATTCATCTTTTCCGCGTACAGGCCTGTGATCAGCTCCAGATGCTCTGTATTGAAATTCCGCGCAATTTCTGCTCAGGTGAAAGTATGCCGCCACGATAATGACAAGGCAGACTGCCAGATACAAAGCCAGCAGGACTTTTCTTTTGTTTATTTTTTCTTCGATCTTCATGAGACAGCATTCTCCATAAGGTAATCAGAATCAACCATAATGACTCCGGTATCAAAATACTTCTGCTTCTGATTTTTACTCCCTTTATAAGAGAATTCAGGGAAAGCATTCCCAGATATCCCATCTTGATCCTGTTTCTGCAGCACAGTCACTGCATGATATTCCGGATTCTGAAGCATCTGTTTCGTTTCGTCCGCCAGGTCAAACCCCACCAGCACCACATCTGTTCTTTCTTCTTCGAAAGAGTATTTACGATGCCGACAGTAGATGTGTTATTACAACCGAAAAGCCCTTTATATCTGCATTTTCTCTCAATAATGCAGAAGCATCCGATTGTGCCTTTTTCGTATCACCGCCATTAACTCTTATATCCTGAACGATTTCCCACTGCTCCGGTGCATTGCCCGCCCAGAAATTCAGGAATCCGGAAACACGGTTTACCATTGCCTGGGAGGTATCCGATGACAACTGGATTCCCACTTCCAGTGGGTCTGTCGGTGAATTCCCTGCATCATACAGCATCTCCAGCATTTCTTTCGCTGCCATTTCTCCGGCATCTATATTATCTGTCATGTAACAGGCATCAAATTCGCTGCTGTTAATAGAAGAATCAATAAGTACTACCGGAATATCCATTTTCCCGTACCTTCTGACAGCTGTCTGCCAGTGAATTGGAATCTGCCGGAGCCAGCAGGATTCCGTCAGCGCCTTGCTCCATAGCCTGGTTCATCAGGTCAATCTGACCGGAAATGTCAGTTTCGTTATCAATTCCACCAAGATAAACCGCTTCATCCAGCTTTTTTTGCAGCTTCTGTTATACCATCTATTACTTTCTCCCAGTAAGCACCATGATAATTTTTCAGAATAACATATATTTGCTTATCGCTTTCCGGATCGGAAATACAGGTATAGTCCACCACAGCGGGCTGCTCTGCTGCCTCCTCCATGTTTGCCTTCGAACTCCCCGAGCAACCTCCCACGCAGAACAGATGCCACTCCCACAAAATCAACCGATATGCATTTCGTTCGTCTCAGTTTTTTTCCCCAGTACTTATACTCCAAATTGTAACGCTTGCAGCGCAGATATTGAATAGTTACCAGATATTTTACATTTTGCATATACTTTTTTGTGTATATCTGATATATTATATGCCTGATGTATAAGGGCTGTCAATGTCTATTCATTACGATTCCCAGTCTGCATCCTTCGTTTCTGATTTCTGTTATCTATTTTTCCATACTCCTTAACCTTCTTTTCATACTCTTCCTGGTTTTCCTATTACATGTTTTACAATATGTCCATGGCTTTTTTTACTTGGCAGCCAGATTCCGGCCAGGACGTTCGGCATATTGATCTTCGGGAATCTCCAATGCATTTGCCACGGCATGAATAATTCCGTTGCTGCTGTATGTGGCTCCGCTGACAGCATCAATGTTCAGACTTTGTTCCTCTTTCATCTCTTCAATTACAACTGGCGCAGCTTTGAAAAAATATTCTTCTGTGTCACAGTATGAGAAGATGGAAATATCCGTTACCTGCTGATTTTCCACAGTAACCTGAACTTCTACATCACCACGAAAGGCATCGGCAGATCCTGTATATACGCCATCGACAAGGTTCCGGAAGCGGCCTGCAGAAATAAATTCAGCCTTGTCCGCAGCTTTATCATCAGAACCATTCTCCGCAGTCTCTGAAGTTCCTGCCTCCTTCAAAGCATTCTGTACAGCCTGAATCAGCCCCTTACTGCTATATGTAGCACCGGATACGGTATCTGCATTCGTATTCTGCTGTCCGATTATTGCAGAAAAGATTTCAGCTTTCGCTTTTTCTATATAAGACTTGTCATCCTCATAACTATCCAGTGTAAGACTGGTTATTTTTCCGTCCGCCACACTTACAGTGACACGCATCGCTCCACGATAGCCCTCACCTGTTCCAGTATAAGTACCGTCTTTATATCTGAAACCTTCAACAACACCGCCTGCTATATTTCTATCCTTCGTATAGCTTCTCGCCGTAAGGAGCTGGGAAGCCCCAATCATCACACACGTGAGCAATACTCCGATCACCATTCCATATTTAATTCCAAAATGCGCATTTCCTTTCGGACACCAGCTAATGCACTGCTGGCACGCAATGCACTCTCCACCTGTAACTTGTTCCTTTTTCGTAAAATCAATTCCCATGCTGCATTTCGCAGTACACAAAGAACAGGCACTGCATTCTCGTTCGGGCTTTTCGATTTTCAAAAATGCACCTCTGGAAATCAGTGCATACACCGCTCCCATTGGACAGAAATATCTGCAAAAGAATCTCTTTACCAACACTGATCCTGTCAAAATCACCAAGAGTAAAATTCCCCCCACCGAGCACAAAGGCTTCACTCCCGGCCAATGTCCAGGCACAATATACTGGCCAAATATTTCCCACGGACCTTGCTTTTTCCAGGTCAAAACACCACTCCATATAAATATTACAAAATAAACAAGTACTCCATATTTTGCCAGTTTCAGAACTCTGTCAGCTTTCTTGTATATTTCTGGATTTCTGTTCCGCCTCCAGCTGCCTTTTCCCAGCTTCCGCGCTGCAAACCACAAGAAATCCTGCACAGCTCCAAAAGCTGCAGAAAAAATCCGCAAAAAAATTCTCCCCACCAGTACACTTCCTGGCACTGTCGCGATTAGTACATACACCGAATACCTGACACTCTCCCAGGAAATACTTCCAGCATAGATCTGGGAAAAAATATCTCCAATAGCTGTAAATCCTGTTACGAACAGTTCTGGGATTAAGATAAACGACAGTAGTTGGATAACTATTTTTATCCAGTTGTTCTTTCTATTTTTCATTTTTTAGCTGCTTCTTTTTGTAGGCTATCTTTTTTCAACTGCTTCCAAAATTTCCATTTCACAAACACCGAAAGTCTATCAATAATCATAAAAAAGCACTCCTTTCCAAGTAATAGTATACTCAAAAAAGAATGCCTTTTCTATCATTTTCACATTATTTCTTCACTTTACCGAAAGCTATACATCATCCCAACAACGCCTTCATAATCCCCGCATAGCACACCGACATATTTGTCAGATCTTTCACCTCCGCATACTCATCAATGGTATGCGCCAAATTTTCCCTTGCAGGTCCCATTCCAATAGTACGGATGTCAGCTTCTCCTGCATAATGACTTCCATTTGTACAGAAATTGTAGGTAGTTACCTCTGGAGAAAAACCCTCTTTTTCCAGTTCGGATTTTATTTTTGCTACCCACTCCTCTTCTGCGCCAAACAGCCAGCCTGGGAAAAAGCGTTCTCCCTGGACTTTTTTCTCCGGTGTAGCATTCCTCTTTTCCCACTGCATAAGAAACTTTATAGGAAAACTGCGGATCCTTTTTCTTCAGCTCTTCCAGTTTTTTCAATGATTGGCTGAAGCACGCTTTCCTTGGTTTCACCTACCAGAAGTCTGCGGTCATAGGTTGCACGGCAGTATTCCGGAACAACGGAGGCTCCTGGATATGGGGAAGATTTTACGTCTGTCAGCTCCAAGATTCCTTTTCCAAGTTTATCCTGGACAGGCGGTTCAATCTCACGGATAGCCTGAATGGCCTCACACATTTTATATACTGCATTTACACCCTTTTCCGGGTTTGCTGAATGTGCCGGGACACCAAAGGTCTCAACCACAATTTCCGCACGGCCACGCTGTCCCACCTTCAAATTCATTTCAGAAGCTTCACCAATTACCACATAATCCGGTTTCACTTTTTTCACTTATTTTTCGCGCAGCAACACCTTCGAAGCATTCTTCATGCACAACACCGGCCACATATACATCTCCGGCAAAATTTTTGCCCATTTTCCACCGCATATCTATGCGCAGCAACTGTAAATGCAGCTACCGCACCTTTCATATCAGCAGCTCCTCTTCCATAAAGCTTTCCATCTTCAACAACTGCATGAAATGGATCATGTTTCCAATCCTTTAAATTTCCAACTGGAACCGTGTCTATATGTCCATCAAACAGGACTTTCAAACCATGATTTTTTCCTTTAATATGACCGATCACATTTCCGTAGCAGTCAGTTTCTATCTCATCGAAAACACCGGTCTCTTTCATATACGCCTTTAAAGCTTCCGCCGCTTTATCCTCATGTCCTGAATAGCTCTGACAGATTTATCAGACTTTTGGCCAGCTCAATTACGTTTTTCGTCCCAATTTTTTCACTTATCATCTACAAATACCTGTGTTGCACCAAGATTAGTTCTCAGTCCCATTAAAATTGTTTTCAACTTTTTTCATAGTTAATTTCCGCCTCGTGAAAAAAATTGGTTTTTAATCGAGTAGGAGGCGGTGACTAACCGCCGTCCTCTCACAGCACCGTACGTCAGACTGTCTAACAATTCAAAAATTCAGTCTGATGTAGACGGTATTTTATCTTCGATTTTTTAATACCATTTTTATCTTTGTTTTTCACATGAATTACATGTGTTCCCCTCTGTTACATCATACATTATTCAAACCTCATTACTAATTCTTCTGTTGAAAACATGCTTAATAATCGCTTAAAGTTATAAGCGATAAACATAGATGCAGCTTCTGCGTCAACATTCTCTTGTCTGCGTCGAAGAAAGAAATTATATCCGAGGCTCCTTTTTATAGTCCCAAATGGATGCTCCACGATACATCTTCTCTGTTTATAAACCTCGTTATTATTTAGTGTTTCATTATACACAGTTTCAAGAACATCTTCATGTACCCAACGCTGTATCGTTCTTCCAGATGAAGAAGTAGTGCAGTTTTTTTTAATATTTGCATGAATTGCAGTCTGTACACTTATATTTGCGATACTTCATATCATTCTTCGAAGTGTTTTCAAAAAATTCGTAATCTATTTCCTGCTGGGCATGTGTATTCATCAGTCTCACCATTATAGATAAACTTTTCTTTGCGAAATTCATTATCCTTTGTAGCATTATTCGCTTAGCTTTTTTTATAAAGACATTCATTCCAGCATCAACGCATTTTTTTGATCTCCGTTCCGTTATAATAACCTGTATCTGCAAGAACTGTAGAAGACTCTTTTTACTAAAAGTTCGGATGCTTTTTGTGCCATAGTATAAAGCTGGTTTTGATCATTTATATCATTAGTCGTCGAAATATCTACAACGAAATGATTCTTTGCATCTACAACAGACTGTACATTGTAGCAGAT
>ENA-OPYU01000905-OPYU01000905.1-human-gut-metagenome-genome-assembly--contig:-NODE-905-length-11000-cov-5.862044_pt1 | contig 11000 bp, 9 predicted proteins | sample MGYA00242637_ERZ504482 | MGnify/ENA primary metagenome ERZ504482 (study PRJEB26092, sample SAMD00036237) | human gut metagenome | host: Homo sapiens | study: EMG produced TPA metagenomics assembly of...
AAATGCATTGCCGATCAGCGTCGTATGAGGAGGGAACGGGATACGGTGAAATCGAAGGACCAAAGTGATGAGTGTATCTTTGATATGCTGAGCATATTGATGAGAGCACGTTCATTTGATGTAAGTGACTATAAAGTCGGCGATAAAATATTGTTTGATATGGCTACAGGTACTAAAGTAGAGCAGCAAACATTGATTTATCGTGGCCGGAAGAATTTTAAGGCGGAGAATGGTGTGAAATACCGTTGTTTGGTTTTTCCTTAGTAGAGTATAAAAAACGGAAAAGAAAAAGAGGTAATAACCTTTTATGTAACTGATGATAAAAAACCATTTACCGGTGCGTTTGGATTTATATTTGAATTTTGGTTCGGCAAAAGCATTTCTGAGAGAGATAAAGGGGAATCGTCATCCTCTAACTTCCATTATAGAAAAGTAGCGGTTTGTCTTGACATAGTAAAACCGCCGGGTTTTTGGCAGATGCCGGATCGGCGGTTGTAGTGTTGTATATTCATTATGAATGATATTTTATTCATCGAACAGTTTGGCCTGTCTGGAAATAAGTTTCAAGGTCTTTCCTTCATTTAATGCAGTAAGAATAGTTTCACCCCCTTTGTTCACTTTACATAAAGAGATTTTCGGTCCCATGATTTCGGTAATCCGTATTTCACCGATTTTGGTTTCTATATTATGTTCTTCCAGTATGCCATCTTCCACTACGTCAAAGCGTAATCCTTCTTTGATAGGATCATCATATCCCAGGTTGATATAAATGGTTTTTGCCTTGTCTCTTTTGGTAGATACTACTTTCAGTATTGAACCGTATACTTTGAAGTGATTTTCAACAAAAAGTCCCATTTCGTATGGCACATTGATTAATGAATTCTCTAAAGCGCTATATTGGGTGGCATCTTTACCGGATGCTGAGCCTGTTTCTTCATAATTGCGTGTGCTGATAGTTACTCCGTCACTTGTCCGTATTAAATCAAGACGCAGGGTGAATTTCTCTTTATAACTGTTCTCACGGCTGTGGTAACGTCTGTGGGAGCTTCCGTCATCGGTTGCTTCTCTTTGTATCAGGTTTCCTTTTAACAGGTACTCTGCTCTGAAGCGGCGTGCATCTTCCAGCGGACTCAGACTGAGATCACTGCCAGCCGAAACGGCGTCCACTACATTGATACGGTTGGTGTTACGGATACCGTCGATAAATGCGAGACGAATCAGGTTGATCGCCCTATTGGGTATTTTGATTTCACTGTCGAAGTCATCTACATAAATCGTATATTTTTGTCCGGATGCTCCTAGGGATATTACCGTCAAAATCATTAATAATAGGATATTACGTTTCATAGTCATATGAATTTGCAGGGTTTGTAATGTAGTTCCTTTACGAAAATACACAGTTTGCTGTTCATTTGCAAATGAACAGAGTTAAAAATAGATTTCAGGCTTTGATTATTTGTTGTTGGTCTTTATTTTTCATGTTTAATCACTTCGTATTGAAATATAATGATTATCTTGGCACATAAAATTCAAGGGTAGTGTAAATATGGGGAAGATTCAAGAAAATGATGCAAGGTTGCAGCAGCTTGTATCAATGGCGCGCATAGGATGGTGGGAGGTGGATTTTGATGAAGGAGTCTACTATTGTTCTGAGTTTGTAGCCGATTTGTTAGGAATAGAAGGGAATAAGATTTCTGCTAAAGATTTCGCTAATCTGATTTGTGAGAATTATCGGGAACGTATTTTGGAGGAATTTCGCTCTTTCCGGATGATGGAGATTTATGAGCAGGTTTTTCCGATACATTCCAAATATGGGATGATGTGGGTTAGTACCAAGGTCGGTGAGAAGCGTATTACCAAAGAAGGTCATGTCCGCGTCATGGGTATGTTGCAATGTATTTCCCGGCAACGGATGAATATGCAGGAGCAGACAGTAGACCGGTTGAATTCTTTATTATCTCGTTTGAACGGTATTTCCAAGTCATTGCTTGATTTTTTTACATTCTGATGATATTACCTTGGTTATCAATAAGATTTTAAAGGAGGTATTGCGCCAATTTCAAGCAGATCGTACTTATATTCTTGAATTTGACAGGGAATTGCATACGGAAGTCTGTACCTATGAAATAGCAGTGGAGGGTATAAAAGAACGCAAGGTTTTATTATCGGATCTTCTATTGATTATGCCTCTTGGTGGACAGGACAGATATTGGCTGGTAATCCTATCATTCTTTTTACATTAAATTTGCTTCCTGATTCAGCCGGGGCGGATAAGCGTAGATTAGAGGAATATGGAGTGAAATCTACTATGGTGGTGCCTTTGAACTCAAAAGACGGAGTGTGGGGGTATATAGGGGTGGATATGGTGCGTGAGCATCGGAACTGGTGTAATGAGGATTATCAATGGTTTGTGTCTTTGGGTAATATTATCAGCATTTGTATGGAATTGAGACGTTCTGAATCTGAAGCCCGGCTGGAAAAAGCTTATTTGCAGAATATTTATAAAAATCTTCCTGCTGGTATCGAGTTGTATGATAAGGATGGGTTTATGACAGATTTGAATGAGAAGGAGATGGAAATCTTCGGTCTCCGGCATAAGGAGGATGTGATAGGATTGAATTTATTTGATAATCCTTTGCTGCCGCAGGGGCTGAAAGATAAGTTGAAAGCAGGAGCACCTATTGATATGTCGTTTAATTATGATTTCGACCGTTTGGATGGCTATTATTCTACTTCTCGTACCGGTACTATTAGTTTAATCTCGAAATTCGCTCCACTTTATGATGCTTTGGGTAATCCTGATAAATATATTGTTGATTAATATTGATAATACGGAAACAACAAATGCATACAGCAAAATACAGGACTTTGAGGAGTTTTTCACGTTGATAGGTAACTATGCCAAAGTAGGATATGCCCATTTTAATGCCTTGAAATGTGATGGCTATGCTGTGAATAGCTGGTATCGGAATATAGGTGAGAAAGAAGGAACTCCATTGAATGAGATTATCAAAGTGCATTCTCATTTTCATCCGGATGACCGCAGGATGATGCTTCGCTTCTTTGATCAGGTATTGATACGGGAAGCCAGCCATTTGAGGCGTGATGTACGTATATTACGTGAAGATGGCACTTATACGTGGACAAGAGTCAATGTAATGGTACGCGATTTCCGTCCGGAAGATGGGATCATTGATATGGTTTGTGTCAATTATGACATAACTGAACTGAAAGAAACGGAGCGGAAGTTGATAGCGGCAAGGGATAAAGCGGAAGAACTGGATCGTTTGAAATCTGCTTTTCTGGCTAATATGAGTCATGAGATTCGCACTCCGCTGAATGCTATAGTGGGCTTTTCCAGTCTTTTAACGGAAACGGAAGATATGAAGGACCGCAAGCAGTACATGGCTATTGTGCAGGAGAATACGGAGTTGCTTCTTCAGCTTATTTCAGATATTCTTGATTTATCGAAGATGGAGTCGGGAGCTTTTGAATTTGTCAAGAGTGATACGGATGTCAACTTGCTTTGCGGTGAGATTATCCGTTCTTTACGCATGAAAGTACCGGCTGGTGTGGAGCTGGTGTTTGAAAAATGCTTGCCCGAATGTCATGTATGGGCAGACAAGAATCGTTTGAATCAAGTCATTTCCAATTTCATTAATAACGCTTTGAAGTTCACTTTTTCGGGCAGCATAACGTTAGGATATTATAGGCAGACAGATGGGTATCTGCGATTTTATGTTCGTGATACAGGAATGGGAATCCCAAGGAATAAGATAAAACAGTATTTGACCGTTTTGTGAAACTGAACAGTTTTGTTCATGGTACGGGACTTGGCTTGTCTATTTGTAAGAGTCTGGTGGAACAGATGGGTGGAACTATCGGTGTGGAGTCAGAAGAAGGAGAAGGCTCTTGTTTTTTGGTTTACTTATCCTTATCAGGATATAGTTGGTAGTATTCTGCCACCGTAGGGGCTTGACTAAAAAGGTTTATTAGCTGTAGGAGTGAATTGAGCTCATCCGGATACATTGATTTTGTGGCATCGGGTGGGAACATTTCATCCCTACAGTGAACCGGGATTATATGTTAGTCCAGTTTCTTCATGGCGCTGTGTACGGAACCTGCCCAATAATTGCGTAGTCCGAAACCGCGTGCTTTGCCGTTAGTCGGTGCGCTATACAGTATCTCACGGGTTTTCGTGTTGAAGAACACAATTTGATAGGTTGCTCTTGCATCTGCCTTGTTTAAAAGCATGGCAACCATTATCAATCCTGTTTTTTCTTCTTGAGAGAGAATAGGAAGTGTCTTGATGACTTCTTCTATCTGTTTTTCATCCAGGGTGTATCCGCTGTTGGTCGTCATGATCTCATCGGGATTGATGGTCTTGTTGGCATCGTTTACTGCCTCTAATGAGGTCACTTCTACATTGACACCCAATCTTTTGCCAATATCATACTTCTTCGGCTCAGTGATGAAAAGCTTGTTGATGTCATCAAAAGTATATTTGAACTGCATGGGGCCTTCTTTTGCTCCGTACACTTTGGCACGGGTAAAGTCTATGCCATAAAATGTCACAGAAGAGATATCTTTCAATGCGTCTTTGTTTTGTCCGAAGCAAGCCATGCTGCTTACAAGGAATAATAAAACGAGTAACTGTTTCATATTAGTTCTTTTTTAAGTGTTGTTTTGTTGCTGCCAAAGGTAGAAAAATATTATCTTAAATCAATAAATTTAACTATTTTTCGACTCATGGGCGGCATTTGTATTTTCGCGATATACTCTGCCGATTCAAAATTGATACTCGGAGCCACCCGTACTTTGGAACGGAACAAATCCTTGATTTCTTTAGCAAAAGCTTCACTGCGGTTTTCACTTCCGATGCGGATCAGTATTTCATCCGTTCCCAGTTCATTGGTATAAACTTCTACAATGTAATTCTTGATATGGGGGATGTTATCCAGAATATCGAATAAAGCGGGTGGGTAAAGGGTCGTACCTTTATATTTTATCATTTGTCCTTTGCGCCCCAGTATGGAGCTGAGACGGATAGTGTTACGTCCACAGGCGCAAGGTTCGGTATAATGGTAACAGATATCTCCGGTCTTGAAACGGAGCAGCGGCATTCCTCTTACTCCCAAAGTCGTGATGGTCACTTCGCCTGCTTCCCCTTCTTTTACAGGCTGGTTGTTATCATCCAGAAACTCTACGATAATCAGTTCCGGCTGGAGGTGGCCACCGTGAAATTCATTACATTCGGTAAACGAGGATTGCATTTCGGTAGATGCGTAGGTGGAGTAAAGTTGCAGGGAATCCCATTTCTCGTGTATCCGTTTACCCAGTGTGTTCAGGGTGAAATCGGGATTGCGGAGTGCTTCGCCTATGCATACGCATTTCTGCATGGAGCAGTGATGGTAATCAATATGATTCTTTTCAGCAAATTCAATGAGTTTGATGAGGAAAGAAGGAACTACCATGCCACACGTGGGATGGATGCGCCGGATAGTGTCCCATTGCAGTTCTGGAATGCCATTTCCCACGCGGGCTACTCCCATGCCCAGCTCACGGGCTCCCATATAGTAGGCGAGGCCTGCCATGAAACGTCTGTCGATGGTGGTCATCAGCTGTAGTATATCTTGTCTGCTGCATCCGGTGGTGGTGAAGGACAGATATTCGTTGTAGGCCAGCCGGTCAAGGTCCTCGGAAGTTAATACGAAAGTGACGGGGTCGCCCAAGGTTCCCGAAGTGGTGACATAGTCAATAATTTCATCGCGACTCACGCAGATAAAATCTTCATTATGAAGTTGCAGGTCCGTCTTGGTTGTGACAGGTATCTGTTGCAAGCTTTCTATGGTTTTTATCTGTTGTATATCGATATGATGTGCTTGGAACAGACGTTGGTAGAATCGTGAATGATTCTGCAAATAAAGCAGTTCCTCAGCCAGCCGGCTTTCCTGATAGGCTTTGATTTCCTCAGGGGAGCGGAATTGTATTTCCGGATTCTTATTCATCTTAGTTGTTTATTTTATGTTCTATACGTTCTGATTCACTTCGCTTGGGGATAGGAAGCAAGAGGGCTTTCTTCCAATTGCGCAGGGCTTTGTCCTGCTGTCCAGTGGCATGGTAATAATCTCCCAGTAACTCGTACACATAAAAGAAATGAGGGTTGGCATGTTGGAAGGCATGCAGGGTCTGTTCGTCCAGCCGTTCTTTCTTTTTAATCTGCTTCCGTAGTACAGGAGCCAGTCTTTTGTAAGTCATCAGCTGTTGGTATTCCTGTTGTTGCAGGAAGGAGTCCGCAGGCACTGTCAGGTTTTCGGTATAGATTTCATGGTTGAAATCGATGGAATCGCTGAAAATCCTGTTCAGGTCGTATGCCACGTACTTGCCGCATTGCCAGGGAGCGGTGGATACCCACATCCGTTTTTTCTCGGGTTGGAAAATGACGGAGTGATGGGCGATGAACTGGTTGATGGCCATTTCATTGGCAAGGCCCAGTTCCGCTTCTCCCACTCCTTTCCGGTTGCGCAGGATAGAGGCGGCTTTGGGGGCATCTATCGGTGCGTTTTCTTTCAGCAGCTCCTGCAAGCGGGCAAAGCGGTAGGGGCTGTCCGAAGTTTCTATGTTTTCCAGGTTCCGTTTGTCATGGCCGAAGGTTTCCGACTGGTAGTGGTTGGTACAGATGATCTGCTGCCCGTTTCCTGTGAATAAGGCTATTTTCTCCGGCGATTTCTCGATAATTGCGGCTCTGCCGTCCTTGGCCGAACCCACTAGTATGGACTCCGAGACAAATGTTTTCCGTTTCCGAGCGATAGCGTATGCTTCCTCAATGGTAGAAGCATATTGCAATATTTCCCTGGTCAGAATGGAAATAGGGGTGGCGGATGCGGCAGGCAGATCCGATTTGGCGGCATTGATGGTGACAGTCAGCCCCGTTTCATTCATGCCGGGAAAGGACACCGGTCATTCCGGCCCATCCCACGGATGCGAAACGATATCCGTTTTCGGGCTGGTAAAATGAAACGAGTTTGTTATGTGCAAAGTCATCGCCCATGTAGAAATCGAAATTACGGCCGATGATAAGGGAGGAGTCAGCGCTGTTTTCACCCCAACAGGCAAAGGAACTGCATCCTACCAGCATATAGTCCTGCATGGCATGTCCCAAATCGTGGGCGGAGTGGTAATTCAACTGACGCTCGTAAGGAGTGCCGATAAAATCATATTCGTGGGTACAGGAGAGTGAGATGCCATAAATCTCATCCCGAAACTCTTCCGGCACATTCTTTCCCAGATTCCGGTTGAAAAGGACAATGAAGAAGCGGAGGAATTTAAGATAACTTTCAGAGGGAACTATCTCTTTTATCTGGTCCACAAATACTTTTTCTTGAAAATAAAGCAAATCGGAAGTCAGCTTGCCTATGGCTTTGCCCCTTTCGTAGGCAGGTCCGCTTACTTTCAGCTCCCAAAGTCCGCTCTCACTGTGCCGCAGATAGTTTCCGCCATACTGCCGGAGGCTGTCTTTCCGTATCACACGATCCGTTTCAGGGGTAGACGCAAATTGCGGAGTCATCATATCGGCAGATAGATAGAGATAACTCATGCCTATCATGATCGTCGCTATCAGAATCAACAGGGCTATCCCCCCGTATTTTATTGTTTTCTTCCAATCTTATGCATTGCCTACATTTTTTTGCTAAATATTCCTGACCTACAAATTCCGAACAAGTGAGCATGGCTGTCAGCGTCACGCCCAAGGCACCGTGTACATTCAGATTCTGCCCTGTGAGGAACAGATTCTTCAGTTTGGTGCGTGTAGACACAAAACTGATTTGCGGATATTGGTAATTCTTGACAATGCCGTATGCCGAACCATCTATGGTTCCGGTATAGTCTCGATAGCTCAACGGAGTCGTAGTATGAACCTTTTCAATACAATGACTCCAGTGAAACCCGAACCGGCTCAGGAACTGCAAGATCTGTTCCGTCATTTTTTTCTTTAAACTGGCGGTATGCCTCTCCACGGTGCTCGGGAGTCGTATCCGTCCATGTGCTGACCTCATCCATATACATGGGAGTCAGTATGGAAACCACATCTGTGAATCTGCTGTTTCCGTGGGGTACTTGCATGGAAATCATACAACTGGGGATATTTCCTTTGTGTGCCTCTTTGTCATACCATACATCCTCATTGCCGTGCAGGTATATATTATAGTTTTGATAAGGGCAACTGTCTTTTTTCATCATCAGATTGAGCGTGAATATCCCGTAGCTGTTTTCCAATGATTTGATGCGAGACACAAAAGCCGGTTTGATGGAATGGTTCTTATCCAGCAGGGATAAGGTGAGTTGCGGATGCAGGTTGGATATGACGCAGGTACTTTCCAGTACCTCTTCATGGTTCACTTCTACTCCTTGTATGGCTTCATCCTTGACAAGGATACGGGTCACTTCTTTCCGGTTCAGTACCGTGCCGCCGTTGGCACGTATGATATGGATTAATTCCAGACTTACTTGCATACTTCCTTCCGTGAAACGATAGGCGCTCTCCATATAAGAGTTGTTAATCATGGCGTGCTCATAAAAGGTAGATTTATTTTTGATCCCGCCATAAAGCAGGGAGGTTGCGGCAAGTACATTCTGTAAATCCCTGTTCGTGGTAACGGATGCTATCATCCCGGCTGCTGAGGTGGCAAAGAAATCCATGCCTTCTTGGGACAGGCGGCCTTTTCTCAGGTGATCTATGCTGATCAGGTTTCCCACCGACCGGATGGATGCCACATATTTTTTCAAGTTCCCCCGTTCATGAGGGAATGAGCAGCACAGAGTTTCCATAAAACGTTCATATCCCATGGCATAATCATAGATAGCGTCTTTATAATAAATCCGGTCGAACACTTCTTCATCCATCCGTTTGATGGATAACTTGTCCATGATTCCGAAATAACGGAAATACTGGTTCATAATTTGCCCTTCATCCAGACTACCGATATAGTGAATGCCGGTATCCATCCGGTGCCCACCGCGTTGGTAAGTTTGGAAGCAGCCGCCAAACAATTCGTTTTTTTTCCAGCACACAGACGTGGTAGCCCTCTTTGCTTAAGATGGCTCCGCATTCCAGACCGCCCAGTCCGCTGCCTATGATGATGATATCGTACTTACTCATGCTCCGGTTTGTTTTTCTGGAAGATATAAATTGTATTCGAAGTATATCTGTCGTTAGGTAAAATTTCCAGCTGCATCCCACATGCTTGTGCGATACTACTTATTTGTTCTTCGGATGTGAAACACAGTTGTTCTGTCGTTTTGTTAAAGTTGAAAATGCCGGTAGACAGCAGTTCGGTGAAACGGGTCAGACGGTGTTTTCCTGTATTGGCGGCATTGCCGTCCCGCACAATCAGCTTCCCTCCCGGACGCAACCGTTCCACGCATCTGAGTAATAAAGTCCGCTGATGCTCATAACTCATATAATGAAGCATGTCATTCAGTATGAATACGTCACTTTCCGGTAAAGGATATTCCAATGCGTCGGCGCATACAAATTGCAGGTGGGGAGTGCGGAGCCAACCCTGTTGCGCCACTGCTATTTTGTCCTCATCATAATCAATCCCTGTAATCTCCCGTTCCTCGGAAAGCTGGGAAAGCATATAGCAAAGCGGTCCGAATCCGCAACCGATATCTGTAATCTGTCCTTTGACAGGAACCAGTTGGTTGAATAGCCTGTAGTTATCTTCCATTTTCACCTTGATGCGTATGTACCATTCCTCCACCGGTCCTTTATAGATATAGTTCTGTACCAGATTTTCGTAGAAGACGGGATTGTCCGTTGTGCTTTGTTCCCGACAGATACGGGCATATTCCTTTTTTCATCCGCGCGGAGATGTTTTTGGTACGTTCCTGATAAGTGGTTCCGTACGTAGCATCGTTGGCTGGGATACGCGGTAGAATCTCTGTCAGCATGATGCCTTTCCGTACATTGAACGGCTGTGCTTTCGCTATGATTTTACAGTTGCCGTAAAGGATGACCGGAATAATATCCAGTTGCAGTTTTTCCGACAGATAGAATGCTCCTTTATGGAAACGCTTCATCCTTCCATCGTAGGTACGTGTCCCTTCGGGGAAGATGGCGATGGAATATCCTTCCTTCACTTTTTGGCGCATCCGTTCCACGTAAAGCTCATAACCGTCTCCTACGTAATAGAAATCGGCATAGCGGATAATGGCTCCGAAGAAAGGAGAGTGCCATACCCAGTGATTGGTAATCATGACCAGTTTGGGAGTCAGTGCCAGCAATACCAGTATGTCGATGAAAGACTGATGATTGGCTATCAGGATGGCAGGCTTTTTAAACGTTTCTCCCGTCCGGTTTATCTTTTCTTTATGTACAAATGTGGCTATATGGATCAGGCCTTTGCAGGTGACATGTATCAGTTGGCAAAGTACTTGTTTCTTATAGGCTTTGCGGATAGGAAGCAAGGTCATGACAGCTATCAGCAAGCGTAGGAACAGGCATCCGATAAAGAACAGCAGGAACAAGCAGCCGGTTCTTGCCAGTCCTGTCAATGTATAAGGAGGCAACCCTTTGGAAGCAGGGGCTGTGATGAAGAATCGGAAAAGGATGGGTTGCAGCGTGTAGGCCACCAGTACGACGGCGATCATTCCCAAAATGGAGATGAGGGAAATGGACTGTAATGCCGGATGGCGTGCGAAGACCAATGTGCCCATACCTATCACGGTGGTGAAAGCGGAGAAGAAGATGGCTGTCTTGTGCGAGTTCAGCAACTGCCGTCCTGTGCGGTATTTATTCTGCAATCCGTCCATAATGAAAATGCTGAAATCATCCCCGATTCCAAAAATAAAAGTGGACAGAATGATGTTGATGATATTGAACTCAATACCCAGTATGCCCATTAATCCCACAATGATAATCCAGCTGACCAGCATCGGCAGGAAACTCATCAGGGTCAGTTCTATGCGCCCGTAGGAAATCCATAGGGCAAAGAAAA
>ENA-OPYU01000906-OPYU01000906.1-human-gut-metagenome-genome-assembly--contig:-NODE-906-length-10987-cov-2.340608_pt1 | contig 10987 bp, 13 predicted proteins | sample MGYA00242637_ERZ504482 | MGnify/ENA primary metagenome ERZ504482 (study PRJEB26092, sample SAMD00036237) | human gut metagenome | host: Homo sapiens | study: EMG produced TPA metagenomics assembly of...
AGGTGAAGATAGATACTTTCTGTGGTGCCTTTGGCGTTTCGAGATCGGCAGCTGCTATCCGCTTGGAACAACTGGGCTATCTGAACCGGCAAAAAGGATTATGAATATCGCGATCCATTGGAGGTGTGGCCATGAGCAGGAATATCAGAGTATCGGAACCATCTGCGGAAATGCAGATTAAAATCATCCGGGCAAAGGATGCAATCGCTTCCCAAAAGCCCAGGACTGTCAGGTGTCCTTATTGCCGACATAATTCAATCATCGTCTTTGAGGATACCAGAGGACATGTGCAGACCAAATGCAAGGCCTGCGGACGTGAGACCGTCTTCAATGTTTTGGAGATGAGAAGATTACGGAGATTGCAGCTCTACTATTCGTCTCTGAATGGTTGAGATGACAATAAATAACCCTATTAACACAATTTTATAAGTCATAGCTGTGCTGTGGAGCCGCTGACAGGCGAAGTCTTCCGAATGCCGCATGAGACAGAATTATGGGATACCCATGTTCTGTTTTATCGGCACAGGATTTTTTTACTTCACCGTCATGCGGCTCCTTTTTGGACCTTCCGTCGATCCGGTTCTGTACCGGCTGTGCGGAAGGAGAAACGTATGTATTACGATCAGCATGTATGTGGAGCAAGAATTCAGGAATTACGCAAATCAAAAGGGTATACGCAGGAGGCCCTGGCTGAGGCGATTGATATTGATGCAAAACGCATTTCCAAAATTGAGCGCGGAGTAATATCGGCATCTTATAATGACATGATTTTGTTTTCGGAATTCTTTGGAGTAACGCTGGATTATCTGATCATTGGCAAGAGACAGGATGTGGATGCGTTGAAAAAGAGAGTGCAGGATGCCATTACGCAGCTTCAGGAAGCACTGATGTGAACTCGCAAAATTAGGTGGGCAAAGTCGCAGTTTCCGGCGTGTTATGTAAAACCGCATTCTTTTATACTTACTTTACAGCTAAGGCAACAAGGCTGATGAACTATGAAAATTGAATACTCATTCTCCAAGTACATTACTGACAGAACGAGCCTTCGACTGCACGCCATGATGCCCAACAGGGGCGAAGCGAAATCGCAGCAGCAAATGTCGGATTGCAACCGACGGTGGTGTAAAAGCCTGTCAGGGACAATGATACTTCCGTAATTCGCGGTCCGGCCATAAAGAAGGCGGGATGGTTAAATTCCAATGGAGCAGTGAAGCACACTGCCGCTTGTGAGAAATACCCCAATCTCTGGGGTGCCAAGGAAAAAGTACAGAGAAACCATACTTTTAAGAAAGGCTGTCAGAATAAAGCATTTGTATCAATTTTCTGCCAGCTTTTATCCATAGATGATTATGGGATTGGAGGCAACCAGATGAAAGAAAACTGGGTTTACCGGCGAGGAGATATTTACCTTGCCAATCTTGGTGTTCCGATAGGATCAAAGCAGGGCGGTGTTCGTCCGGTAGTGGTTCTTCAGAACGATGTCGGCAACTTTTATTCGCCGACGATTACGGTTGCTCCTCTGACAACGAAGATACAAAAGAAAAGAAGCCAGCCGACACATTATTTCCTTCGGAAGGCAAAAGGGCTGGCAAGATCTTCGATGGTATTGGCGGAGCAGCTTGATACATGTGATAAGACCTGTGTGATTCGGTATCTCGGCAAGGTAAGTAAGGGACAGATGCGCGGAATTGATGAAGCTGTGAAAGTGCAGCTTGGATATTATATTCCGGAACAGGCAGAGAAAAAAACGACAAGGAAAATGCCGAAAGGAAGTGAATTTTGATGGTGGATAAATTGATTAAGCGTAAAGAAGCCGCTGAGATGTTGGGAATTAGCCTGGATACTTTGGATCATGCAAGAATGGAAGGGCTGATCACTTACGTTCAGTATGTTGAGAATGGCTGTGTTTATTTTACTGAAGTTGGACTTCAGGAGTATATTGCAAGGTCTACACATCGTGCAAGGCCGAAGGATAACAATCCGACTTTCCGAAAGAAGAGAACAGCCAGGAGCGAAATTCGACATCGTTGAGTATTGGCAGGTTATTCGCAATAATGAATATATCAGCTAAAAGTTTGGAGGTGTCGAAGATGGCAAGAAAAAGATATGCGATTCCTCAGTACGGAACCGTCATCATGGCGGGTAAGGAATATTACCGGACTCGAATTGAGGATGCTGATGGAAAGCGGGTGGCGTTGTATGGCAGAACCCGTGAAGAACTATATGATAAGGTGCTCGAAGCGAGAGAGCAGATTGAGGATAATACATTTCGCAGATCATCCCCCCGACAGTAAAGGGAGTATTGCGAAAAGGTGGCTGTTGTTACAATCCGCACAGGTAAGGGTCCACTACTTTGACCGGATTACACATCGAAAGTAAACCGGCATATTATAAAGCCTCTGGGTCATATGAATATAGCAGATGTTACAGCAGATGATATTCGTCTGGCACTGGTTCCGGTATCCAAAAAATCAAGCGTCTGTGATACAAATCGGGTTAATATACTTTATAAGAGCATTTTTTGCGGCGGCAAAAGAAAGCAAAGTGATTCAGGACAATCCTACAATTTATTTGTCTGGAAAGAACGGAGGCGTTCCTCAAAAAGAGAAAAACCCTTTGACTGATGATCAGGTGGAGAGATTGCTGGATGCGATAAGAGGACTGCCGCCGTATGTATTTGTGATGCTTGGTTTGTATGCGGGGCTTCGGCGAGAAGAAATTCTTGCATTGCAGTGGGATTCAGTTTTTCTGGATGAAGCAGCACCGTATTTGACAGTGTGCAGAGCTTGGCATACAGAGCACAATCGACCGGTAATAATGTCTGAACTGAAAACAAAGGCTGCTCATCGAGATGTACCGCTTCCTGATTGCCTGACGAAATGCCTGAGAGAAGCAAAGGAGACTTCCACATCAGACTATGTTGTTGCGAACAGCGAGGGTGAACCGCTTTCATATACGCAGTTTAAGAGGCTCTGGCAGTATATTGTGACCAGAACTGTAAAGGAACGGAGCTACTACCGTTATGAGAATGGAAAACGAGTGAAGCATACGGTGAAACCGGTGCTGGGCGAAAGAGCTGCGCATAATGGAAAGGTGGTTTATAGCTTAGACTTTGAAGTGACACCACATTTGCTGCGGCATACTTATATTACAAATCTTATTCACGCATCGGTTGATCCTAAAACAGTTCAGTATCTTGCCGGTCATGAGAACAGCAAGATAACGATGGACATTTATGCAAAGGCAAAGTATAACCGACCGGATGAACTGGCGGGCATATTAGAGGATACCTTTACACTGTGGGATGCAGAATAGGACAGACAGTTTCATGAATGAGATCAAAAAGAGTAGGGATAATCCCTGCTCTTTTTACATATAGCCGACATCCTTGAGAACCAGAGCAGCATTCTGGATAATTAAAGAGCAAAGATCAATTTGGATATATCAAGAAAATGGAGGAAGCAATAATGGCAAGAAAAAAGTAGTGCCGGAATATGGAACAATTATGAAGAGGGGCGTTCAATATTACAGAACACGAATGCAGGATGCGGATGGGAAATGGATTTCGCTATATGCACAGACTCCTGAAGAGCTGTACGATAAATCCATTGAGATGAAGCGCAGTATTGAGGATGAAATATTCCGGAAGAATAATCCGACAGTAGCTGAGTATTGCGAAAAATGGTTGAAGATGCGCTCGGCGAGTGTGCGAGAAAACACATTGAGTGGATATGAGCGCACGATAAGAAAATACATTATCGGAGCTATTGGAGATATGTATATGGACGAAGTGACGACCGATGACCTTCGCTTGCTGCTGGTGCCAATCTCCAAGCAATCAGCTTCCCTGTACAGCAAAATGAATATGCTGATCAAATGTGTTTTCTATTCAGCAGAAGAAAGCAAAATCATCAGTTATAATCCGGCTGCGTCGCTTTCTGCAAAAGGCGGAACACCAAAGCAGGAAAAGAAGGCATTGACGGATGAGCAGGTGAAAATTCTTCTGGATACAATCAGGGGATTACCACCGTATGTTTTTTGTAATGATTGGGTTGTACGCAGGGTTGCGGCGGGAAGAAATTCTTGCACTGCGATGGGATTGTGTTTTCCTGGATGGTGCCACCCCATATATATCGGTAAGGCGAGCATCAAAACCTTGTGCTTTCAGCAATGTACGGAGCAAGATTGCCATTCCTTTGCAGTCGCCGTACCGTTTACGCAACACTTCTGCGGGAGTATCGGGTTTGTGTCCCAATATACCTGCTTCAAAAGCGATATAACGGGATATTTTGGTTGTACCCCAGCATATGTGTTACGTATTTTTTCCATGTCCGTGCGGCAGCCTTCGATGATTTCTGCTAATAGACTGTCGAGTTCGGGTATGTTACAGTCTACTTGTGCCAGTCCGTTAGACCACCGGTACATGTCGTGAACATCTTTAAATGAGCCGGTTATCAGTATGTGGGGGATATATTTTACCTGATGTCGGCATATGTTTTTCGTCTTTCATAGCCGGCATGTCCGTCACGGTATAAGTGAATAAGGAGTCTCCGGCACTGTTGATGCCGCGTTCACAGTGAATAGAAGGAGTAAAATTCCTTTCTGTCAACCGGAAATGGGAGAGGGATTGCGGAATGATGAATGTTATTTGTCTTTGTTTTTATAAAATAGTCCTCACCCAAATAGATTCGATGTAAAATAATGCAGGTCATGAAAAGTACGCTTAAACGTAACTTCCGTCTTTTTTGCCTTTACGGTCGAGATTGATGTTGAAGAAGCAAATCTTGCTGTCGTCGAAGAAGACATTTTCCGGCGTGATGCTTTTATATTCTGCCTTTCCTCCGCCTTTGGCGGAAGCTCCGTCCAATGAAATGAATTCTCCGTAGTAGGTGTAGGGTTGCAATGCAGTTCCCATTCTTGTGGCTTCATAGGATGTTTCTTTTCTGTTGCGTACGGTAGGAATACCGTCTTCTTCCATAAAGATATAGGAGTCGCTGCATTGTGTAATGACAATGTTGTCATCAAGTGTTTGTCCGTGTGAGTTGCAAACGTACAAGCACAAAAGTATACATGTATAGATACAACTGCTTTTCATGTCAGTCTGCTATAAGGTTAGATAATAGTTGTTTACAAAGATAGCAGTCTGTGACGTTTTAACAAAATAAATATTATTAAAATTACAATTTCTTGCTTCAAGGCAAGAAATTAATCTTTTTATCCGAAAGTTATTTCCCGTCGGATGCGGCTTAAGGTATATGGAGAGATATTCAGGAAAGAAGCGATTTCCTTTAGACTTATCTGGTGAACGATGTCGGGACATCTTCTCAATAATTCTTGATAGCGTACTCTAGGAGAATTCGGATACAGATTCAATAGCCGTTGATAAGTCATACAGAACAGGTTTTCTGCAATCTTACGGCCTAATAACTGGTTTGCTGGCTTGCTGCCCAAAATGCTTCCAATTGGTTATAAGATAATTGATAGACGGTACTCTCTTTGATTGCTTCCGTATAAACAATGGCGGGTGTCTGTTTTGTGAATGACTCATAGTCTACCACAAATCTTTTTCAAAACTATAACCGATGATATGTTTGTCTTCTTCCGTATCAAGGTAGAAGTAACGGAAACTTCCTTGGGAGATATAGGCAATGTTATGGCACACTTCACTTGCCTGACAAAAGAACTCTCCTTTCTTGTAAAGACATTTTTTCCCGTTTTGCAGAAAATGTTTAATCAAAGGAGAAAGTTCCAAAAAGTCCAGATACTCGTTGAAGTGTGCCATAACCGTTATTTCTGCGGATGCGGATAGTCTATCGTATAGTGCAGTCCGCGACTTTCCTTGCGCTCCATGGCCTGGCGGGTAATCAGGTATCCTACGTTAATCATGTTGCGCAGTTCGCAAAGCTCGCGGGTGGCCTTGCTGCTCTTGAACAGTTTTTCCGTCTCCTCGTAAAGAATATCCAGGCGGTTCCATGCACGGGTCAGGCGGGTGTTGCTGCGGACGATGCCTACATAGGATTCCATAATCTGGTTCACTTCCTTCATGCTTTGCGTAATGAGCACGCGCTCTTCGTTGGAGATGGTTCCCTCGTCGTTCCATTCGGGGATGTCTTCGTTGAAGTCATAACGTTCCAATACGCTCAACGCATGCTTGGCGGCTGCATCGGCATAAACTACCGCTTCAATCAAGGAGTTGGAAGCCAGTCGGTTGCCGCCGTGAAGACCGGTGCACGAACATTCTCCGATGGCATACAGGCGGCGGATGCTGGACTGTCCGTCCAGGTCTACCTTGATGCCGCCGCAGAGATAGTGTGCCGCAGGGGCTACCGGAATGTAGTCTTTCGTAATGTTGATGCCTATGCTGAGGCATTTCTTATAGATATTCGGGAAGTGTTTCTTGGTTTCTTCGGGGTCTTTGTGGGTGACATCCAGGTACACATGCTCGTCGCCGCGCTGCTTCATCTCGTTGTCGATGGCACGTGCCACGATGTCGCGCGGGGCGAGTGAAAGACGCGGGTCGTACTTTTGCATGAATTCCTTGCCGTCCATGGTACGGAGCACGCCGCCATAGCCGCGCATGGCTTCCGTTATCAGGAAGCAGGGGCGGTCGCCCGGATGATAGAGGGCGGTGGGGTGGAACTGGATAAACTCCATATCCTTTACGGCGCCTTTGGCACGGTAGACCATGGCGATGCCGTCGCCCGTGGCCACCAGCGGGTTGGTGGTGTTGCGGTATACAGCCTCGCAACCGCCTGTAGCCATGATGGTTACTTTGGAGAGGAACGTATCCACCTCTCCGGTATTTTCGTTCAGCACATAGGCACCATAGCATTTGATACCCGGAGTATAGCGGGTGACGATAATGCCCAAGTGGTGCTGCGTAATGATTTCCACCGCAAAGAAATTGGTAAATACGGTGATGTTGGGGTGCTGCTTCACGGCTTCAATCAGACTTTCCTGTATCTCCGCACCCGTATTGTCCTTGTGGTGCAGGATGCGGAATTCCGAGTGTCCGCCTTCTTTGTGCAGGTCGAATTCTCCGTTATCATTTTTTGTCGAAATTCACTCCCATTTAATGAGTTCACTGATTTGTTCGGGAGCATTGCGCACTACCTTTTCTACGGCTGCACGGTCGCTTATCCAGTCTCCGGCAATCATGGTGTCTTCGATATGCTTGTCGAAATTGTCTACCGCCAGGTTGGTGACGGAGGCTATCCCGCCTTGTGCGAAATAAGTGTTTGCCTCTTCCAGGCCGGCCTTGCAGATGAGGGCTACTGTTCCTTTATGCGCCACTTTCAGCGCAAAACTCATACCGGCAATTCCGGAGCCGATAACGAGGAAATCGAACTTTCTTACCATAGTTTCGTGTATTTAACACCGCAAAACTACAAAATAAGTACGTTCCTTGTCTCCCTTATGGGCATTAATTCGTAAAAATACCTACCTTAGCGGCAAAAACCGGATAAAATGAATCGAATTTTTCATGCGCGTATCGCTGCCGGACAGTATTTGTTTGTTGCTTTGGCAGGTGCAATAGCCGTTTACGGCCTTTGGGAAAAAGCAAATTCTCATCGCTGTCCTTTTTATGCTTCTGCTGGTTGTCAGTATCGAGAAGTTGATTCATACTACCTATACCGTTACTGCCGATAATAGACTGTTGCTGTTTTTCGGCCGGTTTTCACGGGGGAAGGAAATCCTGCTGAAGGATATTACATCGGTAGAGCGCGCTTCCTCCATGCAGATAGGCGGATTTGCCGTTATGCGCTATGTCCTGGTGAGGTATGGCGAGGGTAAGTGTGCAGCGCTTCTTCCCGTCAAAGAGGAAGAGTTTATCCGCCTGCTTGAGCAGCGTATGTCGCAATAAGATGATAATTATGTAAGGCATTACGCTTTTTTTTCTGAATTTCTTGTCGTATCTTGCATGCAGAAATCCATAAATGTAAGAACTATGAAATATCAAGTTGCCATTATCGGCGGCGGTCCTGCGGGATATACGGCTGCGGAAACAGCCGGAAAGGCCGGTCTGAGCGTTGTGCTTTTTGAAAAGCGGAATCTTGGCGGGGTGTGTCTGAACGAAGGGTGTATTCCTACAAAGACTTTATTGTACTCTGCAAAAACGTATGACGGTGCACGCCACGCATCCAGATACGCGGTCAGCGTGTCGGAAGTTTCGTTTGATTTGTCCAAGATTATAGCACGCAAGCAGAAGGTGGTGCGGAAACTGGTGTTGGGTGTCAAAGGAAAACTGACTGCTGGCAATGTAACTATTGTGACCGGCGAGGCTTCCGTCATAGATAAGAATCATGTTCTGTGCGGTGATGAAACTTATGAGTGCGATAATCTATTGCTCTGCACAGGTTCGGAAACATTTATTCCGCCCATTCCCGGAGTGGATACGGTGCCTTACTGGACGCATCGCGACGCGTTGGACAATAAGGAGCTTCCAAAGTCGCTGGCCATTATCGGCGGTGGGGTAATCGGTATGGAGTTTGCCTCATTCTTCAACAGCCTGGGGGTAGAGGTCACTGTCATCGAGATGCTGGACGAGATATTGGGCGGAATGGATAAGGAGCTGTCCGCCATGCTTCGTGCGGAGTATGCCAAGCGCGGCATTCAATTCATGCTGGACACAAAGGTGGTAGCACTGTCCGAAGTTGCGTCCGGAAATGGAGACACGCAGCAGGTACAGGTAAATTATGAAAATGCCGAAGGTGCAGGTTTGTAATTGCGGAAAGATTATTGATGAGCGTCGGCCGCCGTCCTGTAACGAAAGGCTTCGGATTGGAGAACTTGAATTTAGATAAAACAGCGCGCGGAAATATACAGGTGGACGGACAGATGCAGACTTCCGTTCCGGGTGTATATGCCTGCGGGGATTTAACTGGATTTTCTTTGCTGGCCCATACCGCTGTGCGCGAGGCGGAAGTGGCGGTACATGCCGTGCTGGGGAAGAAAGACTGTATGAGTTACAGGGCTATTCCAGGTGTAGTATATACCAATCCTGAGATTGCGGGTGTGGGAGATACGGAAGAGACCTTGCAAAGAAAGGGTATTCCTTATCGTGCCGTCAAGCTTCCTATGGCTTATTCCGGTCGCTTTGTTGCGGAGAATGAGGGCGTTAACGGTATATGCAAGTTGTTGCTGGCGGAAGATGATACCGTTTTGGGAGCACATGTGCTGGGCAATCCGGCTTCGGAGATTATCACGCTGGCCGGTATGGCTGTCGAACTCAAACTGACGGCCTCGGAATGGAAAAGATGGTATTCCCGCATCCTACGGTAGGTGAAATCTTTAAGGAAGCGCTTTGATAGACAAAATACGGGTGTTATGAAAATCGTGAAGCTGATGACTTGCGATTCTGCGGCGGTTATTGTTTCTTTGTTGTCCGGTTGCCGGAAACAGCCGGACAACAGAGAAACTGAATGATAGCTTGTAAGAAGATGAGAAAATATTGCTTATTCTCGATTGTATTGATTTTGACGTTGATTCCCTGTGTATTGCCTGCACAGGGAATATCACCTGAAACAAACTCTTTGTCTTCGCAACTGGATACATTGATAAAGTATCAATTGCCCGCAGGCTCCAATGTATCTATTTCAGCATATGACCTGACCGCCAATAAGGTTCTTTATGATTATCAGGCGGATAAACTTTCCCGTCCGGCCTCTACGATGAAGCTGTTGACTACGATTACGGCGCTTGCGCGTCCTGAGGCGGACGAGCCTTTCCGTACGGAAGTCTGGTATAAGGGAGTGATTGAGCGTGATACGCTGAAAGGGGCATATATACGTTGTCGGCGGCTTCGACCCTGAGTTTGACGACGAGGCGCTGGATTCTTTGGTCGGCAGGGTGGCACGGCTGCCTTTCTCTGTGGTTCAAGGCAGGATATATGGCGATGTTTCCATGAAAGACTCCCTGTATTGGGGAAGCGGCTGGCTGTGGGACGATACGCCCCATTCTTTTGCAGCCGTACCTGTCGCCGCTGATGCTTGATAAAGGAGTGGTTACGGTGACTGCCTTTCCTGGTGCACAAGGTGATACGGCACGTTTGGAGTGTACTCCCGCTTCGTCTTATTATACGCTGGTCAATACAACGAAAATCCCGTACCCCCGTCTGCCGGACGTTTCCGCGTATCCCGCAATTGGCTGGAGAACGGCAATGAACTGGCGGTATCGGGTAATGTGGACGGGAGGCGTACCGGTACGGTGAATATCTACTCTTCGCAGGATTTCTTTATGCACACCTTCCTGGAGCGTTTACGGGCAAAAGGCATTCATTGCCTGCCGGATTATTCTTTCCGCGAGTTTCAAAAAGACAGTGTTTCAGTGCGAATGGCATCTTATAACACTTCTGTACAGGCAGTAGTGAATCAAATAATGAAAGAGAGCGATAATTTGAATGCAGAAGCTATGTTATGCCGTTTGGGTGCACAGTTTACAGGCGGCAGGCATGTTTCGGCTGCGGACGGGCTTTCGGCTGTCCGTCAGTTAATCAGAAAGCTGGGTTATCTCCCGGACCGTTATAAGCTGGCAGACGGTTGCGGGCTTTCCAACTATAACTACATCTCCTCTGAACTTTTAGTCGCCTTCTTGAAATTCGCTTATTCACGCACGGATGTGTTTCAGAAACTGTATAAAGCATTGCCTATCGGCGGAGTGGACGGGACATTGAAGAACCGGATGAAGAAAGGGACGCTTTCTTATGGGAAAGTGCATGCCAAGACAGGCTCTTTTACCGCTATAAACTGTCTGGCAGGTTATTTGAAGGCGAATAACGGACACCACATTGCTTTTGCCATTATGAATCAGAATGTGCTTTCGGCTGCCAAGGCGAGGGCGTTTCAGGATAAGGTTTGTGAGGTGATTATCGGACATTGAAAGGAGCATTGAATAAGGTTGTTGATAGAAATGATAAATATCTGCTGAAAAAAAGTACTCTTTTATTTGAACGTTTGCTTTGCTCGCGTGTATGCTTTGTCAGAACGGT
>ENA-OPYU01000907-OPYU01000907.1-human-gut-metagenome-genome-assembly--contig:-NODE-907-length-10985-cov-3.147449_pt1 | contig 10985 bp, 17 predicted proteins | sample MGYA00242637_ERZ504482 | MGnify/ENA primary metagenome ERZ504482 (study PRJEB26092, sample SAMD00036237) | human gut metagenome | host: Homo sapiens | study: EMG produced TPA metagenomics assembly of...
TTTTCTTTTGACGGTCTACCGCTAGTTCTTCGCATGGCATCCAGTTTCATCTTGTACGCCAAAGCCCGTTCACTGGGTAGGATGTGTTCACGCTGTAAATTGGAATCCACCATCAATATCACAGCGGCATCATCATCCATCTGACGGACGATGACCGGCAGAGTGTCCAGCCCGGCAAGTTAGCCGCATACTGGCGGCGGTGCCCGGAGATGATCTCATAGCCACCTTCCGGGCGGGGTCGGGCGATCAGCGGAGAAAGCACGCCGTACTGTGCAATGCTCTCCACCGTCCGGGTCATGGCTTCATCGTCCAACACCTTGAAGGGGTGGTTGGTGGAAGGGGGTGCAGTGCATCAATGGGGAAATTTGCTGCACCTGTTCCGCTTGCGAATGTGCCTTTTTCGATAACATCACCTCCCCGGAGAACCGCACGCAAAGTCGTGGTTCGTCTTGTTCTGATAGTAGAGGTTCATGGTGGTGGGCGCATTGTAGAGCATTGCCAGCAGATACTGCTTCATGTTCCGCACCGGGGCGGTGTTTTCTGCCAGAGAATCCAGCACAAAACGGATGTGGTCGGCATTCAGCTTTTTCAGCCGACTGCGTACCACCTCGGCAGGTTTGTCATCTCCGGCAATCCGCAATATCTTGCGCTTGGTAGAGCAGGTATCCACAAGCAAGTCCACGATCTGATAGATGGTGTCCTCATCGTCCGGGCAGAGCCGGAGCAGCAGTTCCACCTCTAACGCCTGATAAAAATAATCCTCAAGCTGCTCCCGGGATGCCCCCGGAATAGATAGGGTCAGGGTCATTCCACTCTGTCTTATTCTTATCAGTCTTATTTGCTTGCGGTTTTGACTGCTCCAGAATTGCGCTTTCGACAGCATCAGAATTGCGGTTTGGGCAATTCTCTACTTGCGCTTTTGGCAAGCCGGACGAAAAGTCCTTGACGTAGATCAGGCTGGGTCTGCCCAGACCACGGCGTTTGCGCTCGATGAGGTCGATGTCCTCCAGTTCCCGGAACAGCTTGACCGCTTTGTGTTCGGCGCAGCAGAGGGATTCCTGCACTTCCCGGACGGTGTAGATGATATACACCCGCCCCTGCTCGTCCAGCCAGCCGTTCTTGACCGACAGGCTCATGCGGTCCAGTAGGATGCCGTACAGTGTCCGGGCATCGGTGGAGAGCTGCCGGAAGCGGTGGTCTTGGAACAGTGCCTTGGGAATGCGGAAGTAGGAGAACAACTCGCCCGACTGACCGTAGAAGTAGTCGTAGCTCATGGTATTAACGGATCATCATCTCACGGTCTGCGGCACCTTTCATATACATAGCTTCTGCGATATCACATTCTGCCAGTATGACTGCGGATTCCAAATCAAGGTACTTGCGTTTCTGCTCATCGTTCAGCATCCGAAAGAACTCCCGTTCGATTGCGTCACGCTTACTTGCTGCCGGTTGGTAGCGCGGTGTTTTCAGCAGTTCCTCCCATTCAGGCTGTACCGCTTTGTTAAAATAGTTCAGCATAAAGTCTTTATCCATAGGCATCCTCCTTTTGAAATGTGTTGTGGACAAAAATAAAAGCGCAGATTCAATACTTTCTTGTTGAATCGCACTTAATTTGTGATATAATTTGTATATTACAATCGTCTTGTACGCAGAAATGTCGTAGCTAGAGTAAAAAGAGAGTTGCTATCTGAGGAGATGCGGTGCCATGAAATTTGATATGGTGACAATTAAGAATTTCCGAAATTTTGAAAACATATCGGTAGCGTTGACAAATAAAAATGTTCTTTTTGGCATGAATGATGTTGGAAAAACCAATTTCTTATATGCATTAAGATTTGTTTTTGATAAGGACATTAGGCGACAGAACTTTAATGATACAGATTATTACAAGAAACATATAGGATCTCCGATTGAAATTATTGTGACGATTGATATTAGCGATCAAGGTGATTCGGACAGTCAGAAACTCCGGGCAAAGCTAAAAGGTGCACTTCTTTCAGGGCAAAATAAAGTCTATATTAAAGTAGCAGCCTCCTACGATGAAAAAGAAATGGTTGGCGTACCTATTCTATATTGGGGTGGCGACTTGAATGAACTTGAGGAAATGAAAGTTCATGGAACTTTTTTTGAAATAGATTATGTATTCAATGTTATTTACATAGATGCATATGTGGATTTGTATGCTCTTTTCAAGAAAAATGCTAATACGCTTCTTGCAAACAATGACGAGCAAGATAGAAGTACCCTAGAAGATATTCAGCAAACTTGTAACAGTTTAAATGCACAGATTTCCAGTTTGTCTGGAATAAAAAGTTTTGAAGAAAAAATTGCTCCAGAATATAGAAAGTTTAGACATGAAGCTGTAACGGTATCTGTAAAGTCTGAAATTGCTGTAAAAGGTCTTTATTCCAATATTGTTCCCTACATCAAACAAGATGCGGATGATTCTCTATATCCCACCTCAGGTGAAGGACGCAAGAAATTATTAGTGTATTCTATTTTTGATTTGCTTTCTAAAGAGGAAGAAGATAAGAAAATCAATTTGTTTTTAATAGAAAAGCCTGAAAACCATTTGCATCGCTCTATGCAAATTGCATTATCGCATGTATTATTTTCTGAAAACAAGTATCGGTATTTATTTATAACAACACATTCACCATATGTACTGGCAGAAATGGATCAGGTGAATCTAGTTCGCATATACAATGCTGATAAAATCGTAAGCCGCAGTGTTCTCTATGTTGTTCCCGAAGAATTCAAAGAGCAGCGCAAGATGCTAAATCGTGGATTGACAGAAGCTATTTTTGCCGATAAAGTTTTGCTCGTTGAAGGACCTTCTGAAATGGTTTTATTCGGAAAAGTTCTTTCTGAAAAGAATCCATTTTATGAAGCTGATGGGATTTATATACTTTCGGTGGGGGATTTGGATTTAAGCCTTACCAATCAATATTGAACGCATTGAAAATTTATAATGTTGTGAAAACAGATAACGACTTAAGAAAGCCGCGTAACAAAGAGACATATAGCGTGTTAGGTTTTATGCGATTAAATGGTCTTATTGGTGAAACTATTCTTCCGGAAGATCCTGTAAATGAAAAGAGTGTTGCGGCAAAGCGCGAGCTATACGATAAAAATAGAGAAACATTGGATCGAATTAGAAGCAATTATTCACTCTATTTGTCGAGATGCAGTTTGGAAGAAGATTTGGATGAAGTCATTCATGATAAAATGGTTGAATACCTTCCATCAGCCGATGGAAATGTGATTGGCTATCTGCAGGAAGCAAAGAACAATCACATGGTTGAACTTGCCGAAAAACTCACCCAAAACGACTGTGAACTTATTTTTGAACACTACAATTTTGCTTGTCTAAAGAGGATTGCCGAATGATGTTATCGCCGATACAAAAAGAAATTGTTGAAACATCTGGGAACTTAATTGTTCGCGCGAGTGCTGGAACGGGAAAGACGCATACCATGGTTTCCAAAATCAAGCATGACATAGAAGAAAAATCATACACACAAAGTAGTAGCCGCAATTACATTTACAATTAAGGCCGCCGCCGAAATTAAAGATCGTCTAAACATTGATGTAAGCGAGCATTTCATCGGAACCAACAATAGTTTTGCCATCGAAGAAATCATCAAGCCCTTTATGAAAGATGTCTATGGTAAAGACTATAAACTCGATATGAGTACAGACTACTCTGTGAGAGTGGGTACTCTTGATGAGGGAATAGAAATAATAAGAACGGAGCAAATCTTATGCTCATATATAAACAGCAAGCAAAAAATTTTATATTTCAACTGGCACTTGAAATTCTGTAAAAAATTCAAGTGCGTGCCAGCTATATTTGAAATCCAAATATTTCAAAATTTATGTAGATGAATATCAGGACTGCGATAAAGATATGCACGCACTGTTTATGTATCTATGTGAAACTCTGAAAATAGATACTTTCGTTGTTGGCGATGAAAAACAGTCGATTTATATGTGGAGAGGTGCATATCCTGAAGCGTTTATGAGTATTTGGACCAGAGGTGATTTCTCTAAAAAAGTTATGACGGATAATTATAGATCCTGTCAGCAGATACAAAACTATTCTAATTTGCTTTGCGATGAGACAAGACCTCTTTATAAAGAGGTCAATGATTTGTCTTCGGTAGTTATGCTATGTACTACAACTGCAAATTGGGTTTCGGCTGTAGTACCTTATTTGGACAAGAACAAAAGATGTGCTCTGTTAAGATACAGCAACGCAAATTCTGAGATTGGTGCAAAAGAACTAACAGAAAAAGGAGTAGAATTCACATATGTTCCTCAAACTCCAATCTCGGATATTACTACTGAAGCAGCATGGCTTTATAACGCTATTGCAAAGCACTTTATTCTCCCCACATATTCGGCCTACGACCTTAGAGATGAAAACCCTAATGAGGTAGTAGGAAACAAACATATTTTGCAAACCATTAAAATTTCATTGAAGCATTTGGATGAATATCTTAAGCAAGCGGATAAGGACAGCTTTGCCAAAGAAGTTGAGCAATTAGCAAATTCTTTGGGTTACTCTACAAAAGATGAGCATTGTAAAAAAGTGTATGATGAAACCATTTGCGATAAAAAATTTCATCCGGCATTTAATATAGATGGACTACAACGAATTGCGATTACGTTTCATTCCTCTAAAGGGTTGGAATTTGATCAGGTTATTTTGTTCGTATCCGATTATACGTTGGAAACAGAGCAAGATATTTGCAACCACTATGTTGCTGCGACACGAGCAAAGTCAAAATTAATTTTGGTACATATTAGTGATGATGGAAGGGCTGCGATATATGTTAAAAACATAAAAAAGATTTTGGCTGAGTCAAATCTAACAATGAGGAAGATAGCAACAGTTGTTGAAGGCATAAACGGTTCAAAACAGTAAGCGAAAACCACTGGCTAAGCCGATGGCTTGAGTAAGCCTTAAAAGAGTACTTTTTTCCTTAAGATATCCCATAACGTAAGAAATACTGTACTTCGAAGGGAAACTTATCAGCATATGAATATGGTCAGGGCAGACTTCTGCTTCGATAGTCTCAATACCTTTTTGCTCACACAACTGGCGGAGTATCTGGCCTATGTCCTTTTTGATTTGACCGTATATCACCATTCTCCGATATTTCGGTGCAAACACTGCATGGTACTGATATCTCCACATCATATGGCTTAAACTATCTACGTCTTTGTTATCTTTCATTTTAAAGATAAACCTCCCTGTTTCTAGAATGTGGTTGGCAAATCTGCACTCTATTTTACGGGGAGGTCTCTCTTTGTCTATGGCTAAAGCCGCTTTTATTCTACCAGCTTAGCTAGTTTCTTCACTCATGTCTCAAAAGAAAAGCGCACTAGCCGCTAAGCCAGTGCGCTGAAATAATTTTGGTTTCTTATTCTCGCAGCAGTTCAAAAAGTTCGCCAAGAGTGCTTCCGAGCTGATCTAAAAGTTCGTTTCGCGAGGTGCATAATCCATTAGCTCTCTCGATTGCCGTATCAATATTCGGAAGAAAATAAGTATCAAATATTTTTCTCTGTATCTTTTTTTCCGCCGCCCGTTTTCTCAAGCAAGTGCTTGTCTACAGTTTCATCATTGAAGTCAAGCATTTTTTCAAGTTCATCTGGATACTCAGACTTTACATCTGCAACATGAAGCAGCAGCCAAAACTCAAATCTTGGATTTGTAAGAAAGCATCGATACCCTTTCTCGTCACATTCATCGAAAATCCTTGCCATGTTCTCTGGACTGTGATTTCCGGCATCACGATCAATAACAATTCCGAAAACGTCGTTTTCTCCGTTATCAGATCCTTTGAATTTGTTAAGGAAGAGAAGGTATGTTAAATCCAACTGCTCTTCTTTCAGAAATCCCTCAAACTGCCTTTTCTCTTTTACATCGATTGTATCCGGGGCTTCTAAGTATTTATGAATAAATTCTTTATCGTAGTGTTTAAGTTCCAACTTATCAACTTCCGCAAGAAAGTCATTATTATTTCTCACTTCAAGATAATTTTCGAGCAATTCCACTACTTTTTCCGGTGAACTTGAGCTGTCTCCACGTCGTAGCACATGGATTTCGACTACTGACTTAATTCCAAGCGTTTCCCTTGATTCTCTCACAAACTCAAAATATCGTCGTTCGGTCACTTCTCCTTCAACAGAGAGAAAAACCACGCGTTTTATACTTTGGGTTTCAGGTCTCTCGAATCGATTACCTGCATTCAGTCTATGAGGAATTGACATATTAAGCCTCCTCACTTTCAATTTCTGAAATACAAGGGATTGCTCCATATCGTCCCTGAATATAGTCATTCAAAACGCTTTTATCATTTCTAGTCTTAAACTCACTTAATGAATATAACCGCGTGCTATGTTCATTGTCTCTTTCAGCAAACCATATTTCATCCTTTCGGAGCAGGTTTAAGGTCATCAGGTTTAAGTCGTGAGTCGTACAAATCATCTGGCATGCACTGCCCTCTGTTATCTCAAAATATCGCCGAACGAATTCTTCTGTCAACTTACTGTGAAAACTTCGATCCACCTCGTCAATAAGGATGACCCGTCCATCCTTAACAACTTCATACGCAGGAATCAAGTCGAATAGTCTTTGTGTGCCATCAGATTCATCATATAGGTCAAACAAATCATCTTTGTTACCATGATTCATCATAAGCTGATCTGCCAATTAACTCTCCATTTTCCATAGAAATAACAAAACTTTGGTTATTCACTCCTATGGATATAGATTTTTTCAGCATCTTCATCCATCGACATACGAATCTCTTCATGTTCTCGAATTGTCATTCTCTATAATAGATATAAGCTGACTTCTATCTTCTTTTGGCATAAAGGACAATGCTTCTTCAAGAGATTTCTTTTCTGAAGAGATTCCCTCTATTCCAGTATCAAATCCAGCTAACATTTGCGCTAATGCTGTATTGTTTCCACTGCTATTCACAAAAAAGTTGTTTGGTTTCATAGCATGACTATATGGATATACTACAACAACTTTTAAGAACCAATTGTATACAACTTTAAGCGGCCAAAAAATAGATGTTTCATCAATATCTTTCTTAGCAAATTCACTTAAAAACAACTTACTAGCAGTAATATCGGTTTTGTATACTTCATACCTCATGCCATCTTTTGAACTTGCAGGAAACTTCAAGCCTGTTTTCGTTGTACCTTCTTCTATATCTCTTTCAAAGAAGCAGACTTCCTTGTCATCAGTAACGTCATAGAGCCACTCTGCCTGAAATTCTCTCTTAAGATAGTCAATAGAAAATCCATAAGAATAGAATCGATTATTTGCAGCAATCTCTATCTGGAATACGCCCGGTCGTTTACTATAAGATGGATCTATTCGGAAATATCGATCACGGCTTCTTCCACTTTTAGAATCGCCTGTAGTCACAAGTTGCCTCATAAAGTCAACAGCATGGATAAAATTTGATTTACCTGCTGCATTTGCACCAAAAATAAAGCTACTCTTCAAAAGTCGATTAGTTCCTATCGAAACAATATGAGACGGATGTCTGGAGCTTTTTCCTGCCGCCATAGAAAAAAATTTGCCGTTCCTTAAACGACATATAGTTTTCAACAGAAAAACGAATAAGCATAATCATCTTCCCTCCTTCAAATCATATTATACACAGTTTTTTCGTAATCTTCAATCGAATTTTCGAAATTCACACATGTTTTCAGCCGCTGTGTGACGATCAAATCGTTCTTTGTTTCCATAGGCAGGTATCGCCCGATCTTCGTTCTGTGAATGCTGGTTCCAGAATGCTATCGTCCCCATAATGGATTGCCTTTGTGTGTCCGGTCGGATAATCTTTCCATTTCGGATAACCCAATCTGTAATCTCGTGGTCAGGAACACCGAGGTCACATCCCATGTCCCGAACAATAATTTTGTCACGGAACATTCGCCATTCTCTGGACTGGTAGAAGTCTTGGTTTAGATAGCGGTCAAATCCGAATGTATCATGCCGGACAGTGCCATGCAGTTGCAAATAATGGAACCGGTCTTCAAAGGTCGCATACTGGCTAAGCTCAGAATAAGTTCTGTGGTTCGTCGTCATCTACTATGCCGCCGTATTCATACATTGCTTGGATAGTGTAGCACAAAGTATAGACATCCTCCTTTTTTGAAATGTTGTGTGGACAAAAACAAAAACGCAGCTTCCATTCTTTTCGAGTGAAAGTTGCGCTTTTACGATACATCGTATTTTATTGTAAATTGGGATGTGATACATCTGAACCCCATGTGAGCTATATCTCAAGGGCCTGTAGCTCACTTGTCCGCCAACCATATTACGCCCCAAACTGCATCGTCTCGAAAATCCGCGGCTTGGAGATCATACTTGTGAGCGAGAAAGGTCGTTTGGATGGCAGAACATTTTATATAGACGAACATACGTTGATTTTTGCTTTTCTCGCAGTGCATAAGGTGTGCACAAAAGCGAGACTGTTGGGAGAGCGTTCGGTTCGCATCCGAGAGGTCAAGGGTTCGAATCCCTCTAGGTCCACTTTTAGCAGCAGTGTAATTTTAACGCTGCTGCTTTTCTTTTGTGTGCACATAAGTCAAACGCTGGCTTTGGGACCTAGAGGGATTCGAACAGCACAGCCCTGCCGCAGGCAGGGCAAGCAACAGCCCAGTGCAACGGCGACGACCGCAGCCAGTGGCTGAAACAGGGAGGAGCTGTTGGGGCCGCGTTCTGATTTTTCAAAGCCCCGCCAAGGGGCTGCGGAAAAATCAGCTAACGCAACTCGTCGCTGTTGCTTAGTGCGCGGGTCCCGACCAGTAGGAATGTCTACCGGGGGAGATTTTCTTTTTTGCCGCATCGTTTTATACGATGCGATCGTTTTTATGCCTAAAAAAGCTTTGGCAGACCGTGCCGGGCTCCGAACCCTGAAGTCGGATGCGAACCGGGTAGGGTCATCCATGGGGATGTCGTCCTTTTCGACCTGTCCCTTTGTCGAAACACGGTACAAAAAAGCACTTTCCCTTATATTTGCATGCGTACTCTTGTCAATCTATAACTTGATGCCAAATATAAAAAGTGCATCTGCAAACAAAACGAAAGACCGCGCCGTAAACGGAACACAGCTTACGCAATGCCGTCGCATATACAACGGCGACTTTTGCGTTGCAAAAAGCTTGTTTGGGGGGAGTACCCCAAACCCCTTTGTTCTGCATTTCCCAATGCAGGCTGCACCTCCCTGCAGGATGCTTTTGAGGGTGTCAATCAGTACATCCTAAAACAAAAGCCGCCCGAAGGCGGCAGGATGCATCACGGAAGCAAATATGAACGCGGCTCAGGGCCATCAGAACAGATCCAGCATGTTGTCCAGATAAATTTCTTCCCGGACGCGCAGCTGATACTCAGGCTTTGTCATGTAGTAAAGCAGAAATTCCAGTATCAACGCGCTGCCCAGTCCCCGCCCCTCGATCTTGAAGTTGGAAAAGCCGCCGGGCAGATAAACTTTGCGGATATCCCCGGCCCCGATGAAGCCGGGGTTTTCCATTGCCTTTGAAAAACGATAGCCCTGCTGTGCGCCCGGCGCTGTGCAGCGGTGGTCCGGGCAGTCCTCGCCCAGATTTTTGCGGCTGACATTCTCGTAGCAGTGCTTTCTGTCCCGGCAGCCGTACCAGCAGCATTCGTTGCACAGAAATTCCACCTTGTCCTTCTGATCCTGCGGCAGGGTATCCAGCTCTGCAAACGACTTGTTCAGGCGGAAATCCGGCACAACATAGCGGAACTCTTCCCGTTCCGTCTCTCTGCGGAGCTGCTGAAAATTCTGTAAGGACTTTTGTTGTGGAGGACACGAAATAAAGGCCCGGATACTGCCTTTTCAGGTAGTCCAGCAGCAGGTCTGAATGGACGATGACACCATTCTGCACACGGTTTTCTTTTTCAAACAGCGCACAGAGGGCATTGCATTTCCGGTCTGCAAGGTGCTCTTCCCGGAGCAGCGAATTGCTGAAGGTGAGCCGGGCCGATATGCCATATTCCTGCATCAGTGCAAGCACCCGGTGCGGCTGTGCATCGCCAAAGCCAGTGCGGCCCCCGCCCCCAGATGCAGTCGGCCGGTGCACCGTAGACCGAACCGATCTCGCACCAGTCGTAAAAATATTCCCTGTGTTCACGGAACAGCGGCAGAAACACACGGTACAGTTCATTAAACTTACAACAGTCCCGGAAGATGATAATATGCCGTGCCGCGTTCGTGCTGTGCCATTGCTGTGTGTGTTCCTCATTTCTGTAAGTTTCAGCTTCCCTGCAGCAGCTTTTGCGCTGCACCCGAAGATCTTTTTGCCAGTATAGCACAGTCCTGCCGGGAAAGAAATCATCTTCCTCTTGACCTTGAGCGCACTCCAAGTTTTATCATGTGCATGCTGGTGATCTTATCTTTCCCATTATATTCCTTTCTCTGCGAAAGAACAAGAAATATCTTCATGTCTGACATGGAAAAAACAGATTTTTGATCTTCCTTACCACTCCTGAAAGAACGAGACGAACTTTGCCCAGCTTTCGCGCCTTGCTTTACAGCACAGCGCCTGTTCTGTCAAGAGATGAAACAGTTTTTCGTGCATTGCGAAAATGTTTCGGTTCACATGCTCTGCGGCTCGATCTTCACCGTTCTGCCGCTCAGGTTTCGTAAATGCGGTGGGAGACTGAGAGCACCGTACGGCCTGCAGAGGCGCGGCGCAGTGCTTCCAGCACACGGGCTTCCGTTTCAGCGTCCAGATTTGCCGTAACCTCGTCCAGCAAAAGCACAGCCGGGTCCGCCGCCGCAGCGCGGGCAATAGACAGCAGCTGCCACTCGCCCTGCGAGAACATGCCATCGCTGCAAACGGTGTCATAGCTTTCCGGCAGGGCCTGAATGGCTTCGTCAATGCCCGCAAGCTTTGCCGCATTCCGTGCCATCTCTGCAGTGATCTGC
>ENA-OPYU01000908-OPYU01000908.1-human-gut-metagenome-genome-assembly--contig:-NODE-908-length-10978-cov-4.176205_pt1 | contig 10978 bp, 9 predicted proteins | sample MGYA00242637_ERZ504482 | MGnify/ENA primary metagenome ERZ504482 (study PRJEB26092, sample SAMD00036237) | human gut metagenome | host: Homo sapiens | study: EMG produced TPA metagenomics assembly of...
ATCCGCCTGCGCGAGGAGATCGCCCGCCAGATCAGCGCCCTGAAGGGCATGAAGAAGATGGCCGAGGCCTACGGCTATGATATCTCTCAGCCTGCAAAGAACGCCAAGGAGGCCTGCCAGTGGCTGTACTTCGGCTATCTGGCCGCCATCAAGACCCAGAACGGCGCCGCCATGAGCGTGGGCCGCATCTCCACCTTCCTGGATATCTATATCCAGCGCGATCTGGACAACGGCACCCTGACCGAGGCCCAGGCTCAGGAGCTGATCGACCACATGGTCATGAAGTTCCGCATGGTCAAGTTTGCCCGCATCCCCAGCTACAACCAGCTGTTCTCTGGCGACCCCGTGTGGGCAACGCTGGAAGTGGGCGGCATCGGCATGGATGGCCGCAGCATGGTCACCAAGAACTGCTACCGCTTCCTGCACACGCTGGAAAACATGGGCCCCGCACCGGAGCCGAACCTGACCGTTCTGTACTCCTCCGCCCTGCCGGAGAGCTTCAAGAAATATGCCGCCAAGGTGTCCATCGATACCAGCTCTGTCCAGTACGAGAACGACGACGTGATGAAGCCCGTGTGGGGCGATGATTACTCCATCTGCTGCTGCGTGTCTGCCACCCAGACCGGCAAGGAGATGCAGTTCTTCGGTGCCCGCGCTAACCTTGCCAAGTGCCTGCTGTACGCCATCAACGGCGGTGTGGACGAGAAGAGCCACGAGCAGTGCGGCCCCAACTATGACCCCCATCACCAGCGAGTAGCCCTGAACTACGACGAGGTGCTGCCCCAAGTATGTCCAGATGCTGGACTGGCTGGCTGGCCTGTACGTCAATGTGCTGAACCTGATCCAGTATATGCACGACAAATACTACTATGAGGAAGCCGAGATGGCCCTCATCGACACCGACGTGCGCCGCACCTTTGCCACCGGCATTGCAGGCTTCTCCCACGTCATCGACTCCCTGAGCGCCATCAAGTACGCCAAGGTGAAGGTAGTGCGTGACGAGTGCGGCCTTGCCACCGGCTTTGAGACCGAGGGCGACTTCCCCAAGTACGGCAACGATGATGACCGCGCCGACGAGATCGGCGTGTGGCTGCTGCGCACCTTCCTGGAGATGATCAAGAAACGCCACACCTACCGCAATTCCGAGGCTACCACCTCCATCCTGACCATCACCTCCAACGTGGTGTACGGCAAGTACACCGGCGCTCTGCCCGACGGCCGTGCCGCCTTCACCCCGTTTGCTCCCGGTGCAAACCCCAGCTACGGCGCAGAGCAGAACGGCCTGCTGGCTTCCCTGAACTCGGTGGCAAAGCTGCCCTACCACTGGGCACTGGACGGCATCTCCAACACCCAGACCATCAACCCGGACGCTCTGGGCCACAGCGAAGGCGAGCGGGTGGAGAATCTGGTACAGGTCATGGACGGCTACTTCGATCAGGGCGCACACCACCTGAACGTGAACGTCTTTGGCAAGGAGAAGCTGCTGGATGCCATGGAGCACCCCGAGAAGGAGGAGTACGCCAACTTCACCATCCGCGTCTCCGGCTACGCCGTCAAGTTCATCGACCTGACCCGCGAGCAGCAGATGGACGTTATCTCCCGCACCTGCCATGCAGCCCTGTAACCCCATCGGCTATGTCCACTCGCTGGAATCCTTCGGCTCTGTGGACGGCCCCGGTGTGCGCTTTGTGGTGTTTTTTGCAGGGGTGTGCCCTGCGGTGCAAATACTGCCACAACCCGGAAACGTGGGCTGCGGAGGGCGGCGAGGAATGGACGGCAGAAAAGCTGTTCCAGCGGGTCTACCGCTACCGCAACTACTGGGGCAAGAAGGGCGGCATCACGGTCAGCGGCGGTGAACCGCTGCGCCAGATGGAGTTCCTGACGGCATTCTTCGAGCTGGCCCGCTCCAAAGGCGTGCACACGGCTCTGGATACCGCCGGGCAGCCCTTCCGGCCCGATGACCCGGATTATCTGGCCGGTTTCGACCGGCTGATGAAGTCCACCAGTCTGGTCATTCTCGACCTGAAGGAGATCGACCCGGAACGCCACCGGCAGCTCACCGGCAAAGACAATGCCAACATCCTTGCGATGGCGCGGCATATTTCTGACCTCGGCATCCCGCTGTGGATCCGGCATGTGCTGGTGCCCGGCCTGACCGACGACGAGGCGGGCCTGCGCAGGACCGCAGACTTCATCCGCAGCCTGAAAACGGTGCAGCGGGTGGAGGTGCTGCCCTACCACACGCTGGGCCTGTTCAAGTGGCAGAAGCTGGGCATCCCTTATCCACTGCCGGACGCCGTGCCGCCCACCGCGGAGCAGGTGAAGCGTGCAGAAGAGCTGCTGGAAGTGAGCCGGTATCCGGCTAAGCTCCTGATTTGAAAAACGACCGTTTCCGGTGTGCAGAATGCGCCGGGAGCGGTCGATTTTTTCTTGACTTCCCTTCTGTACACCGTTATAATGAAAAAAGTAAAAAAAGGAGAAACAGCCATGCAGATTTTCAATACGCTGACCCGCCAGAAAGAAGAATTCGTGCCGCAGGTGCCCGGTGAATACCGCATCTATGTCTGCGGCCCTACCGTTTATAACTATATCCACATCGGCAACGCCCGCCCGCTGATCGTGTTCGATACCCTGCGCCGCTACCTTGAGTACCGCGGCAACAAGGTGTTCTATGTTTCCAACATCACCGATATCGACGATAAGCTCATTAAGAAGGGACAGGAAGAGGCACCTCCATGAAGGAGGTCGCTCAGCGCTTTGAGGCCGAGTACCTCAAGGATGCCGCCGGCCTCAACTGCAAAAAGCCCACCGTCCAGCCCCGGGCTACCGAGCACATCCAGCAGATCCTGGATATCGTGAAGGATCTGATCGACTCCGGCCACGCTTATGTTGCCAAGAACGGCGATGTGTACTTCCGGGTGAAGAGCGATCCCGAGTACGGCAAGCTGAGCCATTTGAAGCTGGACGATCTGGAGAGCGGCAACCGTGAGCTGCGCAGCCAGATGGACGACGACCTGAAGGAGGACCCCGCAGACTTTGCCGTGTGGAAGGCCGCAAAGCCCGGTGAACCTGCATGGGAGAGCCCCTACGGCATGGGCCGTCCGGGCTGGCATATCGAGTGCAGTGCCATGAGCCGCACCCATCTGGGCAAGACCATTGATCTGCACTGCGGCGGTCAGGACCTGATCTTCCCCCACCACGAGAATGAGATCGCACAGAGCGAGTGCGCCAACGGCTGCACCTTTGCCCGCTACTGGATGCACAACGGCTTCATCAACGTGGACAATCAGAAGATGTCCAAGAGCCTGCACAACTTCTTCACCGTGCGGGACGTGGCGGATGTCTACGGCTACGAACCCATCCGCTACTTCATGCTGACCGCAGGCTACCGGATGCCGCTGAACTACACCGTGGATCTCATCGAGAGCTGCAAGAACAGTCTCGAGCGCCTGTACACCTGCCGCGAAAATCTGGACTTTGCCCTGACCAAGGACACCTTTGGCACCGACGAGACCCTGAAGGAAAAGGCTGCCGAGGCCCGCACCAAGTTCTGCACTGCCATGGACGATGACCTGAACACCCCGGATGCACTGGCTGCTGTGTTCGATCTGGTCAAGGAGATCAACACGCTGTCGGCTGTTTCCTCCAAGGATGCTCTGCAGACCGCCGCCGCTGCGTTCGACGAGATCACCGGCGTACTGGGCCTGCTGTACAACCGCAAGAAGGACGAGGTGCCCGCCGAGGTGACTGAGCTGGTAGAGAAGCGTGCCGCCGCCAAGAAGGCCAAGGACTGGGCCACTGCCGATGCCATCCGTGCACAGCTGACCGAACTGGGCTGGGCGGTCAAGGATACCGCACAGGGCCCGCAGCTGAGCAAGCTCTAAATTAAAGTAAAGCTATTCGCTGCATGTTGCGGATGGCTTTACTTTTTTGCACGCATTTGCCATAATAAGGAAGAAGATCAGCTTTGCGGAGGGAACAGCAATGAAGGTCATGGTTTTTGACGTAGGAGGCACCGAGATCAAATATTCGGTCATGGACGAGCAGATGAACCGTTTTGATGCCGGTTCCGTGCCCACGCCGCAGGATACGCAGGAGCATTTTCTCGACACAATATACGCTCTGTATGCACCGCATAAGGATGAAGTGGACGGTATCGCCATGGCGCTGCCCGGCTTTGTGGATTCCAACACCGGCTATGTCTCCAACGGCGGGGCACTTCTGTACAACACCGGCACGCAGGTAGGGCAGCTGGTGCGCGAAAGATGCGGCTGCCGTGTCACGCTGGAAAACGACGGCAAGGCTGCAGCCATTGCAGAGCTGCGGGCCGGTGCCTTGCAGGGCTGCTGCAATGCGGCAGTGTTTATCATCGGCACCGGCGTGGGCGGCGGCATCATTGCTAATGGCCAGCTGGTGCGCGGCGTGCACTTTACCGCCGGAGAGTACAGCTTTGTGAACACCAACGCCGACGAGTGGGAGAATACCGCAAAAAACCATGGCCTGCCAGTGCAGCACCAAATACCTGCTCAAGTGGTACCGCGCCCGCAAGGGCCTGCCCGCCGATGCCCCCATGAACGGTAAACTCGTTTTTTGATGCCGCCAATGCCGCCGAGCCGGAAGCGCTGGAAGTGCTGGAACGGTTCTGCAAGATGGTGGCCGTGCAGATCTACAACCTGACCGTATTGCTGGATGTGGAAAAGGTAGCCATCGGCGGCGGCATCAGCAAGCAGCCGCTGCTGCTGGACGATCTGCGCCGGGTATATGCCGGGCTGTTTGCTTCCCGTGGGGAATCACCCTACATGATCGGTCTGCCCCGCTGCGAGATCGTGCCCTGCCATTTCAGCAGCGAAGCCAATCAGGTGGGAGCATTGTATACCTATCTGCAGGCGGAAAGCAAAACCATTTAATGGCTTCCGCTTCGCTCTAGCCATATTCAGCGGAACAATTATTTTACAAAGCAAACTCCGGCAGACTGCGGTCTGCCGGAGTTTGCTTTTTCACAGGATAGAGCCGTATTGGAAAACGGCATCCTCCCTTAGATTTACTTATTGGTCAGCCGGTTGAAGTGCGGCTTTTCGTCTTCTTCCTTCTTCGGTTCCGGCTTTTCCGCCGGGGTCAGGCGCACCTCGGTCACGCGGCGCTTGGCCGTGCGGGTAACGACACCGTCGTACTCGCCCAGCGTGAACCGGTCGCCCACCTTGGGCAGATGGCAGGTTTTTTCCTGCACCAGACCGTTCACCGTATTGGAATCGATGTCTTCATCCTCCGGCAGGCCCAGCCTCTCATACAGGTCGTCCACACCGGCACTGCCCAGCACGATCCAGCTGCCGTCCGACTGTTTGCGGAAGTCCTCGGTCGCTTCGTCGTGCTCGTCCCAGATCTCGCCCACCAGCTCTTCCAGAATGTCTTCCAGCGTGATGATGCCCTCGGTACCGCCGTACTCGTCCACCACCACCGCCATGTGATGGTGCTGCTCGCGCAGGGTGCGCAGCAGCTGGGAGATCTGGGTGGAGCCGGTGGTATAAAGGGTGGGCTTCACAAGGTCTTCCAGCGTGGTATCCTTGCGCAGACGGCCAAGGTAAAAGTCCTTTTCATGTACCACACCGATGATGTTGTCAATGGTGCCGTGGTAGACGGGCAGACGGGAATATCCCGATTCCGCAAAGGTATCGGCCACCTCATCCAGCGAGAGATCGTCCTCCACCGCGATCACATCCACGCGGGGCGTGAGGATCTCCTCCACCTCCACATCGTCGAACTCAATGGCGCTGCGGATGAGCTGGCTTTCCCGGTCGGTCAGCTCGCCGTCGTTCTCGGCCTCGCTGACCATGGTCATCAGCTCACCCTCAGTGATGGTGTCCTCCTCGGTGCTGCGGATGAAATGTCCCAGCAGGCGCTTCCACTGGCTGAACAGCCAGGTCAGCGGGGTGAACAGGATCATGAGCAGGTTCAAAAAGGGCGAAACCGCCGTGGCAACCGTCTCCGGCATCTCCTTTGCAAGGCTCTTGGGGGTCACCTCGCCAAAGATCAGAACCACAATGGTCAGCACGAAGGTGGACACCGTCGCGCCCCGCTCCGGGTCCAGCAGACGGGTGAACAGCACTGTGCCAATGGATGCTGCGGCAATGTTGACGATATTGTTGCCGATGAGGATGGTGGAGAGCAGCTTGTCGTACTTTTCCGACATAGCCAGCACGCGGGCTGCTGCCGAATCGCCGTCCTCGGCGCGGCTTTTCAGGCGGATCTGGTTCAGGGAAGAAAATGCGGTCTCAGAGGCGGAGAAAAAGGCGGAAAATGCCACCAGAATGATCAGCGCCGCTAAAAGCGTAATACTGCCATCGTCCATAAAAAGGGAAATCACACTCAACTTTCTGTTTTTATTTGAACCCTCTCAGGCATCGCTACGCGATGCCAGCTCCCCCGAAAGGGGGAGCCTTTTTTCTGTGCGCCCGCAGCCAGCCCCTTCCACGCAGAAGGTGCTGCTGCCCGGGATATCGCACACTGGCGCAACGCGCCTGAGAGAGTTTTGGGATAAATGTTCTTACATACAAAAATGTGCTCCCCATCGTTGCTGTTCCGCGATGAAAAGCACATCAATGTTATTTGTAATCATACCATATTCTGTACGGTGGTGCAAGCTTTCTTGCCGCAAAGTCCGTACAGAACAGGTAAAATTTACATTATCGCAGGGTCAAAGCGCCATTCTCGCAGTCTACCGTCAGGGTGTTGCCCTCGGTATAGCTGCCCTGAATGATGGCCTTGGCGATCAGGGTCTCCACGCGGCTCTGGATGAACCGCTTGATGGGACGTGCGCCATAGACGCTGTCGTAAGCAGAATCGATGATGAAGTCCTTGGCAGCGGTGGTGACCTCCAGCTTGAGGTGCTTGCCCTCGTCCATGCGCTTGCGCAGATCCTGCAGCTGCAGATCCACGATCTTGCGCATCTCGTCCTTGGTCAGGCTCTTGTAGTAGACGATCTCATCCAGACGGTTCAGAAATTCGGGGCGGAACTTGCTCTTCAGCAGCTGGTCGATCTGGTGCTTTGCTTCCTCGCTCAGCTCGTTGGAGCCGTTGGCACGGCGCTGCTCCAGATCGTTCAGGATGATGTCGCTGCCCAGATTGGAGGTGAGGATGATGACCGTATTCTTGAAGTCCACGGTGCGGCCCTGACTGTCGGTGATGCGGCCATCGTCCAGCACCTGCAGCAGGATGTTGAACACATCGGGTGGGCTTTTTGCCACCTCATCGAACAGCACCACGCTGTAGGGCTTGCGGCGCACAGCCTCAGTCAGCTGGCCGCCCTCTTCGTAACCGACGTATCCCGGAGGCGCGCCGATCAGACGGCTGACGCTGAACTTCTCCATATACTCGGTCATATCGATTCGCACCATGTTGCGCTCGTCGTCAAACAGGGCCTGTGCCAGTGCCTTGGCCAGCTCAGTCTTGCCAACGCCGGTGGGGCCGAGGAACAGGAAGCTGCCGATGGGGCGGTTGGGGTTGGCGATACCGGCGCGGCTGCGCAGGATGGCCTCGCTCACCTTGGTCACAGCCTCGTCCTGACCGATGACCCGCTGGTGCAGCACATCGTCCAGATGCAGCAGCTTCTCGCGCTCACCCTCCACCAGTTTCTCCACCGGGATGCCGGTCCAGCGGGCCACGATGCGGGCGATCTCCTCATCGGTCACGCGGTCACGCAGCAGGCTGTCCTCCTTCTTGGCGGCAGCGATCTTCTCTTCCTCTTCCAGCTGTTTCTGCAGCTGGGGCAGCTTGCCGTATTTCAGCTCAGCAGCCTTGTTCAGGTCGTACTCGCGCTGAGCCTTTTCAATGTCGGCATTGGTCTGCTCGATCTGCTCACGCAGGGATTGCACCTTGCCGATGGCGTTCTTCTCGTTCTCCCACTTTGCCTTCATGCTGCGGAACTTGTCCTGCAGCTCGGCCAGCTCCTTTTCCAGATCCTTCAGGCGGCTCTGGCTCAGGGCATCGGTCTCCTTTTTCAGGCTCACCTGCTCGATCTGCAGCTGGGTGATGCGGTGGGCCAGATCGTCCATCTCGCTGGGCATGCTGTCCATCTCGGTCTTGATCATGGCGCAGGCTTCATCCACAAGGTCGATGGCCTTATCCGGCAGGAAACGATCCGTGATATAGCGGTCGGACAGGGTGGCAGCGGCGATCAAGGCGCTGTCGTTGATCTTCACGCCGTGGAACACCTCGTAGCGTTCCTTCAGGCCGCGCAGGATGGAGATCGTGTCCTCCACGGTGGGCTCATCCACCTGCACCGGCTGGAAGCGGCGCTCCAGAGCGGGGTCTTTCTCGATATACTGGCGGTACTCGTCCAGTGTGGTGGCACCGATGCAGTGCAGCTCGCCCCGGGCCAGCATGGGCTTGAGCAGGTTGCCTGCGTCCATGGCGCCATCGGTCTTGCCGGCACCCACGATGGTGTGCAGCTCATCGATGAAGAGGATGATCTTGCCCTCGCTCTTCTTCACCTCGTTCAGCACGCTCTTCAGGCGCTCCTCGAACTCGCCGCGGTACTTTGCACCGGCCACCAGAGCGCCCATGTCCAGACTGAACACGATGCGGTCCTTCAGGTTTTCGGGCACATCGCCGCGCACGATACGCTGTGCAAGGCCCTCTGCAATGGCGGTCTTGCCAACGCCGGGCTCACCGATCAGGCAGGGGTTGTTCTTGGTCTTACGGGACAGGATGCGGATCACGTTGCGGATCTCCTGATCACGGCCGATGACGGGGTCCAGCTTCTGCTTGCGGGCAAGGTCTACCAGATCCTGACCATACTTCTGCAGGGCGTTGTAGGTCTCCTCAGGATTGTCGTTGGTGACGCGCTGGTTGCCGCGCACTGCTGTGAGCTGCTGCAGGAACTTATCTTTCGTGATGCTGAACGCACGGAACAACTCGGTGGTGTTCTGGGTCTGCTCGTCCAGCAAACCCAGGAACACATGCTCCACGCTGATATAGTCGTCCTTCATGGCCTTGGCTTCTCGGGCGGCGGCGCTGAGCACCTTATCGGCAGCCTGCGAGATATAGACCTTGTCGGGGTCACGGCCGGAGCCGGAGACCCGGGGCAGAGCCGAAAGCTTTTCGGCCACGGCGGCAGAAAAGCTGCCGGGGTCAACATTCAGCTTCTGCAGCAGCTGCGGGATCAGGCCCTGCTCCTGCGAAGCGAGGGCGTGCAGCAGATGTTCAGGTTCCAGCTGGTTATGCTGATACTCCACAGCCAGCTGCTGCGCTGCCTGCAGAGCCTCCAGCGTTTTCTGTGTATATTGATTGGTATTCATAAAGTCAAGCCTCCATTCATACCGGAAGGTTTATTTTAGCGGACACGATAGTCATCTGCTAAAAGCCCGGTGCAGAGATGCTGCCGAACTGGAAGCAGCGGCTATTCTTCAGTTGTTTCACGGTTTCAAGCACCTCCTGCCGAACTGGTTTTACTTGTTTTAGCACTCTATCTGTTCGACTGCTAAAACTATACTCCTGTTTTCCCACTTTGTCAATAGGGTTCATAAAAAGTTTGCAAATCATAATTTTTTCAACAAAAAAAGCACCACACAGCTTTTCAGCCGTGCAGTGCATCCTTGCAACTTAAGGTAAAAGATGAACCGCCACCCTGGCCGGTGACGGTTCGTTTTAGAACTATAACCCAAAAGGGCTGACCGCTTGTCGCAGTGCCTTTTCTATTTGTAGTATAGTTACTTTTTATAAATTTGTCAAGGCTTTACGTTCAGCCCTGCTTTTTCCAGCGGCGCATCACGCCCATGCCCAGCGCATAGGGGCCGGTGTGCACGGCAATGGTGCAGCCGATCTGCAACAGGCCCACTTCGCACTGAGCGCCGGGGTACTTTGCACGCAGGGCCGCGCGGGTCTGCATCCACAGGCGCTTGCCTTCCTCTTCGTCGTAGCCGTAGCCTACGGTGATGCGGTAGTCGTCCGGGGTGCCGCCGTGGGCATCCAGATAGTTCATCAGCTGTTCCAGCGCTTTTTCAAAGCTCTTCTGTCGGCCGCGTGCCACACCGCCGGAGAAGATCTCGCCATCCTTGAACAGGATCATCGGCTTGATGCCCAGCATGTTGGCTGCACGGCCCGTCACCTTGCCAATGCGGCCGCCCTTAATGAGATAGTCCAGATTGCCTACCGTGAAGAAGATCTGGTTGGTAGCTTTCTCTGCTTCCAGCCATGTCACGGTCTCGTCCAGCGTGCAGCCTGCGTCCCGCATGGCCACGGCGTTTTCCACCATGGTGGACTCGGTAACGGTAGCCGCCGCGCTGTCAATGACCTCAATGCGGGCATCGGGGAAATCTTCCAGCACCAGATCCCGGGCATTGCGGGCGCTGCCCACACAGCCGCTCATCTTGCTGGTGAACACCAGACACAGCACATCCCGGCCAGCAGCAGCATGGGCACGGAATGCCTGCTCAAAGTCCTCAATGGAAGCAAGGCTGGTTTTGGGGTAGGCCGAAGGGTTGTCCACCATGAACTGGTAGAAGTCCCGCACGGCGATCTCCTTGCCTTCTTTGCGGTAGTGCTCGCCGTCCAGCGAGACATAGAAGGGCACGACCTCGATTTGGAGCTGTTTGGCAGTGTCCAGCGTCAGATCGCATGCGCTGTCGGTAATGATATCAAACATCTGTGACGCTTCCTTTTCTGAATCATTCAGGAGCTTTGCAGGGGATCATACGTGGTGGATATAAGCCTCACGCTCGGCACCCACAGAGATGTAGGTGATCTTGCAGCCGACAGCCTTTTCCAGATATTCCACGTAATCGCGTGCTTCCTTGGGCAGGTCTTCCCACTTGCGGGCTGCGGTGATATCGCAGTGCCAGCCGGGCAGATACTCCACCACCGGCTGTGCGGTGTCCAGAGCCTCGCCCATGGGGAAGCGGGTGGTGGTGGTGCCGTCGCTCAGCTTGTAAGCAGTGACCATGGGGATCTTCTCCATGTAGTCCAGCACGTCCAGCAGGGTCAG
>ENA-OPYU01000909-OPYU01000909.1-human-gut-metagenome-genome-assembly--contig:-NODE-909-length-10974-cov-6.279524_pt1 | contig 10974 bp, 9 predicted proteins | sample MGYA00242637_ERZ504482 | MGnify/ENA primary metagenome ERZ504482 (study PRJEB26092, sample SAMD00036237) | human gut metagenome | host: Homo sapiens | study: EMG produced TPA metagenomics assembly of...
TGCGTCTATTTTCAATATCCTGCTTATAGGGAAGTTCATCCTTATTGGCTCCCCATACCGATTCAATCACTTCATCAAGATATTGGATGAAGCGATTGCTGTGTTTCGCAAGTTCGTAGACAGCCCCGAAGTCAGTGCTGGTTTTCATTTCGTGCCAGGCGAGCGGGTCATAGTAAGCAAGAATATTTATTACAGGAAGCAGGCCCTGGTCTGGGAAATGCTGAACCCTTCCATCCCCAAAGTGCTCCCAGTGGTTAGTAATGTATCCGGACAGACTTGTTATAGAGTCGATAAGCCTGTTGCAGGCTCTTAGTGAGGCATGTTTGTAGCTGAGCAAATCGACGGTTATATCCATGAAGGTATATCCATCCATTGTATTGATGCCTTTATACAGAAGGTAGTCAGCCGGCTTTATCGGATTTAGCTCTAGACGCTTGTCGTAGAAGCGCTCGAGGTATTTTCTCCCTTCAAATCTTGGGCCATATACGCCTTGGAGGGAATGTGCAAGCTGCGTGATGTCGGTCGAATAAACCACAACAATGCTTTCTTGTTGAAACAGGGTTTTGGTCTGCTCGAGCACCTTTATAGCGAATTCGGGCCGGCAGCGGTCAAGCTCGTCGATAAAGATGATGGCTCGTTTGGCTACCTTGGGCAGATGGCTCTTTATGAGCTCGCCAATTTTGCTCCTAAGCTCTTTTTCCGCTTTGTACTGTTCGAGAAAATCGGTGCCGCTGAAATTTTCAATGATGCCATTAATGTCAACGCCGTATCCAATAATGGAGGCGGCGGTTTCTATGACGCTAATGACTCCCTTGCCGAAATCCTTTCCTCCCTTGACGCTCTGTTCGTCTACGGCGTTAGCGATAGAGGCCAATATAGGCAAGATCGGATTGTCGAAATGGTCGTCTTCCCATGCGTTGAAATAAATGGGGAGGCATGGTGTCGCGGGGAGTTCTGTTGCGGTTTCTCCTAGTGTCGCGTTAAGTGTCTCGAAATCGTGGTTGAGAGTCGGATTTGCCATTTGCAGGACTCTAGCTACTTGTTTTACAAAGAATGTCTTGCCAGATCCCCAAGGCGCGTCAATAACAAAGGTATACGGAGGCTCAACCGTAATGAGCATCTTTAGAAAGTCCTCAATTTCTCTCTTGCGGTGAAGCGGATCCTGGCTGAGGGCGTTGTCAATCGCTTTCGGCGTGGGCTCCTCATCGACTCGTTTCATGGTGGCCGCCTTCTTTCTGTGGTCTTAGATTGTGTTTCGGTCTTATTCTTTCCATAAATAGGATCGGTAGGTCTCTTCTTATCTGGCTTCCATCCGTAGGTTTTACCCTTTTAATGTTTAACAATGCCTAGACCGTAAAATGGGCTTACTGGTTATGCTGATTGATCGGATGGTTTAGATGGCGCTTTCAATGAGTCAAATACACTGGGATTACTTCATTTTGCTCGAGGAAGATGTCATTCGTATATTGCATTACATCGAGCCAACCGAAGCGAACTATGGCACCTATGGCGCCGAGCTCGTCAAAGCCTATCTCTCGATTTGTTCCGAGATCGACGTCGCCTTTAAAGATCTTAACCACCTTGTTGGGCGTTACGAGAGCGTCGATTGGGGTGCGGTTAAAAACATTTCCGAAGCGCGTGAGATGGTTCACGCTCGCTTCTCGCAACAGTTTCGTTTTAGCTGGGTTGTTATTGATGCCAGCGAGATCGTTATTAACCCCTGGTCATCTTGGTGGGCAGATGATGGGACCGAATCCACCATGAATCCTGAATGGTGGATCTCGTATAACAATGTCAAACACCATCGCTTAGATAGCTATGCCGAAGCCAATCTTGGCAATGTGCTCCAGGCGCTTTCAGGATTGTTCGTTCTCCTTTCCTGTTTATATCGGTATGAGTATGAACACAATGCGGATGAGGCCCCTCGCTATCTGCCCGCCCCGCAGCGATTGAAGTTCTCGAGTCGGGGGATCGAAATCGGCTCGAGCGATCCGTTATATGTTATCGATACCGCGCTCTGCTCTTCTCCGGGCTTTCATGTTGACAAGCCACTGCAGCTGCCTTCATCAGGCGAGAGAGATTCTCGTGATGATTGCGAACGGGGCGTGAGTTCGATTCAAGTGAATGATTGAGTGTAGTTGCCGACTAGCAATTAGGCGAACCCGCTCCATTCCCGTCAAGTTCGATTAAGCAGTGACTCAAGAGTTGTGGGTTCGCGTGGCGATGTAACGTGAGTATTTTCTCGCTTGAGCTTGAGTCGTCTGCGGAGGGCGGCGGAGATTGCGCCGTGCCCCAGTTCCATTAGTTCCTTGCAGTATTGAGTAGGGTTCCATTGTGGCTTTTCGAGTGGTCGATTGCTTGCTCGTCGACTTGTTATTTAGCTAACGGCAGTTTAAGCATGAGGCCGCCTTTAACCTCCGTGAGGCTCGATACCGGCACCTTCCAGGAAAAGTCCATAAGGCTTCCGCCTAAGTCCAGTTCCGCATGTCCATACTCTTCGATTTTGTAGTCAGGGTTGTTCTTGTCGGGCTTAAGGCGCCACTTGACCGGTTGCGATCCGACGATTCAATACTCCCGTTGGTATGCAAATTTGGATGTTTTGATAACAAGGTTGTCCGGGATGCCTTGGAATGCCTCGGCAGTTACGCTTGGACTAGGGGCGCCGTAAAAGACGGGGCCGTGCAGAGATACGCCATCTCCCGAATCAAACTTCCTATTTAGCAGCCGCTCAAAGCGGTCATACCGCACGATGCCGATCCAGCCGTCGGAACACCTGAACTCCTCGACCATTCGCTTGGTAATTACGACAGCGTTGTCAACGATGTCGCTCTCCCTACATGCAGTAGATCGGCAAGAGCCAATGGGCGTAGATGCCCATGCCGCATGCCAGAGACGCTTCTAGCGGATCGCCCTGCTCTCCGGGCAGACCGTGATAGTAGCCGGCGGCGTTCATATAGAGGCGCCCGTTCATCAGGTCGTCGATGTACGCCTCTTGGGGAGCGAACTTCAGTAGGTAGATGATTCCGTCTATTGGCATGGCGAGTCCTCTCGTTGGTTGATGTATCCCGAGCCTCGTCATGTGCTCAGGTTCTTAGTGCAAATATAAGAGCGTCTCCTCAAACCCGCGTGCCGGATTGGGTAATGTCGTGAAAGTTGGCGTAGCGTCCGATCTAAAGCAATGCGTCTCGACGTTGAAGAACCTGGTATGCGGTTGATTCGATCATCCTCTAGCTTGTGGGCATTGATGCTTTCGTGGCGGGCGAACTGAGTATGATGCTTCATCTTATTGAGGTGTATAGTACGTAGTCATAGTACAAAAGCTCTTTGGGGCTTTAAGGGCGACGCTTTCAGTTAGAGGGTGTTTCCCTTTTTTATGCGTTTAAAGTCTGGCACGCCGGCCGTGTCCGCTTCGACGATGGACTCATTTTTACCGCACTTCCGTGTTCGGCGCCCTATACCTGTTGTCTTGGGAGTGGTAAACACTTGATTGATGTTTCTTAAAGTCTATAATCAAATAAAAACTCTGAAATATCTTTTCAAAATAATGAAAGGAATTTTGAGGACGATGCTTTGTCAGTTCACCTTCAGGAACTATAGATCCTATCGCGACGAGACCGAGCTTTCTATGCAGGCAACATCGATGAGGGAGTTCGAGTGCTCCCTCATAGAGTTCCCTGACGGGCAGAGTTTTCTTCCGGTGGCTGCGGTGTACGGGCCTAACGCTGGCGGCAAGTCTAACCTGCTCGAGGCGCTTGATTACGTTCGCTCGGCGGTGGCCAGGCCGATCAGATTGCTGTCTGCCAGCACTGATGCGCCAGAGGGTAACCGTCCTTCGATACCACGTTGCTCTGCGTTTGAGTTCGATGAAGTGTCGGCTGCTGAGCCCACCGAATTCGAGCTCTACTATCGCGCGGGTGAGCACGAGTACCGCTATGCCCTGTCCGTGCATGCGGACGAGATCGTGTCCGAAGGCCTATGGCGGCGAAAATTGGGAGCGTCACGCACGGCGATGCTGTTCGAGCGTGAGGGCGCAGAGGTTGAGCTCGGTCCCACGCTGCGTAAGCTCGTGACGGCTGCGAGATTCAACCCGAGGCTGCCGTACCTGTCGTTTCTCTGCATCAACTTTGACGCGCCGGTGGTCAAGGAGGCTGCCAGCTGGTTTCTTGACGGGGTGTTCCTGAACTATAACAGCTCCTATCTGGAGCAGATGCTCGAACAATTGCTCGATGAGGATGACTCACCCGAGGTCACGCGCTTTTTTGCGCGCCGTTGATGTACGTATTGATGGCTTCAGAGTGGAGAGGGCGCCGGAGTGGCGCGGCCAGCGCGTCTTCGTGAGGCACGAGGTGGGCGGCAAGGCGTACGAGCTGCGTTTATCCGAGGAATCTGCCGGAACCCAGAAGCTCATGGGGTTGGCTGCGTATCTGATGACAGCGCTTGAGCGTGGTGGCACCGTTGTGGTAGACGAGCTCGACGCCAAACTGCACCCGAAGCTTCTTCGCTATGTGATTCTGCTGTTTAAGGATCCTGGGGTCAACAAGAGTGGCGCGCAGCTCATCTTCTCGTCCCAGGATGTGTCAACCATGCGAAACGATGTGTTCCGCCGTGACGAGATATGGTTCGCTGCGCGCGGCGAGGGGGAGGCGAGCCAACTGTGGTCTCTCGCCGACATCCACGAGGCAAACGGTAATCTGGTAAGCAAGAACGCGGCTTTCGACAAGCAATACCTGTCCGGTCGCTACGGCGCCGATCCGTATCTCACCCGCATCGAGGAGTGGGATTAGCATGGTGGCGAAGAAGTCGAAGGGCTGGCGTAGCGACAAACGAGAGGGCCGCTCGCGCATGGTTCAGATGACGCGTCATCTTGTAGTGAGCGAGGGCAAGGAGACCGAGCCTCGCTACTTTGAGGGTGTGCGTGCGGCGTTGGGTGCGGCGAACGAGCGTAAGGTTGCCATTGTCGTTAAGGGGACCGGCAAACACACACTTGACCTACTTGACTTTGCCGTCGAACACTGCCGCTATGCGCCCGAGACATTCGACCATGTGTGGCTCGTGTATGACAAGGATGACTTTCCTGCGTCCGACTTTGACGCGATGGAGCGCAAATGCGACGAGCTCTCCGATGGTTCGAGGACCTTCCATGCGTTGTGGTCGAACCCCTGCTTCGAGCTGTGGCCTCTTCTGCACTTTCGCTACACGACCGCGCATATGTCCGCGTCCGACTGCCAGCATGCCCTCGCGCAGGAGATGTCGAGAGACCTGGGCATCGAGTACCGCAAGAACTTGGACGGGCTGTTCGAGGTGGTGGACGGCAAACGAGGCGAGGCATTGCAGCGTGTTGGGCGCCTCGTCACATACCATAGGGGGCTGGGTAACGTTAAGCCATCTGCGCAAAACCCTGCAACTAAGGTGGGCGAAATTTTCGATGTAATCGGGCCGTATCTGGTTGGCTAGGCGAGTCGCTGGATTGGCTTTCCGGTTAGTGCGATTGGCGGATTGTACTGCGCTATTGCGAGTCCGGTGCGTAGGAGAAGTGCGGGGAAAATCGAAACTCGCCGAGCACACATCGATTTTTTGCCAACAAAACTGCAGGTCGCGGATGCCCAAAACAGGGGACTGTTTGACAGATCTCGGTTTTTCACCGTACCCCCCGATTGGGTGCGCATTTAGCACCCTCGATGTCCCCACATTCCCTAAAAAAGTTCTTAAAACAGCCTTAAAGACGTTTCAGCTCGCGTTGACAGCGTAAAATACGCATGTTTGACTATGTCTAAAGTGGATTTTAGGGGAGGAGTGCGCCATGGAGGTGCTGGTTGTTGGCAACACCGCATATGTTGACGATGACTTTTGTGCCAAGGCGTTCCCCGGGGACCATGTCCAGGTCGTCGCTGCCGCGGAAGCGCGCCGCGACGAGTCGTCGACCCATGCTTCGTGGAAAGAGCTGCTCCAGCACTTGGAGCAGGCATACGAGTTCGACCGCGTGGTCTACCTGTCTAATTACCTTACCCCGCATACTGATACCGTGGGCGATATCGAGCTGTTGCGCTCGGTCTTTCGTGCGTGCGCGGGTCGCCGGGTCCAACTGCTGTATGTAGCGGGGCCCGCGGGTGCCGAGGGTGCCACCGACGCCGCGGGGCGAACGGGCAAGGGCATTATCGCGCGCGCAGCCAACGACCTGTGCCGCTACTACGCTGCTCGCGAGGGCGTTCAGACCAAGATCCTGCGCGTGCCCTTCCTGTACACTGCCTCCGCCGCGCTAGAAGATCCGATTTTGGTGCCGTTGTTCGATGCGTGCTCAACTGGATCGGTTGCTCTGCAGGGCGCGGAGGATGCGGCGTTTCCCCTGCTGTGCGCCGAGGAACTCGCGGTGCTGATTTGCCGCATCTTTGATAGCTGGGATGTCTCTTTTGAGACGCTCGACGTTGCCGATGCCTTCCATCACACGGCGGGCGAGGTGGGCGAGGCCTTCAAGGCGCTGTTCCCAGGGCTCTCAGTTGCCTATGGCGATTCTGCCGGCTATGCCCTGCCCGTCAGCGACGTCGTTCGCGTGCGCTATGGTTGGTTTCAGCGGTACGACCTGCTGCGCGATCTTTCGACCATTCAAGCGCGTTGGGATGTTGGCCGCGCAAAGAAGGTCAACCCTTTGCGCGCCGTCATCGACCGCATCCAGATGCGCGCGATGCCTATTAAATGCCTGGAGACGGGCGTTGCTTGGGTTCTGTTCGAGGTACTGGAGCATTTGTTCTCCCAATCGGCCCAGCTCAACGTGCTCGATTATCGCCTGCTCTACGTGGTGCTGATCGGCACACTGTATGGCTTGGACTTTGGCCTGGTTGCGGCGCTGCTGGCGTCGGTGGGTTTGGCCGCGAGTTACTTTACCCAGTATGGCTATACCTTCCAGGGCCTGTTTTACGAGCCGTCCAACTGGCTGCCGTTTATTGCGTACTTTGTGGTGGGTGCCGTGTGCGGCTATGTGCAGCTGCGCAACAGCGAAGCCGTTAGGGCGGAGCGCGATCAAAACGAGCTCGCGCGCAACCGCAATACGTTCCTTACGCAGCTCTACCATGACGCGATCGAGGACAAGCGCGCGTACAGGCGCCAGATCGTGGGTCGCCACGACAGCTTTGGTAAGATCTTTGCCGTGACGCAGGAGCTCGACGTGCTCAACCCACGCGACATCTATCGCAAGTGCTGCGAGCTTCTGGGCGAGATCCTCGAGAACGATTCGGTGGCGATCTACCATGTTTCGGGCGGGGCATTTGCACGCCTGGTGGCAGCAAGTCCCGCGATTGCCGAAGATGCCGCACGCTCGCTCACGCTTGAGCAGCTTGTACCTCTTTTGGGCGACGGGGGTCGTTCGAACCTGTGGGTGAACCGCGAGCTGACGCCTGGGCTTCCCATGTTTGGATACACGATCGAGCGTGACGGGGCACCCGCCGTGTTGATCTTTGTACGTTGTGCGGCCGAAAACCAAATGACCCTCTATTATCAAAACCTGTTCCGTATCTTGTGCGGCCTGGTCGAAAGCGCGCTGGGCCGTGCCTTTGACTATGAGGCGGTGGCGCAGGATAAACGCTGCGTTGACGGCACTTGCGTGCTCAAGCAGGCTGCCTTTGGCCAAGAGCTCGCGGCGGAGCAAACGCTGGCAGATAGCAAGATGGGGAGTTTTTTTGCTCCTGCGCGTGGTACCGGGCGTGGAGCCTGTCGGCGAGCTGGTGGGCGCAATTGGGTCGGCAATCCGCGAGAGCGACGCGGCGGGCTTGGTCGACGACGACGTGCTCTATCTGCTTATGCACCAGGCAAAGGCGTGCGATCTGCCCATTATCCGCGAGCGCCTGAGCGCCAAGCAGATTGCGGTGGAGCCCGTCGACGGCGAGGACATCGTGGCGCTGCTGCAGCACATCGCTTACACCGGTGACGGTGAGGGGGATGGCGCTTGATCTCGCTTGTCGTTGCTGCCGTCTTGCTGCTGATTCATGCGCTGGTTTGCCTGATGCTGTGGACGCTCATGAAGCTGGGCCTGCTGCCGGTGCGCGAACACATGCTGGCTGTGATAGTGCTGGTGCCGCTGTGGGGCCCGTTGCTGGTGGTTCTGCTATCGGTCCGCAGCGCGGTGTTTTGCGAGGGGCTGAAAGAGTCTGCGCTGGAGTCGCTGCGCTTCAACGACGAGCTGCATCGCAGTATGTCGGTACCGAGTGGTGAGGACGATGCAGGCGTAGTGCCGCTCGAGGAGGCGCTCATCGTCAACGACCCGGCATACCGGTGCCGCCTAATGCTCTCCATGCTCACCGAGGAGCCCGACGCGTACCTGGCGCAGCTGCAGGCGGCTAAGCTTAACGACGACGTTGAGGTGGCGCACTATGCCGCGACGGCGGTAGCGCAGATCTCCAAGGAGTCCGACCTTAAACTGCAGCAGCTGGAGCGTGCCTTTAAGACGGACCCGAGCGCGCAAAACCTCAACGAATACTGTGATTTTCTTGGTGAATACTTGGACTCGGGCTTGGCTGAGGGTCGCGTGGCTCAGATTCAGCGCCAACAGTACGCGCGCCTGCTTGCGCGTCGCTGCGAGCGCGAGGATACCCTTGAGCTGCGCATTCGATACGCGACGGCGCTGGCCGATGTCGGACAGATCGACGAGGCGCAGGCCGTGACCGATCAGTTGGTGCTCGACGTGCCCGAGGAGCAGGAGGTTTGGATGCTTTGCCTGCGCCTTGCCGTGATGCGCCGCGATGGTGACGAGGTTCACCGTGTGATCGATGCGATTGACAAGCAGCATGTGTATTTGAGCGCCGACAACCGCGAAAAGTTGGCGTTTTGGCGCGACGGGGAGGAGGCCAGATGAGTGTGGCGCAACATATCCGCGACCGTGCAGGCCGCTTTCGTTGGATGGGACTCCTCGTGGTGTGGGCGGTCTTTATTGCCATGGCCGCCGTGCTGCTGGTGGAGCGTGCCGGCGTGCAGTACAGTGCGGGCCAGCATAAGCTGGGGATGCTTGCCGCCAACGATGCGGTGCCTGCCTCCTCGGCAATCTTTGGCCAAAAGCCCACGTGCCTGGTCATTACCGACTCGGACCAAGATAGCGTCGACGACGTTAAAGACCAGTTCGACCAGATTTTGCTGGACATGAAGATCGCCCATCGCGATGTTGATATTGCCACCGACGGTGCGGACGCGATCCCGTCGCTCACGTCGTTTGATCGCGTGATTGTGCTTATGCCCTCGCTTGACGGACTGGGTACGCATCTGACCGATCTGATGAGTTGGGTGAGTGCGGGCGGCTCACTCATGCTGGGCATGACGCCAGATAACTCGAACTACCTGCAGGCTATTGCTTCCAAGCTTGGGATCGAATCGGCCGGATATGACTATGCGAAAGCCGAAAGTATCGTTCCGAGCGAGGACTTTATGTTGGGCGGAGGAGAGCGCTACGAGTTCTCGGATCCCTTCGATTCTTCGCTCTCGGTTTCATTGCGCGATACGGCGCGCGTATGGGCAAAGACCGGTGACGCGGGCACGCCGCTCATTTGGTCTAACGATTGCGGCAGTGGTCACACCGTGGTGTGCAACATTGGCATCTACGACAAGGTCATGCGTGGGTTCTATGCTTCGGCCATAAGCTTGCTGGGTGATGCCACGGCCTATCCGGTCATCAACAGCGCCGTGTTCTATTTGGACGACTTTCCTAGCCCCGTGCCCTCGGGCGACGGCACCTACATCAAGCGCGACTACGGGCTTTCCGTCGCCGATTTTTATGCCAAGGTCTGGTGGCCCGATCTGCAAAAGCTCGCGCAAAAATACGGCATTCGCTATACCGGCGTGATGATCGAAAACTACGAGGACGCGGTCAACCAGACCGAGCCTGCGCGCCAGGTCGATACCACACAGTTTCGCTACTTTGGCGGCATGCTGCTGCAGATGGGCGGAGAGCTGGGCTTTCACGGCTACAACCATCAGCCTCTGGCGCTCTGGGATACCGACTATGGTACGTTGTACGTCTACAAGACGTGGAAAAACAAGGAAACGCTCGTCGCATCGCTCAACGAGCTTATCGCCTTCCAAGATGAGGTGCTGCCCAACGCGCACGGCTCGGTTTACGTGCCGCCGTCAAATATCCTTTCGGCCCGTGCACGCAAGCTTATCGGCACCGACGTTCCGCGCATTAAGACTATTGCCAGTACGTACTTTGAGGACGGTACCGACCTGCCCTACGTGCAGGAGTTTGGCGTGGCGAGCGATGGCATTGTGGAGCAGCCACGTATTGTTTCGGGCGGCATGGTCGACGATTCCTATATGCGCCTGGCAGCCGTGTCCGAGCTCAACATGCACTACGTGAGTACGCATTTTATGCACCCGGACGACCTTTTGGACCCCGATCGCGGAGCCAAGGAGGGCTGGGAGGTCTACAAGGGCGGCCTGGTCGACTACCTGGAGTGGCTTACCAAATCCGCGCCCGACCTGCGGCACCAGACGGCGTCGGAGTGCTCCGGTGCCATCCAGCGCTTTTCGTCGGTTACGGTAAGCGTGGATACCAGCGCGGATGCCTGGACGCTCAGCCTGGGCAATTTCCACGACGAGGCGTGGCTCATGTTCCGCGCCAATAATGGCGAGCCGGGTGCGGTGACGGGTGGCGAACTGACGCACCTTACAGGCAATCTGTATCTGCTCAAGGCAAATGATAAGACCGTGACGATCGAGCGCAAGGAGGGTGGCGATAAATGAGAATCTGCTTGGTACTCGAGGGTTGCTACCCCTATGTGCACGGCGGCGTATCTACCTGGATGCATGGCTATATCCAGGCCATGCCCGAGCACGAGTTCGTGCTGTGGGTGATTGGCGCGCATGCTGCCGACCGCGGCAAATTTGTCTACGAGCTGCCCGGCAACGTGGTCGAGGTGCACGAGGTGTTCCTGGACGATGCCCTGCGGCTTTCGGGCGAGCAGCACGAAGCCAGTTTGACGACCGCGAGCGCGAGCG
>ENA-OPYU01000910-OPYU01000910.1-human-gut-metagenome-genome-assembly--contig:-NODE-910-length-10953-cov-2.745520_pt1 | contig 10953 bp, 13 predicted proteins | sample MGYA00242637_ERZ504482 | MGnify/ENA primary metagenome ERZ504482 (study PRJEB26092, sample SAMD00036237) | human gut metagenome | host: Homo sapiens | study: EMG produced TPA metagenomics assembly of...
TGCTGTCCGCTGCGGAGAAGGTTGCCTCGGAAAAGATGACTGTGCTTGTAGTGGAGCCTATGAAGGAACCCTATGTGAAGGAGATTGACCCCCGATCTCCATTTCCCTGCAGGCGGAGGTCGGCGGAGACATTGGCGCAACTTATCCCTATTCTGACCCGGTGGCGCTGGTTTGCAATGATGAAGGAAAGCTCATAGGGCTTAATCTGAACCGTGGGCTACGGGATGAAAATGGAGAAATTTATGATATCGTAGCAGGGACTTTCCTGGTGGTTGGACTTGGTGAGGAAGATTTGCATCCCTGTCCCGGAACTGATCCAGAAATACACGGAACAGTTCAAAACGCCGGAACGATTTATGCAGATCAATGGCAATATCGTTGTTCTCCCTGTCCTGGCAGAGAAGCAAGACCTCGCTTATCTGCCAGACCGTTTTGAAACTGGCGAACGTGTGCAGACACCCAGGGGCAGCTTTCAGGTGACGGCTATGAGCCGGGAGCAGATGGAGGCAGCCGGGTATGGCGTCCACCATATTTCCGATGATGGAAAGTATCTTATCATGGGAAACGGCACACGGGCCTTTGCCGTGGCAGCGGAACAGCCGGAAAAGGACAATCCTCTCCGCACCGCTGAAATGACGCTGGAGGATGACTACGGCATGATCGACGGCGTTATCAACAATGGCAGACGCGGTGAGGAATTGGAAAAAGTCCAGGAGTACGCAGAACGGACAACGCCGGAGAAGCCTTCCATCCGTGAGCGGTTGGAGGATGCCAAACGGGAATGTGCCGAGCATAAGCCCCCGGAGGGCAAGAAGCCCGGTCGTGATGTGCCGGAGCATGACTGCCTATGAGCCGAAGCAAGAAGTGGCGGCTGGAATGGGCGTTCTTCCTGGGCGAGAACGGCAGGCGGCAGTATAACCATATCTGCAAAAAATGTGTTCACGGCTGCAAGCAGAGTTTCCGGGCGTGTCTGGTCGCTTGTCCGCATTACAGTTCCAAACGATCTAAAATCTGTGAGGATAAGGGGGCGAAAAACGCAGAATAATTCCCTGTATTCGTATTTTCAAAGGGAGCCTTTATGATTTCTCATGTGTCGGTCTGCTTGCTGGCACATGAAAAAAATTGCTTGATTTCAAACACTTTCTGTACACGCAAAACGGGAGTACAGCTTTTCGGTTCATCCGATCGGCTGTACTCCCGCTTTTTCTTTTTAATCAAATTATTTGAACAGGGGTACAAACTGTACCTCAGTTAGAGAAGGATTTCCATAGTATTTTTTTAGGATTGGATAGGAAAGGATGGATAGCCGCCGTAGTAGGCGTTGTGGGAATGTGCGTAAACTGCCAGAATTGCGAGGCTGTGGGAAAGTTGTTTGCAGACCTGTGGAAAAGGCTTGTCTTTTTCCATCAGGTTGTGAATGGCTTTTCCATCAGCACGAGCGGCAGTTTTCCATATTTCCATGACGCAAGAAAATCAACCAATAATCAGCCGGTATATTGTCAGCGGCACATACCATACCGCCACAATCAACCGCCATGCCAGAACGAAACCGCCTATCACGCCGCCGATAATAAAGTTCAGTGCAAACAGGGCGATCCCTACACCCAGGGAGCCGCCGCCCGGCACGATCCAGAGGCACATCCGATGGAGGCCAAACGGCAGCCCGCAGAGTATCCAGAGCCATACATAGTCAAGCTCTCCGTTCTTCATGCAGGCGGATTTGAAAATACAATACAGGATCAGCGCCACGATTACGGGCAGTACACTTTTGAAGAAAAATGCTTTGATTGCTTCGCTTCTTGTCATCGGTAAAACCTCCTTCCGCAGTTCCATTATACAGGATGCCGGGAGCTACGCCCAGCGTCTTTCAGAGAAAATTATTCAAGTTCATGCCGCCGCTGTTGTTTCTGTTCCTTTGGAACGGCCAGCAGCGCATCCACATTCTGCTTGACGGTATCGTATTCCTGGGCTTCGGTTCTTGCGGCTTTGTATTCAGCAAGGAGCCGTTCCTTTTCTTCGTTGAGATTGGCAAATTCCGCTTTCATGCTTTCCGTTGTCGGCAGCGGCACAGCCCCCAGCCGTTTCAATTCTCTGGCGGCCGCTTCAAAAAGGATGATCTCGCTCTCATGCCCTCGCAGGAACTTTTCTTTATCATTCGATTTACGGTATCTGTCATAAAGCGGCTTTATCTGACGGTAAGTTCCGGCGTGCTTCATTACAAGGGCAAGTTCGGCACTTCTGCTTTCTATCCGCTTGATCTCTGCATGAGCGGTATCCCTGCGTGCGGATACTGCGTTCAATTTGCTTTCCAGTTCTCCATAACTGCTTATCCCGTGTTCGGTCAGGAAATTCATGGTCTTGGCGGCCTGTTTCAGATTGTTCAGCTTCGCCCAATGGGTGAAGCCTGCGCTCTGCTGTGCCTTAATGTTATTCTGGATATCAATGAGCAGGCTGATCTTCCCGTTCTGCTGTTTCGGCTGGCGGGAAGGTCTGGCGTGTCCGGCGATCCGGGCAGCAAGGGCTTCTTCGGTGTAGTCCGCACCCAGGGTTTTCAGACGGGTGAATCGTTCCTGATCCGGCGCTCTGGCGGAGATATACTTGCCGCGCTTGATCTCATAACCTTCCCTCTGCAGGCGGCGAAGCAGTTCTTCCAGGTTGGAACAGGCTGGCAGGAGCCGGTCGATGGCCGCTTTCAGCTTTGCCTTATAGCTGGTGCCGTTCTGCGCAGCCTGATGTTCAATATAGCTCTTGCCCTTGTCCTGTCCGGGGATGATGACAGACAGACCGTGTTCCTTGCAAAGCCGGTCGGAGGTGCGGCGGATATCGTGATAGCTTCGCTTGCTGGAATGATAGTGCTTGTGATCCGCAAAGCTGACCGCATTGAAAATCAGGTGGTTATGAACATGATCTTTGTCTATATGGGTAGTAAGTACAAATTCATACTTGCCGCCCAGGATTTCTTTTGCAAGCTCCATGCCGATCTCATGGGCCTGTTCCGGCGTAACCTCCCCAGGCTGAAAGGCTTGGATCAGGTGACGGCCCAGGTTCGTTCCCTTGTCGATGGCATGGCGGCGGGTCCAGGAAAATTCGATATCCGCAGTTTCGGCGGCACAGCCATAGGAAGAAACAAGCAGCTTTCCGTCCGTCTTTTCCGGGTTGCAGATATAGTCAATGGCTGCTTTCAGCGTTGACTTGATAGGATGTATCTTTGTAACTGCCATATCTCATCCAGCCTTTCCCGTATCTCGTCCATGTCGGCCTGATACGCAGGACCTCCGGCGTTGATCCGCTTGGCAATCTGGTTGATATTCCGACCAATGGCGGAAAGCTCTTTGGTAAATGCCTTGATATCTGCGGTGTCCGTATAGATGATATATCCGTCAATCGCCATCTTGCGGAGGTAAGCGCCATATCTGCGTGTGGGTAACTGGCCATTTTTTTGCGTCTATGAGCCGTTTTTGCGTCCTCCGTGACATAGAATTTTATTTGAATATTTCGCTTTCGGTTTGCCATGCGCCGCCTCCGTTCTTCATAAGGGTTTGGGACTATCCCAACAAGCAATTTTGGATTTTCGGGTAAGGGACCTGAAATTTCAAAATTCGCAAGCGGGTACTCGCTTGCTGTGCTTGCTATCGTTTCTTATCCCTACTTATAAAGCGTTACGGAAGTCTGGAATTACCCACAAAATGAAAGAAAACAGAGGATGTTCAGACACCCTCCGTTTCTTCATTCGGCTGTTCAATTTTTAATGCCCCGTCAATGGCACCTTCCACGATAGGCAAATACTGTTCCGGGCAGAGCTTTAACTTCTGTCCGACCCGCTGGCGCAGCTCGCTTTCCTCTCGCATGACCTCTGGATTGAAATATCTCTCCATCGGCAGGCCGCAGATTTTTACAAGCTGTATGATGACCGGCAGGCTGGGGATCGTGCCCTCGTTTTCAATGTTGGCAAGATACCTGGTATCAATATTCACCTTTTCAGCTAAATCTTTTCGTGCAAGGTTCTTCGCCTTCCGTGCTTCTTTTACATCTGCACCGAAGGTTTCAAAGCCAGGGCAGTCTTTAACTTTTGCCATTCAACATCACCCACATACATTCTATATTTCATAGTTTGCGCATGGAATGATATGATATCCATTCTGCCTGCATTTTATAATTCATATTTATATCCTTGTATTCTTCGTGCAGACGAAATATAATATTGGGGGAGGTGCAAAATGGACTACATGACATTAAAAGAGGCAGGCCAGAAGTGGAATGTTACGCCTCGCCAGGTAAATTATTTGTGTTCCGGAGGGCGTATCCCCGGCGCTGTAAAGATGGCTGGTGTTTGGCTGATCCCAAAGAACGCAGAAAGCCGATTGACGGAAGGACAAAACAAGGGAAGGAGTTGCACCATGAATAGAATATTGCTATTGGAGGATGATGTCAGTCTAATAGATGGCTTGGTCTACTCTTTAAAAAATGAATGAATTTGATGTTGAAGTTGCCCGTACAGTATGTGAAGCAAAACAATACTTATCCGAACTCGACCGATACGATTTATTGATTTTGGATGTTACTCTGCCAGATGGAACAGGATTTGACGTATGCGAAAGAGTAAGAAAAGAAAAGCAGCAGATACCGATTATATTCCTGACTGCATCGGATGAAGAAGTCAGCATAATTCGTGGATTAGATAGCGGTGGGGACGATTATATCACCAAGCCTTTCAAACTGGGGGAATTGTGTTCCCGCATCCGGGCGCTGTTGCGTCGGGCCGGAGTTTCCAAAAGCGAAAAAAACACTTCTATGGAATGTGGCGACATTACCATTGATCTGTTGGGTAGCCGTGCAACCTTAAAGGGAAAAGCATTGGATTTGACAAGCGCCGAATATCGTTTGCTTTGTCTGCTGGTAAGAAACGCAAATCGCGTTGTGACAAGGGACATCATTCTAAATGAGCTGTGGGATGATACAGGAAATTTTGTTGATGATAATACCCTGTCCGTCTATGTACGGCGGCTTCGTGAAAAAGTGGAAACCAATCCGTCCCATCCAGAACACCTTATAACCATTCGTGGGTTCGGCTACCAATGGAAAGAGGTGTCTATATGAGTTTGTACCAAGATAGACAGATTAAAGGGTTCCTGCTATTTTTGACTTTGTTTGCTCTGCTGTTTGTAGGTACAGCAACCGTTTTGACTATTTATCAGGTGAACGATGCAGAAGTCCTATGGCTCAAACATGATGAAGCGGTTTCATCCTCACTTTTGGAACAGGGTGTTCCGAAAGAAGTGGTTGCAGTTGCCTTTACGAACACAGACATCAGTGACGATGGTAGGTCATTATTAGCGGCTGCGGGTTTGGGAAAACAGTCAGAAAGCAGTATGCGGTCTTATTTCAATCAATTTCAGCGTTCCGCTTTCTGCACCATGCTATGCACTGTGCTATTTTTTTCTCTTTGTGCTTGCCATAGGAATATTTATTTTTTCTGGAAAAGGAAGCGATTGTATCAACAGGCCGACAAAATATTGCTAAATTACATCAACGGGGATTACTCTTGTCATTTACCGCAGAATTATGAGGGGGCTATCTACCAAGTGTTTTCTTCGATAGAACAGCTTGCAACTATGCTCCAAATCCAAAAATGAAATCAGAACGATAAAAGGTCAAAAAGAGTTTTTCGAAAGACACCATATCCGATATATCTCACCAAGCTCAAAAGCGCCTCTGGCAGCCCTCACTATGTATCAGGAGATCATTGAAAGTGAGCCAGAAAATTGCAGAAACGGTCAAACAGTTTGCGGCGAAGATGGGTATTTCTCTAAAGCGTATGGAGCAGTTAATCTTATCCATGTTGAAGATAACCCGACTGGATACGGGGAAACATCACTTTTTGAGCAAAAAAAGTTGCCGTGTGTCCGAGCTGATAGCTCATTCAGTCAATGACCTAACCACAAGGGCTAAAAGCGAAAGCAAGCAGATTCAGATAGATGGCGATGGTGAACAGCAGCTTATTTGTGACATGGAATGGACAGGTGAAGCGATTGGAAAACCATTGTAAAAAATTGCACTGGATCACACGCAAGCTGGCGGTATTGTCCGTATTACATGGGAGCGCACTCCTGCTATGTTTCGGATTTTTTCATTTCTGATAATGGTAACGGCATAGTCCCGGAAGATATTTACCATATCTTTAAACGCTTTTATCGCAGCAAACATTCCCTTGATACACAAGGAATCGGGCTGGGACTTCCCCGTTGCCAAGTCCATTATTGAGGGTCAAAACGGTGTTATCTCCGTACAAAGTGAAGTCGGAAAAGGTACGCTGTTTTACACTATCTTTCCTTACGGATCTGTAAGGTCAAATTCACCTGCTTGTAAGCTGTTTTTGCTATCCTTTTGAGAAAGGAGGTACTGATGACTATGGAAATATTGAAAGTACAAGATTTATGTAAAACCTTATGGCAAGGGTGAGGCGAAAGTCGAAGCGTTGAAGAAGGTTTCCTTCTCCCTGGATAAAGGCGAATTTGCTGCCGTTGTGGGTGAATCCGGTTCTGGCAAAAGCACATTACTGAACTGTATTGGAGCTTTGGATACCCCTACTTCCGGCCACATTGGATTGATGAACAAGACCTGTTTCCATGTCAAAGAGGAACAGCGCACGAATTTTCCGCCGTCGTAATATCGGCTTTATCTTCCAATCCTTTCAGTTGGTTTCCGAGCTGAATGTGGAGCAGAATATCATGTTTCCGCTTCTTTTGGACTATCGCAAACCAGACCCGGCAGCAGTAGAAGAAATTTTGGAACTCTTGGGACTTACCGAGCGTCGACATCACCTGCCGAGCCAACTATCCGGCGGACAGCAGCAGCGTGTTGCCATTGGCCGGGCGTTAATCACAAAGCCCAAACTGATTCTGGCAGATGAACCTACTGGCAATCTGGACAGCAAGAATAGTCAGGATGTTATCGCCCTGCTTACGCAGGCGTCCCGTCGCTATCAGCAAACAATCCTGATGATTACCCACAATAAGGATTTGACTGCATCCGTTGATCGGGTGTTCCGGGTATCAGATGGCGTTTTGACGGATTTGGGAGGAAAAACAAATGAAGCATTATCTTGACCTTGTTCCCATATCCGCCAAAAATCCACAAGAAGCAAAGCAGAATGTCTATTTTCTGCATTGTGCTGGCGGTATTTCTGGTTACAACTATTTTTGGAATGGCAGATATGTTCATCCGCAGCCAGATTTTGCAGGCACAGCAGGAGTCTGGGAATTGGCATATTGCCATTAAGAATATCAGCAATGAAGAAGCAGCAATTATTGCTTCACGCCCTGATATTGAAGTATTTTCACCGTATGGCGTACTCAATTATCGTGGAGATTTAGGCTACACTTTGGGTGGAAAAGATGTAGCGATATGCGGTTGTGATGAAAGCTATATAACTGAAATCTGGACTGACCAACTTGAAGAAGGTGTTTTTCCACAGACAAGTAATGAAGCGTTGGTGACTGAAAATGCAAAGCAGATAATGGGTGTTGCGATTGGTGATCCCATTGCCGTAGAAACTCCTGATGGCGATAAACTGAATTTTACCATATCAGGATTTATGAATAATACCGCCTCGATCATGAGTGGCGACTCCTACGGCATCATTTTGAACACAGAGGATTACTGCGCGATTTATCCGAATGTATCAGACGGGGAGCCGAATGATTACGGCATTATGTTTTTTACTCAATTTGCAAACACAAGAAATATACAAGGGAAAATTGCAGATTTGAAAGAACAATGCAATTTATCGAATGAACAAATATCTTCCAACAACAATCTGCTTGGATTGCTTGGACAAAGCCGCGTTCCCTTTTTGTTACAGGTTTACTTGGCTGCGGCTGTATTGTTTGTACTGGTAATGTTAGCTGGTATTATGATGATTGCAAGCAGCCTGAACAGCAATGTAGCCCAGCGTACCGAATTTTTTCGGCCTTATGCGCTGTATCGGTGCAACACCAAAACAGGTTATGCGCTTAGTACGGAAAGAGGCGCTTAGTTGGTGCCGTTTGGCAATCCCTGTGGGTATTTCCATCGGTATAGTTGTCATTTGGGTCTTATGTGCGATTTTGCGTTTCCTAAGTCCGGAATTTTTCAAAGCGATGCCTACATTCGGATTTAGCGTACCAAGTATTCTTGCAGGAATCGTTGTGGGCTTGGTAACGGTTTTGTTCGCTGCCTATTCTCCGGCAAAGAAAGCAGCAAAAGTATCTCCGTTGGCAGCGGTTTCCGGTAATGCAAACGACTTGGAGCCTGCAAGAAATGCTGCTAATACACAACTGCTTAAGATTGATACAGCACTTGGAATTTATCATGCAAAAGCAAATCGGAAAATCTGTTTTGATGACAAGCTCATTTGCTCTCAGTATTATCCTTTTCCTTTCATTCTCTGTAACAGTTGAGTTCATGCAGCATACCTTAACACCGCTCCAACCTTGGACAGCAGATTTATCTATCATAAGCCCTGATAACGCCTGTGCTATTGACAAAGCATTACTTGATGATCTAAAGGAAAATCCTGTTGTGGATTTAGCGTATGGAAGAAAATTTGCATACGAGGTTCCGTCTGTCACAAACGGTATTCAAAAAAAGATGGATTTAATCTCTTATGAGCAGTATCAATTTGATTGGGCAAAGGACTATTTATTAGAGGGTTCTCTGGAATCTGTGCAAACTGATTTAGGGACGGGCTTAATTGTTTATAATTCGCAGAACACAATACAAATAGGCGATACTGTATCGTTGAATACAAACGGACAAAGTAAAGAAATCCAAATCGTGGGAATGTTGTCCGACTGTCCGTTTTACAGTGCCGCCGGTGTTGGAACAATTATTTGTTCAGAGGATACATTTGAACAAATTACTGGCGAGTCGAAATATACGGTTATTGATGTGCAGTTAGTGAAAGGCACAACAGACGAAGATGTTTATGTGATCCGCCAAATGGTAGATTCCTCATTTACTTTCGCTGATGAACGCATGGGTAACAGCAGTACCATGGGAACTTACTATTGTTTTTGGCTGTTCATCTATGGATTCCTCGTCCTAATTGCAATGATTACAAATTTTTAACATAATCAATAGTATTTCCATGAGTGTGTCTGCACGGTTGAAACAGTATGGCGCTTTCCGTGCTATCGGCGTTAGCATGGGACAGCTAAGTAAAATGATTGTTGCAGAAGCCTTCACCTATACCATAATCGGCGGTATAGTTGGTACGGTGTTGGGACTGTTTTGTAACAAGCTATTGTTTGGAATGTTGATAAGTTATAGATGGGGGGATGCTTGGACTCCTCCATTACCAGAGGTAGCTGTTATTCTGTTGATTGTCGTAAGCTCTGTAATTCTGGCTGTGCATGGGCCAATCAAGAGAATACGCAATATGTCCATTGTTGATACAATCAGCGCACAGTAATTCTACTTTTGAAGCGGGTGGCTTTAGAAGCCGCCCACTTTTGTCTTACAAATTCGTAAGTTGAAATTCACCTGTTTGTAAGCTGATTTTTTTCATAATTAAGTTGATGAAAGAGAGGAAAAAAGTGAAAAAACTCCTTTCCACCAGAGTATTGGTGAAGATTTGTGTATTAACAACTATACTGCTGGTTTTGATAATCTATACTATATGGGGCAATTCAGCATTGATGGTAAGTATGGTTAATATCTCCAGCGATCGCATAGCATCTGCCTTTTCTAATTTTCGGATTGCACAAGTGTCCGACTTGCATAATGCTGAATTTGGAGAAAGCAATACAGAATTGATAGAATTGCTGTCTGAACACGAACCGGATATTATTGTGATAACTGGAGATTTAATCGATGCTGGACATACAGACATTGAGATTGCGTTTGATTTTATAAAACAAGCTGTTCAAATAGCCCCTGTCTACTTTGTAACTGGAAACCACGAAGCTAACTTCTCACATTATGATCAATTCAAAACAGGGCTTGAAGCGTCTGGCGTAACTGTCCTTGAAGATGAAGCAATACAGTTAGTGCATAACAACGAAATGATTACCCTTATCGGGCTTTCTGATTCTGACTTTACGATTAAGGGCGATATGTTTAATGAAGCGCCAGCCATGGTCAACACAAAATTGAATAGCCTTATTGATGACGAAAACAGTTACACTATACTGCTATCACATCGGCCAGAGTTATTTGAAACCTATGTATGCTGTGGTGTTGATTTGGTTTTATGTGGTCATGCACACGGAGGGCAGTTTCGATTAGCCTTTTATTGGGGGGCTCGTTGCCCCCAACCAAGGGCTGTTTCCTAAATATGATTCCGGCCTTTATACAGACGGAAAGACAAATATGGTTGTTAGCCGCGGCCTTGGAAATAGTATTATTCCATTCCGATTTAATAATCGTCCAGAGGTTGTATTAGTAGAACTTAACACCGAATAACGATACTTCAACCGAATATTGAAATGATCTGCCGCACGACGGCAAAAGAAAAAAGCCGTCGTAGAGCAGACAATTTGACACGCCCATTTGAAACGGCGGCTTTGATTTTCAGAGCCGCCGTTTCTTTGCGTCTACACAAACCAATGACGACTTGCAGGGACACGGTAGCCGATTGGAGGTTATTTTGCCGTGTCCTTCTTTTTGTTTCGCAGTATCCATGATCTGCACCAGTTAAAAAAAGCAGTAGCCCCTCCGTCGGAGTCGTCTGGCTTTGAGTATGAACTATACCATGTAAGCACTCTTCTTTATAAAACACTTCTGCGCCCAGCAGGTCCGTTGCGACTTGTTGGGCGCTTTTTCTGTTTTCCGAGGACTAAGCCCGCCTCGCAAAAAAATTTTTGATAAATTTTCAAAAAGGAGGCTTTTAGCGGGTAGCGATCGGCTTTGCGTTCGCCTTGTTAGCGGAAAGGGAGAAAACCACCTCATTCCCCCAGGAAAGGGGGTGAAAAG
>ENA-OPYU01000911-OPYU01000911.1-human-gut-metagenome-genome-assembly--contig:-NODE-911-length-10953-cov-2.344818_pt1 | contig 10953 bp, 15 predicted proteins | sample MGYA00242637_ERZ504482 | MGnify/ENA primary metagenome ERZ504482 (study PRJEB26092, sample SAMD00036237) | human gut metagenome | host: Homo sapiens | study: EMG produced TPA metagenomics assembly of...
AAGTCCTTGTTCCGGCAGAAAACAGAGTGGATGTGGAAGAGCTGGATCAGGAGATCCTTGACGGTCTGAAGATTTCTTTTGTAGATACCATGACAGATGTGCTTCACCGAGCGCTGAGTAAATAACAAGATCCCGGGTCCGTGAAAGGAGCCGGACAGGAGAGGAAACAAATGGTTATAAAACAGGCGGAATTAGATATTGTTTGCGGTATTACCAGCAAACTTCCTGATACGGGAATGCCGGAAGTGGCGTTTGCCGGAAAATCCAATGTGGGGAAATCCTCCCTGATCAACGGTCTGATGAACCGGAAGTCTCTGGCCCGCACCAGCGGACAGCCGGGCAAAACACAGACCATCAACTTTATAAGATCAATGGCGAAAGGTACCTGGTAGACCTTCCCGGATATGGATATGCCCGGGTATCTCAGGCGGAAAAGAAAAATGGGAAAGATGATTGAGAAGTATCTTCATACTTCAAAAAATCTGAAAGCCGTGTTTCTTCTGATCGATATCCGTCATGAACCGTCTGCCAATGACTGTCAGATGTATGAGTGGATTCTCCATAACGGTTATGAACCGATCATCATAGCCACCAAACTGGATAAATTAAAAAGAAGTCAGATCCAGAAGCATCTGAAAATGATAAAAGAAGGACTTCAGCTGAAAAAAGGAAGCACAGTGATTCCTTTTTCCGCTGAAACCAAGCAGGGAAGAGACGAAATCTGGGAAGTGATCGAATCTCTTACAGACGGCAAAGAGCCTTCTGAGGAAGTCTGAAAGGATACGGATATGGGAATCATCAAAGCATTGAAACTGGGATTTGATTATTTTAAATATGATGACGACGGAAACATACAGGAGACTCAGAGAGCTGTGGACGAAGTGAGCGTGGATATTCAGGAAGGTGAGTTTGTGGCTGTTCTGGGACATAACGGATCCGGAAAATCCACATTTGCCAAGCATATTAACGCACTGCTTCTTCCTACGGAGGGAACTATATGGATCGATAACATGGATACCATGAAGGAGCCGGAGCTGTGGAAGATCCGGCAGAAAGCAGGAATGGTATTTCAGAATCCTGATAATCAGATCATTGGAACTGTTGTGGAGGAAGACGTGGGATTCGGACCGGAAAATATGGGGATTCCCACAGAAGATATCTGGAAACGGGTAGATGAAAGTCTTCAGAAAACCGGAATGGCAGCATATCGCCACCATTCGCCCAACAAGCTTTCCGGCGGACAGAAGCAGAGGGTTGCCATTGCAGGAGTCATGGCAATGCGTCCAAGATGTATTGTACTTGACGAACCTACAGCTATGCTGGATCCAAACGGCAGGAAAGAGGTTCTGGAAGCAGTGCATCAGCTGAACAGACAGGAAAAAGTAACAGTAGTTCTGATCACTCACTACATGGAGGAAGTCATTGACGCAGACCATGTATATGTTATGGACGAGGGCCATGTAGTAATGGAGGGAACTCCAGGAGAGATTTTCTCTCAGGTGGACATGCTGAAAAAATACAGACTGGACGTACCTCAGGTAACGCTCCTTGCCCATGAACTGAAAAAATCCGGGGTGGATATTCCGGATGGAATCCTTACTACGGAAGAGCTGGTGAATTGCTTATGTCAATAGAATTAAAAAATATCACATACACCTACAGTCCGGGAACTGCCTATGAGATCCATGCGCTGAAGGATATTAATCTGGAAATTCCGGACGGACAGTTTATCGGAGTGATCGGTCATACTGGAAGTGGAAAATCCACACTGATCCAGCATCTGAATGCTCTAATCCGCCCTACATCCGGCTCTGTTCTCTACAATGGGGAAGATGTTTGGGAAGAAAAATATGACAGGTCGGAAGATTAAGAAGTCAGGTTGGCCTGGTATTTCAGTATCCGGAGCATCAGCTTTTGAGAGCGATGTGCTTTCTGACGTGTGTTTTGGCCCCATGAATCAGGGAATGAGCCGTGAAGAAGCAGAGGCTGAAGCAAAAAAAGCGCTTCTTCAGGTTGGATTTAAAGTAAAAAAAATTTCAGTAAATCGCCTTTTGAACTTTCCGGAGGTCAGAAAAAAGAGTTGCCATTGCAGGCGTTCTTGCCATGAATCCCAAAATCCTGATCCTGGATGAGCCTACAGCCGGACTTGATCCCAAAGGCCGGACGAGATTCTGGATCAGATATCAGAGCTTCATAAGGCTCGTGGAATCACCATCATTCTTGTATCCCACAGCATGGAAGACGTGGCAAAATATGTAGAGCGTCTGATCGTGGTAAACCGTGGACAGATTGCCTTTGACGATACTCCAAGAGAGGTGTTCAGCCATTATCAGGCAGCTGGAGGCTATGGGACTGGCAGCGCCTCAGATTACCTATATTATGCATGCCCTGAAACAGAAAGGGCTGAAAGTAGATCCCAATGCGACAACTGTGGAGGAGGCGAGGGACGATATTCTCAGAGCGCTGAAAGAAGCAGGCTCTCCTCTTTTGAAGGGAGGAAATGAGAAATGATCAGAGACATTACGATTGGCCAGTATTATCCTGCGGATTCCCCTCTTCATAAACTGGATCCCAGGACAAAGCTGATGGGAACCCTTGTTTTTATTATTTCTGTGTTCCTGTTCAATACGATTCTGGGGTATGCAGTGGCAACAGTATTTCTGGCTGCTGTAATAAAAAATTATTCAAAGGTTCCTGTAAATTTATTTTTAAGGGTCTGAAAGCAATTTCATTATCCTGATCATCACCATGGTGTTTAATGTATTTCTGACACCAGGTGAGGTGCTCTGGTAGTTTCGTTCATAAGCACAAGAGAGGGAATTTCACTGGCCGGAAATGATGGCGATCCGTCTGATCTATCTGGTGATCGGTTCTTCTCTTATGACGCTGACCACAACACCAAATCAGCTTACAGATGGTCTGGAGAGAGGTCTGCGTCCTCTGAATAAGATTCATGTGCCGGTTCATGAAATTGCAATGATGATGTCCATTGCCCTTCGGTTTATTCCCATACTTCTGGAGGAAACAGACAAGATCATGAAGGCGCAGATCGCAAGAGGAGCAGATTTTGAGAATGGAAATCTGATCCAGAAGGTGAAAAATATGGTTCCTCTTCTGGTGCCACTGTTTATCTCCGCATTTCGCCGGGCAAATGATCTTGCTATGGCAATGGAAGCAAGATGCTATCACGGAGGAGATCAGAGAACTCAGATGAAACCTCTTCATTATGAAAAAAGAGATCATGTAACCTATATGATACTGGCTTTGTATCTTGCAGTTGCAATCGGATTTCGGGTGGCAGGAATATGAAAAGAGTAGGACTTGTAGTTGCCTATGACGGCACAAATTACTGCGGCTGGCAGATCCAGCCAAATGGAATCACTATCCAGGGAGTTCTCAATGATACATTGTCAGAACTTCTTGGTGCAAAAAAATAGAAACCATAGGAGCAAGCCGCACAGACGCAGGAGTACATGCCCTTGGGATGATTGCTGTGTTCGACACAAACACAAAAATTCCCGGAGACAAAAAAATTTCCTTGCGCTGAATCAGAGGCTTCCGGAGGACATCCGCATACAGCATTTCCGAGGAAGTAGAACCGGATTTTTCACCCAAGATACTGTGACAGTGGAAAAAAACTTATGAGTACAGGATCCTCAACAGGGAAATTCCCCGTGCCTACAGAAAGACTTTATTCTTAATTTTTATCATTATAAGCTTGATGTGGCAAAAAAATGAGAGAAGCTACCTCTTATCTGATTGGCCGTCATGATTTTGCAAGCTTCTGTGGTACAGGAGCCCAGGTAAAATCAACAGTCCGGACAGTGACGGGAATTGATGTATGGAGGGACGGAGATATTGTTACTATCCGTGTTTCCGGGGAAGGATTTCTGTACAATATGGTAAGAATTATTGCAGGAACTCTGATACAGGTGGGAAACGGACAGTATCCGCCGGAGAGAGTCCGAGAGATTCTTAATGCCTGCGACCGTTCTGTTTCCGGCCCTACAGCGCCGGCTCACGGACTGACTCTTATGGGAATTGAATTTTTTTGATTCATAAAAACTGAAAGATCATTTACACTTATATGCAATGATAGTGATCAGTTCCTTTTCCGGGATAGCGCTTCATTGCATATTTTTCTGGAAAAGCTTCAATAAGATCAGGAAGCTTCATAAAGCCGTAGGTGCGGGCGTCAAAGTCCGGTTTTGCACGTTTGATATACTGACCGGCAGAGCTGACATTGACATAGCGGTCATCATCCTGATATTTATCCCAGGCAATTTTCAGAAGCTTGTGAATATCCCGCAGCTCGTCGGTATTTGACTGTTCTTCCGGATCGCTGCCAGCAGTTTCTTTTCGTCCGTTTGTTTTGCTTTCCGATCTGGAAGAAGAGATTTCTGAGGATTTGCTCATGTTTTCCAGGAATAGAAATTCATCGCAGGCATTGCGAAAAGCAGAGGGAGTTTTCTTCTCGCCTACGCCCATTACATACACGCCGGATTCATGGAGCCGGATAGCAAGAGGGGTGTAGTCGCTGTCGCTGGCAACGATCACAAAAGCGTCATAGATTTCTTTGTGGAGCAGATCAAGAGTGTCAATGACCAGCGCCATATCCGTGGCGTTTTTGCCGGAAACATAGTCAAACTGCTGCTCTGCTTTGATGGCAAGTCTTTTCAGTTCATCTTCCCAGTTTTCAGAGCTTCTTTTCTCCAGTTTCCGTAGGCTCTTTTTACAACAATACGTCCATAAGCAGAGAGTTCCTGTATTACAGTTTCCAGTTTGGAAAGCTGAGTGTTGTCTGCATCGATCAGCAGAGCGGAATTTTTTCAAGATTCTTCATAATGGGCTATTCTCCTGATTTGAAAATTCTGTCATAAAAGCTGAAATGGATATGTCCTGAAAACAGATAGTTTTCTGTATAGATTTATATATGCAATATAGCACTTTTTTCGGTTAAAAGTAAATATTTCTGGAAATTTTATCATAGAATGTGTTAGAATCGAGGGAATGAAACAGGAGTAGGAGATGGAAATATGATTCAGATTTTTGGCTTCGATTTTTATTAAAACAGGCAGGATTACAGTTCTCCGGCAGTGAGACAGGCATACGGGACTCTCTGCGGTGCTGTGGGGATCGGGCTAAATATCCTGCTTTTTCTGGGAAAAATGGATGGCCGGATTTTTTGAGCGGTTCCATAGCCATTACTGCAGATGCATTTAACAACCTTTCTGATGCGGGCTCCTCAATCATAACCCTGATCGGTTTCCGGATCTCCGGACAGAGACCAGATCCGGAACATCCTTTCGGACACGGAAGAATGGAGTATATTTCAGGACTTCTGGTATCAGTTGCCATACTTGTTATGGGATTTGAGCTTGTAAAGTCTTCCATAGAAAAGCTGATCCATCCGGAGCCGGTAGAAAGCAGCCCTGTGATCATAGGTATTCTGGCTGTGTCCATTCTGGTAAAGGTATATATGTTTTATTATAACCGGGCCGTAGGGAAAAAAAGTAGAAAGCGCTGCAATGAAAGCGACTGCAATGGACAGTTTAAGCGACACCGTTTCCACAGCCCTTGTTCTGGCGGCTACGGTGATCAGCCAGTTTACAGGACTTCTTCTGGATGGATGGTTTGGTATTCTGGTGGGACTGTTTATTCTGTATACAGGGGGTCCTCTACCATAAAGGAAACCATGGATCTTCTTCTGGGGCAGCCGCCAAAGGAAGAATTTATTGAAGAGATCAGAGATATTGTTACCTCTCATAAACTGGTATATGGAATCCATGACCTGATCGTCCACGATTATGGTCCGGGCCGTCTGATGATCTCACTTCATGCGGAAGTAGATGCAGAGGGGGATATTCAGGAAATCCATGAACAGATTGACCACATTGAGAATGAACTGCAGGAAAAACTTCACTGCTCTGCAACGATTCACATGGATCCCATTGTTACAGATGATAAGGAAATACTGGATATGCAGGAAAAGGTGAGAACAGTTGTGAAGACAACAGACGAATCTTTCAGTATGCATGATTTCCGAATGGTAAAGGGATCTACCAATACAAATCTGATTTTTGATGTGTCTGTGCCAAGCTGCTGTCAGAAGACAGATAATGAAATTATGAATAACCTGAAAGAAAAATTAAAGAACTGCCCGGAGGCCAGTATTCTCCGGTGATTCAGATTGATCATGAGTATTACTGACAGAAAGAGGCAGGGTATAATTGGTTTGAAAAGTATATGATAATGTATAATCAGGTACAACTGCATAGAACTGTACTGAGAAAAGGACTGTCTGTTTTTGACAGCCCTTTTTCTCTTATATAATCAACAGAAAATTTATAGTTTTTTTCAGGGCATTTTTTTGAGGGAGACTATCACGGTATTCTCTGGAGTCATTCCGGTATATTGTTTAAAAACTTTACTGAAATATCGGGATTATCATATCCTGTCATGTCACAGATCTCAACAATTTTTTTGTCGGAGTTGCGAAGGAGCTCCTTTACTTTTTCCATCCGTATTTCTGTGAGATATTCTATAAAATTGCGGCCGGTTTTTTCTTTAAAAAGACGGCTCAGGTAATTGGGATGGAGATAAAACTGCTCTGCCAGGAAATTCAGGCTGATATTTTCAGCATAGTGCTGGCAGATAAAAAGCTGGATTTCCCGAATGACATCCTTACTCAGTGTCTGTTCATCTGAGCGGTTGAGCAGTGAAATAAGCCATTCTATATAAGAAGTCATAGAATCTGCACTGCTTTTATGACTTCGTGCCAGAAGAATGTGGCTGAGGGTGGAATTGAGTTGTGTATGCAGTTCTTCTTCGTTCAGACGAAGATCCTTCAGATAGCTGTTCAGTTCAATCAGGAAACTGATGCAGGCGGTCTGGTACTGGGTAAGGGATGGAGACTGATCAAGAAGCGAATGCATAGCCTCTTCTAACAAGGGGATGGCATTTATACGCGTCTCTGGATTCGTAAGCCTGCGGAAAATTTCAGGGAGAATATCCTGAAGAGACTGAGAACCGGCTGAAAAAAGCTGCTCAATATTCTGGTAGAGGATGATAGAATCTCTGGTACCTGCACGGTGATAATGACGTGCTCTGCGTGCTTCCTCCCAGCCCTCGTGGATCTTTTCAAGCCCGAATTTCCGGCTGCTGGCACCGCAAAACCATTCTTCAAGACCAGGGCAAAGCTGTTCCAGAAGAGAGGTAAGGGAATCAAAGGAAGAATCCGAGTCCCAGGGAAGCAGAACAAAAAGTGAAAATATCTCATCATCCAGAAATATGGCAGAGGGAATCAGAGATGTAAGCTGGTTTCTCATCTGCTGATTTTTTTAAATCAATATCCTGTTGGCACAATTCCTTGTTTTTAAAATCATAGAAAATCCATACCATTGTTTCAGATTCGGAAGATCATATCTGTCAGAATCTATCTGAGAATAACCTTTGGCTGAGGATAATAGCAGGGCTTCCAGGCGGTTAGTGTGAATCTGTGATTCTTTTGACGGATGGCAAACTCTCCGCGGAGACGTTCCAGAAGTACCTCAATGTCTTTCAGGACAACAGGTTTGGTCAGATAGTCGATGGCACCATTACGGATGGCCTCCTGGGCATAGGAAAAATCAGAGTATCCGCTCAGGATTACAGCTTTAACTGCAGGATATTCTTTTCTGAGAATCTTAAGAAGCTCCAGTCCTGTCATTCCCGGCATACGGATATCCATAAACACAACATCAATATGTGATTTTTTTGAGCAGAGACAGAGCTTCCTCTCCATCGGATGCAGTTCCGGCCACCTGAAAACCATAACTGCTCCATTTTACAAAACGGGTCAGTCCCCGGCATACAATTTCTTCATCATCTACGATTAATACCTGATAGGTCATAAGCTGTCTGTACCTCCTGTGATGTCTGTCATATTTTCAGAATGATTTCTAAGGGGAAGCAAATTCTATCCGGGTGCCTTTTCCAGGAGTACTGGAGATTTGCAGTCCATAGGATTCCCCGTCAAAAAAGCCGGATCCGCTGGTTGACGTTTACCAGTCCGATACTTTCGTCCGGAGCTTCATCTCTGTTCAGAGAAAGCTGAAGAGAGTGAAGTTCGGTTTTTTTCCATTTCCCCGTCCGTTATCCTCCACGAGAATATGAAGGACATTATCGCAGGCTGAAGAATGGATTCTGATAAAATATCCGCTGCTGGCATCTCCAAAAGCATGGACGACGGCATTTTCCATGATTGGCTGAAGAATAAACTGCGGAATGTAAACAGACTGATCGTCTACCTCTGTTTCCAGGAACAGCTGTATTTTTTCGCTGTGGCGGAAATTGATCACATCCAGATAAATAGAAGCATGTTCGATTCCTTCCCTGAGTGTGATGGTATTGCCTCCTGTTTTCATTCCCAGACGGCAGAGGCGGCTGAATTTTTCAATCATTTCTGTAACCGGACTTTCCCCGTCTGCTTCATACATGGCCTCCCAGCGGATGATATCCAGAGTATTATAAAGAAAATGTGGATTAATCTGCATAAGCATAGCGTCTAACTGGGCATTTTTCCAGCTGAGCTGCAGCTTCTGACGGTGAATTTCTGAGAGATATACCTGGTCGATCAGCTGGTTGGTGTTTTCAGCCATTTCGTTGAAACGATCTCCCAGTGCAGTGATCTCGTCATGTCCGCTGTTCTCATATCGGGCTGTCCATTTACCGCTTCCTGTTTTTTTCATGACCCGGTTCAATTTTTTCAGTGGATCTGAAATGCTGAAGGTAACATAATAGGAAAGTATAAAGCAGGCAATCACTGTGCCGATCAATACCAGGACACAGAGATTCCGGATATGGTAGGAGTGTGCCAATAGTGTATCCAGGCTGGCAATGTAGCAGGCAAACATTTCTGTGTCAGGAATCTGTTCGTAAGCCAGAAGAATGTTCTGGCGGTCCAGCTGAATCTGTTCTATACTTTTTCTTTTTGCAGCATTTCTTCAAAAGTTCCGGAATACGTGGAAAAGAAGGAGATTTGATGCTGGGATCAAACCAGGTAAGTACTCCGCTTTTTCCGATCAGGAAAATATTTCCCTGGTCGTTGTTTCCGGAAGGAGTTTCGATATCGGAAAAGGTACTGCGGTCAATGTTAAAAAGCAGTATACCCAGAAAATCTCTGGTATTTGGTTCATATACAGCAATTTCCATGGTGATGATATTTGCAAAACCATAGACAACCTGTTCAATTTTTGTAAAAAATCCCTGTCTGTTCTTTGTCGTCCATCCAGACAGGATATCCCCGCTTATCCTGTGGAACAAGATAGAAATCGGACTTGTAAAAGGCATCCAGATCCCGGATAGTGCCGCCTCTTTGAAAGCCGTTATCCTCTACCATATGGTACTGACGGGAGGGAGTGACAAACTGGATGTTTACAATATGTTTTTTGTTCTGGCGCAAAGAATAGAGCCTGTTTTCAATCAGAAAGGTGTTTGTCTGAAACAGCTGCTCCTGACCGGGACTTCTGTTTTCCGGCAGAGAAGAATTTTCGGAGATAGCTCTGATGATCCGGCTGTCATTATAAAAATTAAGCGCCATATTTTCATATTCTTCCATGGTATCCTGTATTTTCAGCCGGGTGTTCTGAACCAGCATAGAGGTATAGCGGGTAAGGTTCAGATTGATTTCTCTGGAATACTGAAAAAGGAAAAAAGGTAAGAAACAGCGCTGAGATAAGCAGGAGTGCAAGAAAGGAAACATTCAGGCGTTTAAAGATACCCACCTTTCGGAGCTGTCTTGTTACCAGAGAATTCCATTTTTGTTTTGCTGTGCGGATTATATGGATGAATTTCATTTGGGACCTCCGTAACATGTATGTAAACATAATGCATGAATTATTTTTTATTATAACACTATTTTTGGGAAAAAGACACAATAAAAGGAGTACGGATCAACCGCACTCCTTTGGCATATAAAAGAAAATGGATAGGATTTATTTCTTATTGGCTTCATTAAAACTTTCCAGAGCCTCGGTCTCACAGAGCTTCTGAGCATCTGCAAATTCTTTTTCCGGATCCGCATTTGGATCAGTGAGGATCTTCTGGACTGCACGGTCAACATAGGAGCCGAAATCTGCTTTTCCGTAGAATTCCAGGCGTCCAACAGTTTTTGCTGCTTCCAGAACATCTCTGTATTCTTCCGGGAAATCATAGAAATCAGTCACACTCATGTCATCACGAGGAATGATCACCGGGCTCAGAGCGCCTTTGGTTGCAAGGTTTTCAAAGTAAGATGCAAAATAATCTTTGGAGTTATAGAAGCTGATGTATTCCCATGCAGCATCTTTTTTGGCCTGATCTGATTTTGCGTTGATCACATAAGCAGTACCTGCAATAGCAGTAGTCTGCTCACCGGAAGGTCCTGCAGGCGGCAGGCACAGTCCCAGATCATCCGGGTCCATACCATTGGATACAGCGTCGGCAACCCAGTCAGATGCAAATGGCATCATGCCGATCTTGCCCATTGCGAAATCAGCGGTAAGATCGCCGAATTTCAGGGTCAGATCACTCTGGAGTACACCCTCGCTCTTTAACTGCTGATAATATTTGGCAGCTTCAATCACAGCCGGATCCGTAAAGGTCAGTTCTGCTGTTCCGTCTTCGTTTTCTTTTGTCAGATCGCCGCCTGCCTGCCATACATAATACTGGAAGAACCATTCAGTCCATTCAGCAGCCAGAGTGGCATATCCGGCAACCTGATTGTCGGGATTGTTGATTTTCTTTGCAAAATCCAGTGCCTCTTCCCATGTTTTTGGAGCAGCTTCCAGACCTGCCTCTGCAAAGAGAGCCTTATTATAGCCAAAAAGCATAGGAGCAACTGTAGATGGTATTCCATAAATATTATCGTCTTTTGTAAACATATCCACATATTCTTTGGTAAAGCTTCCCCATTCGTCCCAGCTGTCGGTATAG
>ENA-OPYU01000912-OPYU01000912.1-human-gut-metagenome-genome-assembly--contig:-NODE-912-length-10945-cov-2.729710_pt1 | contig 10945 bp, 12 predicted proteins | sample MGYA00242637_ERZ504482 | MGnify/ENA primary metagenome ERZ504482 (study PRJEB26092, sample SAMD00036237) | human gut metagenome | host: Homo sapiens | study: EMG produced TPA metagenomics assembly of...
AAAGTAATGACCGGGCTGAAGACAAAATACTCCTTTGAAAAAGGTTTCGTTAGTCGGTACGAACTGAAAGGAAAGATAATTTCCCAAAGCATCTTCATTAAAAATCTTATCAAATTTCGGATGTTCCATAAATGCTTTGATCTCAGACGCAAACAAAAAGGGTCTGATTCATCTGCGGATAGTAAAAAGGCTTGATTCCAAAAATATCCCTTGCACCGAAAAGTCTTTTTTTGCTTTGTATCCCAAATCACAAAACGCGTACATTCCCCGGAGACGATCGACAAGTTTCTCTCCCCACTGCTCATATCCGTGTATCAGAGTTTCCGAATCTGTATTAGAGACAAATACATGTCCAGCCTCGATCAATTCTTTTCGCAGTTCCTGATAGTTATAGATTTCCCCATTGAAAACAAGCACCATGCTTTTATCTTCATTATAAAGGGGCTGATCTCCGACTGAAGACAGGTCGATAATGCTCAAACGCCGAAATCCAAGAGCCGCATCCTCATCAACATATTTCCCTGCACTGTCCGGTCCTCTGTGTATGATTGTATCCATCATATTTACAAGAACAGTTTCCCGATCTTCTACTTTACCGACAAAACCTGCAAAACCACACATTTTTTCTTCTTCCTTTCCATAATATCCGAAATAATAGATAAGGAATCAGTTTCCGGTAAGCCATTTACCTGATCTGATCCCTCATTGATCTCTCGTATATGATATCTTCTTCAAAACAAAAATATACTTCTGCAATCACCGGAAGTGCCAAAAAGCACGCTCCGAAATCGCAAGCGTCCGCCAAAATCTCGGGCAAGCCCGAACTTCGGCTCGCCGCCGCAATAGATCAGTCGGGGTGACAGGATTCGAACCTGCGACCTCACGGCCCCCAGCCGTGCGCTCTAACCAAACTGAGCCACACCCCGATGACTTACCTATTATATATAATTTAATGGCAGTTGTAAAGGATTTTTCCATATATCATTCGCAAAAACGTAAGTCGTTCATATTATAATAATGAATTTACAACAAAAGGAGATACCGCCAATGGCAACTTGTCAAACAAATAATCAGATGCGTTATATGCGCCGTACAATGCCCGACACCTCCTGCCCGTGTCACGAAACAGTTCCTATGAACGGATGTCCGAATACCCGGGACTTTTTCCCTGCAAATATGCCGATTGCAATGGCATATGTTCCATGGCAAAAATGGCAGAACATTTATGAACCGTGCCGCGCTCTTAAAAACGGAACGATCTTTGAGGAATTAAATAAACCATTCTCAGGGAAAGGAGCCTGCTGCCGATGAAAAACTATCCTTATTCTAACTCAAACTGTTCTGTCACAAATAATAATACTCAAGACTGTTCTTTAAATAACGCTTCAATGAAAAATATGCATCGTTCTATGAACCGAAACCAGCTTATGGAGCATATCAACCAGGTTAGTTTTGCTGTTGACGAAGTAAAACTTTATCTCGATACGCATCCTTGCGACAGCGAAGCGCTTGTCGTATTTCATGAAATGAGCGCCCACCGCAACGACGCTTTAAAAACAATATGCTTCTGCCTACGGACCACTGACTGTCGACACAGCCGATTATTCCTGTGCCGAACGATGGAACTGGATCAATGAACCGTGGCCATGGCAGGAAGGAGGATGCTGATTTATGTGGAATTATGAAAAACGTCTTCAATATCCGGTAAAAATTCACACAAACCAATCCTAAAATTGCAAAGATCATCATCAGTCAATTCGGAGGTCCCGACGGAGAACTGGCCGCATCTATGCGCTATCTCTCTCAAAGATATACTATGCCGTATAAGGAAGTAACAGGAACGCTAACCGATATAGGAACAGAAGAACTCGCTCACATGGAAATGGTATGCGCCATCGTTTATCAGCTCACCAAGGACCTTTCTCCGGAGGAAATCGAACGCTCCGGATTTGCTCCTTATTATGTAGATCACACACTTGCTCTCTGGCCACAGGCAGCAAGCGGCGCCCCATGGACAGCAACTTATTTCCAATCAAAAGGAGATCCCATCACCGATCTTCATGAAGATCTTGCGGCAGAGCAGAAAGCGCGTACAACGTACGATAATATTCTTCGTCTCGTAAAAGATCCTGAAGTATGCGATCCGATCCGTTTCTTAAGACAACGTGAAATCGTCCACTACCAACGTTTCGGTGAAAGTTTACGCATTGTACAGGAAAAACTCGACAGCAAAAACTTCTATGCTGTCAATCCCGAGTTTGATAAATAATCACTGCAACACAAACTTCCCCTCCCGTTTCAGAGTTTTCTCTCTCCGGGAGGGGAAATAATTTTTCATTTATATATTTTCAGAAAAAGGATTTCTCTTTCACACTTACTGCAGCGTCACTTCTATAGTCTGCTCTTTATACTCTCCGTTTGTCTGAGGAATCTGGATTTTTGAACGTCACAGTTGTACCTTTCTCATAGTATTGCAGCTGCTCCTGAAGAGCCTCCATGCTGTCTACTGTTATGTCATCAATAGCTGTGATAATGCACCCTTTTGTCATTCCTGCTTTTTCTGCACCGCCGCCTTTTGCAATTTCTGTTACATATACTCCTGCCGGCATCTCAATCTGCTGTGAAAAGGCATCCGAAACACTGATTCCGGTTATGCCGATAAGGCCTCTTTTATCTTCCGCAACTTTTGTTTTTGTTTCTCTGTTCATAAGGTTTTCAATCAAATCACCGACATCACTGATCGGAATTGCATATCCGATTCCTTCCACACTGTCACCTACAAGTTTTGAAGAGTTAATGCCGATCACTTCCCCATTTACATTGACAAGAGCGCCTCCGCTGTTTCCTTCGTTGATCGCCGCATCCGTCTGGATCAATTTCACACCGCTTTCCTGTGTATCTCCAGTCTCTTCATTTGTCATAGAAACAGAACGGTTCAATGCACTGATAACGCCTGTTGTCACAGACTGTCCGTATCCAAGTGCATTTCCGATGGCGATCGCAGGTTCGCCGACTTTCAGGCTCGTGGAATCACCCAGAGTGGCAACTGAGATTGCATCCAGTGTATCATCCGAAATATTCTCAATAGGCACTGCAATAACTGCAACATCATACTGGGCATCTGTACCCTTAATGTTTGCTTCTACAGTTGATTCATCCGTAAAGGCAACTGTAAGAGTATCGCTTCCCGCAACAACATGATTGTTCGTCACGATCAATAACTCTGTGTCTGTTTTTCCGATAATAATTCCGGTACCTGCGCCTTTTGACTGCTGTTCATAAGTTCCGCCGAAAAAGCTGCGGACTTCTTCTACCGACATACTTGTGATAGAAACGATAGACGGCATCACCTGATCCACAACTTCAGATACATCAGATGTCACTACGCTGGATGATTTTGAAAGAGGAGTCCCTTTACTTACCTTATCAGAAGATGCGGTTGTAGATTTTGAAGAGTCAAGCAACCCAAACACCCGGTTTCCAACCACCGTTGTTGTAAGGAAAATCCCACTTGAAACAACACCGAATAAAATAGCAAAACCTACGACTGCAACCGTCCGCATCAAATTCTTATGCGGCTTTTTTCCTTTTCAAATGATCGCCGCCCGGCTGCCACTGTGGGGTATTTCCCTTTTGTTCTCCGTTTTGGCTGCCTTCGCTCTGAGAATTCATTCTCTGCCGATCTTCGTTATTTGAATTTTCATTTGGATTATAATAATTATATTGATTGTCCATAACACTACCCGCTTTCTTTCATTTTTTTCTATGGTCTTATCATAGCGGATTAATGTGATGAATTTGTGTTTATTCATTTAACTAAATATTGAATTGAAAACACAAAAAAAGACCGGACTTAGAAAATGATTGAAAATTTCATCTTTTCTATCCGGTCTTTCATTTTATAAATCTACAAAATCAATATCAAAGCCATCTTTTTTGAAGATGTTCTATTGCTTCTGCCTACTGCCTGTTTTTCCTCAGGCTCATCAAACGCTTCATCGTCGTATTCATTCTCATAATCGTCATCATATCCGACTTCAAAATCATCGTCAAACCCATATTCGTCCGACTCGTCGTCCAGATAACCTTCTTCCTCATAGTCATCGTCGTACTCGTCGTCATATTCATCTTCATACTCGTCGGCATATTCATCTTCATATTCATCCGAATACTCAGCATACTCTTCTGACTCATCCGATTCATCATCAAAGTCATCATCGTAATCATCTTTTGCTTTTCCTTTTTTAGCGGACTTTGCACTCAACTTTTTCTCTTCTTCCTCGAATGGAATGTCGTACTCATCATACAGATCATCTAATTCCTGATTTCGATGGACAAGTTTTACCGCAAATACGATTGCCAAAATCAAGAGAAGCAAAAACAATGCTGCCGCCGCTACAAGAACAACCATTGTATTTTCCGCTACAAATTCGCCCAGCTTCGCAACTATGCCGCTCTCACTGTCTTTCTTTTTCGTCTCCTCTTTCGGAGCCTCAAAATACTGATATGTTCCGTCTTCTGTATCGTACTGATAGAAAGATTTTTCACCTGTCCTTGTATTCAATGCATAAATAACATAATATCTGGAATTGGACGGATCAGACCATGCCGGGAAGTTTTCTTCCTGAACTGTCATGTCCACTTCCTGATAACTGCTCGGAAGTTTTGCCGACTTCGGTGCATCAACAACGATCAAAGATGTTGTATCCGATATTGCAATTTGTGCGAAAGGAGCAAATGTTGCATCCTCTGTATTAAACAGGAAAAATTTTCCTTTTCCTGCGTCATCCATTAAAAATCCAAGATAAACTCCCGCGTCATTTGCTACAAATTTTCTCTCTTCTCCGTTAAATGTCATCTTTGTCTCAGAATAACCTTCCGGAATATCTGTTGTCGTAAACGCCTCCGAAAAATGATAATCATTTCCGTCTACAGTCACAACAATATCTGTACTTTCACCTGCCGGTGAATTAGGAGCCGATGTCGGTTCTACACTTGTTGTTCCATCGTCTGCCGCTGCAATCGAAATTGCGGAAGATCCATTGTTCAAATTTAATGTATCTCCGGAAGAAATCGTAGCTGAGCTGCTGCTTACAGAAATCTGCGTATTCGCAACCGTAAGAGCTCTGAAAACTACCGCCGTTCTCAGCTCTGTTCCGCCGCCTGTACCTTTATAAGTCAGCGTACCCGCACCGTCTGCCGTAAATCCATCGCCGCTGACAAATTCAAGCGCCTTCGGATCATAACTCATTGTAACATCCACACTTCCGATCGTACCGCCTGAACTTTGAACAACAAAATCAACGCTCACATTCTCTCCGACTTTCGTTGACGGATCAGAAAACATCAATACGCCATCCGCCGCAAATACCACCGTACTCAACACCGGAATCATCAAACATACCGCAATAATAATGCTTGCAAATTTCTTTAATACTTTCATATACTTAACCTCTTTCTGTTTTTATCTTCCCCTGTTCCGGTTGGATATTATTGAACTGTACCTTCCGGAGGTGCTTCGGTCTGTCCGCCGCCGCTGTCTGTTCCGCCATCCGGCACAACCGGAGGTTCTACAGTTGTACCGCCTGTATTATCCCCGGTACTGCCATTTCCTCCGACGCCGCCTGTTTCTCCCGAATTTCCGGTATTACCACTGTTTCCGCTCATGCTTCCGTCATCATAATTTCCGCCGGTGTTTCCGCCTTCGTAGTTACCGCTGTTATCGGTATATCCACTGTCATTATAAGATTCACCGCTATCATATGACGACTGCGATCCTGTTCCCGAAGACTTCTTTGCACTTGCAGTATACGAAATATTAGAACCGACCGTCTGCACTGTAGACGATGGAACATATCCTGTAATGCCAAACAGGAATTCATGAAGCTTTGTTACATTCGATACAAGATTATCCGGCACGACAACGCTTCCGATCTCTGAAAGCATATCTGTATACTTATCTTCCGGGAATCCCATATTTCCTACCAGTTTATATTCACTGTAAGCTGAAGCATATTTCAAAATCTCCGGCAGCGTAAAACTTGTTGAAACTTGCGGGAACACTTTATCGATGATCTTGTTTAACGTTCCGATATCCGCTCCCTTCGCCTTTCAAACATTTTTTTCTATTACAAGGCGCTGACGCTCCGTACGAGTAAAATCTCCGCCTGCCGTAGAACGAATTCTGGCATAAGTTGTCGCCTGCGTTCCGTCTAATTTCTGAAGGCCTGCACTTTGAAGAAGATTTGCCGCCTTTCCCGCCGAATTTGCCGTTTCAGGAATATATTGATTAATATACGGAAGTTCTTCCTCTGTAACTTCAATCTCTATGCCGCCCAACAGATCTACCGCATCTGCGATCGCGCCAAAATCAACCGTCACATAATCCTGAATATCAAGATCAAGATTCATGTTCAACATATTGATAGCAAGTACGGGACCTCCGTAGCTATATGCCGCATTACACTTCTGATAAGTTCCTTCTGAAAGATCAAGCAGCGTGTCTCTGTACACTGACACCATCTTGATTTCCTTTGTCTTATTATTCAAGCTTGCAACGATAATACAATCCGTACGATTTCCTTCTCCCAAGTCACCGTCTCTTGAATCCACGCCAAACAGTGCAACATTCGTATAACCGTCTCCAAGATCTACATTTTTATTTTTCTTCACTTCTTCATTGATAATGATGTCGTCCGCTTTAATTGATTTCGTATCAATCTTACTCCACTTCGCATAAACATACATTAATCCGAATGCTAAAAGCGCTGCGATGAAAGCTCCTACGCAGATTAATGCGATCTGCCATGGCTTCATCTTATGAACACGTCTCTTTTTGCGCTTCTTTCCTTTCCTGAAGCGGAAAAATCTTTCCTGCGGGTAACCGGTTTCTTTGGCTTAGTTGACGTCTCTTTCCCCCCTGTGCATTGCTTGCCTTCTGCGGGATGAATTACGCTTCACCTTGTTCTTTGACATATTTTCTCACCTATTTTAGTATATACTTAATCTACATCATACCATGATACAACAAATCTCTACATTATTCAATCATTTCCCCTGAAAAGATTAAATAAAAATCCCAAGTTCCCCGGGGATTTTTATCTGCATATTGAGGCTATTTCGCACAATATACTTATTCATAGTTTTTTTAATTGTTCAAGAATCGTTCTCGCCTTTTCTTCCCATGTATTCTCTAAAGCCTCTTTATCCAATAACGCCTTATATGTTTCATCTGTTTTCAGCAATATTGCCTTATCTAACTGCTCTAAAAATTCTTTATGGTCATGTCCGATCAACACCGATTCATATTTCCTGCATTCGTCCATATCCGTTGTCACGATCGGTTTATTAAGCGCCATATACTCAAATAATTTAACCGGAGAAGTCGCTTTCGTAATGTCGTTGATCAAAAACGGAATCGTTAAAACATCCATACGGGCGGCATAATTCTGAAGGATCTCATATGGACGCGACCCGCAAAAATGAACGTTTTTCCATTGATCTGCTCCCGATTTATCATAAGAATCATCATATTTGATTCCAAAAAGTACAACTTGATATTTATTTTCCTGATCAAATTTTTTTCAACAGATCATAATCAAACCATTTTGCCAGCGCCCCATAATATCCGATAACCGGCTGCCCCGTTTTTCCAAGATAGACTCAAACTCTTCATCACACTTAAAATTCGGATCGCACCCATCATGAAAGTGAGCATAATCCACGCCATTACTTGAAAAAGCAAGCCGAACATCTCCTCGCTTTTCAATGACATCTTTCTTCAGCGCCTCGGCAGTTACAACAACAAAAATATTTTTATCTGTCATAGCCAGATCATACTTTTCTTTTACGTTCACGGGAAGTTCGTCTGTTCCCGCAAGATGCGGATTCAGGTCGTCAATATACTCATAAACGATTTTATATCCCTGCTGCATATACTCTTTAATCTTTGCCGCAGGCAAAGTCCAGTCTGTTGAATAGAACTGAACATATTTCGGAGCTTTGCATTTTTCAAGTTCCTGAAAAAGCAGCTTTGAAAATGCTGTATTCGCATAGTTGACCAGATATAAATTATCCGCCTGTTTTTTTGATCCGCTTCACATCATCCGTAAAACGTGTCACTTCATAAAAGACAAGCGTTCTTTGCTTCGCAAAATTGCTGAAAATATGCTGAGGTCTTTGGTACAAAGGCACATCCCATCCAAATGAACTTCTCCAGATCACAATCCGATCGTAAGAACTTTTTTGAAAGAATCCGGTCGATTCCCTCGATAAATTTCTTTTTATTAACAGCGACATAAATTCTTTCTTTTACAGAAAGCTTTACAAGATAATTAGAATAAATATATCCTGCCGCCTTTTTTATCGTTCCTGCCAACCCATATTTTTTTACAAGATTTTTCAATTTACTGATCTTATCTTTCATTTTTCTCCCATTCTCCCATATACGCTTTCAATTCTGCCGCTTTCACAGACCAGTCATTTTCCCACGCACACTTTTTCAGGAGCTCCTTCCGTTTTTCATCCTTGCAGTCGTCCTTACATTCTTCAACCAATGAAACAAATTCCTGTACATTTTGGGCGATTTTTACCGCAGTATATTTTAAACATTCCGGAAGCGCTGTTGAAACAACCGGTTTCTCCATCGCCATATATTCAAATAATTTAACAGGAGAAGTTGCTTTTGTAATATCATTGATCAAAAACGGGATAATGCATACATCCCAAAAATGTACATATCCTGCCAATGACTCATAAGGTTTTTTTTCCCAAAAATACTTCACATTTTTTATAATCAAGCAGCCCGCTCTTTTTCAGCGAATCATCATGCTCAATCCCGATCAGGATCAACTGGATCTTCTCATTATCTGCCAGTCTTTTCAAAAGATCATAGTCAACCCAAGCCGCCAATGCCCCGTAATATCCGACATGCAGCATATCTTCTTTAAGCCACTGTCTGTAGACTTGATCTTCCGTCACGCTCTCCGGTACAAACTTGTCACACTCTGCCCCATTGGAAATTTGAACGATCCTCGTCTTTTTATTATTCGACTTTGCCTCTTTATACAGTTTATCCGCAGTCGCTACAGTCAACACATTTTTTGCTCTTAACAAATATTGATGTCTCGATCGGATCTGCGCGACTTTTTTTCTTGAAATAAGTTCCTCATTAATATCATCTACATACTCATAAATAATCCGAAATCCAAGTTCTGAATATTGTTTTATTCTGCTTACCGGAACGGTATCAGTAGAATATACCATGACGTATTTCTTTTCTATCTGCTTCAATGCATTTAATAAATACTTCCTATAATAATACAGATCCAATACATATACATGACGCGCAATCGGCGTGATACGCCGTCTATCCTTAAAATCTATATCATAATACGAATTGTATAAAATGAGCGTCTCCTCATCCCCCATATTTCTAAGCATATGCTGAGGACGCTGCATCATTATGTTGTGATATCCAAAGTGATTCTCATAAATAACAATCCTGGAATAACCTCTTCTTAAAATCCGATCTATAAGATCTTTCCTCACCCGACTGATCGGCGGATTCCATGAGTCACGCTCTGTTTTCTTCCACTTTACGGCAATCATCTTGATTGTTCCGCATATACCCTTTTTTCTGATTTTATTTATGAGTTCTTTTCCCGCCATGACTTTCCTTTCTCAATTCAAACAAAAACTTCACATTGCTGTTCCAAAAACGTTTTATACGCTTCGGTTCTTTCGTAATCCTATACAGCCACTCCAAATTATGACGTATAAAAAATGAAGGAGCACGCTGTTTCTTACCGCTTAAAACATCAAAACTCCCACCGACGCCAATATAAATTCCTTTTCTGTCAGAACGGAAATATTTATGAATCAAAAGTTCCTGCTGAGGAGCGCCTAATGCGACAAACACCAAATCCGGATCAAGCTCCGTTATCTGCCGCATTACCTTTTCTTTATCCTCTACATATCCATCTGTATATCCGGAAATAATGACATTCTTGTACTCTTTCTCAATCCGTCTGACAAAGAATCCAAAACCTCTCTTTTTGCTCCGAACAAATAAATCGAGCACATTTTTTTCATTTGCATATTTAAGCAGTTCCTCACACAATTCCACTCCCGGTATCCTTTCTTTAAAACGGAATCCCAACTGCTCTCCACCCTTTACAATGCCGATACCGTCTGCAGCAATCACTGTATTTTTATCCATAAGAACCCGATTCATCTCCGGCATCTTCTTTCCGAGCATAAAAATCTCCGGATTGGCTGTCACAACAAAACAGCCTTTCTTTTCATCAATCCTTTTCTGCAAAAAATCTAAAAATCTATTTTTACTTCCTCTATATGTTCTCCCATAATATGCTTTTATAGATGCCATCACTTCTTTTCCTCGAACCCTTCCGTACTCTCTTTTACAAAAAGTACTTTTTCCTGTCATAATGATCAATTTCAAATCGAGCAGAATCGAATAATTCTGTATATACATCAGGTCAAGCTTCAGCTTATCATACGCTGTCGTATTATATTTTCCGTAAATCTGAGCATATCCTGTAAGTCCGCCCTTGACTTTTAGTCTGTAAGAAAATTCCGGCACTTCCGCCGTATACTGCTCTACATGCTCCACCCTCTCCGGACGAGGACCTACAACGCTCATATCTCCTTTTAAAATATCAATAAACTGCGGCAATTCATCAATTCTGGTCTTTCTTATAAATTTTCCGACAGGGGTGATCCTTTCGTCATCTTCTTTTGCCGGTATGACTTCCCCCATCTTTTTGCCGCATCTACGATCATACTTCGGAATTTATGAATTTCCAAATACTTTTCCCCCGGATCGTACATCTTTTCTGCCTGAAAAAGACAGGACCTCCATCATACAATTTGATCGCGATTCCGGTAATAAGCATAATTGGAGATGTTATCACCAGCATAAAAA
>ENA-OPYU01000913-OPYU01000913.1-human-gut-metagenome-genome-assembly--contig:-NODE-913-length-10934-cov-3.771074_pt1 | contig 10934 bp, 16 predicted proteins | sample MGYA00242637_ERZ504482 | MGnify/ENA primary metagenome ERZ504482 (study PRJEB26092, sample SAMD00036237) | human gut metagenome | host: Homo sapiens | study: EMG produced TPA metagenomics assembly of...
AACGAGAATTGGTGGGTTCCAATTCTCCAGTCGCAGAAAAGCACGAAACAAGTGCTCAACTGCGTTAATAAGTTAAGGTCTCCCATATTGGTCCTCGACTTCCCTAGGAGTGGGGAATCGTCCGGCGGCGGGCTTGCACCGCACCATTGGCATTTCAGCCACCCCGTCTTCGTCATGACCGGGCTGCGAGTTACAGAAGTACCTTTTGTGAAGTACCGGACGATTGAACGATTCACTTGTCAAGGAACATATGGAAGATTTCTGGACTTTGACGGACGAAAAACATCCTTCTACTTGGTAGCCGATGAAAAAGGCCATTTCGTAGCATTGCAAGCAATTTTGTAAACAAAACGTCATAATAGTCCGAGAATGGTCTTGAAAAAGATGCCCTACACTTGGTAGGCATCGAGAACGCCTGTTTCGTAGCATTGGTGAGGAACTTGTAATCAAATTGTAATCTTTGAGACCAAATCTCCGCTTTTGAAAAAGTCCTCTCACTTGGTAGGCATCGAGAAAGACCTTTAGACACCCATAATTTTGAGAATTAACAAAAAGTCACATTTGGATTGTTTTACAATGTAAAAAATCTATGTATTCCTGCCACAGACTGCAATGGCACATCAGTGGCAGAAATATAATTTAGAGCGATTCTTCGCGGTTCATGGGGGTAATCGCTTTGTGTTTTGATTTTTCTTGCTGAATCTGCTCCAACTGTTTCAGCACAGATTCTTTCTCTGGGGTCTTACCGCCCGGTGCAGAAAGCTGCTGCTTATTCAGCACCATGTCGATATACTTGCGGATATTTTTTAGTGCGGAGATATCCGGCTGCAAGGTTTCCAGTTGGGTGCGCAGCTCTGCGCTGCCGGATTGCAGCGCAGAAAATTCGGCATCCAATGCCGAAAAATCCACCGCTGTGCTGCCGTTCAGCTTCATCATAGTTCGGACAGCTTTATTGAAAGCGTCCAGTTCTTCCTTGTGCTGGCTGGCATAGGCATCTTTCGTCAGCTTGAAGTTCTTTTTTAGAAAGGTATCGTGGATGGGTTTCAGCTTGGCATGGATGGCAGCAGCATCCTTGATCTGGGCGATTGCCCGCATACGGTTTTCGTTCTGCTTCAACTGCCTGCGGAGAGGGGCGGCGGTCTGGTTTAAGCTTTCAATGGCTTGGTTCAAGTCCTCGACAGTGTTCAGGGAATGGGCTTTCAGGTAGTCCACCGCCTGTTTAACTTCCTCAAAGTCCCGGACGGTGCATTTCAATTTTGCCTTGCCAGACCAATCGCTGCGTTGCTCATTGCGGAGGTTGAAGTAGTCCACCAGCAGATCGGACAGCGTGGGTTCCTTTGCTTGTTCCAGTGCATCCAAAAGAATCTGTTTCTTTTCGGTCAGGTCTGCGATCCAGCGTTGCAGCCCACGAATTGCGCTGCGGATGGACTGCATCAGGTTGTTGGCCGCACGAATATCCCGGTTCAGATTGCCGAGAAAGGTTTCCACCCCACGCTTTTCCATTTGGTGTGCGGCGGGGCCGAGATGGACGGTCGGTATCTGCTGGATGCCCTGCCGCTCAAAGGAGCGCAGGTCAACACGTTCCGGTCTGCCAGCAGCTTCCAGATAGCGGTTGGTGATGGTCTCCCAGCCATGCCGCCAGACCTCGGCGTACTTCTGGTCGTTCCAGTCCACGGTGCTTTCCTTGTGGCATTTCCAGTTGCCGGAAGGGAGCCGGATGCGCTCGCCGTTCTCGTCAAGGTCGTATACCTTTCGGGCTTTCGGGAGCCACTTGCCGTGTTCGTCCATTGCTCGGAGCGTCAGCAGAACGTGGGCGTGTGGGTTGCCATCTCCCTTGTCGTGGATGGCAAAATCGGCTATCATGCCTTTGGAAACGAACTGCTCATTGCAAAATTCTTTGAGCATGGGAAGATACTGCTCTTTCGGAACTTCCACTGGGAGCGCCAGCACGATGCGGCGGGCAAGCTGCGAGTTCCATTGATTCTCCACGGCTTCCACGGCGTTCCAGAGGGTCGCCCGGTCTGCAAATCCGGGCGGCGCATGGGACGGCAGCATAATCTCGGCGTGGACAAGCTCTTTCTCTTTGTTGTAGAATTTTGTTTTCTGGTCGTACTCGCTGAACAGCCGTTCGCCGCTCTGGTAAGCGGCCCCGGCAACAGCGGACTGCCCTTGGCTGCGCTTGACGATGGTAATTTTGAAATGCGGACACGGAATATGCATCACCTCCAAACAAAAAGACCGCCCAGCAAGATGGCTCTTGTTGAACGGTCAGGAATCGTATTCGGTTTTGCTCCTGCCTTGGTTCGGAGTGCTGCGCACTTTGGGGCAAGGCGGGAGCCGCAAAAGGATAGCTGCGGTAGCAGCGCAAGGAAAATGCAGTTTTCCTTGGGATGGAATCGGGCTGGCGCACAAACGCCAGCTTCGATTTCATCGAGCCGTCTGCAAGACCGCAATTTCACACAAAGGGGTCCCCGGAAAAGCATCGAAGATGATTTTATGGGGAAGAGGAGGAACTGCGGAGTGAATGAGCATTTGTGCTTTTGCACAGATGCGAACGATACGCAGCAAGTGACGACGAGGTGTATAATTGCGCCCTTTATTCTAAAGGGTTTTGGACGTTGCTGCGTTCATGAACATCATACACCATCTTTGCAAGTGCCAGCACGACTTCAGGTTGACGGAACGAAATCTTCAGCAGCTCCATCACCTGATCGTCGGTCAGTTCTCCCGGACAGACCAGAAAGCTTTCCAGCATTCCAGCACGGGTGCAAAGACGATGCACACGCTCTCTCCGGTTCAGCTCTGACATCTGGCGTTCAAGGATCTTCTCCCGGTGCTGACAAGAGCGCAGCTTCTGTTCTGCTTTGGCTTTTTGCGTTGCGGAGATAGGCAAGGTCGGTTTTAGGTTGGGTCATGGCATCACGCTCCTTTTTCAGAAAATTAAAAAGGCCAAATCAATCAGACCTGCTTTGCAACTGATTGTTTGGCGAGGAAAAGCGTATATGGTTTTGGCTGTTTAATCAAACAATGATAACGTGAACAGCGCGCTCGTAATCAGCTTTGCGAACGTATATTGTGTAAATCGTTTGACAATTGACCTTTTGAAATACGGTTCCAGCTCTTTCACGGGTTCCCATCGAAAACAAAGACGGCGATGATAAATCGCGTACTTTTGTTCGATATCCGATTCCCTCTTTTCTAAAAGAGATATGTATTTTTGGTATTGTGATTGATTTAAGCAAACCACCAACTCTTTTGATTAAAAACGGTAGCATAAAAAACTCCTTGCTCAAAAACGGTCATCGGATATTATTTGAAATTTCAACATACCAAGTCTTTCCGGTCTTTGCAGCAATATTGACAACATAGTAGCAGCCAACGCGATTTGTTGCATCTACCAGAACACCAGCCCAAGAGGAATCAGGGTATTTTGTCCAGATTTTTCTGAGATGCAGGAATGTCAAAATCCTTGGTCTGCTCTCGATATCCGTTACTCGTCCATCCAGTTTGACCAATTCTTAGAGTTTGGCTCGTAATTTTTGTTGCAGAGTTATTGCAATAGTACTTTCCAGTAACCTTTGTCAACTTATAATACGAACGATCGCCGGAGTCTTTAACAATATCATAATAAATTGTAGTATATGCTCGTACGGTGTTGCTTGAGTCCCAAGAATCTTGGTTGATGCTTCCATCTGCACAGGGGCTTATAGATGTTGGAAATTCGCTAGGCAGAATGGTTGCGACATCATTTTCGATAGGAAGTAAGGGACGAACCATCATCCAAATGTTGAACATCCAGAACGGTTTTTTCCTCGAACTGAATCATTTCATCGGTTGCCTTAACAATATTGGATTGGGTAATCAAATCTTTTTCCGGCGATTCAGAAGCCATTTTAGCAAAGAGCGAAGAATGAACGGTGACACTGCCGATTCTCATAGAAGGTTCCATTGCAACGCTAGAAACGCAGAGCATCGCAATCATCAAGAAAGAAAGCGAAGCAGCTAAAAGCTGTGATACGTTTTTATGTTTCATAATAAGCAATCCTTTCTCATTAAATGGATAAGTTTGAATTTCATTCAAAGCTATATTGCTGCATCGGAGTAACTCCTTTCGATTTGTGCATTGTGCCATCCTTTCTTACACTGTATACACAGCAAGCAATATTGTCTACATTTCTGTAATAAGATGGAGAAAATTCGTAACGAAATCGGAGTCACCAACAAAGCAAAAATGGCATAGTGCATTTTTGTTGTTGAAACAGGAAAGCGACCATGCCATTTCAGGATTGAACTTATTTTCGTTTTTCTTGCAGATGCTTCTCAGGTACACAGGGACGTTTCGGCTGATACATCCAGCCCGCACAAACCGGAGGCCACTCCTGCATATCCCTCTTCACCAGAGCTTCAATTTTCTTTTTGGCGAACTGTTTGATTTGAATTTTCATTTGTATGCCCTCCTTTCAATTTTGACAGCGTGAAATGGATAGTGTTATTGCATCAGCAGTTAATGCTGCGACCAACCCTTGTAGTATGGAGGGTGCGATTTGAACTCTCGCCAACAGAATTGCGAAAATATTTAGAAGCAATAATAACCAACGAACAGATGTCTTTGCAGCCTTGAACTCATCTGTTGACCAGTGAATGCTTTCATTGTTAACTGGTGCAATACACAAAATTGTAGCATCTGAAACTATAGTTAAGAAAAGCAACGCCAGACCTGTATGGAAAACGTAGGAGATTGAAGCAAGAAGAACGACTTCTAATAAAATGGAATGGAACAGGCATTTACTATAAGTGGCAGCATGATAACCGTTTGTGTATTTCCGAATTAAAAGGAAGAAAACAGAAAATGAGATTGTTAAAGTCCAACCAAAGCAAAAACCGCCAATCAGACACTGCACAAGCCAAGTTAATAAGGTTGTCACTCTTTTTTCGATGCTATATGCAAACCATTCAGAATAAGATTCATCAAGCAATCCCATCGACACGCATTTTTGTGTTAATTGCCTTGCAAAATCTTTCATTGCGACAATCCTCATTAAAAGAACTTTCTTGAAACAAAGAATACACAAGTTGAGCCGCAATTTCCACAATAATGTAACGAAATGGACTTCTTTTGTCACGAAATCGGAGTGAGCGGTATATCAGCGGTGAACTGGAACCACCCATTTTCATAGAACATCGTATACTCTCCACTGTATTTTTCAAGAATCAGTCGGATGTTCGCAAGTCCAAAACCATGCAGCTGTGGTTCTGGTTTTGTAGTTGGAATGGAACCATTTATAATTACAACAGGTTCCGATGTGTTTCGGACAGAGATAAAAAAAGTCTTGCTGAACAACTGCCATAACATGAATCGCTTTATCGCCCTTGTCATACCGCTGACACGCTTCAATGGCATTATCCAAAAGGTTTGATAGAAGCACTACCATATCGGAGGCATCAAATGGGAGATTTGATAAATCATTCACTTCAAAATCAATGCTGATCTTCTTTTGAGTTGCTTCGGCAGCTTTTGTGTTGAAAAGCGCATCCAAGATAGGATGGTGCGTGTTAACAAGAAATAGTCGATCTGATTGCTGTTTGGTGATTTTTCCAAGATACTCTTCAGCAGCAGAATACTCTTGGCTTTTCATCAGTTGATTTAGAATATTCAGGTGGGCCCGAAAATCATGAACCTTTTTCCTTTGAGCGGAATAAAGTTCGCTTGCCGAGGCCATGCTTTTCGATTGCAGCTGAATCTGCTGATTAAGCATCAATAATTGTTCTCTTTCCGATGCGGCATATTCCATTCGCTCCAATAAAAAGAGGATTGCGATGTTTGAAATAAAAATGAGAATGCAACAGCCAGCAGAAACAAATTCTTCTATATTGTGTCCGCTTGTAACGTAAAGTAGAATCACAAGCATTACAAACGATGCGCATGGAAATAGAAAGTAAAGAATCAGCTGCGAATGTTGAGCATGGCTTCTTGGTCTGCTTGTCATGCGCTGAAGCATTATTTTGCGAAACAGTGCAATAATAAATAATTCGGCAGAATAATAAGAGATTCCATAGATTAGAGATAGCGTCTTGTCAGCTTGAAACGTCTGAGCATCCATCCCACAAACTGCAGTTGCAAGCATTCCAGCAGCAAAAGACAAACTGTATGTTAAAAGATATTCTATAATGATAAGAAACAGCAAAAACTTTCCTGTAATGTTTTTATATAGGGCTCTGGCAGCAATAAAGCAGGATAGCAAAATCAAAAGAATCTTGATAATTTGATTTCGGTTTAAGAAAGCAGCATTGAATTCAATGGACGCATACATTAAAATAGTTTGAACTATTACACCGACAAGAAATCTATGATCCCTCCAACGGTGCGAAGCAAAAGCGTCTAAAAACAGACATACGCAGACTGAATCTATGATTGTGTAAACTAAACTAATCAAAGCATCCATCTACTTTTACCTCGCCAATGTAAATATTTCTGTTTTAGCTCACTATAATTCTTTTCGCTTGGAGCCAGACAAAGACCACCGCGCAATTGGACTTTATTGTATTGAAAGATTTCGACATAGTGCATATTGACAAGGTAGCTTTTTTGAATACGAAGGAAACCGAGTGGTTCGATTTTTTCGGATAGTTCTGTTATGTTGCCGTAAAATTGGTATGCTGGGCGTTTTTCGTCCAACAAGTGCATAACAATGATTCTTCGATGAGATTCTAAATACAGAATGTCATTTACAGGTACATCGATAATTTCAGAGTTGATTGAAATTGTGACAAGCTGTTTCCGCCGAAGTACTTCTTGGACAGTTGAATCAAAGTAGGAATCAAGTTTAGCAGAGAGATCTGCTTTTAGTAAGTATCGAAAGGCTTGAACCTCAAATCCCTCTGGAGCATACTGAATGAAATTCGTAATGAAGATAATCACAATGTTTTCATTGCTCGCTCGTAACTTTCTGGCAAGCTCAATTCCATTTGTTTCGCCCATATCAATATCCAGAAGCGCAATATCATAAGGAAGTGATAAGTCTATTTGACTTGGTTGAAAAAAACCATAAATCTTGATGATACATGCGTTTCCTCGCTTTTCTTTTTGAGTTCTTCAATAATAGAATCAACGATCTGCTGGTCATCGTCACAAACCAAGACATTCATTCTGAAATTCCTCCATTGCACATGGGAATGCTTTTTATCACACAACATACAGCCCTGCTCCTCACAAGTCAATCGAATTTCAATATAATCGAACATTATATGTAGTATAGTACGATTATATTGAAATTTCAAATAGTACACTTTATATAGGATAGGAGTGTACAGGAATGGAGCATTATTTAAGAGAAAAGCTAAAAAAGCTGAGAGAAAGTCGTGGCTGGACGCAGGCGGATTTGGCTAAACGGTTAAATAAGGCTGTATCCACGGTCAGTGGATATGAAAGTGATGCACATGCAATTCCGTTGGATGTTCTTGCAAGCATTTCATCCTTATTTAGCATTTCAACAGATGAACTCCTAGGACTGGATGCGCCAGAAGTACTATCTCTTTCTGGATTGACTGGTGCGCAAAAGAAAACTTTAATTAAACTCCGTAATGAATTGCTTTCACCAAGTCAAAAAGGAAATGATCTTTCGCCGCAGCAGATGGAAATTCTTCATGACATAATAAAAGCCTTCGGTTGACAATCGACTTGAGGCATAGTGCGAGTGCAATACAAACGGTTATTTAAGTATGACCCTCAATGCTGGATGCCCAGTGTTGAGGGTCATGTTATTTGCGGCCACACCGATTTCGTTACAAGTTTTCTCTACTTTGATACAAAATCGTGGACTTTGATTGCTTATTGTGCTTTGATGCTATCAATAGTTAATCTAAGAATTAAGGTGGACGTAACAATTTCGTGTCTTTTGTTTTTACATGAAAGGGTGATTCCAATGCAGAGTTGAAGAAACGTATAAACAATATATTATATCAAGTAACGGTATGCGATAATCAGTAAACTTCAAGGAGAATAAATATGAAAGAGATGACTCGCAAAGAATTTCTTAAACTCACGGGTGCAAGTACCGCATTGTTGGCAATGTCCCATATTATCCCCACTTCGGCATATGCAGACACGTCGAAGATAGATGCTCCATCGGCAGGAATGTATATAAGTGAAGTGGTTGATTTAAGCGGCTTGTCGCCTGTCGAACAGGAAAAAATCCTTACCGAACGTAACATCCCATATGATTCGACAATTACATATGAAAAAATTGTTGTCGAAAGACCTGCAGCGCGAGATTCTTATAAGGGAGTTCCATATCGTTTTCAGATAACGTACGGAAATAAACCCTGTAAAAAAGTGAAAGGAGAAGTGTTGTGAGTCCTGCTGCAGCTGCGGTACTAGACAGAGGTGTTAATATTCTGATTGGATTAACAAAACCCTATATTTGGATTCCATTTACAGCTTCTGGGCTAACTCCCTCTCAGATTTTCATTTACAGTGATCCCAGTCAATACGCATCAACAAATATTTATACACATCTGAAAATTAGACAATGTGAATTTTATAAGGATTACTCATGGCAGCCAAATGCTTTTTTGGAAAGAGCAACCATTGAGGATACGACTGTAACTTATGCACTGGTAAATCCTAAAACAAAAAGATTTACCTCACAAACTGCAAAGAAGACAGAATATAGAAAAGCTACTCACTATGACAACGATAGCTATATCTTGGAAAAAGCCTACTATTGCTTTGAGCATAATCTTCCGTCTTATAAGGAAAATGCTTGAAAGAAGAATAAAAAATGAAATTCCAAACAAAACTCACATTATGCAAAGCTGTATTCATCTTCATAGCAATAGTCGTATGCGCACTATGGGCATTTGAGTTTCGTATAGCAGCTGTTGTTGTACTTTTGATAGACTATATTTTTGATTTTATAACACGTCGTTGTCCTTTTTGTGGGAAGCACTTTTCAATTGTACTAACAGTGAAAGATCGTTGTCCATTTTGCGGAAAATTATTCGAGTAAATATTTTATGGAAGCAGTGGGTATTCCATGCAGAAATAAATGTGTGTGCTATAAAATGTCAGCCAATTATAGGAAGAGACCTATATTCTCTGTAATGGACAATGGTCAATTATGAAAACTATTGCAAAATGAAAATACGATAGCAATCGTACAAAAACAGAAATCCGGAAACTTTTTTGAGTTATTATGGTTCAAAAAAGTTTCCGGATTTTCTGTAATGCTTTTTGAAGAGCCATTCTGTAACAGCCAATCACATTTCTATGAAAAAAGGTCAATCTTCTAGTCTACCGTGATCGCAACCAAGTGAAAGATAATGTTCGATTTCCCCACTCAGCACAAGCTGGGTATATTCCAAGGGCTTGTTATATAAGTAGCCAGTCCAGTTCTGCTCGCTGCGCAGGGGTGTTGCCGTATTCGTCCTCAATGACGATGCAGTCGATGGAAAGAATGGTTCCATCCTCGAATCGGGCTTCCACTCGGTTGATGTCCATGTTGTAGCGGCAGGAAAGCACTTTTTCGAGAGTGATTATGGTCGAAATTCTGATTTCGTTTCATTTGAATCGCTCCTTTAATGATTTTGAAATTTGATTTTCAACGAGATGAGGTCTCTTTTTCTTTCTCTTAAGTCACCTAACCGCACTGTCCTGCATCGCAACTGTTCACAATGCTGTCCACATCCGGGCGGTGCATCAGCTTTTGCAGGATGCCAAACTGCTTTTTGGTGCTGGCAGACACCAGATACTGCCACTTTTGCGGCAGGATGGGCAGATCTGCGATGCTCCACTTGATGAACTTTTCATCGTAGATGTTTGGCGGTGCCAGCTCCACCAGATGACCCACGCACCAGCTTACCAGATAGCCGTTGCCCTCAAGGTAGCCGTCTTTGCGGCTGGTCGCACCGAGAACTTTGGCGTAGGACATGGCAACCGAGGGCTTTTCTGCTACAACTAGAATTGAAATAAGCGTTCCCTCCAATCTGTTTTCATTTGGATATGTACGGCGGCAAACGCCGCCTTAAAATCAGATGGGTTCGGTGTCTTCCTCACCGGGTTCCTCCGGCTCGTCCTCGCTGGGAATCTCAAAGTCGCCCTTGTCCTCGGTGTAGTTTGCATCGGGGTCAAGGGCTTCTTTTTCGGCCTGCTTTTTCTGCTTCTGCTTTGCGAAAGCGTAGAAAATGCCGCCTGCCGCCAGTGCAATCAGCACGACTACGCCCAGAAAGCCGGATGCGATCTTTGTGACCTTGTTTTCCTTGGGCTGTTCCTCGCCGGATGCCGCCGCTTCTTCTGCGGCTTTCTTGGCTTCTTCCTCAGCTTTCAGCTTATCCTGTTCAGCCTGCGCCGCTGCTTCTTTTTCAGCGGTATAAGCATCCGCATCTTCTTCCTCCATCAGAGCCAGAAGGGTCGGCTTCGTCCACAAGGTTCATAAAGTGGACGGTCTGCTGCCCCTTGGCGTTGCGGTCAATCACCAGATAGAAAGTCGCACCCGACTTCGACACCAGTGTAATGAACTGCTGTCCGCTGCCATCGGAATAGTTGGTGTGGTAGTCGTCCACCAGCGTCAGATTGCCCTCCGGGGTCAGAGCACCGGTTTCCTCATCGGTCACGGTGACTACATCTTCTTCATCGGTGGTAGAAGTCAGGACGGGCTGTTCCACTTCCTCCACAGGCTCACCGCCATAGGCAAAAGCAGGAGCTGCCATGCCAGCGCACAGTGCCACCGACAGCATCAGGGCGCAGAACTTATTCATCATCTTCATTATCAGATTCCTCCTTGTTGAACGTAGCGCCGACTGCGGACAACGCAGCCGGGGTCGGGGTGGCGGTTGCGGACTGCCGCAGCAGAGCAGCAAGCTGTTCCGGCGTGACCTTTGCAGTCCGCACCATCTCGTTGACCTCGGCGGAATCCTCCTCCTGAATGCGCCGCTCC
>ENA-OPYU01000914-OPYU01000914.1-human-gut-metagenome-genome-assembly--contig:-NODE-914-length-10926-cov-4.960459_pt1 | contig 10926 bp, 9 predicted proteins | sample MGYA00242637_ERZ504482 | MGnify/ENA primary metagenome ERZ504482 (study PRJEB26092, sample SAMD00036237) | human gut metagenome | host: Homo sapiens | study: EMG produced TPA metagenomics assembly of...
TGCGTCGCCGCGGTATAGGCGTGCACCAAGCCACCGGGCCCTAACAGCGTGCCACCAAAATAGCGCGTCACAACGCAGCATACGTTTTTAAGTCCCGCACCGCGCAGCACCTCGAGCGTCGGCATTCCGCTCGTGCGGCTTGGCTCGCCATCATCGCTCTGGCGCTCGCGTCCATCGACCAAAATCCACGCGGGCACATTATGCCGAGCGTCATAATGACGCTTGCGAACCATCTCGATAAAGGCATTCGCCTCGTCCTCGGACTCAATATGGATCAACTGGGCAATAAACCGGCTCTTGCGGTCCACAAACTCGCCCGAAGCCTCAATATTCGATTGCAGAGTAAAAAAGCTGTCCAACAAAGCCCCTCAACAACAAGCAAAGCAACAAACAGCCTCAATAATACGATAACCCTAGTAAAAAGAATGACAACGCCGATGATTCCGTCAACGAAAGCGAGAACCCGTCAGCGCGAGCAAGGTGCCTTGAAAGCCGAGGGCATTGACCTTATGGTCATGCCCGAAGGCTTGAAAGGCAGATTGCCGCGCTGACGGGTTCGCAGCGTCAACAAAAAAGCTGAGTGGGCCGATAAGCCGGGTTCTGTCGTGAACGGTCATTTATCTTGTCTGCACGTTACCGTGCAGCTCCACGCACGCTACCCGAACGCGGACCGGGCCGGCCCATAGCGTTCCTATTCGCGCTTGCTCCGGATGGGGCTTGCCAAGCCGCCGTGTTGCCACGACGCTGGTGGTCTCTTACACCACCGTTTCAGCTTTTCCCTTTACGCCTTGCGGCGCAGGTGGGAGTCTTCTTTTCTGCGGCGCTTTCCGTCGGATCACTCCGCCCGGCCGTTAGCCGGCATCCCGCCCTCTGGAGCCCGGACTTTCCTCACGCGTGCCGCAAGCAGCACATCGCGCGACCGTCTGGCCCACTCAGCAGTGAAAGAGTGTAGCACACCGCCAGCACACGCAATGGCACAACCCAAGCGCGTGCACGATAAACCAAGAACCACCCATGCGCTACAATAGTTCCGTCGATGGGCAACGTCGTCAGTCGAGACGCGACCGCGCTCCGCACCCCTCCGTCTACTCGGTGCGTTCCCGCCTCCTCCCCGAGGCGGGATGTCGGCAATTTTTCATGCACCGACAACCCAATAGCAAACGAACTGCCCGGGCAGCATCGTGCATCTCGGCACTAAATGCAAAAAAGGGACCCGTCCATTGCGGACGGATCCCTTAAAACAAGTGATCGTCAAACCGATTTACTCGGCGTCGGTCTCCTCGTCCTTCTTCTCGGAAGGCAGCGGGGTAACCTCAATCTCGACGCCCAGAGTCTCAGCAGCGGACTTCATGGACAGGGAGATACGACGACGGTCGAGGTCGATCTCCATGACCTTGACCTGAACCTTGTCGCCCACGTGGGTGACCTGAGAAGGCTGATCGACGTGCTTGTTGGCCATCTCGGAGATGTGCACCAGACCCTCGATGCCCTCGCCCAGGTCGACGAAAGCGCCGAACGGGACAAGCTTGGTCACCGTGCCCTCGACGATAGCGCCGACGGGGTACTTCTTGACCAGTGCGCGCCACGGATCCTCGGTGGTCTGCTTGAGACCCAGGGAGATACGCTCGCGGTTGAGATCGACGTCGAGAACCTCGACCTCGACCTCCTGGCCGACCTTGACAACCTCGGAAGGATGGTTGACGTGGTTCCAGGAGAGCTCGGAGATGTGGATGAGGCCGTCGATGCCGCCGAGGTCGACGAAGGCGCCGAAGTCGACGATGGAGGAAACGGTGCCCTGGAGACGCATGCCAGACTTGAGCTTGGACAGGATCTCGGAGCGCTCGGCCTTACGGGACTCCTCGAGCACGACGCGACGGGAGAGGACGACGTTGTTGCGGTTGCGGTCCATCTCGATGACGCGGGCCTCGATGCGGGTGCCCATGTAGGAGGTGAGGTCCTTGACGCGACGGAGGTCGACGAGGGAAGCGGGCAGGAAGCCACGCAGGCCGATGTCGAGGATCAGGCCGCCCTTGACAACCTCGATAACCTCGCCCTCGACGTTCTCGCCGGAGTTGAACTTCTCCTCGATGCGGTTCCAAGCACGCTCGTACTCGGCACGCTTCTTGGACAGGACCAGACGACCGTCCTTGTCCTCCTTCTGGAGAACGAGGGCCTCGATGGGATCACCGAGTGCAACGATGTCTGCAGGGTTAGCGTCCTTGCGGATGGACAGCTCGCGGACCGGGATAACGCCCTCGGACTTAAATCCGATGTCAACGAGCACCTCGTCATGCTCGATCTTAACGACAGTGCCGTTAACGAGATCGCCCTCATCAAAGTCGGTAATCGTACCGTCGATGAGGTTGTTCATCTCCTCCTCGTTGACATCGTCAAGAGAGAAAATGGACGAGTTCTGAATCTCACTCAAAGGTGGACCCCTTTCGAACTACGGGGCCCCGATTGCTAGGACCTACAGAAGGGTGCGACAAGCACACAACGTTTAGGAACACTCGGGAGCCGACAGATACTGATGTGACGCTTATGCAATCACGTCCGTATAGATTACGGGGAAATCACTTCGATTTCAAGCGTGAACTGCGATTTTTTACTCGTATGGAGACTTTTTCGCAATCTTGTGAACGACTGTCTCCACAAGTTAACGATAAGCAGTGAAGCATACTGCTTTGGGGTAAAGTATCCCAGACATACGATTCTGGAACGATTTTTCGAGAAAGGTGCCCGCGTGCTCAAAGCAGTCGTTTTCGATATGGACGAGACGCTTCTTAGCATTAACCTCAATGCGTTCATCCTTCGCTATTTTAAGGATGTCTCATCGATGCTCGCGGATATCGGACGTCGCAGCCGCGGGGGCACGATGGCACGCCTCGGCACCATCCTGGTCGACCTCAACGCCAATCGTCGCAACAGTACGGACAATCGCACCAATCTTGAGTTTTACCAGGAAGAGGTTGAGCGCCGGTGCGGCATTTGCCTCTCGGACCCACTCATCTACGAGGCGTTTACCTACTACGATCGCGAAGTCCTGCCGTACAAGAACGATGACATGATCAATGCGAAAGCCATGCCGGGCGCACACGCCGCGCTCCAGGCCGTACAGGATGCAGGACTGCGCTGCGCGCTCTTCACCAACCCCAGTTTTCCCCAGGGGGCCATCGAATGCCGCATGGGCTGGGGCGACCTGGCGACGCCCCCTTTGCAGCCTCGTCACGCACTGGGAAACACCACCGCTGCAAGCCCGATGCCACCTACTATCTCGAGCAGCTTCAGGTGATGGGACTCGAGCCTCATGAGGTCCTCATGGTGGGCAACGACCCCAAGCGCGACTTCCCCAGCCCCGCCTGCGGCATCCAAACCGCCTATGTTGGCCAGGGAAAACCCGGCCGAGCCACCTGGCACGGAACCATGGAAGGCTTCGCCCGCGACTTCAGCGCCGTAGTCGAAGCCTTCTACGAACACCAAGTAGCCGACGAACTGTCGTAAGGCCCCAAGCCTAAAAGAAAATAACGCCGCAGGTTGAGCATAAGTCAGCGAAAACGCCCCTAAGCGAGCAAGGTGACGTGAAAGAGGAGGGCATAGGCCTTGTGGCCATGCCCGACGATTGAAAGGCAGATTGCCGCTTAGGGGCGTTTGCAGCGTCGGCTAGCTACGCGGTTTGGTAAAACTGCGTAGCTAGCAAACCCGTGTTTTGCCGATCATAATGTTGAGGATCTCGACGTCGGTGTCCTTCATGCCCACACGGCCCACGTAGCCCATGCTGGCGATTGTCTGCTCGACGGTATCCTGGATCAGGCCCTCGCCGGCGCGGAAGCCGCGACCTTGCATGGCCATATCATGGCCCAGAATCGCCGCATCAACGGCAGCGGAAATCTTGGCGGCGCAGCTTGCCTTGGCGCCATCGCACACGATGCCGCCAACGTTGCCGAGCGTGTTCGAGACCGTCGCGCCAATCTGCTCGCGCGTGCCACCACACAGCCAGGTAATCGCGGCACCGGCACCGCATGCGGCGCAAATAGCACCGCAAAACGCCGAGAGCGCACCAATATAACTTTTGATATGCACGGCGATAAGATCGGACAGAATTACGGCGCGCACCAGGCGATCGTGGTCGCAGCGCAGGTACTCGGCATACTCCATGACGGGCAAGGCACAGGTAATGCCCTGATTGCCAGAGCCGCACACAATGGCGACCGGCAGCGCGCAACCGTTCATGCGGGCGTCGGACCCGGCGGCCGCACGGGCACGGGCACGGCAGGCGACGTCATCGGCACGAGCACCCAGCAACGTACGGCCCACCTCGGCGCCCCAAGCGTGCGCGAGGCCCTCGGCACTGATCGCACCGTTCAGCTCAATCTGGCGCTCAACAGCCGCGCGGGCCCCCTCGATATTGCCATCCTCAATAAAGTCGACAATGGACTCAATGCTCATAGGGGTATCGGCGTTATCTGCCGCCCGCTCGGCCACCACGCGCTCGGCGCAGGCGGCACACTCCCCCGCCGACTTGCCGCATACTGGAATGCCGTCGAGCGTATGGCACGTGACATTGGTGTGGTGGTCGGTAATCTCGACGACCGCGGTATGGCCCCCGGCTGTGACAGTCACCTTGATGTAGAGGTTGGGCACACCCTCGACAAGCGACACATCGCAGTAACCGGCATCGGCGAGGAGCTCGGCCACGCGAGCACGGTCTTCGTCGTTAACGCTCTCGAGCACCTCGAGCGCGCTCTTGGCGTCGCCGCCCACGGCACCCAGCACGGCCGCCGCTTCAATACCGTGCATACCGCCCGAGTTGGGCACGGTAACGCTCTTAACGTTCTTGATGATGTTGCCCGAGCAGGCAACGTCCATATGATCGGGTTCGCAACCGAGCGTCTGGCTCGCCAGCGCCGCCGCATAGGCAACGGCAATAGGCTCGGTGCAGCCGAGCGCACAGACAAGTTCGCGGTTCAAAAGATCGCAAAACGCGGTATCACGAAGGGAATCGGCAGGCATAGGTATCTCCTACTTGTATAACGGGCTGGACTCTCAAAAATAGTTAGCTCTTTTATTTGATAACAATGCATCAAAAACCGCAACCATTGTTCCGACGGACGGCGTTCAAGCGCAATCCGACGGCATTCATTCATGAAAAGCCGGTCTTGTTGCATGCTAAAGCGTTTGACCAAAAAACGCCCGAGCGTTTACACAAAAGTCGCGCTATCATGCAGTCGAACGCGGTAAAACCTTTAGCAATTCCGCCGCACGGACCAGAGAGGAACCACTCATGAAGATTGGTATCGGTAACGACCACGCCGCCGTCGAGCTCAAGAACATCATTTCCGAGCACCTGAAGGAGCGCGGCTGTGAGGTCGTGAACTTTGGAACCGACACCTCCGAGAGCTTTGATTACCCCATCGCCGGCTACAAGGTGGGTAAGGCCGTTGCCAACGGCGACGTCGACCTGGGCATCCTGATCTGCGGCACCGGCGTCGGCATCAGCCTGGCTGCCAACAAGGTGGAGGGCGTTCGCGCCGTCGTGTGCTCCGAGCCCTTCAGCGCCAAGCTCTCGCGCATGCACAACAATACCAACGTGCTCGCCTTTGGCGCCCGCGTCGTGGGCTCCGAGCTCGCCAAGATGATTGTCGACGAGTGGCTCGACGCCGAGTTTGAGGGCGGTCGTCACGAGCGTCGCGTCAATCTCCTCAACGAGATCGACCAGACGCGCGGCCTTAAGATCGTCGACGAAGCCTAAAGATTCACAAAGCCATACGCTAACGCCAGCCCCCGCCCGGAAGAAACATCCGGACGGGGGCTCTTTAGTAGATTTGTGGGCGTTTACCAAAATCTACTGGAATAAAAAGGGCGCCGCGGATGGAGTTCCGCGGCGCCCAAGCCACACGCTAACAGCTTTAAGGAGTCAAAGCTGGTTTAGCCAAAAAAGGCGCTTGATCTCGATCTCGGCGTTCTCCAGGCAGTCGGAGCCATGGATCACGTTGGCGTTGACATCGACGGCAAAGTCGCCGCGAATGGTGCCGGGAGCGGCATCAAGCGGGTTGGTGGCGCCCATAAGGGTGCGCATCTTGGAGACAGCGGAGAGACCGGAAACGACCATCTTGACGACCGGACCGCTCGTCATAAAGTCACACAGACCGCCAAAGAAGGGCTTATCGGCCAGATGAGCATAGTGCTCCTCGACGGTGGCGCGCTCAAGCGTGGTCATCTCCATGCGCTCGATAACAAGGCCGCTGCGCTCGATACGAGCAACGATCTCGCCGATCTTGCGATCGCGCACGGCGTCGGGCTTAATCATGATGAAGGTCTTCTCGATAGCCATAAGGTAGCCTTTCAAGTAGGTTCGCGCGTGCCCAAGTCCCATTCCGGCACCCGCCTGGACTGCATCGTAACAGAGTTCTAGCTGCAGTTAAACAAAAAGCCGTTTATTGAAGCGTTATTATTTATTGAAGCGCTCCATATGTGTCACTTCTGTTCCGAAGCCCGACTAGAGTACCATCCGCCCCACTTCCAACTGCACCGAACAGAACAGACGGTCGATTGCCGCCCGTGAACGCACCCCCTTCACAACCTGCGCAAATGTCCTACAAAAGTTCTCGACAAGCTCCTTCCTTCTCTATAACAAAACGGGCGCCTACCGTAGCGGGCACCCGTAAAGGCAAGATATGATGAACGCACCAGACAGACGCATCCAATAAGCTAATTAGCTCCGTGGCCCATCTCGACGACCTTAGTCAACGAGCCAAACACACCCTCATCGGCCGCAAGCTGCGCTTCGGCGCGCCCCAACTGCACGGCAACGGCGGCAGGGGCGGTACCGCCCTCGGTCGTGCGCGCAGCGACAATCGACGGGATGTCGAGCGCCTCGGTAATATCGCGCTCAAAGAGCGGGCTTGCCTCCTGGAACACCTCAAACGGCAGATCCTCAAGATTGCAGCCGCGCTTCTCACACATCAGGACCAAATGCCCCACCACGGCGTGCGCCTCGCGGAACGGCAGACCACGCTTAGCCAGGTAGTCGGCAACGTCGGTGGCGGCAAGGTGACCCACGCCGCACTCGCGTGCCATGGCGCCCTCGTTGACGGTCCAAGTCGAAATCATACCGGCCATAACCGACAGGCACTGCATGAGCGTGTGGGCGGTATCGAGCGCGCCCTCCTTGTCCTCCTGCAGGTCCTTGTTATAGGCCAACGGCAGACCCTTCATGGTCACGAGCAGCTGGACCAGGTTGCCGTACACGCGACCGCTCTTGCCGCGAATAAGCTCGGCAAAGTCGGGGTTTTTCTTCTGAGGCATGATGGACGAGCCGGTGGAGTACGAGTCGGAAAGCGTGATAAAGCCAAATTCGGAGCTCGACCACAGCACGATCTCCTCGGAAAGACGCGACAGGTGCATGGCCATGACGGAGCCGGCATAATGCAGGTCGAGCAGGAAATCACGGTCGGAAACAGCATCGAGCGAGTTAGGAATCACGCCCGCAAAGCCAAGTTCGGCAGCCGTCATCTGGCGATCGAGCGGATAGCTCGTACCGGCAAGCGCGGCAGCACCCAGCGGGCAGTTGTCGGCGGCATCAAAGGCGGCCTTCAGACGTGTAAAGTCGCGCGCGAACATCCAGGAATACGCCAGCAGATGATGTGACAGCAGCACGGGCTGAGCATGCTGCATGTGCGTGTAACCCGGCAGAATCACCTTGTCGTACTTCTTGGCCGCATCCACCAGCACGTGGCGCAACTGCAGGTTGGCCTCCATGAGCTCCTTGGCCAACGCCTTGACGCCCAGGCGCGTATCGGTCGCCACCTGGTCGTTGCGCGAACGTCCGGTATGCAAGCGCTTGCCGGCCTCGCCGATGCGACGCGTCAGCTCGCTCTCGATGGACATATGGATGTCCTCGTCGTTGATATCGAAGGTGAAGTTACCGGCGTCGATATCCTGTTCGATTCCGGTCAGGCCCTCGGCAATCGCCTGCTCATCCTCGGCACTGATGATGCCCTGGGCCGCCAGCATCTTGGCATGCGCCTTAGAACCGGCGATATCCTGCTTATAGAGATGTTTGTCGACCGGCAGCGACGCGCCAAACTCCTGCGTGACCTCGGCCACTCCCGCCTCAAAACGACCGCCCCAAAGAGCCATGGAACTGTCCCCTTTCTCCAAATACCAAAACAAGCGCCCAAAGCAATGCGCCATGTCGCTAAAGCGATTTTTCAACCGCCAGTTTTACACAATCCCCACCGTGCGCGGGACCATGTTGCTAATTTGCAAAGAAGTGACGCACCAGGCACTTGGCGCCCAACGTCTCCCTCCGGATGTTGCCTTGCGAACCATCGATCCAGGCCTTCAGGCTCACAGGAACGTCCTCGACCTTTGCAGCATCGAACTCGGGCGCGAGGGCAAGTAAGGCATGCGCGATAGCGTTGAACATAATGGATACTCCTCATATATAGGCACAGAGCCGCCAAATTGATAGAAGGAGGCCCCGCCGGACAACCCCGGCGGGGCTCGGACTCAGCCGCAGGCGCGGCGTCATATATGCGGGCGGAACGTAGGGGCCACCGATGTTAAGAAGTGTCAGCAAGCATAACGAAAGGTAGGGACCCCGTGCGCCCGTTTTGTATCACACGGATGGGCCGCGCGGATACCAAGGAAAGGAGGCGCTAGGCCTGGGCGGCAGCGGAGCTGGGACCCTGGACCTTTGCCCACGTCTTGAGCGACAGCGTATCGATCTCGATAAAGCCGGCGCTGGCCTTCTCGTCAAACGTGGTGTCGCGGTCGTAGGTAGCCAGACCGTAGTCGTAGAGGCTGAAGGGGCTCTTGCGGCCGACGACATGGCAGTTGCCCTTAAAGAACTTCAGACGGACGGTACCGGTCACGAACTTCTGGGTGTCGGCCATAAAGGTGTCGAGCGCGTTCTTGAGCGGGCTGTACCACTGGCCGTTGTACACGGCAGTGGCCCAATCCTGCTCGAGCTTAATCTTGGTCTTGAGCAGGTCGCCCTCGACGCAGATATCCTCGAGTGCCTTGTGGGCGGTGATGAGCGTCAGGGCGCCGGGAACCTCATAGCACTCGCGGCTCTTAAGGCCCACCAGACGGTCTTCGACCAGGTCGAGACGGCCAAAGCCGTTGTCGCCCGAGATCTTGTTGAGTGCGATGATGATCTCGGAGAGCTTCATCTTCTTGCCGTCGACGGCGACGGGCTTGCCGGCCTCAAACTCAATCTCGGTATACGTCGGGGTGTCGGGCGTGTCCTCGGGATTCTTGGTCATAACCCAGGCGTCGTCGAGCGGCTCGTTCCAGGGATCCTCCAGGTGGCCGCACTCAATGGCACGACCCCACAGGTTGTCGTCGATGGAATAGGGGTTGTCGTTGGCACCCTCGGGAACCGGCACGTTGTGGGCGTGAGCATAGGCGACCTCGTCGGGACGGCACTTAAGATCCCACTCGCGAACCGGGGCGATAACCTTAAGCTCGGGGTCGAGGGCCTTGACGGCAGCCTCAAAACGAACCTGGTCGTTACCCTTGCCGGTGCAGCCGTGAGCGACGTAGGTCGCGCCAAACTCGTGAGCGACCTCGACAAGCTTCTTGGCGAGCAACGGGCGGGACAGGGCGGAGAGCAGCGGATATTTGTTCTCGTACATAGAGTTTGCGGCGATAGCCTTAGTCAGGAACTCATCGGAGAACTCGTCGCGCAGATCGAGCACCTGGCAATCCAGAACGCCCAGGTCGAGGGCCTTCTGCTTCTTGGCGTCCAGACCGGTCTCTTCCTGGCCCACGTTGCCGCAGACACAAACAACATCGAGATTCTTCTCGTCCTGGAGCCACTTGACACATACGGATGTATCAAGACCACCGGAATATGCGAGAACGACTTTTTCCTTGCTCATGGCTGTTTCCTTTCGCCCTTGGTAGCTAATTAGAACATCGGTCAGTTGCAAGTCATTTCGAGGTCAAAAACCGTGCAATATCAGGTTAAATAGCAAAAAGCAGCACAACATGCCCTAGAAACATGCAGCAATGTCGTGCTAAAACCCAACGACCTCAAAATGACTCTGTTGAGGCAATTCGCCCCATACGGACAGAGACGATTGTTATCGTCGTCGGGAAATTGCGCGCTGGCGTCGGATGGCATTGTCTGCAGTAGTGATGATCTTTACGAACTGCATCTGCCTCTCCTTTCACCTATCGCCGGGCGCAATTCTAATATCGCAAACGGTACCTTTTCCTCGGTAAGCGGTGCTTTTGCCGTCTCCGTTTTCGATGGTCGCTATATTACGCTAAAGTGCCTGCTGTACAAGCGACAAATTCAAATTTCTGAAAAGTTTTTTCATTAGTTTGTGAATTGCAGTGCAAGTACGCACCATTCCTGCGAAAATACGCTCGATTACATAGCAGAGGGTCATTACGCCCGAAACAATCTGGAAACGGAAAGGCGCATTTATGCAGACTTATGAATCGGACGCCAACATCGGCAACATTAAACTCATCGCCGTCGACATGGACAAGACGCTGCTCACCGACGAGCGCGTGTTGCCGCAGGGTCTTGATGAGCGTCTGGACAAGCTCGCCGACGCCGGCATCGTATTCTGCCCCGCCAGCGGACGTCCCGCTCCCAAGCTCGAGGAGATGTTCGAGGGCATTAAGAACCGCCTTGCTTTTTGTCCCGACAACGGAGCCTGCGTCATCTATCGCGGCAGCTATATCTATAAGAGCAACATCGATGTGGCGCTGTATCAGCAGGTGCTCGCTCGTGCCTCGGAGGACCCGCGCGCCGTTCCCGTCCTGTGCTGCTACGACGAGTTCTATGTGCTCGCCCGCGACCATCAATACCACGACGAGATCAGCGTCTACTACAACACGATCAACTACGTCGACACCTTTGAGGGCATTGATATCGAGTCCAATAAGATCTCGATCTTTTTCCCT
>ENA-OPYU01000915-OPYU01000915.1-human-gut-metagenome-genome-assembly--contig:-NODE-915-length-10923-cov-2.961652_pt1 | contig 10923 bp, 17 predicted proteins | sample MGYA00242637_ERZ504482 | MGnify/ENA primary metagenome ERZ504482 (study PRJEB26092, sample SAMD00036237) | human gut metagenome | host: Homo sapiens | study: EMG produced TPA metagenomics assembly of...
GATGTGTTATTCCTGATAGCCCAGCGCCACCTCGGCGATCTGCGCAGGATCGATCACGGTGTTAAAGCGCTCCGGCTTCTGGCGCAGCGCGGCAAGGCTTGCCGGTGCGGTATGCGCGGTAGCTGCTTCCAGCTGCTGCATTGCTTCAAAATCATTTTCCGGGGCGGTGCGGCCCAGTGCTTCCAGCACACTGCGCGGGAACTTGAAGGGAGACGCGGTGGACAGCACCACCATGGGCACGCCCTCGCGCTTTTTCCTGCGCTGCCACATGGAACGCAACGGCGGTGTGGGTATCACACAGGTAATTGTCCTTCTCATAGCGGACACGGATCTCCCCTGCCACTTCTTCCTCACTGCTCCAGCCGCAGGAGAAGTTCTCCTGAATGGCAGCCAGCGTCTCCGGACGCACAGTATAGCTGCCGGTCTCGGCAAGGCTCTTCATCAGGCCCGCCACCTCGGCATCGCTGCCGGTGACATGGTACAGAAGGCGCTCGAGGTTCGAGGACACCAGAATGTCCATGCTGGGCGAGGTGGTCTTGAAGAACTCCCGCTTTGCGGTGTAGGTGCCGGTGGTGAGGAAATCGGTCAGCACGTTGTTCTCATTGGAAGCGCAGACCAGCTTGCCCACGGCAGGCCCATGCGCTTTGCATAGTAGCCTGCCAAAAGTGTCGCCGAAGTTGCCGGTGGGTACGCAGAAGTCCACTTCATCGCCGAAGGTGATCCTGCCCGCCTTGAGCAGCTGGGCATAGGCGGCAAAGTAATAGACGATCTGCGGCACCAGACGGCCCCAGTTGATGGAGTTGGCGCTGGACAGGCGGATGTTCCGCTTGGCAAGCTCTGCTGCAATGGCAGTGTCACCAAAGACCTTCTTCACACCGGTCTGTGCATCATCAAAGTTGCCGCGCACAGCGTACACTGCCACGTTGGCACCCTCCTGCGTTGCCATCTGCAGGCGCTGGATCTCGCTGGTGCCGCCCGTGGGATAGAACACTGCAATCTCCACGCCCGGGATATCATGGTAGCCGTCCAGAGCTGCCTTGCCGGTATCGCCGCTGGTCGCCACAAGGATCAGGGTCTTTTCCGTGCGGCCCAGATTCTTTTTGGCTTCCACCAGAAGCTTCGGCATCAGCTGCAGAGCATAATCCTTGAATGCACAGGTAGGGCCATGCCACAGCTCTAAGGCATAGGTGTCCCCTTCCACCGGGGCAAGATAGCCTGCCTTGCCGCCAAAGGCCTCTCCGTAGGTCTTGTGGGCAGCTTCAGTCAGGAAATCCTGCGAGTAGTCGGTCAGATATTCTTTGATGACGGCAGCTGCCATGGCCGGGTAGTCCAGCTCGCACAGTGCCTTCACATCCACCTGCGGAAAGCTTTCCGGTACAAACAGACCGCCCTCGTTGGACAGGCCCTGTGCGATCGCTTCCGAGGAAGTCACTTTGCGGTTTTGGTCTCTGGTACTGAAAAAAACTGCATTGTTGTCGCTCCGTTTTTTCGCGTAGAACGTGCAAAAGCACGCTCTTCTGCTGTGGCAGAGAAGCCCTCTGCCCGTACATTTTCCCACCGGGGCCGTTGCTTTACGTGAGAAAAGCGCCCCTTATAATATGTACCATCCAGCGCCCGCTGTCAAGAGGGAACACTTCTGCCACGTCAAATCGCACCGGTGCATCGCTCAGGCCGTTCTGCTGCAGATAATACTGTGCTGCACGGATCAGGCGGCGCTGTTTGGGCCGGTCCACCGCTTCTGCCGGGCTGGCCAGAGAGCCTTCCGCACGGGTCTTGACCTCACAGATGACAATGGTCCCATCTGGCTCTGCACCACAACATCCAGCTCACCCATCCGGGTGTGGAAGTTATGTGCCAGCAGCCTGCAGCCCTGCTTCTGATACCAGCGGGCCGCAGCAGCTTCTCCCCTGCGCCCTGTCTCGGCGCGGTTCACTTTCCGTTCTCCGGCCAGTAGCCTTGCTTTTTGAGGAAGCTGCGGCGGTAGAACGGCTGGATGCCGTACTGGGCGATCAGCTCATAGTGGAGCTTGGTCGGGTAGCCCTTGTGCTTTGCCAGCTGATACTGCGGATACTGTCTGTCCAGTTCCAGCATATAGCGGTCACGGCTGACCTTGGCAAGGACGGATGCTGCGCCGATGCTGGCACTGGTGGCATCGCCCTTGACCACCGGCTGTGCCGGGACCAGCAGCCCTGCCGGGGTGCGGTTTCCATCCACGAGAACAAGGTTCGGCACGATGTCCAGCTCTTCCACGGCCTGCTTCATGCCGCCCATGGTGGCGTTGAGGATGTTGTCCCGGTCAATAATCTCCGGCCCCACAAAAAGCAATTTTGTAGGCCAACGCCTTTTCAATGATCTCATCAAACAGAGCTTCCCGCTTTTTTGCTCGGTTAAGCTTTTTTAGGAGTCGTTGATGCCAAAGACCGGATTCTCCGGGTCCAGAATACAGGCGCTACGCACACCGGGCCGCACAGAGGGCCGCGTCCGGCTTCGTCCACGCCTGCAAAGCAGCCATACTGACTGCGTACAGCGGCATCGTATTCATACAGCGGAGCCGAGATCTCCTCGTCGGAACGGCGCTTCATTCGTCATCCTCCTCGGCAAAATCAGCCAGATCATCCCGCTGCGGCGGACGCTCCAGCGAGATGCGGCCCCACTTGCAGGCGCGGAACTCGTCCACCAGCATAATGGCGCAGCGCTCGGTGTTCACCTCGCCGCCGCGCACCAGCAGACCGCGCTTGCGGCCGATGGCTTCCATCAGCTCGTAGGGCGGCAGGGCCAGCGTTTCGGCATCCAGCTTGTAGCGCTGGGCCACAAGGTCGGGGTAGTTGCGGCGCACCTCGTCCAGCAGGTTCATGGCCAGCTCTTCCACATCCAGAATATCATCCTTGATGGAGCCGATAAAGGCCAGATTGGACGCAATGGTCTTAGAGTCAAACTTCTTCCACAGTACGCCGGGCATATCCAGCAGATCAAATTTGTCGGTGCTGACCCACTGTTTGCCCTTGGTCACGCCCGGGCGGTCTGCCGCCTTGGCGCAGGCAGAGCCTGCAAAGGTGTTGATGAAGGTGGATTTGCCCACATTGGGGATGCCGCACAGCATCACCTGCGTCTTGGCACCGCCCATGCCGCGGTTCTGGCGGCGTTCCAGCAGGCCCGCCAGTTCGTTTTTTCAATGGCAGCCTTACCGCATTGGCACCGCCCTTCTGCTTGGCGCTGATGGCCACACAGCCGGCATCTGCCGCACGGAAATACTTGATCCATTCTTCCGTTACAGCCGGGTCTGCCAGATCGGCCTTGTTCAGCGCGTATAGTTTCGGCTTGCGGGCCGTGATGCGCTCGATCTCCGGGTTCAGGCTGGAAAGCGGGATGCGGGCATCCAGCAGCACAAGGCTTGCATCCACGTGCTGGATCTCCTGCTCCATCATGCGCAGAGTCTTGGTCATGTGGCCCGGGAACCACTGAATATTGTACTGGTTTGCAAAGCGGGTATCCATTTCGTTCATTTTACCACCCCAAAATCTGTAAAGGGCATAAAGCACACAAGCACCTTGCCCAGAATGTCCCGTTCGTCAATGCAGCCCACATAGGTGGAACGGCTGTCCAGTGATTGGTTGCGGTTATCACCCATCACGAACACCGTGCCCTCCGGCACTGTGTACGGGAACTGTACATCGTAGCCAAGATAGGTTGGCTCTGCAAATGTAGTCCTCCTGCAAGACCTCACCGTTCACCGCCACGGTGCCGGTCGCATAATCGATGGAGACCGTATCGCCGCCTTTGGCGATGACACGCTTGACCAGCGGTTTACCGTAGGAGGTATAACTGTCCACAATGACCACGTCACCACGCTGCGGTGTATAGCCTGCTCCCCACACGATGAGCTTATCACCGTTCACCAGTGTGGGCACCATAGAGCTGCCGTCCACCTGAATGATGCGGAAGAAAACGAAAAGATCAGTACCAGCACCAGCGCTGCCGAGATCAATGCCTCGTACCATTCCAGCAGGTTCTGCCCACGCACGGGCTTTGCCTGTTCCTGTTTTTCCATATCCGGTACACCTCACCTTCTGGTTTTACACTGCTGACCCGATTATACCGCAGCCGACAGGCTCTTCGCAAGAACGGTGCCTGCAAAAAGCCGCATTTTTTCCGAAATTTTGATAAAGAAAAAAGGGACAACAAGGTTGTCCCTTTTCTCCCGTTTCAAATCGGGGATGATCAAATATCGCTCTTGACCTTGGCAGCCTTGCCCGTACGACCACGCAGGTAGAACAGCTTTGCGCGGCGGACCTTGCCCTTGCGGACAACGGTGACCTTCTCAACGAAGGGGCTGTTGATGGGGAAGACACGCTCGATGCCAACACCGTAAGCAACGCGGCGAACGGTGAAGGTCTCAGCAACGCCGCCGTGCTTCTTTGCGATCACAGTGCCCTCAAAGGCCTGAATGCGCTCACGGTCGCCTTCCTTGATACGAACATCAACGCGGACGGTATCGCCGACGTTGAACTGGGGCTTCTCAGCCTTGATGCTGCCTTCAGAAATAATCTTCAGTGCGTCCATTTTTGAATCCTCCATTTGTTTTTTAGACGTTCATACACGGCACTTTGCCGTCAGAGGACCGCCCGTTTAATGATATTGTCATTAACCCCGCTGTGGTCTCAGCGGACACTAACGCCTAAATAGGATATCACAAAACCTGCGTAAATGCAAGCGTTCTGACCAAAATAAATGCGAAAATTTTCTGTTTTGCCCAACAGACGGTCTTTCACGCTCCGATTAGACAAACAACTGCTTATCTGCCGTCAAAAACTTTTTGCGCAGGATGTTGGCGCTGACGGCAGGCAGGCCGAATTTTTCTTCCAGAAAGCCGGTCAGCAGCGAGGGGTTCAGGTTCAGCTCCTGCGCAGCGGGCAGGCACAGCTCAATGTGCAGGCTGTCCCCCTCCGTGGTGTACTCCACCTTGGGCAGATGTTCCTTCAGCTCGATGATCTTGTTGGCCCCTTTTTGCCGTGCTTTTCCACCGGGGCGCTTTCCAGCGCGTTGTACTGATCCAGCGCCGCAGCCGCTGCCGCCGGGTAGGTGATGCGATAGCATGCGTAGGCAATGAGGTCCGCCTTCATCTGCACCGGGCCAACGTGCGTGATCACGATGCCTGCGGGCATGATGGCATTGAGGGCCGCTTTCCACTGCTCAAAATCCGGGGCTTCCGCTTCGGTCTTGACGTCCACGCACTCGCACTCGCTCTCCTGCCCCAGAGAAAGCGGGCAGGCAAAGGTCATATAGATGTGGGGATTGAAACCCAGCGTATGCCACACCGGCAGGCCGCTGCGCTTGAGCACACGCTGCATCACCCGCTGCAGGTCCAGCAGGGAGATGTAGGAGGCCTCATTCTTTTTCTCAAACGAGATTCTTACTGTAATCAAAGCAGGGACCTCCTAACAGGTGATTTGCACCGCAGCCGTGGCAGGCACGGTTGCAGGGCTGGGTAGTCTGGGCGGCAAGAGCCTTTTGGTACTCCCGTACCAGATATTCGTGGGTGACGCCGTAATCCATGTGGGACCATGGCGTTACCTCGTCCAGACCGATAGGACGCTGGCAGTAGAACGCCGGGTCAATGCCCAGATCAGCAAAGGTCTGCAGCCAAGTATCGTACTTGAAGCACTCCTCCCAGCCGTCAAAGTAGCAGCCGCGCTTGTAGGCTTCCACAATGACCGGTGCCAGACGGCGGTCGCCCTTGGCGAACACGCCCTCCAGAAAGCTGGTGGTGCTGTCGTGATAGTTGACCTTGATCTTGCGGCTGCGTACACTTTCCAGCAGGTGCTTCTGCTTGGCGCGCAGCATTTCTTCAGTGTCCATGGGCACGAACTCAAACGGCGTATGGGGCTTAGGCACAAAGCAGGCACAGCTGATGGTCACCTGTACACCCTTGCCCTTGCCGCGCTTGGGCAGAGAATAATAGAGGTCTACCACCTTCTGCGCCGTCTCTGCGATGCCCTCAATGTCCTCCATGGTCTCCGTGGGCAGGCCCATCATGAAGTAGAGCTTGACCGAGGTGTAGCCCGCGTTGAATGCAATGGTGCAGGTCTTTTCGATCTCGTCCCATGTGACATTCTTGTTGATGACGTTGCGCAGGCGCTGGGTGCCGGCTTCGGCGGCGAAGGTCAGGCCGCTCTTGCGCACCTTGGTGGTTTTTTTGCAATGAGGCTCTGGGAGAAGTTGTCCACGCGCAGCGAAGGCAGCGACAGACTCACATGCTCCTTGGGTGCCCACTCGTTCAGATCGTCCAGCAGCTCTTCCAGCTGGCCGTGGTCAGAGGTGGACAGGCTGGAAAGGCTCAGTTCTTCATAGCCGGTGTTAGCGCACAGCTCCTGCGCCGCCCTGTTCAGAAGGCCCGCGTCACGCTGGCGCATGGGACGGTACAGAAAGCCCGCCTGACAGAAACGGCAGCCACGCACACAGCCGCGCAGCACCTCGATGCTGGCGCGGTCCTGAATGGCACCCACCATGGGCACCACGAAATTCGTGGGCGGGGCAAACTCGTTCAGGTCCTTGATGATCGCCTTGGTGATGCGCGCCGGGATGCCCGGCTCATTGGGGGTGATGGCCTTGACCCGGCCATCTTCATAATACTCCACATCGTAGAACGCCGGGATATAGACACCGGGGATCTTTGCAATGCGCAGCAGCAGTTCCTTTTTGGAAACGCCGCCCTCCTTCTTGGCCTTTTCGATCTCGGCGCAGATGCCGGGCAGCTGGTTTTCGCCCTCACCCAGCTGGACCACATCAAAAAAGTCCGCAATGGGTTCCGCATTGCAGGCGCAGGGGCCACCCGCCACGATCAGCGGCCAGCTTTCATCGCGATCCTTGGAATAGAACGGGATGCCCGCCAGATCCAGCATAGCCAGAATATTGGTATAGGAAAGCTCGTACTGCAGGGTGAAGCCCACTGCATCAAAAGCGGTGAGCGGATCCTTGCTCTCCATGGTGTAGAGCGGCAGACCAAGACGCTCCATCTCGGCCTTCATATCCAGCCACGGCATAAAAGCACGCTCGCACCACCAGTTTTCGTGGCTGTTGAGCAGCTCATACAGGATCTTTTCGCCGAGGAAGGACATACCTACCTCATAGGTGTCCGGAAAGCAGAACGCAAAGCGGACATCCACTTTTTCTTTGTCCTTATATACACTGCCGGGTTCTCCGCCGGTATAACGACCAGGCTTCTGTACCCGTCCCAGTGCTTCTTTCAGTTTTGGATCAAACATCGAGTCCTCCAATAAACAGTCCATTTTTACACGTCATTTTATTGTACCCGAAACGAGCTGATTTTTTCAATCATTTCCCTTAAACTTTTTGCCTGCACGCCGCATTTCGCACAGGCAGGATGCCAGCTGCGCCCCATCCAGCGGTGGAACGGGCAGCAGATTGAATCCCCCGGTCAGCAGATTTGCCGCCCAGAAGGCACTGCCGCGGATGGTCAGTTCCTGTTCCAGCCGCAGTGCCCAGATGCCTGCCAGCATGAAATTGACCGCCGGGCCTACAGCAGCCAGCCAGAAGAGCCGCCCCGGTGAAAGGCCCCGGGCCGGAGCGTCCATCCGCATACAAAAGCCAGTCATGGTCACCTCAATGACCGGAAAGCGGCGCAGAAACACACAATACACCAGAATGTGCCCGCACTCGTGCAGGAACGCCGCCAGCAGGCCCAGCCGCAGAAAGCCGCTTGCATCAAAGTAGAGCAGAAAATACAGTGCGCTACACAAAAGCAGCGGGTCGCGGAACACCAGCGGCCCCAGCTGCCGGGAATCATGCAGCTTCATGAGGAAAGGCCCAGCGCATCCGCTGGGTCACAGGCTGTTCCCTTCCGGTACAGTTCAAAATGCAGGTGTGCTCCCGTAGCGCGCCCGCTGCGCCCTGCTGCGCCCAGCAGCTGCCCTGTTTCCACCACCTCGCCCGGGCGGACATAGGCGTACTGCAAATGGGCATAAAGTGACTCGCTGCCATCTGTATGGAGAACACGCAGACAGGTGCCATAGCTTGTGCTGCAGTATGCCTGCACCACCGCACCGCCTTCCGCAGCAATCACGTCTGTTCCCTCTGCACAGGCAAGATCAATGCCCTTATGGAACGTCCTTTCCCCGGTAAAAGGATCCTGCCGCCAGCCGTATCCGTCCGAAACACGGTACTGTGTGGTGTCCAGCGGGAAACAGAGCTTCCCCGTTTTTTTCTGCGCCCTCACCGGAAGCACCACGCACACCAACAGTCCGGCTAAAACTGCCAGAAAAATCACCCTCCGTCTGGGCTGCTCCCTGCCGTGCCCGGCTCGTCCCCATCGCTTTGCCCGCACTTCTGCCTCCCGCCTTCCGTTTGCTTTTTGATTTCATGCAGGCAAACACGCAAAAAGACCCGGCAGAGGGTTTGCTCTGTCGGGTCTTGCAAATATTATCTGCGTAACCTGAAGAAATCCAAAATCCGTTTCAGGCGGCTTCTGGGGGCGGGTGTCTCCACCACCACCGGCTTTATCGGCTTGGCTGCAGGGGCAGGCTGCGGCTCTGTACGCTTTTTATGATTGACCATCTGTTCCAGCTGGTCAAAGCGGTCGCCGCTTTCCGGTGCCGCAGCAGATTCCGGGTGAGAAGCTTCTGCCTGTTTTGCAGCGGGAGCTACTTCCGTTTTCGCAGGTTCTGGCTTTCCTGCTTCGGCAGAAGGTTCAGGCTGTTTTTCCTGCGCAGCGGCAGAAAGCCTCCAAGGCTCCGGCTGCGTCCAGTCATTTTTCAACAGCTCATACATGCCCATCTGGCCGTTCACCAGTGCTTCGCCCTCAGCGGGCTTTACCTTCTGGTAGCTGCCGTCCGGGCGCATCTCGCGGGCATTGACGTTATCCCGCAGCTGCAGCTGCAGAATGTCGGTAAGCTTCCGCACCAGCACGGGATCCTCCACGCGCACGCCCACCTCCACGCGGCACTCGGTGTTGCGGGTGAGGAAATCGCCGGATGCAATATAGATGCGGGTATGTGCACCATCGAAGAAGCTGTAAATGCGGCCATGCTCCAGATAACGACCCACAAGGCTGCGGATATGCAGGTTCTCCGTCTTGCCGGGCACGCCGGCGCGCACACAACAGATGCCGCGCACGATCATATCAATGCGCACACCGGCACAGCTGGCTTCCTGCAGCTTCAGGATGATATCCCGGTCGCTGATGGAATTGTTTTTCAGGATCATGGATGCCGGACGGCCCATGTGGGCGGCAGCAATGACACGATCCATCTCTTCCAGCAATACGCTCTTGAAGCGTAGCGGTGCTACCAGCATCCGGTCGCTCTCCTCAGTCAGCTTCTGCACGGCAAGGTTCTGGAACACATTGGAAGCTTCCTCGCCAATGCCATGGTCTGCCGTAATGAAGGAGTAGTCCGTGTAAAGCTCACTGGTCTTTTCGTTGTAGTTGCCGGTGCCAATCTGGGTGATATAAGAGTAGCCCTCTTTGCTCTTTTTGGTGATAAGGGTCAGCTTGGAGTGCACTTTGTAATCATCAAAGCCATAAATGACCGTACAGCCTGCGCTTTCCAGCTGCTTCGACCAGTCGATATTGTTCTGCTCGTCAAAGCGGGCGCGCAGCTCCACCAGCGCCACCACCTCTTTGCCGTTCTCAGCGGCTTCCATCAGCGCCTGCACGATCTGGGACTCCCGCGCCATACGGTACAGTGTCATTTTGATGGAAATGACCTCAGGATCATGGGCAGCCTTTTTGGAGCATGGCAATGAAGGGCCGGATGGACTGGTACGGGTAGCTGAGCAGCACATCGTGCTTCTGCACCTCAGCGGCAAGGTCGTAGTCCGGCGGCGGCAGCATGGGCCGTGCAGCCGGGTAGAACAGTTCCGGCCGCCCCTCCGCTTCCATGCGGCCGGTGAGCTTGTAGAAAAAGGCTCAGATCCAGCGGGCTTTTCTGCTCGAACACCCGTTTATGGGTGAGCAGCAGACGGTTGCACAGCAGGCGTTCTACCTCCGGGGCCGGGGCAGGCGTGATCTGCAGACGCACCGCAGCCAGCTTGCGGCGGCGCTTGAGCAGCTCGGTCATGATCTCGCGGTAGTCGATATCATGATCCATCATGCCCTCTTTTACGTCGATATCCGCATTGCGGGTAACGCGGAAAAGGCATTTTTCCTGAATCGTCTCTTTGCCAAAGATGCTGGCCGCAAAGTGCAGCACCAGCTCTTCGGTAAGTGCAAACTGCGTTTCGCCGTCTTTTTTTCACAACGTGCATCCGTTCCATCTGGCTGGAAATGGGAATGATGCCAAGGCTCTGCCCTGCCGGGTGTTTTTCCTTGAGCAGAACGCCAAGGTAAATCTCCTTATTGCGCAGGAATGGGAACGGATGGCGGTTATCCACGATCTGCGGGCTGAGGATGGGGAACAGCTCCGTTTGGAAGTACTTCTTCCAGAAGTGCTCGTCCTCCTTGGACAAGTGGTCAAGATCCACCTTGCGCCAGCCGCACTCCGCCAGTGCTTCCAGCGCCTTTGCGTAGTATTTATCGCACTCCTCCTGCAGCTGTGCCGTTTTGGGCATGATGGCAGTCAGCTGTTCCGCCGCGGACATGTTGGTCTTGTTTTCCCTCTTGACCTTTTTGCCCTGTTCCTGTTCCAGATTGGCGCGCTCCTGCAGAGAACCCACACGCACCATAAAAACCTCGTCCAAATTGGAGCCGTAGATTGCAAGAAACTTTGACCCGCTCTGCAAGCGGAACATTTTTATCTTTGCCCAGCGCAAGAACGCGCCGGTTGAAATCCAGCCAGCTCAGTTCCCGGTTGATAAAAATTGGTATCGTCACTCATAGTCATTCCCCTTTTTGGCTGCGCCGGGCCGCCGGCTGCGGCTCAGCTCACGGTTGCCATTCCTGCCCAGGAATCCACAATGGTCTGTGTCAGG
>ENA-OPYU01000916-OPYU01000916.1-human-gut-metagenome-genome-assembly--contig:-NODE-916-length-10903-cov-5.713530_pt1 | contig 10903 bp, 11 predicted proteins | sample MGYA00242637_ERZ504482 | MGnify/ENA primary metagenome ERZ504482 (study PRJEB26092, sample SAMD00036237) | human gut metagenome | host: Homo sapiens | study: EMG produced TPA metagenomics assembly of...
TCGACCAGCTTTTCAGCTGTCCGTCTGCCACCTCTTTCTCAAACATTCGTTTGTCTCAAGCGACAGCTTATTAAGAATATCACAAGCAGTTGTGTTTGTCAACTGTTATTTTATTCTTTTTTTCAGGGCAGGAACAATTCCGAAGATTTCTGATTATGATCCGGCATTCTCTGCCTTTTCCGTAATCAGTTTCCGCCGTCTTCTGCTTCGACTCTGTTACCTCACGGCCTTGTCTAACGCGACAGCTAGATTAATATACCACAAGGGCGTTTGAATTGTCAACGTTGTTTTTATATTTTCTGCAATTTAGACAATTCAGACAATTTAACTTCTATTCTCCATCCTTCTATAGACATATTTACAAGAAGATTATCTCTGCAGACATGACAATTCAAAAAATAAGACCAGGAATATTCTCCCTGATCTCATTTCCCATACAGACAAAAAGCTATATCCATATTAAATCAATTTCACTGCCAGCCGCATGACCGGATTGCAATCATATATCAATTTCAGAATCGAATTATTCTGTACCATTTCATAGATTTCTTTTCCGACAGCCGTCGTATACATTAATGTCACAATCATAAACAGGATCCACACAATGATAAGTGCAATTCCGATTCCAAGTGCACCGCCTGCCAGATGATTAAAGAAACCGATTACCGGTAGTTCTGATACAATATCCAGGGCAAACACAACCGCTCTTATAATTACCGTCACCACAATAAACGTAAGTATGAATGCTATAATATTGATCACCAGTCTGGCAACATAGGCCCCTATATATTGCGGAAATGTTGTAACGCCCAATTCATCATACATTTCTTTATTATTGTTTTTAAGCAACAGATTCTTGAATACCTCCGGTATATCTGCAGACTTAATCATCGTCTCCTGCAGACTTTCTGGTATGTCTGCATTTTCTATAACATTTTCTACGCTGCTGCCACTTCCACCGGTAAGACCATCCAGCACATTTGCAGAGATTCCATACTTTGCAAGATCAGAACTGTCGATCTTTCCATTTACAATATCTGAAATCGAGATTCCATACCGGTTCAACATCTCTTCACTGACACCTGCTGCCTTCAAAGCCTTCTTTACCGCTGCTTCATTCAGCCCTTGTCCGGATGCAGTGTCTCCTCCGGTAATTGCCGAAGTCGCCGCATCTGCCATCGTACTGACTACTTTCTGCTTTATCATATCATCCAGCGGCGTATATTTCTCTACTGCCTGAGACACATACGGCGTTGCAAAGAAAACAATCACAAACGTGACAATTGTTGCGATCAACGATACCATAATCCGGATTGCACCTCTGACCAGTCCCGTTATGATACAGATCAGAAACACGATCCCTATGGATATTTCCAGCCAATTCATATGCATACTTTCTCCTTATTTTACAAGACGGATTTTTTCCATTCCATTCGCACTCAACACAATATACTGGTTCACCCCTCCAACCGGGAATATTTCCTGTATGTTATTATCCATCCTGCCTTTGAACTTCTGTACACCATTTTTCATAAATATACTGCATGTTTTTCCGTCATACATAATCACCTGATCATCACATAATTTCACATGATTATAATCACCGGTGAATTCTTTCGACAGCACGACTTTTCCGGTCTTATTGTATAACCTGAGCTCATAACCGCCCTTTCCCTGATTCTTTAGGATCAGACCGATATATTTCTCATTATGAAATACACTTTTTATCTCCTTATCCATGGTTATCTTTACAGCTTGTTTCGGAATGTCTTTTCCGGTATAGATCACCATAGCATTGTCACCGATTGCCGCCGATGTATTCTCATCCATAAAAATTCCGGATGCCATAATTGTGTTCTTGTAGTTCTTTTTAGTAACCTGATGATCAGTCTTATCTTTTCCTGCATCCCCAAAGTTATAGTAATGCAATCTGCCCTCGATCCGGCCATCCTGCGTATAAAGATACAGCACCTGCATCAACTGACCATTTGCAGACAGAGCCACATCCACCGGATATCCGCTTCCTGCAAGTGAGGTCTTATGCTCTACCAATATGTTTCCTGCCGTATCATAACAGATTACTTTCATTGCTGTATCACTTTTTAATATTGCACTTACAATTCCCTGTTCCGATACACTGACTTTTTCAATCGGCATCGTCGTATGCACTTCACCTTTCAGGCCATCTTCCTGAAAAACCAGAATATCATTGCCTTCTTTGTCCGCAACCGCTGCCGACTTTTCTGTAATATCTATCATTGGATTCTTTATCTGATAGGATTGATTCCACTTCTCTTTTCCGGTCTGACTCAGATACGAAATACCATCTTTACTATATTTCAATACACCGTCCGAAAACTGTACATAATTATTGTCCGATGCGCTCTCTCCAACATAGGTATCACTGATCCGGACCTTGGTATATGTCTGTAGATTGATCAGCAGATATATCAACACGCCCACTGCAGCCACTATCGCAATACCAACCATCATCTTTTTCTGTTTCTTTTTTTTCCTTTTCATCAGCTCTTCCCGGACTTCTTTCTCCGGCATCCCATCTTCACTGTTCAGTTCATCCATAATCTCATCTATGATCTTATCCGTGGGATCTTCCGGCTCTCTCACAACATGGAGATTGCTGTTCTTCCTGCGTTCCATCCGTCGGTCATCCTTTCAACGTTTCTTCTGATACTGTGTACCCTAGTATACCACATTTCACATTTATGGGAGTAATAATTTTTGTCCTATATAGATCAGGTTGCCGTCAGACAACCCATTCATTTTGCAGATTGCCTTCACATGAGACGTATCTCCATATAATTTCTGACTGATTCCCGCAAGCGTTTCGCCTTTCTGTACTACATAAAAATCCTGATCGGAGAGTTGTCCGTCCGATGTTTCTGATGTCGTTGTCCCTTCTGCTTTCTTTACCGTTCCAGACGCTTCTTTTGCATTGTTTTTCGCCGTTTCAGCGGTTTCGGTCCTTGTCTTTGCGTCAGCCTGTCCGCCACCGACTGTTTCCGAAAGTGTTTCCAGAGAATTCTGTACCGCTTTCATTTTATCAAAATTATTAACCGTTGTGATCCCAATCACCAATACGATCAGCACAAGCACTGCACTCGTAATATAGGCAAATGCCGAACTCTGATGCTGCTCTTTATATTCCATCTTTTCTCTCACTGCACTACGAAAATTTCTTTGCAGCTCGATCCTCAACCACTTCACTGGGGGCTTACTCCATTCTCCTTGCGTGTATTGATCATATAGTTCTGCATCTCAGGATTTTTTTCATAATAAATGTAATGCCCTCCGATCTGCATCAGTTCACCAAATTTGTACGCATAAAATATCTCGTCCTGCTCTCTTGCGTTTTTTCCACAGGAACAGACTTCCTTCCTGCCCAAATTCTCTTTCCTGTATTTTCTTCACTTCCCGGTTGCGGCTCATCGGATTGCCTTCTTCAACAATTCCCCAGCCGACAATATGACTTTCCGGAAAATACTGCGCTGCTTCTTCCTTCATATGTTTCATTCCATCTTGTCCGATTTCAAGTTTACCATCCTTTTCCGATAATTCTTGCATCTGTACAGCTCCTGACACAAATACAGCCTTTTCGTCTTCCAGTTCCAGCACTTCTCCCGCCAGAATCACTCCAACCGGCTGTTCTTTCGCTTTTTCTCTTAATTGGTTCAGATATGTATCTACATAATCTTCTACATATATCTTTGGATTGTCACTTACATTTCCTATCTGTCTTACGTTTTTTCGGAAGTTGTCTTTCCATGACACAATCACCTCGTCTTATATATTTTTGCCTATGATATCATACAAAATATGCGTATTTTATCAGTTGATGGGACCTGTCCATGGAATTTTCCGATACAATTTTTTATTTCCCGACACACTTCCGGGATTTCAGGCAGCTTTTCTTTCAGATTTTGGTACATAAAAAGAGATTCCCGAATAAATCATTCAGGAATCCCTATTTTATTATATTCTGTTCTTATGATATGACTATAATATTTCCACAGTCCCGGTATCCTTCCGGCATCTGATCTGTAACGATTTTTGCACCTGCAAACGGAGCAAACGTCACAGAACTCACCTCACCGAACTTAGACTCGTCACATAATATATATTTTTCCTGGCACTGTTCCATCGCAATCTTTTTGACCATTGCTTCACTCGCATCCGGTGTCGTGAACCCTGTTTTCTTAGTCACGCCATTGGTACCAAAGAACCCCTTGGTAAAATGATACTTTCTGATCGTCTCCATTGCCTCACTTCCGACAACCGCTTCCGTGGAACTTTTCAGTTCTCCTCCGATCAGTCGTACTTTCACCCCGGACTTTGCCAATTGCTGAGCATGTGCTACCGCATTCGTCACAACAGTTACATCTTTATCCCGCAGAAATTCCAGCATATATCCGGTTGTGGTTCCTGCATCAAGATATATATATTCACCTTGTCCGATCAATCTTGCGGCATATTCTGCAATCTGCCGCTTTTCTGATACATGAACGGTTATTTTCTGAGCCACTGTCGGCTCCTGCGGTGTTACCACGTGATCTAATGCGACCGCACCTCCGAACACTTTCACCAGTTTTCCCGCATTATGAAGTGCTGTGATATCTCTGCGCACGGTCGATTCCGATGTATCCAGAAGTTCTTTAACTTCTGTCACGGTAATACTGCCTTCTTTTTCAAGAAGCTTCAATATCTGTTCATAACGCTGTTCTGTAAGCATATGTCCTCCTACAGGTTCTCCTGCATGAATTTGCTTACTGCTTCGCAAGCTGCTTCTTCATCAGCACCCTCAAATGTAAATGTTACTTCATGGTCTTTCTTTGCACCAAGTCCCATAAGGCCGAAGATCTTCTTACAGTCAGCTTTCTTTCCTTCATTTTTCGATCATCACTGATGATTCGAAAGATTTTGCAAGTTTCACCAGTTCTCCTGCCGGACGAGCGTGGATTCCTTCGTTATCTTTGATTACATACTTAAATTCTTTCATTCTTCATACCTCCATAGAATATTACATTTGGTGATTTTCATTCTATTCATTTTTTACAGGTCTGTCAACATCTCTGCGGACAAACCTGTATTTTACTATTATTTTATATAATTTTCATTTTTGAGTACTCCGAGTAATATCGCTGAAATTACAGTTCCTGCTACCAATGCCACCAGATACATGATTGCATTTCCCACTACAGGGAATACGAAGATTCCACCGTGCGGTGCCATCAGTGTACATCCAAATGCCATAGACAGTGCTCCGGCTGCCGCAGAACCGGCAATGCAGGCCGGCAGTACGTGAAGCGGATCTGCTGCCGCATATGGAATCGCTCCTTCGGTAATAAATGCGAGTCCCATAATGAAGTTTGTCGGTCCTGCTTCTCTTTCTGATTTTGTAAATTTGTCTTTAAATAATAATGTTGCAAGTGCAATTGCACATGGAGGGGTCATTCCTCCGATCATAACAGCTGCCATGATATCATAATTTCCTGCTGCGATTGCGGCTATACCGAACGCATATGCCGCCTTATTGAACGGGCCTCCCATATCAATCGCCATCATTCCGCCAAGGATCAGACCAAGCACAAGCTTGCTTGAGCCACCCATTCCGGTCAGTCCGTTGTTCAATGCAGTATTGATTGCTCCCATGACCGGCTCAATCGCAAAGTTCATAAGAAGGCCGATTCCAAGAATTCCGGCTACCGGATAGATCAGAACCGGTGCAATCTTTTCCAGTGCATCCGGAAGCTTGTCACACAGTTTTCTAAGAAGAAGAATCAGATATCCGGACACAAAACCAGCTACCAGCGCTCCGAGGAATCCGGATTTTCCGTTTGCTGCGATAACTCCGCCTACAAATCCAACCGCAAGTGCCGGTCTGTCGCCGATTGCTTCACCTATATATCCCGCAAGTACCGGAAGCATCAATCCAAATGCAAGTCCGCCGATCGTCTTAAGCTGCGCCGCTACCGGTGTAATAGTACCAAAGTTAGCTCTATCTGCTTTTGCCAATGCATTCATATCTACGCAAAGTCCGTCGATCAAAAATGCCAGTGCAATCAGAATACCACCGCCGACTACGAACGGAAGCATATGGGATACACCATTCATCAACTGTGTGTAAATCTGATGTCCGATGCTGCCGGATGATCTTCCACCTTTACTTTCCTGCACTTCTGCTCCATTTGCCGCATGATATACCGGAACGTCCCCGCTGATCACACGGTCAACCAGTTCACCTGCTTTACTGATACCATCAGACACCTGGCAGACAATAACTTTCTTTCCGTCAAAACGATCCATCGGAACCTGTGCATCTGCAGCTACGATAATTCCGTCTGCTTCTTCGATTTCTTTTGAAGTCAATACATTTTTCGCTCCGCCTGAACCTCTTGTCTCAACTTTTACTGCACAGTCTTTTGCTTTTGCAGCTTTTTCAATTCCTTCAGCCGCCATATACGTATGTGCAATTCCGGTCGGGCAGGATGTGACTGCAAGAATCTTAACCTTTCCTCTGGTCTCTTCTTCTGCTGCCGTTCCTTCTCCCGCAAGTCTTTCATCAATTCCTGCTCCTTTTTCATCGGCATCATTGATGATACCCATAAATTCTTCTACTGTCTCCGCATTTCTCAAAGCCTCTGTAAATTCTTCATTCATCAGAAGAACAGATAACTTACTCAATACATCCAGATGGATATTGTCTTCTGTATTCGGTGCTGCGATCAGGAACATCAGTGTAACAGGCTCCCCATCCAGCGAATCAAAATCCACACCATCCTTAACTACCATTGCTGCCAGTCCCGGTTTTGTTACCGCATCGCATTTTCCATGCGGAATGGCGATTCCTTCTCCGATTCCTGTCGTACTTTCTTCTTCTCTTGCATATACCTGCTTTCTATATGCTTCTTTATCATTGATCTTTTCGCTCTTTACCATGAGATCAACGATCTGATCGAGTGCTTCGTTTTTGCTCTTTGGCGATGCATTCAAAAGAATACTTCTTGCATCCAGCAAATCTGTGATTCTCATATAATTTTCCCTCCTGTTGATAAATCGTTTTCTTTGCAACACTTTTCTCTTTTATGCCTTACACCAGCTGTTTATATACTTCTTCTACTTCCGGCCTGGTTGCCAGATATTCGGAAAATGCACTTGCGCTTCCTGTTGCGACTCCCATACGGAAAGCATGCTCATAATCCTGCTTTTCCATCCAGCCTGTCATAAAACCTGCCACCATGGAATCTCCGGCTCCTACACCATTGACCAATGTTCCTTTCGGCGCCGGCGAACTATATACTTCTCCATTTTCCGCAATCAGCACCGCACCTTCTCCCGCCATCGAGATCAACACATTTCTGGCTCCTTTTTCCTGAAGCTTTCTCCATAAGGAATACGTCCTCTCTCGTCTTAAGTGTCACTTCGAAGATCTCACCAAGTTCATGATTATTTGGTTTGATCAGAAACGGACGATACTCCAGTACATTCATAAGAAGATCTCTTGTTGCATCCACAACGATCATGATGCCTTTATCTTTCAACTCTTTCATGATTCTGCTATAGATATCGTCTGGCATAGATGCCGGGATACTTCCTGCAAGGAATAAGACATCGCCTTCTTTCATCGTATTCAGACGCTTCATCAATTCTTCTACTTTCTCTTTCGGAATCTTTGGACCACTTCCATTAATTTCTGTTCCGTCGATGGATTTCAGTTTCAAATTGATTCTTGATATTCCTTCTTCAATCTGAATGAAATCAGATGCTACACCTTCTTCTTCCAATCGTCTTGCAATTTCTTTTCCCGTAAATCCGGCCATAAATCCAAGTGCCGTACTTTGGATTCCAAGATTCTTAAGCACGATAGAAACATTAATCCCTTTTCCACCCGGAAGCATGAGTTCTGAGCTTGTACGGTTTGTAAGTCCGAGTTTAAAATCGTCCACTGAAACGATGTAATCCAACGATGGATTAAACGTAACTGTATAAATCATATTTCTTACTCCTTTCAACTTGTTGAGTTTATTATATCGTCAAATTCAGTCATTTTCAATCACATTAGTTCACAAATATTTTGACTGTTTTTGGTTGATTTTGCACAAATAAAGAGCGAAAAAGAGCGAATCTGACTGTTTTTAATTGCTTACCGCAAAAAAGGCTGCCGCCCAACGAAATCTCTTTCGTTAAAGCGACAGCCTCTGACTATCCGTTCTATATTATTATTTTACGAATGCTTTTACTTTTGCATAAATGCTGTCTGCGTCAAGACCGTATTTCTTAATCAGTTCTACAGCCGGACCAGACTCACCAAATGTATCATTTACACCAATCTTCATTACTTTAACCGGTGCTTTCTCTGCAACTACATCACATACAGCACTTCCAAGTCCGCCGATAACAGAGTGTTCTTCAACTGTTACGATCTTTCCTGTCTTAGCTGCTGCTGCAACAACCGCTGCTTCATCCAACGGTTTGATCGTGTGCATATTGATCACTTCTGCACTGATTCCGTCTGCTGCGAGCTTCTCTGCTGCTGCGAGGGATTCAGATACCTCAAGACCTGTTGCGATGATTGTTACATCAGTACCTTCACGAAGTGTGATGGCTTTACCAATCTCGAATTTGTATTCTGCATTATCATTGATAACCGGAACTGCAAGTCTTCCGAAACGGAGATATACAGGACCTACGTGCTCATAAGCTGCTTTTACAGCTGCTTTTGCTTCTACATCATCGGAAGGATTGATCACGATCATTCCAGGAATTGTTCTCATAAGAGCAATATCTTCGTTACACTGATGTGTAGCACCGTCTTCTCCAACAGAGATTCCGGCATGTGTAGCACCGATCTTAACGTTTAATTTTGGATATCCGACTGAGTTGCGAACCTGCTCAAATGCACGTCCTGCTGCAAACATAGCAAATGAACTTGCAAACGGAACTTTTCCTGTGGCAGCGATACCTGCTGCAACTCCGATCATGTTACACTCAGCGATTCCACAGTCAATGTGACGTTCCGGGAAAGCTTTTTTGAACATTCCCGTCTTGGTAGCTTCTGCAAGGTCAGCGTCTAACACTACCAGATCTTCATGTTCTTTTCCTAATTCTACCAAAGCATTACCGTAGCTTTCTCTTGTTGCGATTTTCTTTACTTCTGACATAATGCTTCACCTGCTTTCTCTAATTCTTCCATTGCCTGTGCATACTGCTCATCATTAGGAGCTTTTCCATGCCATCCGGCCTGGTCTTCCATGAAGGAAACTCCTTTTCCTTTGATTGTCTTTGCAATAATTGCAGTCGGCATTCCCTTTGTCTCACGAGCCTCTTTGAAAGCTGCTTCGATCTGGTCAAAATCATTTCCATCAATATTGATCACATGGAAGTTAAATGCCTCGAATTTCTTGTCGATCGGATATGGCGAGTTAACGTCTGTAATCTTTCCATCAATCTGAAGGTTGTTATTATCAACGATCACTACCAGGTTGTCCAGCTTTCTGTGTCCCGCTAACATAGAAGCTTCCCAGACCTGTCCCTCCTGGATCTCACCATCTCCGAGAAGTGTGTATACTCTGTAATCATCATCTGAAAGCTTAGCTGAAATAGCCATTCCTACTGCAGCTGAGATTCCCTGTCCGAGGGATCCACTTGACATATCAACACCTGGGATGTGTTTCATATCCGGATGTCCCTGAAGATATGATCCGACTTTACGAAGAGTTGTCAGATCTTCTACCGGGAAGAATCCTCTGTGTGCCAGTGTTGAATAATATCCCGGTGCTGTGTGTCCTTTTGATAATACAAAACGGTCACGGTCTGCTTTCTTAGGATCCTTAGGATCGATATTCATCTCTTCAAAATACAGATATGTATAAATGTCTGCTGCTGACAGTGATCCACCCGGATGTCCGGATTTTGCACTGTGAACTGCAGTAACGATGCCCTTGCGGACTTCGTTGGCTGTCTTCATAAGCTCTAATTTGTTCATGTTGTTCCTCCTGAATCATTTATATGATAGCTTTACTTATTCTTATTCTCCGAATACTGCTTTGTAATCAGCTTGGAATTTCTCGATTCCTGCATCTGTTAATGGATGATGTGTCATCTGCTCGATTACTTTGTAAGGTACAGTTGCGATATCGGCACCTGCTAATGCACAGTCTGTTACGTGGATCGGGTTACGTACGCTTGCTGCGATGATCTCTGTATCGATTCCTGCAACTTCGAAGATCTGTGCGATCTCTGAGATTAAGTCTACTCCTCTTGTAGAGATATCGTCCAAACGTCCAAGGAATGGTGATACATATGTAGCGCCAGCTCTTGCTGCAAGAAGTGCCTGGTTCGCATTGAAGATCAGTGTTACGTTTGTCTTGATTCCTTCAGCTGTAAGAACTTTTACTGCTTTTAATCCTTCTACTGTCATAGGGATCTTAACTACCATGTTAGGATGGATCTTAGCAATCTCTCTTCCTTCTGCGATCATGCCTTCTGCATCTGTTGTTGTAGCTTTTACTTCTCCACTGATAGGTCCGTCTACGATAGATGCGATCTCAGCGATAACTTCTTCAAATACTTTACCTTCTTTTGCGATCAGAGATGGGTTTGTTGTTACCCCGCAGATAACTCCCATATCATTTGCTTTCTTAATATCCTCTACGTTCGCTGTGTCAATGAAAAATTTCATGTTGTTTTCCTCCTTAAAAGCGGTGAAATCTGTTCACCATTCCCTTGTTATCGTTTGATATAAATTATACTCTATTCATGGAACTCCGGTCAATAGCCATGATTTTTTATTAATAATTTTCTTTATTAATATTTTTAAATTATTAATTGAACTTTTTTAAAATTTTTGATGGAAATGTTAACATTATTTTTGATTTTTCTTTTTATT
>ENA-OPYU01000917-OPYU01000917.1-human-gut-metagenome-genome-assembly--contig:-NODE-917-length-10880-cov-1.802288_pt1 | contig 10880 bp, 13 predicted proteins | sample MGYA00242637_ERZ504482 | MGnify/ENA primary metagenome ERZ504482 (study PRJEB26092, sample SAMD00036237) | human gut metagenome | host: Homo sapiens | study: EMG produced TPA metagenomics assembly of...
GCGGGGGCTTACGAAGCGGTATCTGGTTTGCAAGGCGGATATAACCACGAGGGACTACACGGAATTAGGGGCGGAAGCAACGATCAACTTTCCGCGGTTTCTCTTTCCGTTTCTTTCCAACGACTTCCGGAGGAAGATACGTGCTACTACGGAATTTGGCGTACAGTATAATTATCAGATACGTCCGGAGTTTTCACGCATCATTGCTTCTGCTAATTGGAGTTACAAATGGGGATTGCAACGTCAGCGTGCTCAGCATCGCATTGATTTGCTGGATATCAACTACCTGTATATGCCTTCCATTTTCGCAGGAGTTCCGCGACAAATATTTGAATAACGAACAGAACTATATTTTAAAATACAACTACGACGACCGTCTGATTGTCCGCACAGGATACAGCTATACATACAATAGCGCAGGACAAGCCCTGATGAATAATGCAATCATCGGCAACTCATATTCTATTCGCTTTAATTTTGAGTCTGCCGGTAATCTTCTGTATGCTTTTGCCAGAATGACAAACATGAAGAAGAATGAAGACGGGGAGTATTCATTGTTGAGTATTCCATTCGCACAATATGTCAAAGGGGATTTCGATTTTGCCAAGAATATCGTTATAGACAACCGCAATTCCATTGCATTTCATGTGGGAGCCGGCATAGCCGTTCCTTACGGCAATGCACGAATTGTGCCTTTTGAAAAGCGCTTTAATTTCTCCGGTGGTGCAAACAGTGTACGCGGCTGGTCGGTACGTGAATTTGGGCCCCCGGTGTGTTTCCCGGTGACGGAAACTTCATGAATCAGTCGGGAGATGTTAAGTTGGATGCAAGTATCGAATACCGCACACGCCTTTTCTGGAAGTTCAGAGGAGCGATTTTTGTGGATGCGGGCAACATCTGGACCTTGCGCGATTACAAAGACCAGCCGGGCGGGAAGTTTGAATTCAATAAGTTCTATAAGCAGATAGCCGTAGCCTACGGATTGGGCCTACGGTTGGATCTGGACTTCTTTGTCCTGCGCTTTGACGGTGGTATGAAAGCTGTCAATCCGGTGTATAACACTAAAAAGGAGCATTTCCCTATTATACATCCTAAATTCAGCCGCGATTTTGCATTTCATTTTGCGGTAGGATATCCATTCTGATGCCAAGCGGATATCCGTCTGAAAAAACTAAAGGCTGCGCGGTTCTTTGACGAACATTGCGCAGCCTTTCTGTTTTATCTTGTTTCAACTCTTAACGTGCAGCGTAATAGGTATTGACCATAGTTGCCTGACGTGCAGCAGATACCCCCTGCGCATCCAAAGTAACGGTCAGGTCTTCACCGTTTGGTAAAGTCATCTGTGCAGTACCGTCATTGTTAATCTGCAAAAGTTCAGTGCTGACGCCTTCTGCAACTACATTCCAGGTATTCAAATCTTTATCGTAAATTAATTCCATAGATGCGGTTTCGCCTTCTTTTGTAATGGAATAACCGTTCTCAAGAGTTTCTACCAGATAGTTTCCGTTTTCGCCTTTTACTTTCTTTACCTCACCAATGCTCGCCATAGGGTTGCTTCCGCTCCAGAATTCAATAGAATTGATAACCAAAGCATCTGCCAAATAGCATATACCATATACCGGAATGATATTGAATGCCAGGTAAACAAGCTCATTGACAAATTTATTTCCAATACCTTCGTTCCAACTCAACAGCTTGCTATGCAATCCGAAAGAACCGATACATGAACTGAAAAGAAAAGCACCGCATACCATTACAGTTGCAGCCAATTTCAAATTGAACTTTTTCATAATAACTTTCTTTTATTTTACTGTATTTTATTGAGATAAAATCTCAATATTTATATATACTAGTGCAAATATAACCATTTTTATAACATAGACATTAAAAAATGCTGCAAAAAAATCAGTATTCTGTAAAATAAAAGAGCCTTATTTATTTCTATTTGCGAGAAAGAGATTGGGAAATCCAGCGGTCTACGGCAAATTTTCCCGGTCCTATAATATACATCAATACAAATACCACCAAATAAACAAATGCAAGTTCTTTTACCGCAAACGGATCATTGCCATGAACAATGAAGAATGCCACACACATCGTAAATATCATAGGAATCATTGCCAATCTGTATAAGAAGCCTATGATGAATGCCATTGAGCATGCCAGTTCGCCAAAGATGGCCAATCCCAGAGAAAGGGGACTGCCGATGCCGAGAGGGTCGGGGAACACCGTAGAAAGTTCCTGATAGTTTGCCCATTTATCAATACCGTGATTCATCATCAGAATACCGAATACAATTCTGACTACTAATAATATAACAGATATAAAAACGCCATTCGGATTGGTAGGAAATAAAAATCGTTTAACATAATCATTCGTTTTTTAAGTTGATATATGTTCTTAACAAATAAGAATGAATAAATGTTTATTTCCGTCGCTTCTTTACGCCCACAATACTTTAAGGAAATAACAGACATTAAATAGGAAGAAACGGAAACAAAAAGCCCCGTAACATTGTTGTAACATGAATTATTTACAACTAACTTTGTTTCGAGGTTTTCTTAATAATAGAGAATGAACACAAAATTAAAAGGATGTCTGTTATCTTTAATCTTGTTGGTGACTGTAACTGCTGTGCATGCACAAACACGTTTGGCAGAAGCAAATACTTCGGCAGACATGGATTCTGCCATCATTCTTGATTCTGTTCCTGTAAAGCGGAACCTTTTTTCAGAAAAATTTCTGAATTATTTTAACGATGCCAATAAAGAAAAGAAAAATAAGAAATTCGATTTTAGCATTATCGGCGGACCGCACTACTCCAGCGATACCAAATTAGGGTTGGGACTGGTGGCTGCGGGGCTTTACCGTTCCGACCGGAACGATACGATTCTGCCGCCTTCCAATGTTTCATTGTACGGAGATGTTTCTACGGTAGGCTTCTATCTGTTGGGAGTACGTGGAACGCATTTGTTTCCTCATGATAAGTATCGTTTGAACTACAATCTGTATTTCTATTCTTTCCCCAGTCTGTATTGGGGTGCTGGATACGACAATGGTGCCAACAGTGACAATGAGAGCGATTATGACCGCTTTCAAGCACAGATGAAAGTGGACTTTATGTTCCGGTTGGCACGTAATTTCTACGTAGGTCCCATGACTGTATTCGATTATGTATACGGACATGGTTTTGAAAAACCGGAATTGTGGGAAGGCATGAGCACGCGTACTACGAATCTAAGTGTAGGTTTATCGTTGCTTTATGATTCGCGCGACTTCCTGACAAATGCGTATAAAGGATACTATTTGAGGATAGACCAACGTTTCAGTCCGGCAATTTTTGGGAAATAAATATGCTTTCAGCAGTACAGAACTGGATACGAGGTATTATCATACCATATGGAAAGGCGGCGTTCTGGCGGGGCAGTTTCATACACTGCTCAATTACGGAAATCCACCTTGGGGACTGTTGGCAACTTTAGGCAGTTCGTATTCCATGCGTGGCTATTATGAAGGGCGTTATCGTGACAAATGTGCCATGGATGCTCAGATTGAGCTTCGCCAGCATGTATGGAAACGAAACGGAGTGGCTGTATGGGTAGGAGCGGGGACTGTTTTCCCAAAGTTTTCCAAGTTTGACGTGAAGCATATTCTTCCTAATTATGGCTTCGGCTATCGCTGGGAATTTAAAAAGAGGGTGAATGTACGTTTGGATTTAGGGTTTGGCAAACATCAGACCGGATTTATATTTAATATCAATGAAGCTTTTTAGAAAATTCAAAATGGTTTGAAAACCAAGAGAACTTGTATTACTTGTTCTTGATAATTCTGATAGTACCCAATATCGTACTATGTTTTACTGAGCCTATGCCACTTGTGGCGAAGGTGTGCAATGTATTGCTTCCATTCTCCATATATCATATGATAATGAGTTGGTCGGGAAATTGTGGCAAGACTTTTTTGGTTATTGTTTCCTTTTTCTGTTTTTTGGAGCATTCCAGATTGTATTGTTATATCTTTTTTGGGTCAGTCTGTTATTGCAGTAGATATGTTTCTCAATCTGGTGACAACAAATCCCGGTGAGGCTTTGGAATTGCTGGACAACCTGATTCCCGCCCATTATTATTGTTGTGCTGCTATATATACCGGCGCTGGTTTTGGCTGCGGTGGCCGTCAGCAAGAAACGGAGACTATCGGAAACGTTTGTTCGCAGAGAACGTAAACGTGCCCGGATAACGGTCATTGCAGGCATTCTCTCATTAGTAGCTGCTTATCTGTTTGATGCCCGTTATGAATTGAAATCGGATTTGTATCCGGCAAACGTATGTTATAATATTGCACTTGCCTTCCAACGTACTGCACAGACGCAACACTATGCGGAAACCTCTAAAGATTTTACTTTTCAGGCAAAAACCACCCGTCCGGAGAAGAATAGGGAAGTTTATGTTATGGTAATCGGAGAGACATCCCGTGCCGCTAACTGGTCTATTTACGGGTATAACCGCAATACGATCCGGAACTTACCAAAATAAAAGGATTGACAGCCTTCTCTCATGTACTGACAGAATCCAATACTACACACAAAAGTGTCCCTATGCTGATGTCTTCGGTTACGGCGCACGACTTCAATTCCATCTATCGGCAAAAAGGAATTATCACAGCATTTAAGGAAGCGGGCTACCGGACTGCTTTCTTTTCCAATCAACGCTATAACCATTCTTTCATCGATTTCTTTGGAAAAGAAGCCGATATATGCGATTTCATTAAAGAAGATACAGGAGATGGCAGTTACAACCCTTCGGACGATGAACTTTTGAAACTGGTAGCCGCCGAGTTGGCAGAAAATGCTTCCAAGCAATTTATCGTTCTCCATACCTATGGTTCCCATTTTAATTATCGGGAACGCTATCCGGCGAACAACGCTTTCTTTTTGCCTGATTTTCCGGTAGATGCAGAATTGAAATATAAGGATAATCTGATAAATGCTTATGATAATTCTATCCGGTATACAGATAATTTTCTGGCTCGTCTCATCCGGATGTTACAGGAACAGGACATAGATACGGCAATGCTTTATACCTCAGATCATGGAGAGGATATCTTTTGATGATGACCGTCACCTTTTCCTGCATGCTTCACCCGTTCCGTCCTATTATCAGATACACGTGCCTTTTCTGGTATGGATGTCCGACAATTATCGGAAGAATTATCCGGATCATTTTTAAAAATGCAGAGATAAACCGACAGAAAAATATTTCATCCAGTGCATCTTTCTTCCAGACGATGCTGGAATTAGGTGGCATAGACACGCCCCACCGAAACGATTCATTGTCTGTGATAAATGCTTCATATACCGCAAAAAAACAGAGTATACCTCAATGACCATAACGAAGCCCGTTCATTGAACGATATAGGAATGCGTGAAGAGGATTTTACCATGCTGCAAAATGAAAGGGATAGTATACAGGTAAAATCAATATGCCGATTACTAAAACAGCCAAGCACCATTCGAAATTTCAGACGAATGATGCTTGGTTCTGTTATTTTGCGGGTATTGCCGTTGGAGTATCACCAATCACCGCTTACGTGACTCTTTCCTATTAGGGACTCTATTTTCAGTTTGTAGTCATTAACTCCCTCTGCAATGTTTTTTCCGGCATCTGCCGTTCCCATTCCGTATGCGACAACAGGTGTCTGCCATACCATTCCGGCATGTAGGGCACTTGCCTGATAAGGTCTTAACAGTTCATCCATTGTAAAGTTGTTTCTTCCCCCACTGCGATATGCACTGTATTCGGAACCGGTAGTGACCGCTACCAATAATGCCTTTCCTGCCACAGCCGGAGTTTTAGCCAAATAAGTAAATACCTCATCCTGCCATTTCTTCAACAAGGAAGGAGCCGACATCCAATATAACGGGAATTGAAACACAAGAGCAGATGCCTGCGATATAATCTTGCTCCATAAATCAATATTATAGGCATCTTCCGGACGCATTTCATATAAATTGTATATTGCCACTTCTTCCATTTCTTTAACAGCATCCATTAATGCCTTATTGGCTTGCGAACTTTTAATGTCGGGATGTGCCAAAAGAATCACAACTTGTTTTATACCTTTATCCATATAGAGTATATTTTTTATAAATTAGAAATAGCTGCCTATTGATTACAAAAATACTAAAACATAGATATATAACAAAAAAGGTTGTGCCAGTGTTTTGACGCCTTTTCACGATACCGGCATTATTCTTAATTTGAAACAAGCAGAATAATCCAAATCTGCTTTTTAGTTAGAATGTACCGGAGGGAATAGGTAACGGCTTCCCGGATTCATCATATAGTTCCGTAACGGTGAGAATTTTATATCCATATACATTCTGTATCTTTTTCGACGCATTTCAGTTGCCTGTTTTTATAGTATTCTTTGGCAAATACCACGTCTCCGCCTTTCATATGCCCTTCTTCCTGTATTGTACCGTCTTCATAAAACTGACGATAGTCACGCTTGAAGTTTTTGAAATCAAGATTATATTCTTCTTCCATTATCTTGTCCGTTCCGGGAATAGAACTCCTGTATGCTCTTCACCGACAGGTCCTCATTATAGTAGTACCGTTCTAACGGATAGCTATTCTTGTTCCAAATTTTCACAGAATAATATGGCATTTTCCGTATAATTTTTCCTCTCGGACAAGGTTTCCCCGTTTTTCATCCCATTCCTGCCACCGGCCGGATTTTTCTCGCCTTTCTCTGTGTAATGCTCTATACATTTCGGCTTTCCGCTCAGTGCCCAGGTTTCCTTATATTCGCCTTTCTTGCCGCGCCATCCCCAAGCATACCCCTCTCTTATAAAAGGCGGCATATCAGTACCGCCTTCTTCATAGATGCGGAAAGGACCATGCTGCATACCTTTGCTGTACGAAACGAACGTGATTAATCGACCGTTATTGTCAAATGTTCGTTGTTGTCCGTCCACTTCGCCATTCTTGTAGTCCCATTCCGTTCTTCCTATCCGGTTGTATTCTATCATCAACCCGTCTATCTTTCCTTGTTCGTTCCAGACACATTCTTTCTTCACAGTGCCGTCTGTATAGTATTCATACCCTTTTCCCCTTAGTATACCTTTTACATAGGTCAGCTTCTGTACAAGATGATTGTCTTCATATTTTTCATATAATCCATCGAGAATGCCATCCTTGTTGAAATGGGCTATGGTGTAAGACCTGTAGCTTAATATAATCCGACACTTTCCATGTAGTGGAGTACGGTCATATATATTCCGCCATTGGTATGTAAAATCTCCCAATGGAACTCTTTCCACATCGTTAATATCCAGCGGCTCTTGTGCAAAGAGCATACTCCCGTAAAGTGAAAGGAGCAGCAGAGATAATAGTCTTTTCCTCATAAGCGTTGAATACTTTATATTTTCACAGTCTAATTTATTCTTATGGTCTTTATAATCTCCTGAACTTCGGATTCAGAACTGTCATCAGATGTTGTGGAAGTAATGATGAAGTTTTCCAGTGTCTCCTCATTCATATGGATAACAATATTCTGATTTATATGGATACTTCCACCGCCTGCTACAGCGCATTCCATCTTTCCCGAAATCCTTTCGAATGTTTTTCCATGAATATTTATGTTTTCTGACCGGGAGTCTTTCATGGAATTAATCAATAAATCATACATATGTTCCATTGCTCCCTTAGAAGGAGCTTTGATGTAGCTAACGGTTAAACTGCTGACACCATGTCCTCGAAGTTGCAATATCTGTTCCGTATCGGACTTTCCTATTGTTTCCCAAGTTGACGGATATTGGCAACTGAAGCCACAGCTATTATTTATGTATTCTTTCATTCCATTGCCCAGATCTGTTTCACTTCCGGTGAAAGTGGAAACATCCGTTGCATTTTGCGGCATATAGTACGAGGTGTTGGGATCTGTTTCAATAGTATCTTTTTCAGAAGAAACGCTTTGTGCGTATTCTTCAAGTGTACCATTCTCCCACATCTCCCTGATTTCTATAAAATCTGCCGGCAGGTTGGATGTCTGTCCATGCAAAAAGTGCCGTAAAGATCAGCACAAAAGAAATTTCCGTAATCGATATAAAGAGGGTAGAGGTTTTCTTCGTTGCAAATCGGTCAGTCAGCAAGTATATGATGCCTAATATGATTCCGGACACAAGTCCGCCAATATGGGCGGCATTATCTATGCCCTCTGCTCTTGCACCGGACATAAGGTTATAGAATACAAAGAAACCGATACTGTATAACAAGGACTTGCGTTGCCCTTTTTTGCTATCCTGTGATGGAACACCAGATAAGAAAGGAATATTCCATAAAGTCCGAATATCGAACCGGAAGCTCCGGCGCTTATGGTTTCAGGGTGCATTGCCAAGCTGGCAAGAGCCGAAACAATCCTGTCAGAAAATATGCGCTTATAAGTCTCCTTCCGCCGATAAGCTGTTCCAGGAATATTCCGATATACAGCAGTGCGTACATATTCATAAGAACATGAATCACTCCTATATGAATGAAATTACAGGTAATGGTCCTCCACCAGTCGCCGGTAAGTGTAAGGGGACCGAAATCCGCTCCCCATTTTATGATGGATATTCCTGTGGGAGCAAGCAGACTCACTCCGCATATCGACATGACGACAAATAGGGCAATATTGATATAAACAAGCAGGGGTGTTGCCATATTCCCTTTACGGATTGTCAGTATTGAACGTAAGGAAGCATTCGCTTTTTCATCCATGCTTATGGAACTATCCCCGTTTTCTTCAAAAGCAGAAAAATTTCTACATGTGTTTTCTCTGTGTGTATCGACAATATATGATACATTCTTCATCTTGTCCAATAGAGGAATGATGCCATTGGCTTGTTTGAACAGAACTTCTTCCGTATATACAGGAACCAGTTGGTAAATAGCCACAGAATCTCCATTGGGCAGTTGACAGTTTTCCGCACCCTTGTCCCGTTCTTCGGGAATGGTAAGCAACATGGATGTCATGAGAGTATCATCCTGCAACGGTGTACCATCGGACAGCGAATGCCCACATGCAAGCCAGGAATCCCCTTGTTGAAGCCATGAGACACATTGCAAAAGCCAGTCAATCGGCCATGAGTCTTCTGTATTCCATGTTGGTGGCATACACATACAGAATTCACACCTCGAAGGAGTTGCTTTATCCGGCACCGGCATAACAGAAGCACCTGCTCCACATGTTACCAATGTATAGCAGTCAAACCTGCTTGTTGGTTCAACAATGAGGATTTCCACTCCTGACGGTGAAACAATGTTTTTTGTGATGCCTTTAATACCTCCATAGAAGTGACGGATATGAGAAATGACAGTATTCTTTTCTTCCGGAGTATATGCACACGTGGTTTTATTTGCAGTATCGGCTTCCGTCGGAGAGATATTATGAACATTTTGCAACTGCTGCATGGTAGCTGTAAGCTTATTAAGGTTCTGCTTGTTCTTTCCCAGTCCATGAACTGCATGGATGTGCATATGCTTGTAGCAAGAAGTTGTCCCTCCTTCCCGTCTGTTACAGAAAGAATAACCTTTTCTTGCCACGATCTAAAACTTGTAGGCGTATAAAAATCTGATTTATTCACGTTTTACTACTTGCCCAGCTTGCCAATCACTGTGCAAAATAAGCGGTATGCCTGCAGCTTCGCAGCTTTGTTGTGCTTGCAGCGCGAGCGTGCGATAGGCTGCTTTGTCTAAAGATTTCGCACGCAGGATAACAGCCTGCGGCCGCAACTTCGTAAGCTTTGCCAAACGCTCTATTTGCTCAGCCAGCGGACGGGGACAGGTGGCGCTGTCCGTAACGGCAATCAGCGGTAGTAAGCAACAGGCCCATCCGTTTCAGAAATGTCTGGTAAGGATTGGTAAGGACGAGTTGGACAACCTGGGTATAATCAGAGCGGATGGGGAAGTATTTCGGCTTGACGGCCATGAAGGAAGGAGCTTTCCGTGTTCCGATTTCATGGAAGATTTTTCCGGTACGCGGATTCATGATATAAATGTAATACTGATCGCCCAGTTCGTTCTTGAACAGAAGTTCGGAGGTGATGGAATCAAGGTTATGCAACGACATCGGGTAGCCCATTTCGGTCAGACGCTGATAAAAATATGCCATAGGTGGAATGGTGTCATTGGTTGGACCACTCAATATTTCTGTTCCTTTCGGTGTTCTGCCGAATCTTATGTTCCCTTCTTCTTCCAGGGCTTTTTCGATGGTTGCATAACTTTCCTTCTGAATGTCGTTCCGAATCAGTTCATATGAATTGAAAATCCATGTCACCTGCAGGACCATAGCTCCCAGAAGTCCGAGAACTGAGAGGATGGTTATGAAGATGATGTTTTTCTTGCGTCGGGAAGTATTCATGGGTATTGTTGTATTTTGTCGCATGTTTCTTTTTGCAAAGATAAAGTATAGAATCTTTTGCAGGGTATGAAAATGAAGTCTTAACCTAAAGATAACATAAGGATAAAGGTGACGGTTTTTTTTTGCTTGTTCTATCTTTGTACAGCAAAAAAGGATCTGTTACAAAGATAATTTAGGTATGAAACTGTTCAAGTATTTGTTTTCCCGAAAATCTGCATCTCCGAAAGGTACAGTGATTTCATACGGCAGAGGGCCGGAAGGAGAGGAGGTGATTATAGATATCACAGAAACGAAGCATATTAATCTGAAGGTGATAATAACTTTCTTTTGTTTGTTGTCCAGTCAGATGGCGCTTTTTTCAGCAGTTTATGGAGTTGACAGTCTGAATGTGACTTCTGAGAATTGTTCAGCCGGGGCAAGTACTTGGTATTGTCCAGTTTTGTTTGCGGAGTTCTGGTGAATTGGCTGCTACAGTCTGT
>ENA-OPYU01000918-OPYU01000918.1-human-gut-metagenome-genome-assembly--contig:-NODE-918-length-10877-cov-1.558977_pt1 | contig 10877 bp, 14 predicted proteins | sample MGYA00242637_ERZ504482 | MGnify/ENA primary metagenome ERZ504482 (study PRJEB26092, sample SAMD00036237) | human gut metagenome | host: Homo sapiens | study: EMG produced TPA metagenomics assembly of...
AAAAACCTCCTTCTATTTTGTGGTATTCGCAAATTTCACAAATCAAATAGTACGCTCCTGCAAGCAGTATGCCCGGTTTTGGCGGCACCCAAACCGTAAAAAAACGTGAAAATTGTCTGCCTGCTACTGTACTTTTGGCAATACTTTGTGATATAATTCATTCTATGGCTTTATGTCCATCTGCGTGACCGCGCTGTGCGGCCGCGTATCAGTGCAGGCGCAGGCAGGCTTCGCGCCTGCCGCAATTATCCCAAAGGAGGCGGTCCCCATAGACCCCAAACAGGAACGGCACATTTCCATGCAAAGTGCAAAAAGCCCGGAAACAGCCGCAACTTCCGCCCAAAAGAAAAACGGAAAAAGAAAAAAATTAAGCCGCGCCGCAGTATATTCGGCACCATCATGCGGTTCATTGGCTGCCTGCTGTGCGTTTGCGTCATGGCGGCCAGCGCCGGTGCGGTGCTGCTTTCGCTGTATGTGGTGCAGGTGACCGAGGACCCGGACGGCAAGCTGGACCTGGATGAGCAGAAGCTCAAACAGACCTCCATTGTGTATGACCGCGACGGCAACGAGGTGAACACCTTTGCTGGCGAAAATAACCGCATCTGGCGCGAAATTTCGGCCATGCCGGAAAACCTGCAGAACGCGGTCATCGCCGTTGAGGATAAGGATTTCTGCAGCGAGCCCGGCATCGAACGTCAAGCGCACCATTGCCGACTGCCCTGAACGAGTTTACCGGAAACGCGCTGCTTGGCTCCAAGCAGGGCGCTTCCACGCTGGAGCAGCAGCTGGTCAAAAACCTGACCGGTGATAGTGAACAGGACGTTCTGCGTAAGGTGCGCGAGATTTTCCGCGCGTTGGGCCTTTGCAACCGCTACAGCAAAGAAACCATCCTGGAAGCTTACCTCAATACCATCCCGCTGACCGGCACCATCTATGGCATGGAAGCCGGCGCGCAGGAGTATTTTGGCAAGAGCGTGGAGGATTGAGCCTGGCCGAATGCGCCGAGCTGGCTTCCATCACCAAGAATCCCAAGAGCTTTAACCCGGCTACCAACCCGGAAAATCTGCTCAAGCGCCGCAACCATGTTCTGGCTTTGATGCGCAACCAGGGATATATTACTGATGAAGAGTGCGCTGCTGCACAGGCGGAACCCATCACCCTGGCCGAGAGCAAATCGGCCACCGAAAAGGTCACCCGTACTTCCCGCAACTCTTATTTTGACGACGCCTTTGTTTGCGGATGTCACCCAGGCAATCATGGAGCAGGAAAGCTGCACCCGTGCCGAAGCACAGGATAAGATCTTCTCCGATGGCTTGCGCATCTACTCTACCCTGGACCAGAAAGCACAGTCTGCCATGGAGCAGGTCATGCTGAACGAGGACACCGGCGACGGCGAGCTCTTCCCGGCCCTGTGGCACGAGGAAGAGGTTTCTTCCAGTATCCCGGCGGACAGCGAGATTACCTATGACGAGAGCGGCCTGCCGCTGAACCCGGACGGCTCTTCTGTGTTCACGGACGATGATGTGCCGGTCTATGCCGATAAGGAAAACACCACCCTGAAAACCAGCCAGGATGACAACGGCAACCTGATCTTCTATGAAAGCGTGCGCACCCAGGCGGCTATGGCGTCCATCAGCATGGAGGATGGCCACCGCGGCGAGATCGTTGCCCTGGTTGGCGGCCTGGGCGAAAAGAAAGTAGACCGCGGCACCAACCGCGCCACGCTGCCCCACAGACCGGTTCCACCATGAAACCCATTGCCGCTTATTGCCTGGCAGTGGACAGCAAGATCATCAACTATTCTTCGCCCATGGCGGATACGCCGTATTACCTCAAGAGCGACCATCAGGTGCTGGATACCGACCGCTGCCTGAAGCTTGGCCTTTCTACTGACAAGTATAATGCAGTCAACCAGTCCCGCGATGATGTGTGGCGCGACTGGCCTACCAACTATGGCGGTGCAGGCGGCGATGGTGCCACCATGCTGGTGTATGATGCACTGCGCCGCTCTTACAACACCATTGCGGTCTGGATCGGTTCCTATGTCGGTGCGGAAGAGATGTTCAGCTTTGCGCATGATACCCTCAACTGCACCTATCTGGATCCCGAACATGACGTTGACCTGGCGCCTCTGGTGCTGGGCTCCCAGAGTCAGGGCCTGACAGTTGTGGAGCTGGCTGGCGCTTACTCCATTTTCAATGACGGCAAGTTTACCACCCCGCACTGCTGGACCGAGATCTATGACTCGGACGGCAACCGTACCTGGATACAGCAAGCGCGTTACCACCGTGCAGGCCATTGACCCTGCAGCCGCTACCATCATGAACCGTCTGCTGAGCACGTGTGGAAAACGCCCGGTACGGCAAACGGCATGAAGCCGGAAACCGAGGGCAGTTGATACCATCGGCGAAGACAGGTACGACCAGCGACTTTAAGGACTATACCTTCGCCGGTGTTTCCCCATACTATTCCACCGCTGTGTGGTGGGGCTATGATAAGCCTTACTGCATGTGGGGTGTGGATGGCACCCTGGGCAACAACGGTAAACCGACCCAGCGCGCCTTTAAGCGGTATATGGAAGCTGCTCAGGCCGATAAGCCTGCCAAGGACTTCTATTATGATGACTCCGTTGTGCAGAAGCAGTTCAGCACCTCCACCGGTGCGATCGTATCCGGCGGTGGTGAGACCGGCTACTATACTGAGGACAACCTGCCGGATGACAGCTATTCCACCCTGACCGACCCCAGCGTGAACACGCTGGACCCGGCGGCAGGCTGATCGCGTAAAGTTCCAATAGTCTGAAAATTCAATAAGCCAGATCGGGCACAGCAGTTTACAAAGCTGCTGTGCCCGTTTGTTGTATTGGAATGGAGGACATGCTATAATGGCAGCAGCGAGAACCATGCGGATGAGGAGAAAATGCACTGCCCTTTTGCGGCCTTAATAAGGCGGGCAGAAGCGTATCAAATGTACGTGCACGAATGAAAGACATACTTCCACCACATAAAAACAGATAAAAGCACGGGAAGATTCCACCGCACCAACAGGCCAGTTGTGCATCATGCTTACCTTCAGTTCTTCACAAATATGATACTCTCCTCTTTTACAAGGCTTACACTTCCCACACACAAGTTGCGGACGTGCAGTGACAATATCACCTGCCTTACATATTGTGACCGCCATCCCTGTAGCGACTACCACTGCCGAATATTCATGTCCCTGAACTACCGGGTAGAAGGTTGCCGGATGACATCCATGATAAGAATGTATTTCACTTCCGCAAATACCTATTCGTTTTATATTCAGAAGAACCTGATGTTCTTTCAGGTCTGACGCTTTAGGTGCCTCGACCTCACGAAACTCTATATGTTTCGGTTCTACCAATACAGCTTGTCTCATTTTATTCCATATTTACTTAAGATTTCTATTACCGGAGCCTCTATCGACTTAGCCCAAAGTGTATATCCATAACTATTAGGATGAGTTCCATCAACCGATGTCTCGTGTACATCGGAAGCATTAGGCGTGATTAGATAAACATCTTTGTATTTTCGGGTCAACAAGGATCTTTGCAAACAACTCTTCTACAGTTGCGGCTTTAGCCCGTTCTTTCGCATCAAGAACTGTGTCGAATGTGCGTCGTTCACGATAGATAGTACGCTGAAATATCAACGGAGTGCCCGGATGCGCTGCTATGAGCCGATTGATAAACGGTATCAAGCGCTCTCTTATCAATTCTGCATCTGGATTCGAAAAGGTATCGAATATAAAAGCATCAGCTCTTACTTCCACAAGGACATCGGTCATGTAAGGTTGCATCAAACAACGTCCGCTTGTTGCAAGCGACACGATTTGAAAGCCCGTATTGCGCATAAATTGCATAGGATAACTCATGCCGGACCGATCCGTACTTACTCCTTGCGTAAATGAAGAGCCATATACCACTATCTTATGACGAAAGTCCGACTTCAACGGCTCGATAACAGCGTCGTCATCTATCCCTATCTTACAAGAAATAACCTCTGAATACATCGGCATATACATCATGCATTCGTGCATTGTACCATCCATATTCTCTATAAGTGCAAACGTCTCAATACGTTCGCTTTTATACGCTTTCGATGAACCACTTGCCGCATACTGCCATTGTCCGTCCGCATTTTTGATATAAAGATCGTATCCCTTATAAGAGATTGGCATTGTCGAGTTACTCGAATATACATACCCCCACTTTGTCGTAATATGTATATTACGTGTGTTTGTTTTAAACAGTACAGCCATACCAGCCGGGCAACGAACTTGCCGATTCTCCGTCCGATTAAAACCTTTATAAACCAATGTATCGACTCTATGATATGGATTGGGGCTCAATTCAAACGGCTTACCTATCAGGTTAAGTGTAGATGCTTCAATCTGTTTTTGTGCCGAAACCGATACTACACACAACAGTAACAGAACAACCGGAATGAAAAAACTTCTTCATGGTTTGTTGATTTTAGTTGTTTACTGCAATAAGACCTTTAATCCTTCTGCTACGCTCATGCCATAAAACAGCTCATACTTTTCCATAAATACAGGATATTTGTCTAGTTCCAATGACACAAAAGGCGATATTTTCAAGAACTCAACTGGCGATCCTCCGGAAATCAGCATCTTGTCCGCCGGAGTAATGTGAGGTTCGAAAATAGTTATATCCTCCCCAGACTCTGTGTGTGCACCTACTAGATATTTGCAATAAACAGCTATCAGGAAAGCCTCTATCGAAATATCCTTTCCATCCCGTAACATCTGTTTGAGTATGGGTACTACATAGACTGCAAACTTCGCGATGCCATCACCGCAAAGTCGCGATACTTGATCGCTTATCGCCTTGTTTGAGAATCGTTTGATAAGCAAATCTTTATACGCTTCCAGATCAACACCCTCGGGAACCGGAACATAAGGAGTGACGTCCCTGTTCATAAACAACTTTATCATTGTGCGGTACCTCTCATCTGCCAATACAGTATCAACCTTCCTAAATCCCTCCATATAGGCAGGATAAGACAGAAGTGTATGCGATGCATTGAGAAGACTTAATTTCATGATTTCATACGGGGTCACATCGTCCGTGAATGTAACTCCCACTTTCTCCCATGCAGGGCGGCCTGCAATGAAATTATCTTCAACGACACATTGTATGAAATCTTCACAGCACACATAGTAATCTTCCCGATTTTGTTGCAGGAGTGATTCTATCCACCATCGAATTGGGGCAACGTCACCTTTCTTTTTCTACCCGACGCTGCCACCTCAGGATATTTCGCTTCGAAGTATGACATAAACGCACATTTTGCAGCATTGCCATTCTGTTGCATGTTATCGCACGAAAGAATCGTAATCGGCAAATCTTGCTCCATTCGACGTTTAAGTCCTTCGGCTATATACCAGAATACTGTGCGCGGCTTATCTAAATCAGCCTTATATCCCCCCTTCAGTTATGGTCAAAGTAATGATTTTTATCTCCTCCGATGCTATTTTAGCAATGATTGGTTCACTATCTATTTCTCCCCATGCAAGTTCGACAAGCGAGCCAATCAACATATTATGCCGTTCGCCGGAAGGGCTGCAGGTCGTTAACTGATATATACCATTTTCTTCTTTGAGAGCATTGAACAGTATCCCGTCTGTAGGCATAATCATTGCTCCAAACACACCCCAGCATTTTTCGCGACGGATCTTCAAGCAAAAGATTTGTATAAGCTTCGAGATGCGCACGGTGGAAGTTCCCAACGCCGAAATGTACTATTCCAGCCTTAATTTCGGCACGATTGTAATTAAAAGTCTTCATACGATAATTTCAGTGTTTCGGCAAGTGATCTTTCAACCTTGTCGCAATGTTCGATATAGAATTTATAAACCTCGTTCCATTTGTAATAAGATGCTTCAACCGCTTCAAGCGGTAGCTGAAGATCTTTTTCCATTCAGCATAAACTTGACTAGAATATCCGAATTATCTTCCGATTGATAAAATATCATCTGAAGATTCGCCCCCATCGGAATATCCCAATACTTCCAGCTCTGCAAAGCTTCTTTGGAATTACTTGCCTCACGTGCCCACGTCCCAACCTGTAGATTTGTCAAGATGGCCATAAGAACACCATCGTGTCCGAAGTTGAGATTTAATACCATGACGTTTACGGGCAATATCTTCGGCAGATTCGTCTAATAGATGGACGTAACGTGCGCGATGCAAGCCCCCAACTCCGCCCGTGGGATACAGGTTCAGGCCCCTTCTGCGCAAAATACTTATAGTTTTCGATTTCTGCCCAAGCCAATATTTCCTTTTCTGTAAAGATATCCCAGATAGGCACTTGCCGGTCGAGACATTGCATAAGTGACGCCATTAACCAGAAGCGATGGACAAGGTCATATTTATCATACTCGCTTTCTATTTGTGTAATGTCTATAAACAGCCTTATGAAAAAAATCATCAACATCCAACTTTTCATCTATGTATGAACGATATTTTTTATACCAACTATTTTCCTTACCAAGTATATACTTATCGAGCGTACTTCTATCGGGACATACATTGCCATAAGGATTCAGTGTGGTAAGAAACGAACGAGAGTTGTCTATCTCTGCCCATTCAAGCTCGGGTTTCAGTGACAAAATCCCCGAATTCACCGATTGCATTGTAGCTGCCACTCGAAGTACATTTGTCGCGTTAGTTTTCAAATAAGGATGGTTTTCAAATACTTCAGGATAGTTTTGTACCATTCTTCGGCCTATTTCCCGCGTCTGGCGATAACCGATCTGCGTCAGATCACCTTCTTTATAGAACACATTCATCTTGAACGGTTCAAGGCGTTCGTATAGAGCCTTCCCGAAGTCTGTAAGGTTGTTCGTATCATGAGCTTTCTCCAATACGCCGTATATGGCAGGGTAAGTTACCGTATCGTCTATCTGACGTGCTCCGTGACGGAAATAGCCATTTATATAGAAAGGTTTATACCCTTTAGGGGTCGGCGTAACCGTATGTGAAAGATCGGTCACATAATACACGCCACCTGCACGTTCCGGATCCTGGCGTATCTCATCGAGAGGATTTTCCCCTATCCGCTTTTCTTTTGGAAGAGAGAGTTTGAATATGCAAGGAAGGTCGGATGTCTTTTTTGCGTTTGTATTGGTATTGACATACATGGCTCCATCTTTTATCACAATATCTTCCGGTTCGTAAATGACTTGTTCCTGCACATTGTATCGTGCAGTAATTGTCCGCGTATCAGTATCATACACCCGGATGCAGGAAGGACGGTTGTCATCTTGCTTCCCAACTCCGAAGCAATAGTATATTTTACCATCATGCATACAGCCCGCTTGCGTGAACCATACATCATAGGGAAACACCACCTGATCAAGAATGTCATTTTGGTCAAGCCGCACCTTTGCACCCTCACTTAACGATGGTATGCGGAACTTGGTGGCGACATACTGGTTCTCCCATGCATTCTTTGTCACTTTCGCTACCGTACGCTTACGTGCCGAAAATATCCATATAAAGCCACGTTCCCGATCGACCAGCCAACTCGGCGCTCCGAAGATAGAGACATACCCTTTCTCCGCCCACTTCGAACCATCTAGTTCGATTGTCTGTACGATTTCGCTGCTAAAACGTTTCCCACGGCGAGTTATACTCTCTACAAAACACAACCATTCCAATTCACTTCCTACCTTGCCATTTGTTATATATAGTAAAGGAAATGATGCTCCTCGTTTTGTCTCAACACCAAAACATACATTATTTACATGGTTGTCAGGATGGGAGGAAGCCAGTTCAAAGCCTGCTAAGGGTTTCGAATCTGCACTTTTGAAATCATATATATTCACATGCCCTCCATCCTCGCACGAGAATATGTAATCATCCCATATTTCAAGTCCTTGCTGTGCTCGCCCCCGTCCTTCCTTTGCCAAGAAGACAGAGCACTCTACTTCCTTCTCCGGCTCAACATACAACTGGGCGATAAGGGGAATAGAGACCAATAAGCACACGACAGACAAATATATTTTTTTCATAAGTATGCTCTATAAATTTAAAGTATGATTATGTTCTACGTTAATCGAATAGCTCTACGCCTAACGATTCAAGCCGTCGCTGCAACTCTCCTACATCGAGAGCACGCGGAGTACAATTCTGCGATGCACTCATGGCAGCAGCAATACCAACAGCCTCTCCCATTGCCATGCAAATACTCATGACACGGTATGAAGCGTGGGCTCTGTGAGTACCCGATATGCACCGTCCCGCCACAAGAAGCCCTTCTAAGCCCAACGGGAGAAAACAACGATACGGCAAATCGTATGGTTTGCAATATTGTATGCTCGGTTCCGCCTGTCCGGCTCCATCAGGATTATGTATATCGACAATGAACAATGCTTTATGTACTACCACATCAGCAAAGCGGCAGCCTTCCGCCATCTCATCGGCATCAATCACATAGTCGCCCATCACTCTGCGGCTTTCACGCACTCCAGTTGTTGTACCACTTCCGATCACTCTACAGTTCTCGTAACCCGGCTAAATTTCTCTCAAAATTGAGTCAGGAGACGTATCTGTTGTCTAAGTTCAAGATCAGCGGTGAAAATAGATCCTACTGAAGTTATATCCACTCTATTGACCTGTGTCGTATTTACTTGACGGCAACCCGATCTGACTGATGGATGCAAACGTACAGCAGCAAGAATTGGGGAAGTTTTACCGTCGTCAGCTTTCTTTTTGCACCATCAAGGAACGCTCGCCATTAAGTTGACATCATCTACATCTCCAATGCAAATAAGCCCCTTTGATTCATCTACTCCGTCAATAGTATATTCAAGGGTTACAGGCTGCATAAGTCCGTCATCGCGCCCATTTTTCTATTTTTGCACCGGCAAGAAAAGACACCACTGCATCGCCAGTGCAATCTATGGTAACTGCAGCCTCAAAACAGAGTGTCCCCTCGTTACTTGCGCACTTAATGCCTTTTATCACCTTTCCGTCACGAATAACATCCGACACACAACATTGCAAAAAGACATCAATATTCTTTTCCTTCGCAACAAATTCTGCCAATGTAAGTTTTGCCTCTTCAAAATCGTGAGCTTTTCCATGCTCCCCAATCCAGTCATTGTCTTTGACGCCAAGAATAGAACAAACCTCATCGCGCATAGTGTTCTTACCTACACTACCGAGAATAGGACCGACATACCCAGCGGTCAGATTACCTCCAATGACTCCATATCTTTCGATAAGAGCAACATGTGCCCCCTGCCGGGCAGCGGCTACAGCCGCACATATTCCGGCAGGACCTGCGCCTGCTACTAATACATCATAATGTTTCGTATTCATTATCTGCTTGTATATGGACCGGAAACAGCCTTAACAGTCATTGCCCCATCAGAATCTGTGGTCGTCATTACTCTATATTTGTTTCCTCCATCGGTCACACGAACTACAATATGTCCATCATATCCCTTTACTCTCGCAGCCTCTTCTGCCGTTACCCGGTCGTCTACTCCACTGGGACGATCGCCCTGCCAGAAGTTAGTGATAAATATATCACACGCAGGGAGTGTTGTCTCCATCGAATTCAATATATCGGTGCGGGGATGACAATCGACCCATGAATTAACAATAATCGTTTGTGGATTGAGTGCTTTCAGAGCATCGGCCTGATTGGTGTTGGTTACACCATGATGGTCGGCTTTCATCACTTCTACCTGGCCTACGGCTTTTGCACATGGCAATTCGGCATCTTTCCATGCATAACTCGAGCGCCCGTTATACTGAAGATCACCACCGGCAAAGAAGTCAAAGTTGCCATACGAGACTTTCATCACACAACTGGTTATGTTCTCCGGCGGACAATTGTCACTGGCTGTAATGTCTTTGCTGTTTTTGTATGAAATCTCCGAGAGTTCAGGGAATGTCTTCTTTGTGGCAGTGCCCGAACCTGTCCAAATTTCTCCATTCACAGCAACATTTTGCACCTTTGCAGTAGGATACTTCGCTGAATTGTACTTCTGAACTATTTGATTATTTGCCCCTGCTTTAAATATCGCAGCCTCGAACTTTTTATTAGCAACATTCCATTTCACCGCATTGATATAGTTGTTACAACTTGAAGCATTATCTGCCATTGTCGCCATGTCGAACGGATAGTTATAATCGGGGTAACCACGATCGAGAAGCGTGCCAATTTTAAAATTGTCAAAGATCTCGGCATAACCTATCAACGAATAGGTATCGGAATTGGAAGATTTCGGCAAGGATGTATTATAACCACCGAAGTGGTCATTATGGAAGTGGGTAAGTACCGCATAATCTATCGTACTGTTACCTGTCCATGCCATACACTTACGAATGTAATCAGCTATAATTTGTGAGCCACGGGTAGAAGTTAAGGTTGGATCCCAACGACTACGAATACCGGTGTTGGTCGTATTACCATTAGAGTTGGTTGTAACACTCGAACTTGCAGCATCAATAAGCATTTGCGTACCATCCGGGAATATTACAAACACGCTTTCACCCGTAGTTGTATTGATGAAATGAATATCCATCACACCTTCTTGCCAAGCAGGAATAGTTTTACCTATCTCTATTTCGGTGGCAGAGTCATCTCCACCTTCTTCACCTCCGTCCGGACGAATCAAAAATTGATTGAGATTCATTAGAACTGCACCCTACAATCGCAAGGATGAACAAACTGAAAATAAATATTAACCTTTGCATGCTATATGAAGATTTAAAAAAAGCATCTCTCCGCCTTCAATGCTGACGGCAAGACGAATATATTACCAAAAGTTGAATTCACTTTTATAATATGTTGGCCAAGTCCTTTGAAGATCGTAGG
>ENA-OPYU01000919-OPYU01000919.1-human-gut-metagenome-genome-assembly--contig:-NODE-919-length-10875-cov-2.941291_pt1 | contig 10875 bp, 12 predicted proteins | sample MGYA00242637_ERZ504482 | MGnify/ENA primary metagenome ERZ504482 (study PRJEB26092, sample SAMD00036237) | human gut metagenome | host: Homo sapiens | study: EMG produced TPA metagenomics assembly of...
CCGACAAATCATTCGCCAAATTATATAAACGAGCTTCACCGACTTCCGTATCCGGGAAGTGAGGGCCTTTGATACGTTCCTTCAAAGGTAAATGATACTTCCAGTTTCCCCAACGTACCGCCTGTAATTGTTGTTTCTGGTAATAATAGAAGTCTCCGTGGGCGATGCCATCGATTCTCCCTCCAAGATTCCAGACACATTATGTCCATCTATCACCCGGTCGGAAGGAACCGCATAACCGCAATAATGCGCCAATGTCGGTAAGAAATCCATCGAAGTCACCAGATTATCAGTCTCCTGTCCCGCCGGTATTTTAGCGGGCCATCTCATTATACAAGGCACCTGATCCAGCTTCATACGGTCGTACCCTTTTGGCCTCTCAACGGACGGTTCGTACCGCCGAAGTGTTCATCCGCACCATTATCGGAAGTAAAGATAACCAAGGTATTTTGATCCAATCCTTCCTCCTTTAAAGTCTCAAGCAAGACTCCCATCGACCAATCCAATTCCTCGGTCGCATCTCCATAGAGTCCGTTCTGAGACTTTCCCTTGAAAGCGGGAGAAGCCGCTAACGGATTATGAGTCATATTATGGCACAAATAAATAAAGAACGGTGATTCCTTATGAGACTTTATAAACTCCACAGTCTTATTGGTATAACGAATCGTCAAGGAATCATGACCGACAGGAGCCACTATTACCTCCTCCTGTTCCATCAAGGGTAACGGACAATACGTACGATCCATATCGTTACTATAAGGAATACCATAATAATAGTCGAAACCCTGCCGGGTAGGAAGAAATGGCAATTGATCCCCTAGATGCCATTTCCCGATACAAGCCGTCGCATACCCCTGCTCCTTCATCAACTCGGCGATCGTTATCTCACCGGGATTCAAGCCTTTATGCGAAGCTGGAAATAGCACTTGCCTCCCTTTGGACATCAAAGGTGTAGGGTCCGCATTTACATGCATGGAGACTCGCCTTGGATAACACCCTGTCAATAAAGCCGATCTGGAAGGTGTACTCACGCTCGAACCCACATAGAAATCGGTCAGTCGTATTCCCTCTTTAGCCATCTGGTCGATATGGGGAGTACGATGCTTCGTACTCCCGTAACAACCTAAATCCCCATATCCGAAATCATCGATAAATACGATGATCACATTTGGCCCTTCCGCCGCTTGAGTAGCCACGGCCACTCCGGAAAGGGCTAATACCGGTATCAATTTAGATATAAATTTCATTTCATCCTTCTTTTAGTTGAACATTACCAACCCGGGTTCTGATCCAAATTCGGATTCAAAGAGCGCTCGCTATCAGGAATAGGCAGTAAATCGTAATATTCCAGATATCCATTCGGGAACTTCGTCTCGATCACGCTTCCTTCATGATCTTTTATAATCATAGGATAAAGCGTCTTCCCGATTTTCCAACGTTTCACGTCTGACCAATAACGACCTTCCAACGCCAACTCAATTCGTCTCTCATGCCTTACTTTCTCACGAGCCTCTTCACGGCTCATAGATGTCGGCAGCAAAGAGATCTTAACGTCATCCCTTTCCGTACGGATCCGGTTGAGGATAGCGATCGCATCCGCTACACTTCCATTCGTCTCTATAATCGCCTCCGCTTTTGACAATAAGACATCCGCATATCTCAGTATGATATCATTGATATAAGACTGCCCGGAAGGAGGAAGCTTTGACTCATCCTGAATCCGATATTTACGGGTACTTAAATGTTTCAACCGATTACCGGCATGATTAAACGCACCTCCCGGATACAGGTAATTAGGGAAACGATAGCCCAAGAAATAAGAACCCGGAAGTACAGCCGTGAAACCTAAACGAGGATCCCGGTTCTCATAAGGATTATCGGGATCTACAGGAGAGCCGTCGATCGTCTCATAAGCCGCTACCAAATCATCCGTAGGGACATAACGGCTTCCACGGGTCCAACTTCCGGTACCCGTTCCGCAATACTGGTCAATATAGGAACCTTGCGAATTCTCGCCTTCAATATATTGGATATCAAACAATACTTCCTTATTGTTCTCATTAGCCGGATCAAACAAACCCTCATAACTATGGAATAGACCATATTTCTTCAACGCATCAATTTGCTCGACACAAGACAGAACCTCCTTGTATTTACCTTGGTATAAGTAGGCTCGCATTTTCATACCTAAAGCCGCCCCCTTAGTAGCACGCCCCGGCTCAGGAGCATCCACTCCCAGATTGGTGATCGCAACCTCATAATCATCCAGCGCTTGTTGCCAAGTCTCCTCCAAACTCGCCCGCTTCAAGCTACGAGCTTCTTCCGTGGAAATGTCCGTCAATATAATAGGTACCCCACCATAGGTTTCCGCTAGCACGGAATAAGCCAGTCCCCGTAGAAAATGAGTCTCACCTGAATATTTGGCTTTCGCTTCTTCCGATAAATCCACTAAATCCATACAGGCCAACAAATAGTTTGCCCGGGAGATTATCTCGTAACATCTTTTCCAACGATACGTTACGACTCCTCCGTCACTAGAGCTCAATCGCCCGGCACCCAGCTTATTAAAAACCTCATCCGTTCCCCAGTTAAATGCGTTAGGGTAGCTCCATCCGTTATGCCAAAGCCAAACAAGCCTTGATTATAAACCTCTTTTTCCCTCAATTGAGCATAGACACCATTTAAAAGGAGTTTGATATCCGATTCATTTTCCGGGAAACTCGCCGAAGTAATCTTATCCTCAGGATACAAATCCAAATAATTCTCCATACATCCCGTGAAAGAGACACATAGTATAATTGATAAGCAATATGCTAATAACTGTTTCATACTTTTAGAAATTAAGATTTATACCAAATGTAAATATTCTCGGAGTCGGGTAATAATTGGTACCCCGAATCAAACGTATTTCTTTCCGGATCATATCCTTCATACCCTTTTTTCCCACATAATCGTAAACAGGTTCTGGGCATTCGCATATACGTACAACCGTTGCATTTTTAGCTTTGAGGTAATCCATTCAGGGAACGCATAACCTAATTGTAAGTTCTTCAATTTCAAGAAATCGATACGATGCACCCAAAATGAGGAGTCATACGTGTCCCATGAAGAGTCAAACCGAAGCATCGGTATATTTGAGTCCGGATTCTCTGGGCTCCACGCATCCCGCCATTTATCAGAAATAGTCAGCCATTCGTATTGCATACGGGTCATGCCGCTCTTCGTAAACGCATTCGCCTGTCCCAAACCTTGGAATAAGATATTTAAGTCAAACCCTTTATAGCGTAAGCCGGCAGTAAGTCCATACGTAATTTTAGGAATCGTATTACCAAGTACTTGTTTATCTTGATAGTCTAATTTTCCATCGTTATTAACATCCTCGTATTTCAGATTTCCCATTTCCGGCTTAAGCCCATTGCTATGCATATGTTGAGCGGCTTCTTCGTCCGATTGATAGATGCCAACCGCTTTATAGCCATACAAAGCCTTATACGGATATCCCTCACGAATCAAATAAAGCTGGTCCGGAGAGTTTCCTCCTTGAAATTTCGTTACTTTATTATCGATATACGTAAAGTTTAGTCCTACGTTAAATCCAAGGCGATCTCTGCTCGTCTCAAGATTATCATAATTCACGACTAACTCAAAACCATTATTTTTCATTTCGCCCACATTCTCAAACGGTGCGGTCTTATCCCCTAATACATTTGGTATTGGCAATTGAACGATAATATCGGTTGTCTTTTTATTGAAGTAATCAGCTTCAATATTCAACTTATTACCTAAGAAGCCCAAATCCACGCCAATATCCAAGGAAGAAGTAGTTTCCCAAGTAATATCCTCATCCACCAAAGCGGTTACGGCAGCACCCGGAGCCAATGAACCTCCATAATTATAACTCAAGTCATAATTTTGGGAGATCACTGTTAAATAAGGCCAATATCCTTCAATGGTTTGATTACCTAATTGTCCCCATGACGCACGTAGTTTCAAATTAGAAAACAGATTCAGGTTCTTAATAAACGCCTCTTCACTCAAACGCCATCCTGCAGAGAAACCCGGAAAAACACCCCAGCGATTTCCCCGTTTAAAACGAGAGGAGGCATCGGCACGGAGATTCATCTCAAATAAATATTTATCCGCAAAGGCATAATTCAATCGACCAAAATAAGATGCCATGCGTAGACCTTCAAAATTTCCCTCTCCCTTGATACCTTCCGTTCCCGCGTCCACTTGGGTTAATCCTTCTTTGGGTGGGTTGGTTCTTCGGGCAAATACGTTCTTTATACTGTAATTCTCCAATTGGGTACCAAGGATAGCGGCAACATAATGCTTATCCGCAAATCGCTTGCTATAGTTTAATGTCGCTTGGAAATTATTACGCATGGTCGATACTTGCTCTCTACTCAACACAATACCATCACGATTGTAATTTTTCGGTATCGTCTCTATGCCAGAATCCGTATATCCATAAAGGGTCTCATTATATTTATCAACCATTTTCCAATTGCCATTAGAGGCCCATGTTACTTGTAAGTTCAAGTCTTTCGTAAAATCCACGGTAGCGAAAGCATTTACAGCCATATAATCCTTGGATGTTTTAGTCGCCCCGTTCGAAGCGTCTATAACCGGCTGATAAGTCGTATACAATAAAGTGCCATCATCCTTAATCGCCTCTACTGAACCGAAACGGCCATCCCGGGTATATGGAGCGATGAAAGGAGCCGCGCCTTGTTGCTGTTCGAATACACGGAACAAATCAAAAGGCTCTTGGGAATTCCTACGAGTATAATTCAAACGAGCGCCAACTCTCAACCATGAATTCACTTTATACTCCACATTTGCCCGGATACCGAACCGCTCCGCCTTAGAGTTCATCAAAATACCTTCCTGACTCAAATAGTTCAAAGACAAGAAGGAAGATAGTTTCTCCGATCCACCGCGAATGGATAAATTATGCCCTGTTATTAAAGCATTCCGATAAAGAGAGTCATACCAATCCGTATTCGGGTATTTATAAGGATCTGTTCCATTAGCGAAATTAGAGATCAATGTTTCCGAGAAAAGAGGGTTCTCTCCCCCCATTCACCAAAGCTTGATTCGCCATAGTCATATGCTCGGCGCTATTCGTCACTAAATCAAAATGACGTCCGATCTGCTGCATTCCGACGTAAGAGTTCAACTCTACTTGGGTTTTCTCATTGTTCTTTCCCATCTTCGTCGTAACCAAAACGACACCGTTAGCGGCCTTTGATCCGTAAATAGCCGCACTAGCCGCATCCTTCAAGACTGTGATACTTTCGATGTCACTCGGGTTTACTTGGCTGAATACCCCTTCTACTCCGTCAATAATCACCAACGGGTCCGAATTATTCAATGTACCCCAGCCACGAATTCTCAATTGCGCTCCATCATCTCCCGGCTTACCCGAATTCTGGCTGATCCACACGCCGGAAACCTTTCCGGAAAGTGCTTGAGAAGCATCAGTGATCGGACGATTCGCCAATTCCTCATCAAATTTGACTGAAGAAACAGAACCTGTCAAATTTACTTTCTTCTGAGTTCCATAATCAACAACTACGACCTCATCCAAAGCCTGTGTATCCTCACGAACAGTGATTATTATTTCCTTATTTCCTTGAACCGGGATATCCTGCGGCATATAACCGATATAAGATACCTGCAAGACATCATTTTCCGAGGCCTCAATCAAGAAGTTTCCACCCAAATCGGTAATTGTACCATTATTCGTACCCTTCACCATCACATTTGCCCCGATTATCGGACTACCTAAGGCATCCACCACCGTACCTGTAATTTTATGAGGCGCTTTCCCTATCGGGGAACCAGCATTCTGCTTACTGAATAAGGCGATCTGCTTATTGGTGATCTCAAACGTAAGTTTCGTGGTCTTCAGCATAGAATGCAAGGCTGACTCAATCGGTTGGTCGGATACGCTCAAACTTACTTTCTGACCCAAGTCGATTTTATTACCGTCATAGAAGAACGTGTAACCACTGGCAACCTCTATTTTTAAGATCGCCTCCTTCAACGGTATATTCGAGAATGAAACGGATATTTTCTTGCCTGCAACCTCACCGGCTAACAAACGTAAAGAAAAGAATAGAAGAAAGAATATCGCACATAAACTGTTTCTTCCTTTCATAAATTGTCTTTTATTCTTCATATATTTGCATGATATTTAAAGTTAACATCTTTACGGCTTTACACAAACGGCCAAATTTGAGATAAGCTGTAAATAGATTTTAATTTGAATCAGGGATTTCTCCCGGAAGGCTTAAGTTTCTGCTTAAGCCTTTTTCTTGCATATTATCCGGTTTATCTCATAGGCATTATTTTTTAGAAGGTTCGACATGTGTTATTTTTACGTGATCATTCCCATCGAACATATAGGAAATCGGATTGATACGGGACATGATCCGCAAGATCACTTCCAGCGATTCATCCTTGATTGTAAAGGTATAGGCTTGCGAATCCGGAATGGAAGGATCTACCTCAATCTTCACGTTATACCATTTCTCCAGATAGCGGGTGATGTATCGTAATGATTTCGCCTCAAACCTCACACTCTCGCTTGCCCAGAATGAGTCATAGAACATATCGGCTGAGGTTATATCCAAAGTTCTGTATTTCTTGCTCACGGAGGCTCGCTCGCCCGGATGCAGATAAGCCTCTTGCCCTCCGGCCTCTAAGGATACAGAACCTTGGAAAAGTGTAACCAAGATATTTTCCTCCTTTGAGTAAGAGTTTACGTTAAAGCGGGTTCCATGTACCCTCACTTTCACCCCGGAAGTTGATACGACAAAAGGATGTCGACTATCTTTTGTCACATCAAATAAGGCTTCCCCGCTTAAATCCACCTCACGATTCTCAAAGAAGTTCACCGCATATCGCAAAGAGGAACCCGAGTTTAGCCAAACCACGCTACTATCCGGCAATATAATCTTGGATTTACCACTTAAAGAGGAATAAGACAATTTGCAGGAAGAGTCCGTCCAATATTCCGTCTTGTTATATAAAAAAGTAAAAAGTGAGCGAAAGCACCAATAACACTGTAGCTACAGATACCGCCATCCAAAACTTCCACAATGGCACAGATTTCGGCCTTTTCATCCTTCCGCAACATCCGGCTTTCCATTTGCCTCCAATAATAATCAGTATCTGGCGTATAGGTCGAAGTCTCCTCCCTAATCTCTCGCCACAATGATTCAAGTTCCCGGAACAGGAGCGTATTCCTTTCCTCTTGAAGCCATTCGCAGAACAGCTTCTCCTCCTTTTCATCCACATCGCCTTTCAAATGAGAGATAATGAATCGCCATGGTATATCTTTATTCATAAAGCATCATTTTTATAGTATGACACTTCAAAAGAGGATAACCCTACATGCTTTTTAGTATTTTTGTTGAAAAGAGAATATCACCACAAATAATGATAGGCATCTCCCAAGTAAGCCCGGATATGTTTCAAGGCTCGCGAGATATGTCCTCACAGCTTTACTGCCGATATTCATTTGATCGGCTATATCCTTATTGGATAAGTTCTCCATGCGGCTCTTGTTGAAAATGTCTTGGCACTTTGGGGGAAGAGATAAAATAGCCTCTTGAATCAAACGTTGTAATTCTCGTGTTTCTAAGGTATCATCGTTCTCAAAGCGTTCTAGGGATGAGAAATCATTTGTCGGGACAAAATGCTCGTTGTCTCTCAGATAGTTTAAGGCCCTATTTCGTGCGGACTGAAAAAGATAGGCTTTTATGGTTACTTGAATTTGCAATGTCTCCCGTTTTTCCCAGAAACCAGTGAATATATCCAATACGATATCTTCCGCCGCTTCCGGCTTCTTTATATATAAATGAACGAAACGGCATAAGGGAGCGAAATATAACTCAAACAAATGCTTAAAGGCCAGCCGGTCACCTGCCCTTATCAATCTCAAAATAAACAAATCGTCTATCAAGTCATCCATTACTCCATCCACCTTGTTTATCAACCTAAATGTTCGCTACAAAAGTAATGATTTGTTTGAGATTGAGAAGAAAAAACACGTACATAATACCCTATGAGTAACGTACGTGTTTCTACCAATCTTGTACAAGACAATTACAGATTAATTATCTGCAAAGTCTCCCCTTTTGTATTCAAGGCTTTCAGTGTCATAACTTTCCCTTTTTTACGACAAGATCATGACGGTCGCATTCTCCGGTCGATTCCCCCCGTCCTATCACAACTGGGAAATTATTTCCTACGGAACCTTTTGGCCAATAAGCGAAACGATGTGTATGCGCATTTATACTTACATCGAACGGAGCTTTAGCCAGCAAGCCCCCCCACAAGTCCAAACAAGGAAGATAGCTTTTCTCAGACATACCATAAAGAGGGATATGATGTATCAAGACCTTCTTCGCCGTCTTTTTATAGGCTTTTCCTGATAGCTCAGCCTTTAAAAAACCAACTTGCTCCATACGTAAACCCGCAAAATCATTCAAGTCATAATATACCCAAGTTGAATCGGGTTTATCCTCACCACAGTCCAAGATAACGAAAGAGTATCCCCCCCGAGTTGAAAGCTCCATATGTTTTATCACCAACGTAATCAAAAAAGCTCTCTTAAACTGAATCGAGTAAGCATTTCGTATTTCATGATTTCCCCGCAAATAAAAAAGCAGGAACATTTTCCGCCTTGACCTTCTTATTCAAATAAGAAAGAAAAATGAACTACTTCCGATTCGTTTCTAGGATCATCTATACAATCCCCATTAAACATTACAAAATCGTAATCAATCCCTTCTATTTGATCTGCCAACAGGTCTAACACTTCGTTTTTTCTTATGCAAGTCATTAAATATCAAAGCCGTAAAATCCGTCTCCACCGAAGTAGGTATCGTAAATGAATAAATATCCGAATAAGCGGTTTCGCCAAATTCTTTCTTATAAGCCTCATATAGTGTTATTTCACGGGAACATACCCGATAATAATAAGTTTCTCCCGGTTTAAGACCTGTCAAGCGAACCTTATGATGCTTGTTGTTGCAAATAACCTGTCCGTCAACGATCGTCTCCGCACGTTCTCCCAAATTACGATCCGTACCATACTCCACCCAGCTATGTACAGGCACATTCGTAAACCAAGAGACCGTAATCCCATTCGACAGCGGATTCTGCAAATAAGGTTTTGTCCGGAAAATATCAGCCACACCCGCTTTCAATCGCACATCTACGAAAAGAGGCAAATGATCCGAGGCGATCGGTTCGTCATAAAGCACCTGACGACGTAAGACAGAATATTGATTTCCATTATCAAATCCATAAATAAAATCGATACACCGGTTCGGACTCTGGCCCGGAATCGTGTTATCCTTGTAATTGTTCAATGGCATAAACTTCTCTTGCAAGGCATTTTGAGTAGGAGAACCTTGGATAGAGTTCATATCTCCCGCCAAGAACAAAGGTTTACGTATATCTTTCAACGCATCAAGAATAATCGGAACCGATAGCACCTGATCCTCCTTCGTCAATGAAAAATGCGAACAACACATCACATACTCCTTAAACTCTGCCACCAACAACAAACGCCGCTCTTCCCTGCCGGGAAGGGGCAACATCCAATAGCTCAAAGGTTTCTCCTTCGACAAGATGCCAATACCATACTTTCCTCCTTGGTAATCGATCGAAGGCCCATAAGTATAATACATACGAGTACGATCCGCCAACTCTTTCAGTGCGAAAACACCATTACTCCGAACCGACGCACTATCCAACTCCTGCACAGCTATCACATCCGGATCTACCCGGTTCATGATATCCGCCACACGCTGATAATCCACCACTTCATCCATACCCCGGCAATTCCGCACATTATAAGACATCACACGAAGAGAATTCTCCTCCTTTGACTCAATGGTCGTTTTTCTGCGCGCTTAACGTAAACAAACAACTCACCCATAAACAGGCTGCAAACACTACTGACCTTTTCATATTATATCCTTTTTTAACTGGGTTGTAAAAATACAACCCGCTTTCCATTCCTCCAATCATATACCATCATTCCAACCCGGATTCTGTGTCAAATTCGTATTCAGCAAACGTTCCTGGATAGGTATCGGATATAGATAATCCATTTTTCTCATCCCAAGTCTTCTTGATATGAGGATTCACCACAATACATCCATGATTTCCATGTTCCAACGTAACATCACTATTCAGTTTCAGATACTGGATTCCTTTTCCTCCTAAATCAGGTTTCTCATTTTCATAGATACAGACATCAATATTGCCATCTCCATCCAAATCAAAAGGACCGATATTCGGGAAATACATACCCTTAAACTGCTCCGTAAAAGTAGCACCCTCTTTCCAGCGCATCATATCATCCCAACGGAAGCTCTCCATCACCAGCTCAATCCTACGCTCCCGACGGATCTCCAAGATCACCCCCTTGTTGCCACCGTTTACATGCGGATATTGTTTTTCCAAATAAGGATCCGGGTTTGCGTTAGCCTCCGCCATATTGATAGAAGGCATATCTACCCGATCTCTAAGCAGCTTAACCGACTTATCCAAATCGGCTTGTGTCAATGTACCTAGCTCAGCCTTTGCTTCCGCATAAATCAATAAAGCTTCCGCAAAACGAAACAAAGGCATATCATTTATATCCTTATTATTCGTATCCCACTTACGTTCCGTCACGAATTTAATCATCTGATATCCAGTCACGGTTGATCCAAACTCCTGCACCAAAGTTTCGTTCTCCCCAATTCGGGTATATCCCGGCGTACGTACCGTCTGGCTTAAACGAGGATCTCTACCTTTCATCTCTTCCGTAAAAAAATCATCGTATCATAGCCCGGTTGATCCAGT
>ENA-OPYU01000921-OPYU01000921.1-human-gut-metagenome-genome-assembly--contig:-NODE-921-length-10874-cov-2.900903_pt1 | contig 10874 bp, 9 predicted proteins | sample MGYA00242637_ERZ504482 | MGnify/ENA primary metagenome ERZ504482 (study PRJEB26092, sample SAMD00036237) | human gut metagenome | host: Homo sapiens | study: EMG produced TPA metagenomics assembly of...
GGGGAAAACGAAATCCCCTTTTCTCTCATCTTCACAAAGATCGACAAAATCAGTAAAGGTCGTTTGCAGGAAAACCTGAAAGTCTACCAGACGAAATTATTAGAATCATGGGAAGAACTTCCCCCCATCCTCCTCTCCTCTTCCGAGAAGAAAGAAGGAAGGGATAAAATCCTTAATTACATCGACGAGATCAATAAAAGTCTATAGAATTTGAACGCTCAATCGCAACTTGGGGTGATAAGAGGTACGGGTGGTAGTGGAAATCGCCAACAACTTTACCGAAGCCGGCATAGCTATACCAGCTTCGAAGGGGGCAACACCCCGCTGAGTACAGTTGACCAGCCACCGTACTACTATCTCCACGCTTTAACGGTCCCATCAAGTCAATTTGCTATGAAATAATTTCTTTCCTGCTGAAAAAGAGCTACATTTTTGAACATTACAAACCTAATAATAAAAATATGAATAATACATTGTAAAAAATTGGTAATTTGCTATAATGGAGGATGTGATATATTGGCTGAAATATAAAATCAGCCTGAAGGGAAGGAGAAAAGGTATGAAAAGAAAAGTAGTCTTAAGACTCTTGAGTCTTGTGATGGTTGCATCTATGACAGGTACTATGCTTCCGTCAAACATTCAGACCGCATCTGCCGAAGAAGTTGATGTTACAGAAAAAACAGCAGCTTTAGAAGATGGGATCAATGATGCATGGACTCAGGATAACAAAGCAGACGGAGACACAGTCACTGTGGAAAATGGCTGGCTGCATATTAAATCAGCTGCGGGCAATCGGAATAATCCCGGAACAAGACCGCAGATGGTTGTAAATCCAAATACATTTGATTTTAACAAGCCGGGATATTTTTCATTTACTTTAAAATCAAATAATGCAAATACAGGAATAAGCGACAGTGACAGAGTAGGCGTTTACCTCGGATATAATACGGATCAAAACGGTATGTACATAGGATATGACAATGGCGGCTGGTTCTGGCAGAAATACAAAGGCGGCAACGGAGACTATTATCAGCAGACGAGAAAACCTGCGCCGACGAAAGATCAGGAAGTAAAGGTTCGCATCGACTGGACAGCAGACCATAAGATGACGTTTACGCTCAACGGAGAAGTTGTGTTTGATAAAGAAGACTTTTCCGGTATCGCAGATTCTCTCGGAAACAAAATTGCGATCAAAGCAGGTTCTTGGGGTCAGATCGGTTCAGATGTTCTTTTGAAGGATATTCATTATACAGGTCAGGAAGAAGCGGTTACATATACTGTTACGGGAAGTGTAACAGATGAGAGTGGAAAAGCGTTGGAAGGCGCGGTTGTAACGACAGGAAATCTGACGGCTGAAACGGATAAAGACGGAAAATATTCCTTACAGTTAGGAGCCGGCAAGCATGAGCTGACGATTACGAAGGCAGGATATCAGACGGCGACGACATCTGTAACTGTAACAGAAGGCAACGTGGAAGCAAAAGCCGTAAAACTGGAAAAGACAGCAGAGATAGAGACAGAGAAGCTTTCTACAGCGGATATGGACGTTTATGTAGCGAAGAATTTCCCGAGCGTTGTAAAATACGAGATGAAAAAGGGCGATTTAAACGGCAAGACGTTCTACGGTCAGACTTCGGCTATCAATACGGTGCGTATCAACGGAACAGATGTGAAACTTTCCAAAGGTGATGTAAAAGCAACGATCAAGGGTGACAAAGCAACGTATGAGATGACTGTGAAAAATGAAGAAAAACATATTGACGCAGTTCTTACGGCAGAATTGACAGCAAAAGACAATACGGTTTCATTTGAAATTACGAAAGTGGAAAATAAGCTGACAGAAGGAAAACCGGGCACAGCATTGGAAAGCGGCAAGGTGGGAAATCCGATCCAGACGATCGAAATCCCGAATCACAGTCTTGTATCTGTAAACAGTACACAGAAAAATGCCAATTTAATAGGCGCTGCTATGTCCACACAAACAAAGGTAAGCGGTGACGAATATGTAGAAGTAAAGGCAAATACGCCGGCTCGCGAAAGAGATTACATGTATGCTTTCGTTTCTAATAATGAGATGAGCGCCGGACTTTGGAGTAACTCCGAGTATGAAGGCCGTAATGCGGGGGCAAGTTCTTCCGGAGGATCTAATAATACAAGAGTTATGTCTGTTTCAGAGAAAAAAGACGGCTATGTATCGATGGGACTTGGAAGTTCTGCATGGTACTGGCACAGAGTGATGACAGATTCTCATAATCGGACATGGGTTTTGGAAGAGACAGAAAATCCGAAGATGAAAGTCGTGATCACAGGAAACTGCAACGGCGATAAAAATGTTGACTGGCAGGACGGAGCGGTTGCATTCCGTGATATTATGAACAATCCGTTCAAGAGCGAGGAAGTTCCGGAATTGGTTGCGTACCGTATTGCGATGAACTTCGGTTCTCACGCGCAGAATCCGTTCCTGACAACATTAGATAACGTAAAACGTGTGGCAATGCACACAGACGGTCTTGGACAATCTGTCCTGCTGAAAGGTTATGCGAATGAAGGACATGACTCGGCGCATCCGGATTACGCAGATATAGGAAAGAGAATCGGCGGACCGGAAGATATGAAGACATTGCTTGAAAAAGGCGCGGATTACGGAGCAAAATTCGGTATCCATGTCAATGCAGGCGAGATGTATCCGGAAGCAAAAGCGTTTAAGGATGATAATGTTCGCCGTAATAAGGACGGAAGTCTTCGTTATGGATGGAACTGGATCGATCAGGGAATCGGACTTGACAGTATCTATGACCTTGCCACAGGAGAAAGAGAAGCGCGCTTTGATGAACTTCATGAGATCCTCGGCGGCGACGGAAAAGATATGCTTGACTTCATCTATGTAGATATTTGGGGAAATAATACGGGAAGTGACAATGATGATTCCCAGCAGACCCGTAAGCTGTCCAAAGAGATTAATGACAACGGATGGCGTATGTCCAACGAATGGGGTGGAGCAAACGAGTATGACTCTACATTCCAACATTGGGCAACAGACCTTACATATGGCGGGGAAGGCGCAAAAGGAGAGAACAGTGATGTGATGCGTTTCCTGCGTAACCACCAGAAAGATTCATGGGTAGGAGATTATCCGACTTACGGAGGCGCGGCGGTTGCTCCTCTTCTTGGCGGATATAACATGAAAGACTTTGAAGGATGGCAGGGACGTAACGATTATGACGCGTATATTACGAATCTTTACACACATGACCTGACGACAAAATTCATCCAGCATTATCAGATCGTAGATTGGGAAGACGGAACACCGGTCAACGTAGGCGGAGCGGTAAACTGGACGCCTGAAATGAAGATCACTTTGAAAGATGAAGATGGATCTACGCTTGTTCTTGAGAGGGGATCAAACGATCCGGCTCAGGCGGCATACAGAGACAGAACGATGACTTTGGACGGAAAAGTGATCGCAAGAGGCGCGGTATCACAGGGAGACAGAACAGACGACGATATCCGCAACGGAAACAAAAAAGGAACAGAGTCTTATCTGCTGCCGTGGATCTGGGATGCGAAGACAGGAGAAAAAGTAAAATCAGAAGATGAAAAGCTGTACCACTGGAATACGCAGGGCGGAACAACACAGTGGGAGCTTCCGGACAGTTGGGCAGACTTAAAAGACGTCAAAGTATACAAACTGACAGATCTCGGAAAGACAGAGGAGAAGACGGTCAATGTTGTTGACGGTAAGATCACATTAGAAGCAGAATCAGAAGTTCCGTATGTAGTATGCAAAGGCGCAAAAAGAAAATATCAAAGTGACATGGAGTGAAGGAATGCATATCGTAGATGCAGGATTCAACAGTGGAAGCCTTGATATGTGGACAAAAGCAGGCGAAGGAACAGCGCAGATCGCAAAGAGCCAGCACAGCAATCCGATGATGAAACTGGACGGAAAAGTTTCTATGACACAGAAACTGACAGATCTGGAAGCAGGAAAACAGTATGCTGTTTTAGTAGGCGTAGATAACAGAAGCGACGCCAAAGCATCTGTAGAAATTAAATCAGGCGATAAAGTACTTGGATCAAACTACACAACACGTTCTATCGCTAAGAACTATGGTAAAAGCATATACACATAATACAAACAGTTACAGACAGTAGACGGAAGCAGCTAATTTCCAGAATATGTATATATTCTTTACAGCTCCGAAATCAGGAGATGTGACTCTTACGATCGCAAAGGGAAGCAGGAGAAGGATCTTCATACTTCGATGATATCCGTATCGTGCAAAAACGATTCTAAGAACATTACGACAAACGAGAAGGGCGAAGTTGTAAAAATTTGAACAGAATTTGAAAAGAGCGTACAGGGACTTTACCCGTTCGTAGTCGGAGGAATTGAAGGAGTAGAGGATAACAGAATCCATCTTTCTGAAAGACATGACAAGTACACACAGGCAGGATGGGATGTGAAGAAGATGGATGATGTTCTTGACGGAGACTGGTCTGTGAAGATCAACGGACTGACACAGAGATCTACGCTGGCATACCAGACGATCCCGCAGAACTTCCGTTTCGAGCCTGGTGTGACATACAATGTAAGCTTTGATTATCAGGCGGGCAGCGACGGAATTTACGCGGCTGCAGTCGGTGTCGGCGAGTATAACGGAAACGTTCAGCTCAAAGAACTTCCGATGAGCATTGGGGAAAAGAGAAAGACGGACATTTTACAATGCAGGTTACGGGAGATTCCACAGGACAGACATGGTTCGGGTATCTACTCTACAGAGAAGGCTCCGGATCTTCGAAGGCGTGAGTCCGGATGCGGCAGAGGCGAACTTCGGCGGATACAAAGAGCTTGTTCTTGACAACCTCGTGATCGTAAAAAGTAACAGAAGAAGTTACAAGGTAAAACTTGCCGCATTAGTTGCAGAAGCAGAAGAAAAGTATAAAGAAATCGATTACAGACCGGAAATTTGGAGCAGCTTCCAGGACGTACTTAAAGAAGCAAAAGCGGTTCTTGACAAAGAGGGAGCTTCACAGGATGAAATCGAGAAAGCATACTATGAATTAAAAGCTGCTATGGTTACGATGGATAACTCGGCTGGAATCGATGCGACAGATGATTCCAAAGATCTTCCGAAAGAGCAGATGACTGCTACAGCAGGAAGCGAGCAGGCGCAGGAAGGCGGAGAAGGACCTGCAAGCAACGTCTTAGACGGTAATGCCGATACAATTTGGCATACTGTATGGCAGGAACACCGATTGAAAACCACTGGTTAAATCTGCAATTAGATAAACCGGCGACAGTAAGCGGATTAAGACTTCAGCAGAGAAGCGGAAGAAACGGTATTATCAGGGAAGCGGAAATCTGGGTGAAAAAAGCAGGCGCTGCCGACTACGAAAAAGTAGCGGATGCAAGCTTCGGAGGAACCGGATGGCAGGCGGTTGCTTTTGAAGAAGTGAAAGATGTAACAGACGTAAAACTCGTACCGACTGCGACTACAGGAGATGAGGCAAATAAATTCTCGGCAGCGGCAGAGATCCGTGTGATGGGAAGATTCCAAGACGAAGAAGTTGAAGTAAATAAAGCTGACTTGACGGCATTAGTTGAAAAAGCAGAGGTTTTGAAGGAGAAAGATTATACATCTGAAACATGGAAGCCGTTTGCAGAGGCGTTAAAAGAAGCGCAGGCTGTTCTTGCAAAAGAAGATGCAAGTCAGGCGGAAGTTGACGCGGCACAGACAAGTCTTCAGACAGCGATGGATGGTTTGAAGAAACCGGGAACAACGGACAATAAGAACCCAGGAACAACGGACAATAAGAACCCGGGTGCACCGAATAAAGGTCAGGCTGTTCAGACGGGAGACGCGACATCCTTCTTTGGATGGGGAGCGGCAGGTATCTTCGGATTATTTGCAGCGGCAGCGGCATTTTTTGAGAGAAAAAGACGTCGTCAGTAATTGTGTCGATCGCAAGGCACGGTATAAAAGAAGGTTGCAAAAGCCTTTATAAATAGAAAAATCGCTCGGATCGTTTGAGGTTCGGGCGATTTTTCTTGCTTTTTTATACTTTCCATGTTATTCTGAACTATGTCGTGTTAAAGCGCGAAAGAGAAAACTCAGGAGAGTCTCTTTATCGGCTGTGGCGAGGCCGGTGAAAGAGCGCCGAAGGTGTAAGCGGTATATTCTGTTTTTAAGGCAGACGCCGCGAGTCTCTCAGGCAAAAGGATGGAGGTATAAAGGAATGTTAGAGCAAATCGACCAAATCATTAAGGTGATCGACGGAGCGGTGTGGGGTCTGCCGTTGATCATTCTGATCCTGTTTACAGGATTTCTTCTCACAACCCGGCTGGGTCTTTTACAAATAAGACATCTCGGGAAAGCCCTAAAGTTTATGTTTAAAAATGAAGAGGACGGACAGGGTGAAGTAACCAGTTTCGGAGCGCTTTGTACGGCGTTATCGGCAACGATCGGAACGGGAAACATCACAGGAGTCGCAACTGCATTGGCAGCAGGAGGTCCGGGAGCGCTGTTTTGGATGGTTATCGCGGCGTTTTTCGGAATGGCTACAAAATATGCCGAAGGTCTTCTGGCTATCAAATATCGCACGATCGACAAAGACGGACATGTTCTCGGAGGACCGTTTTACTATATTGAAAACGGAATGGGAAAGAACTGGAGATGGCTGGCTAAAATCTTTGCATTTTTCGGAGCCGGTGTCGGCCTTTTCGGTATCGGTACTTTTACGCAGGTAAACAGTATTTCGTCAGCGGTGAAAAACTTCTTTGATCCAGAGTCATCAAACGTTGTTTTTTTGCTGCCTTTGGTCATGACTATACGATGGCTACGGTTGTGACTGGGTTGATCTTGACACTTTGTGTCGGCCTTGTCGTGATCGGCGGAATTAAAAGAATCGCGAAAGTATCGGAAATTGTCGTTCCGTTTATGGCAGTGCTTTATGTGGCGCTTGGAGCGATCATTATTATTACAAATATTACGGCTGTTCCGGCAGCGCTTGTATCTATTATAAAATCAGCTTTTACGGGCAGCGCTTTGGCAGGCGGGGCAATGGGAACAATGGTCGTTGCGATGCAAAAAGGAATCGCCCGTGGTATTTTCTCAAATGAATCCGGTCTTGGAAGTGCGCCGATCGCAGCAGCGGCGGCAAAGACAAAAGAGCCGGTTCGTCAGGGACTTGTGTCTATGACAGGAACATTTATCGATACGATAGTGATTTGTACAATGACAGGCCTTTCCATTGTGATAGCGGGTACATGGATGAACCCGGAACTGGAAGGCGTTGAAATTACGGTGGCGGCATTCCAAAAAGGCCTGCCGTTCCCTCCGATCGTAGCTTCGTTCTCACTGATGCTCTGCCTTGTATTTTTTGCGTTCACTACAATACTTGGATGGAACTATTATGGTGAGAGATGTATCGAATATCTTTTTAACAGAAATAAATCCGTAGTAAAAGGGTACCGCTGGTTGTATATTCTTGCAGTATTTATCGGACCATATATGACGGTTGCGGCCGTTTGGAATATCGCGGATATTTTTAATGCGCTGATGGCGTTTCCGAACTTGATCGCGATTTTGGCGTTAAGCGGTGTTGTCGTAAGAGAGACGAAAGATTATTTTCGCAAGACAAAAAAATGCAAAGCAAATAAGCAGATAAGATTACATAATAAAGATTGTAAATACAAAAAGATCTGTACAGTATATAAGGCTGTCTGCAGTGGGAAAATGGCTTTTCCGCTACAGGCGGTCTTATTTTTGATATCTTTTTATATTATGATGAGCGATTGTTTTGTGAGCGATAAGATGATTTTTTATATTTGCTTGAAATCTGTCGGATTTAACAGGTTTGGGATTCGGATTGCGGGAAAGTGACAGATAATTTTATTTGTGAAGTTTATTTGTGTAAAAGGAAACGGAAATATTCCCTTAAAAACGACAATCTTTCATAAAAACAGGCTTGTTCTGAAAATACATTATCATGTGTTTTGGGGGATTGCATTATACTATATTTTGTATTAGAATAGATTTTAGACAGCACGGGATATGACAGCCGTGCGATGCAAGACATGAGGAAAATGTTCCGTGAAATACGCAAAAGGCGGAGAAAGCGGAAAAGCATCTGAAAAAAGATAGATGAGGAGAGGCGAAATATGAAGATTATCAAGAGAAACGGAGCCGAAGAAGTATTTGACATTAAGAAGATCGTAATTGCAGTGACAAAAGCGGATTCATCATCGGAAGGGAGAAGTCTGACCGATTCGCAGATAGAAGATATTGCGGAGTTTGTCGAGTTTAAGTGCAATAAACTGAACCGTGCGGTTTCGGTTGAAGAGATACAAGATCTTGTGGAAGACCAGATCATGGCGACAGGAGCATTTGAACTGGCAAAACGGTATGTGAGATATCGTTATAAGAGATCGCTTGTGCGTAAGGCAAATACGACGGACAACAGGATCCTTTCACTTATTGAGTGCAATAACGAAGATGTCAAACAGGAAAATTCCAATAAAAATCCGGCGGTCAACAGCGTGCAGCGAGATTATATGGCAGGAGAGGTCAGCCGTGACCTGACGCAGAGAATGCTTTTGCCGGAAGATATTGTCGAAGCGGATAAAGAGGGTATCATCCATTTTCATGATTCGGATTATTATGCGCAGCATATGCATAACTGTGATCTTGTCAATCTGGAAGATATGCTCCAGAACGGAACGGTCATCAGCGGAACAATGATAGAGAAACCGCACAGCTTTTCAACGGCATGTAATATTGCGACACAGATCATCGCACAGGTGGCGAGCAACCAGTATGGCGGACAGAGTATTTCGCTTGCGCATCTCGCGCCGTTTGTTCAGGTATCAAGAGATAAGATCCGTGCGGAAGTCCTTCAGGAAATGGAAATGGTAGGGATCGATTATCCGAAGCAGGTGCTCAATGATATTGTGGAAGGCCGCTTAAAAAAAGAGATCATAAAAGGCGTTCAGACGATCGAATATCAGGTGATCACGCTTATGACGACGAATGGTCAGGCTCCGTTCCTTACAGTATTTATGTATTTGAACGAAGCGAAAGATGAGCGGGAGAAAAAAGATCTTGCGATGATCATCGAAGAGACGTTAAAGCAGCGTTATAAAGGCGTGAAAAAACGAAGCGGGCGTATGGGTGACGCCGGCGTTCCGAAGCTGATCTATGTGCTTGAAGAAGATAATATCGACGAAGGTTCTCCGTATTTCTATCTGACGGAGCTTGCGGCAAAATGTACGTCAAAAGCGTCTTGTTCCGGATTATATTTCCGAGAAAAAGATGAAAGAACTAAAAGAAGGAAACTGCTTCCCGGTTATGGGATGCCGAAGCGCTCTTAGCCCGTGGAAAGACGAAAACGGAAATTATAAGTTTTACGGACGCTTTAATCAGGGAGTTGTGACGATCAACCTTGTGGACGTAGCATTGTCCTCCGGCGGAGATGAGGACAAATTCTGGAAAGTGTTTGACGAGAGACTGGATCTTTGTTACCGGGCTCTTATGTGCAGACATAACCGTCTGAAAGGAACTCTTTCGGATGCGGCTCCGATCCTTTGGCAGTTTGGCGCGCTGGCACGTCTGAAAAAAGGGGAGAAGATCGATAATCTGCTTTATGGCGGATATTCTACGATCTCTCTTGGATATGCCGGACTTTACGAATGTGTGAAATATATGACGGGAAAATCGCACACAGATCCGTCGGCTACACAATTTGCGCTTGACGTAATGAAATACATGAATAAAGCGTGCGACAGATGGAAAGAGGAGACAAATATAGGTTTCAGTATTTACGGTTCTCCGATTGAGAGTACGACATACAAATTTGCAAAATGCCTTCAGAAACGATTCGGTATTATTCCGGGTGTGACGGATAAGAGTTATATCACGAACAGTTATCACGTTAATGTATGTGAGCCGATCGATGCGTTTGACAAACTGAAAATTTGAATCCCAGTTTCAGGCGCTTTCTACAGGCGGTGCGATCAGTTATGTAGAAGTGCCGAATATGCAGGACAACATTCCGGCGGTTCTTCAGGTAATCCGTTTTATTTATGATAATATCATGTATGCGGAACTGAATACGAAGAGTGATTATTGTCAGGAATGTGGATTCGACGGAGAGATCCAGATCGTGACGTCTGAAGATGGAAAGCTTGAGTGGGAATGTCCGCACTGCGGAAACCGCAATCAGGATACTCTTAATGTAGCAAGACGTACATGCGGTTACATCGGAACACAGTTCTGGAATCAGGGAAGAACACAGGAGATCAAAGAAAGAGTGCTTCACCTGTAAAATATCGGGTGACAAACAAAGAGGGATAAATGAATCAAAAGAAACAGGATGCCCTGCTTGGTATCCTGTTTTTTTAACGGCGACCGATTACAATCCCGGAATGTACCTTTTGGCACTTCCGGTGATTCATTGCATATATAGATCAAACGGATAAGAGAGTATAGAGGAAAGGTGTGAATTCAGGTGTATTACGGCGAAATAAAAAAGTGTGATATTGCAAACGGTGAGGGCGTAAGAGTATCTTTGTTTGTTTCAGGGTGTACGCATCATTGTCCGGGATGTTTCAATGCAGATACTTGGAATTTTAAATACGGAAGCGAATATACAGATCAGACGGAAAAAGAGATTTTGGAGGCGCTCTCGCCAAGTTATATTAATGGATTGACATTACTTGGCGGCGAACCGTTTGAGCCGGAGAATCAAAAAGACGCTTGTCGGACTTCTCCGAAAAGTAAGAGAGAGCTATCCTGGAAAAAAATATATGGTGTTATACAGGGTATTTGTATGATGAGCAGCTTTTAAATAACAGCCGCGCAAGATGTGAATAC